>Ga0335074_10014696_pt1 | contig 10975 bp, 10 predicted proteins | sample Lox_Sample_23_FD_206715 | JGI IMG/M metagenome (GOLD analysis project Ga0335074, IMG submission 206715) | Soil microbial communities from Loxahatchee National Wildlife Refuge, Florida, United States - Lox_Sample_2.3 | ecosystem: Environmental > Terrestrial > Soil > Wetlands | place: USA... | reverse complement strand
ACTGCCTGCTCGAGATCTACATCGCACTCGGAAGCGGGGACGCGGGAGAGATGGTTGCGCCAGATAAGGCGTCGAATTTCAGGGCCCGGGGGTGAGTATTGCAACGCCATGTGGATCCGGGATTTTACGGCTTGATCAAAGACGGAAACGCGATTGGAGGTGAGGAACATAATGCCTTGGAAGTATTCGAGTTGGCGGAGGAAGACTGCCGGACAGTGTCAGTTTTGCTTTGGGGAGTGGAATGGGTCATGGATTGGGATGATGCTTACTGGCAACAAGATTGTTTTGCATTATTTGGTCTCTGTTTCGCGCTTCTAGGAAGACGTCGGCTTCGTCGATAAGCACAATAGCTTTGAATGTTTGGGCTAGGGTAAGGAGTCGCTTCAGCGCGACTTCAATATAGTATTCGTACTTTCCAAGTTCGCCCGTGGAGATGTTGAGCAAGGGTCTGTGCGTGTGCTCTGCAGTCATTTCTAATGGAATTAGTGGCTATCTCTCTTACGGAAGCTTTCCGTACTCACCAGCAGTCAGTGTCTTTCCGGATCCTGGTGAGCCGTGTAGCAAGATTACTAATCCCTTGCCCTTCAGGACAACTTCGTCTCGAGACTTCTCAGGAAACTTATGGGACGTTACAAGGCCTCGAAGCAGTCGCTTTTGGGGAGCATGAATGATGAGCTTGTCGAGCGCATTTGGGTCCCAATGGACGGTTTGTAGCAAATCCACGAAGAATTTGCACCATTCTTTCTTTTCGAGGGAGAATCCATACACGTAAGGTGGGCATAGGACAGTGTCTGATACATCATTGAAAAGGGGGTCTGTGGTTAGATCTTCGATATATAATTAGCAAAGATATTGGTAGCTCACGTGTTGGTGGTATTACATACCTTGGACTTTCTTCTCATCCTTTTCACTTTCGTTATCGCTATCATCATTGCTGTTACCATCATCATCGTCACTGTAAACTTCCTCCTTTTGAGCTCTGGCTTCCTCATTGAATGTTTTGGGATCTATTATAACTCGACCACTCATCTGCGATACAGGCTCGTTAGTCAGAGTTCCAGATGTTGGCAGAGGACGAATTCGCTATTTCTTGAGTATTCTCGACGTCAATATCAATTTTGAAATACTGGATCGTTCTATAAAGAAGGTCCTCGAAAGAACCTCTATATTTACGTAAAATGGTGGTCACAAGATTTGTATATTCAAGCAGTTCACGTACCGTTTCTGGAAGCCACGTGCCATCGTAGGAAGCCTGTTCGCTGTAGTAGCCGTATGGCGGCCTCTTCAAGTACAAGAAGAGGCCATCACAATGCATGGTACACAGTTCGCGGATCTCCAGATAGTGTTCGCCGCGCAAAGCAAGTCGCTCACAAACCTGGTCCTTGCCGTTATGGTAATTTAATGGAAAAGCATTAAGCCCAGTGATTATCGATGGAGCCTCTCCCATGAAGTTCCCCAACTGCCAGATCCTTATAGTCTGAGTTGCCTTCCCAACAGCGACCCCATCGTATGAAGTAAACGAACAGGCAATGTCAAAATATTTCCCCTTCGTAACGTGCTCGCCGTATCCAGTTTTGCTTAAGCGTAGGACCCTCTCGTGTTTATATAGTTGTGTATATACAAGCTCACCGGGTTTGAATATGAGCCAAAGTAGGGGAAATGTGATCTGTCCAGCATTCAGAAGCTTCGCGATTTCGGTAATCTTCTCTCCCATTTCCTTGTCGAGGAAGTTCATTAGTAGCATGATATGCATCTTGACAGTATCATTTTCTACTTTCTCTCGATACTCCATCAGCTCCTTTCGGTAGTGAACAAGCATCATGAAGGGATCGTCGCACGTAAATTTCTTGTCAAAATCCAAGCACTCGCCTGGATAGTACTTGACTACCTCTTTAAGGGCAGCCAGAAGCTGGGGCGAGTAAATTGTGAGATTTGTTCCCTTGTATTCGTGCTTCACATTGAATCTCTGCTTCGCGACCAGAGCATATTGTGCGTGTGGTTCTAGTTCAGCCGGCTTGTCGTCCTTCTCTAGGACCACCAGTTCCCCCGACTTGTTATACCGCTCGATCAAAAGTTTCGTCTCACATCGCGCTCCCGCTGGCGTCGTCTCTACGCCATTGGTCAGGACTCCTTTGCCTTTGTCTGCCATGGTGCCTCTAAATAGGAAGAAAAACTGAGAATGATATAAGGAAATTGACTATGAGGGAAAGTGATTGAGAGGTAAGATTTATATGCAAGTACGGGTGCGGTTCCTACCAGAGCAATCGTCAGCAGGTCCAAGCCTAATGTGGATACTGCTGCAGGGGGCTGGGAGCCTGCATGTGTATACTGTAGGCTCTACCCGCTAGTCGCTGTTTGAAGCGCTGGTGCCTAGACGGACACCCCGGATTAATTTTTTTTTCAGGGAACGAGGTGGCTAGGACGGCACTGCACCGCCACCCCAATAATTACGACAATGCATTTCTAATAGGGCGCCATGAAATGCTGGCACCAATTGGAGTCTTGCAGTTATATCGTCCATCTCTCCTACAATCAAATTTGATCCTTGTCAAGCGCAAGGCCGCCAGCTGCTTATGTGAGATGTCCGCTGCGTGCGTTCAACTGCTGGGATGTCCGGGCTGGGCCTGTAACGTTGGCGAAATATTATGTTAAGTTGTGGAACTTTCGTTTTATAATTTCTCAGATACGAACCCGGACCCCCGTGAGTCCCATTGTGCTATGGCACCCACTGCTATGTCTGCGTACACGGACAACGTCGCTCAAGGAAGGTATGCCAGAGTTCAACGCCGAGCCCGCACTATACGGTCTCTGAGGAAATTAACTCATACTTAATAGCGCAAATGCATTCGCTGATGCGATTTCTCAGTTTATTGAGGAGCTCAGGGACGAGGAGGATAAGAAGAGTCGCTTCTACAAGGAGGTCATGATCACAGCATGCCAGTTGCGATTATCGCCAGATCCAACAGACCAATGTATAGTCTCTGCTGATGGTTTATCACGTTTCGTAAAGGAACTTGAGTTGCACCATAGGAAGAAGAGTTTCACTAGAAAAGTTTTTAGGTCTCTGCAACCTCTCGTCAACGGCCTTTTGCAGTATACGAATGCCATGGACACGATGATTCAAGTAGACCCAACAGCAGGAGCTCTCATATATGGAGGAGCTAAGCTAGTGTTGCAGGTATGAAGAAACACCCGATACTTGTATCGCTACTACTAAACTTTGTGACAGCTCGCCAGTGGGTACTCGAGATATTTCGAGAAAATCTCCGAGATGATGGCCGAAATTGGAGACTCTCTAATGTGCTTTCATATATACTCCACTGAATTCTCCACAAATGAGAAGATGAATAGCATCTTGGTACGTTCCTACAAGGATATTTTAAGTTTCTGGCGAGAAGCTTCCAAAATCCTAGACCAAAGAGGTAGGTGATCTTGCCTTTCTCACTCTTTTCCTGTACGATTATCATCCGTCAGTTGTCCTCTACTCCGTCGACTCCTTCTTGACAGCCTAGACTGGTCTTCGGCCTTTTTCGCTCTGACAGTAACCTGTCAACTCGCAGAGCGAAATCCCCGTGCTGACACTGCACCCTTTAGGAGGTGTAAGAATTTTTGTCAGCGGCCTTCTGACACCTTTCGAGGCGAGTTACGGTAAATTCAAGGAAAAACTCGATCGAAATACCCGGCTTGTTGATTCCGTTGCTCAAGCGCTCAGTATCCAAAACCAAGGAAATTTTCGAAGGGCACAGACAGCGGACATTATTGCAGCGCAAGAAGTTATTAAAAGCTTAGAACGTTCCTCAAGCTTCCCCCCGGAGGAGCGGAGGCAGACAAGTATGACCGACTTGATAAGTGGAAAGTATCAACTAACGAGGTTCACAGCTTCTAAGCATGAGGATATTCGCCGATGGATAGCCGGGGGCCGGTCTTCAAGAATTGATCCCGCAAGCGATTTAGAAAGGCATCTGGCATCTAGGCATGTTGGCACATGTGAGTGGATCTTTCACGATCCAACGTTCAAGCATTGGAGAACCTCCAGCAAAGATGGCGTGCTATGGCTGAATGCAGGTAAGACAACTTCGCTAGTACAGGATTCATGAAATTAACCCGAGTCCAGCTCCCGGTGCCGGGAAAAGCGTCTTGTCCTCCGCAATCATCGACAGACTTCAGAATACTGATAAGAAGGAGCACCGGAATGTGCTTTACTTCTTTTGTAGATTTGATGACCCGGACAAGTGCCGTGCCATATCAGTTCTACGGTCCATCGCCCTCCAGGCCTTGAAGGTGATCAAGTATATTCCGGACGAGTTGTATCAACTATATCGAGAAGAATATTCTAGTGATGACCAACATATCGCAACAACGTTAGTTGCTGGGAAAGTTGTGGAATTCCTTCTCAAGCGTATAGAGCATGTCTATATTGTTATAGATGGCCTATGCGAGTGCCATGATGGAACGCTACCGGACATATTGATCCGTTTATCCAATAACAAGGGTCTTGGAATTACGAAATGGCTATTCACTAGTCGCAATGAACCAGAAATCTACAAAAGATTTGAGGCTATTGGAGCGGATACAATCACCGTTTCAAAGACAGTCGTGGAGAGAGATATTAGGAAATACTTGGAAGATAACGTGGACCTGCTCTTCGGAACCGAAGATCAATTGGATCGGCTGACTACTTTGTCGGAAGGAAATTTCCTGGGCATTCGCCTCACTATCGATCCGTTACGGGAGGATGAGGTTACTTGTGAAGCAGAATTTGAGGAGACCCTCAAAAGTTTCCAACCAGAGCTTGGAAGATGTTGGTACCGAAGTTTGAAGAAGTTGACACGACGGAAGGGGCCGATCCAAGAGCTCGCACGGTATGCTTTCTACTCTAGACACCCTTTCGAGATGCTGACAAGGCATAGCACAATATTCACCACAGTGGCTCTAGCTACGCAACCTATGACCTTTAATGAGCTAGTCGACTTACTATCGATTGAGATCGATCAAGAGCCATCACCTGCGCGGCAACGCAAGAAGGCCATTATACTGTCTGCATGTACACCATTCGTGGAGCTAGATGACGGAGATGACTATTTTAATCCCACTGTACGCATGGCTCACAAGACGGTAGGGGAGTTTTTGATCAAAGACCCTGCTACGTTGGACTTCGTTGACCAGGATTGCCACAAATTTTTCGTAAAGGTGGAAGAAGGGAATCTAGAACTTGGGAAGAAGTGCCTAACTTATCTCTCATACAAGCGTTATTCCAATCCGGAGGAATTAAGTATCCATGGAGACTTTCAGAAGGGGACTGAGCAATATCCATTCCTGATCTATGCCGCTTTATTTTGGTACCAACATCTTGACCGACACGGGGGGAATAAAGAAATATATGAGCGAGTTCGAGACTTTCTGCGGACCCCAAACTTTTGGACATGCATTCGGGTGCAGAGCAAATATGCTCCTCATTTATTTGCGAGGCTCTCCTACGACTGCAAGAATGAGACTTATAAAATGCATTCTCCTGACACTCCGTATCATGAAGACGACCCAAATCACGACTATTATGCGGATGCCCTCCCCACATGGATCGACGAGTATGAAGATATGGCGGACAATCTGGTTTGGGGGTACCATATGTTTGTACGCGAGTGGGCAGAGGTCCTTATCCGAAGCCCAGAGTTTATTCAGTGCTACTTTGCTAAAGTACTTGGTCAACGCAGTTTCTGGTCAACGAATCAATGCTCGACCGATGCGGTTCAGATATATCCAATAGAAGATTTCCGAATAGGACGGCAGGTGATGTTGTTCAAGACAGAGGGTCATGCTAGCAAAAAGGTGTCCAGAAGTTGGTTTATTCTCACATCAGAAGGTGTAAAGGCGAGCTTTGCAATACTCAATGAAATCCCAAAGCATCCGATTATCGTACTGGAAGACTGGCAGCTGGATCTACGTCTTAGCTCGAGCCGTGAAACGCTTCCAAAGTTAACGCATTTCGATCATGTTCACCTCCGTCAGATAGACATGCCAGTCTGCAATAGGACGAATCTTCCGCCCTCTTCACCTCCTGCTCTAACATGTCTTTCCCTGAGCGCAGATGACTTACCAGGAGAGAAAACGGTCGCTGACAAGCCGGTAGATGACCTGCCGCTGTGGACTGTCGAATCTGGTCACCCAACTATACCGGAGAATAGTAGCTTGCCCGAAAACGATAGCCCGCAAAGCTGCAGACATTCTGAACATGAAGGCCTACCGTTAGTTTCAAAAGTCTTGATTGCCAACATTCTGGAACAGCGACTGTGGTCTATTTACGACCGAGCCCAAAAGAGAAGGACTGGTTTGGAAGAAATTCCATTTCCAACGACCTTGAAGTATATCCGAAGTCTGCTGAAGTCCCAAACCGGTGGTGAGAATTTCCATTTTAATGATAAACAGTTTGTCATTGAAGGAGAGTTAGTCGCAACGTTATATACCTTTAAGGCTCGTAAGCCAGAAAGCACTGAGGATGCTGCTGAGGACTCTGATGACGACAGCGATGCGGACTCTGGCGATGAAACTATCACGGGAGAGCTTACAATGCGCATCCTATCAATTGTTGAGAGCAATGGTAAATCTCATTGGTATCATCACATCACCAAATCGCAAATCTCAAAGGATCCGCTGCCATTCTTCCACAGGGACAAAACTTGCTTACTCTGGCCGCAGGAGAAGTCGTCTGTACTTATTGTGGATACCAGTACATGGTCAACTAGCACTATCACATTCCCAGATAATACATACAAGAAGCACCATCTCATCGCCCAAGGTAAGTCCGCTATTGGCCATTTCACTTGGATACCAGAACTAATCGCATTCCAGCCCACCATTTCTCATCAAAATCTGAGATCCTCCACCAGGCCAGCATCTACGTCAACAATGCAGGTTTCATCACCATCGCGCAGTCCTTCTACAATTTCACATATGAAAGTCCGGGTACGAGCACAGCGGAGTTTACAACATTACATCCTACCCAGGAGACAACCTGGCGTGTTCCACGCACCGGATTCAACCTAGATTGCCCATTTGCTTGGCTCGAAGACACACTCTACGTGGCACTAGGTTCCTTCGAAATAACCATCCTCCGCTTCCCACCTCCTCCCACCCTGTCTCAAGGCTTCATATCCTTACCAATCCTCCCTCAACACACCAAAGCCGAGAGCCCAATTCAATCCCTTTCGAAACCCATCTGCATACCCGCCACAGCCCCCTCCCGCGATCTACGCTTTTTTGTGCGCCTTGAACAGTCAACATCCCAACCCCACGCTATCTTCTGTTTAAATGCCATGCCTGTATTGGAATTACCACCTGTGGTCATGGATTTTGACATGGAGAAGCTGTGTGGGCCTTGGAAAGAGTATTGCGTAAGCAGCGAGGATCGGATAGCTGCCAGTAAGACGGATACGGAATTCATGAAGGGCATGTATGCTGCAAAGGATCAGGCATTCTCGGTGCCGATCCGATCGGGATTGGAGTGGAGGAAGAGTACCTACGTTACTTGTTGGTGATAGTGAGGGATCTCGCTTTTGATGTGGATAAATAATGTCTAAAAGTATAATTGTTTAAGCAAGATACTTAGATACATACAAGACCAGTTGTATAGAGACAAGGTTTACAAACTGAGAAATAGATATTTTGAAGGTAGGAAGACGCTACTCAAGGAGCTCTGAATTACATAATCAACCGATCAATCGATGGCAGTCGGGAGGGAGAGCGCCGCCAGATCCTGAGCTTTACTATGTGCATATGTCATTGTCTATGTGTGCTAAGCAAGCGGCAGGGAAAGGAAGGCAGTTCACATTGATGTGCAACGATCGAAGCGCGACTGTATGCAGGCTGGGAATAAAAGGAACACAGCTTTTCTGAATTCTGTCCTATCGTCAACGCCTATTCTGTCATCGGCTTTGGAGAACCGTGATTGCTACGGCCGAGAGTTGAGAGGGTGCTTCGTTGGAGCACTCCCTTTCTGGCTAGTCTTGCGCTAGGCGATTTTTGAAAAATTGTGAGATTCGTAAGGCTTGCTCTGAAGGGTTTGGGCTGAACATTTCACCATTATTTGGCGTTTTGGTCTTGGTCACCTTTTGCTAGGTTTTGGCGGTCGATTTCGGTTGGAAGTTAGTCCCAAGTTTTCCGCTGTTTGCACGCTTGCCTCCGTAGCGCAGGCTCCATGATCCAAAAGCAGTAGTGCAGTCTGCAAGAGCTAGGATTTGAAACTTTCTCTGCTGTACACTGTGTCAAGTCCTCGAGATCTAACTTTTGGGCAGTTGTCCCAAAGTTGTGAAGCTGTTTCCATCCAGTGCATTGACATCCACATTGTATTCAAGGAGGAGGCGTCTCAGCTCTAGATCTGTCAGACGTATGGGTTTGGACTTGAAACCCGGTAACTTTTCTTCCGGGTCTGAAATAAAAATATATCAACATTGGGATCTTGGTCGTTCTCTTCATGGGCAACACGGATATCTTGATGAAAGGGCACATAAAATCTCTCTCCAAGCCATGGGAGGTGTTGTTATGAGGCCTCGACTGTTAGTGCGGCGCTTGACCTAATCTAGAACGCCACTTCCTATAATTCGCAAGACGGCTTATGGAAATACAACCTTTTCCCTTCTTTAGAAATAAGCTGTTCTTTGAATAGGTTTGCTTCACGAATCGATCAGAGGGCCTGACGTTAGTGAAGAAGACGACGAGAAGAAAATGCCACGACAAGTGTGCTACTCATGAAAAGGCAGCAATGATGACAGGAAGGAATCAACAACTAGAAAGGTTGTATCGCGAAAGACATTAACTCCGTCATGTCAGGATAGTTATTTTAAGGTGATATGACAATTAAGTCTTACAGTCTAATCATTTCATGAGGTCATGCCACGCGCTCCATGCTCAAACCTTACAAAGATGCACTAATGCCTATGCCGTCCCCTTTTACACCACACCCAGCCTTTTCATAAACCCACTCCTCGAACTCCCCAAACAATTCTATACTCCGCGGGTCACCCTGCGGCAACAGCTGGCTAGCATAGAAACCCGACACGCCAGCCTGCCGATCCATCCACCAATATAAGTTCGGGAGACCAGCCCAGAACATACTCCCCTTACTCCTCCTAACACCGCGTTTATTCCCCATAAGCCCTAAACTGGAGGGCACATCTTCCATGACAAGCATCCCGCCCAGACCCCAGTCTAATGGCAGTGGTGCGTTGGTCTGAGGTAGTCCTCCAGCGAAAATGTCGTTGATCTGTTTGATCGCGAAGAACTTCTGTACGCGTGCTCGTGCTTCGGGTCCTAGTTGGGGCCGGAACATCTCATTGACCATGTATGAGCGCAGTAGTTTTCCATTGTTGCTACACAAGCTCGACAGGATTTTAGCGAAGTCGGGCGCTGAGCAGTAGGCGCCACCGCCGCCGAAGTCATCGTCGCTTTGACTGCCGGAGTCGACGCCTTCCATGTGGTCATCGGGGAGCTCCTCTACAGCGATAACTTCCTCTTTCTCGTCAATGCCCGGGATGATGCGGCCGCCAGGGCTCATCGTGGTGCCGTAGATTGGATGATTGAGACCTTGTCTGAACATCATTTCGGGTAGCTTCTCCTTCAGATCTGATCGTTCGTTTAACCGGAAAGTGGCGGTAGTGATGTTGAGTGGTGTCCATATATTTGTTTCCATGTATTGCTGTAAAGAGATCTTACCGTTGACACGCTCGACCATCTTGCCAGCCCATTCTAATCCAGCTCCATACTCCCAAGAAGTCCCCGGTTCAAAGACGAGTGGGTAGAGACACGTAGAGGTGATTTTGCCCTTACAGGAAAGAGTTACAGACCGACATTGAGAAGTAAGGTACTCATAGAGGCGGGAATTCCAGGCTGGGTGACTGATACCAGAGGTATGGGTGAGGAGGTGCCTAGCAGTACGCAAAATATGAGATCGACACTTTTCAATTGAATAATATGACCTAAAGAAAGAGGAAGTCTTAAGAAAAGATTAAACGAACCGCAAAGTAAGTTGCCTCCTCCTCCGGACGAAGGTGGGTCTCTGTGTCCTCCGGTCAAAACCTGTCAAGATCTCGAGGTTCTTGAGTTCAGGTAGGACCCGTGTGACATCCTCGTCGAGCGTCATTAGGCCTCGTTCTACGCATTGCAAGGCAGCAACAGTGGTCATGAGTTTGGTACATGAGGCAAGATTAAACGTGGCGTCGACCTCAAGCGGTACCTCTGAACCATCTTCCTTCACTAAGCGTGTGCCAAATGCCCTTCGGAAATGAGCTTTGCCTGTCCATAGTCAGTTCCCATAGACTTCCGGCGTGAATATGAAAGGGACATGCACGGACCAGGACCATCTGCTGCGAGAACTACGCCAGGTACTTCATATCCATTGCAGGCCTCCTTCACCTTGTCCTCGAAGGACATCTTCTTGCCGAAGAGGGGTTGATTGAGAAGAAGATGATACTCGTACAACATTTTTGTTAGTTAACATGACGACAGTGGACAAGACGTCTGCTTAACAGATAGGGCGACAACTACGGTCTATATATGGAGAGCCATGATAAAGGCTAAATGAACTAAGGAAAATAAAGAAATGAGACATGAAGCTTACCGTGGACAGCTAGATATTACCTTTACGCACCAGTTTCACCAGATTTAGAACCAGTGATGACCTTTCAGGCCAGAATCATGCGCAAAGTAGAAGACCTACCATGTATCCTAGGCTGCTGAAGCAAGCCTTCTGCAACACACTAAACCGAAAAAGGATTGTGTCGCGAAATATCTAAAAACCGAGAGGCTTAACGCAAAAGCGGGAACTCTCGCGACTCGCCGGTTTAGCGCAATGATCTACTTACATCCTTGCCGCCTTAACAGCTGCACTCTGACGGACGGACGACTCGGGCCAATTGGCGCCCCGGCACGAGTATTGCCCTATGGACTTCAAACCACTGCGGCTCCTGGCTTCATATGCAACTAA
>Ga0335074_10014695_pt1 | contig 10975 bp, 6 predicted proteins | sample Lox_Sample_23_FD_206715 | JGI IMG/M metagenome (GOLD analysis project Ga0335074, IMG submission 206715) | Soil microbial communities from Loxahatchee National Wildlife Refuge, Florida, United States - Lox_Sample_2.3 | ecosystem: Environmental > Terrestrial > Soil > Wetlands | place: USA: Florida... | reverse complement strand
GGCCTGCCCGCCCAGCCGCCGGGTACCCTGGCGCTCGGCCGGCGGGGACTGCGGGGAACCGGCGCCCGGCGGCGCCGGTGACGGCCAACGGCGCGGACCGCGAAGAGGAGACTCAGGACCGCGAAGAGGAGACTCAGGACGGGGTTACGCTCGACTCAGGCGGCGACGAGACCGGCCGGGACGTCATCGACCTGGTTGAGCCCGCCGAGGGGCTGCCGCCGGTGATCGCCACGGCGGAGGACCTGGCAGAGGCGATCAGCCGGCTCGCCGCGGGCAGCGGCCCCGTCGCAGTCGACGCGGAGCGTGCCTCTGGGTACCGCTACGGGCAGAAGGCATACCTCGTCCAGCTCCGCAGGGCGGGGGCGGGGACAGTGCTCATCGACCCGGTCGCCTGCCCCGATCTGTCCGGCCTCGCGGCGGTCCTCGCCGATGTCGAAGCGGTGCTGCATGCCGCGTCCCAGGACCTGCCCTGCCTCGCCGAGATCGGCTACCAGCCGAGGGAGCTGTTCGACACAGAGCTGGCCGGGCGGCTGCTTGGTTACCCGCGGGTGGCGCTCGGCACGATGCTTGAGGAAGTGCTCGGCTTCCGGCTGGCCAAGGAGCACTCGGCCGCGGACTGGTCGGTGCGGCCGCTGCCCGCCGAGATGCTCAAGTACGCGGCGCTCGACGTCGAGGTGCTGATCGAGCTGCGCGATGCCCTCGCCGAGCAGCTCCGTGAGCAGGGCAAGGCCGAATGGGCCCGCCAGGAGTTCGCCGCCACCGCGGCCGCTCCCCCGCCGCCGCCGCGGGCCGACCCGTGGCGGCGCACGTCGGGGATCCACAAGGTGCGCACCCGGCGGGCGCTCGCGGTCGTCCGCGAGCTGTGGCAGACGCGGGACGAGATCGCCCGCGACGCCGACCTGTCCCCGCGCCGGGTGCTGAGCGACCAGGCGATCGTCGATGCCGCGCGCGCCGAGGCCGCCAAGCCGCCGCCGACCGGCCGGCCGCAGCTGGACCGGATCAGCGGGTTCCACACGCGGTACGCCCGCAAGTACGCCGAGCGCTGGGCGGCCGCGGTGGTCCGCGCCCGCCAGCTCAGCGACGCGGAGCTGCCAGAAGTCGGCGGCGCCGCGGTGCCGCCAGGCCCGCCGCCGGCGCACCGCTGGGCGGAACGCGACCCGGTCGCGGCGGCCCGGCTCGCGGCCGGGCGCGAGGCGGTCGGGGCGCTCGCCACCGCGCACCGGCTGCCGGTCGAGAACCTGCTCCCGCCGGACGCGCTGCGCCGCCTGGCCTGGGAGCCGCCGGTCCCGGCGACCCCGGAGGCGATCACGGCGGCCCTGACCGCGTCCGGCGCCCGCTCCTGGCAGGCCGAGCTCACGGCCGTCCCGCTCGCGGCGGCATTCGCCTCGGCTGCCTCGGCCGCCGGAGCATGAGCACCGCCATACGCCCGTTGCTGTTATTTACGTGTGCGATGCCCGGAGACTTTACGTGTGCGGTGCAGGGAAACCGGGGAAGCCGACCCTGATCTAGGAGTTTGCTGAACCAGCCCGGCTCAGCTGCCGCAACCACGGCAATGACCAGGCAAAACCGTGACGAAGCGGTCCCAGACATGTGCTGACTCAGCGGGCTCCTGGCCCGTCCGGCCCGAGGCGTGCCTGCTGGCGGGAGGCTACGCTGAAGCGCAACCTGCCGTTCATCGCAGCGGCGGCAGATGATCGTCCGCGGGACGGACGCAGGCAACCGGGGGGAGGGAACACGTGCTGACCACCGTCGCCGCCGCCCTGAGCAGCGGACCGCAGCCGGTGCTGCCTGGGTTCCTGAACGCCCTGTCGTCCCCGCTCGAGCACTACGGTCTGTGGGCGGTGGCGCTGCTTGTCCTGCTTGAGGACTTCGGTATCCCGGTGCCCGGCGAGACGGTGCTCATCGCGGGCGCGATCTTCGCCGGCTCGGGGCGGATCAACGTGGTCGCTCTCGCCGTCGTCGGGTTTGCCGCCGCCATCGCCGGCGACAACATCGGATACGCCATCGGACGGTTCGGCGGGCGCCCGCTGGCTGAACGCTGGGGCAAGTACATATTTCTGACCAGCGAAAGGCTCGATAAGGCCGAGGCCTTCTTCAACCGGCACGGCGGCAAGATCATCACGATCGCCCGGTTCGTCGAGGGGCTGCGGCAGGCCAACGGGATCATCGCCGGCATCATCGGGATGCACTGGCTCAAGTTCGTGGCCTTCAACGCCCTTGGTGCCGCGCTCTGGGTCGGGACCTGGGTGTGCGCCGGCTACTTCGCCGGCCAGCACATCACCGCGATCTACCACTACATCACGATGTACTCGCTGTACGCGGCGGTCGTGGCGGTGGTGCTGATCGCCGCCTGGGTCACGTACCGGGTACTGCGGCGGCGCGGCAGGAAGAGGGCCGCCGCGGCGCCTGTGCCGGCCGAGACGGCCGGCCCCGGCACGCCCCTGGAGCCGTCGGGTACCGACCGGGAACCCGACACGAGCGACGCCAGCACGGCCCTGGAGTCGTCAGCGGCCGACCAGGAACCCGGCACGACCCGTGCAAACGCGGCTCTTCAGGCGTCCGGCGCGGACCCGGAACCCGACGCTGCCAGCGCTGACCACCTGCAGCCGACCGGCGATCACATGCCGACCGAGGCAACCGGCCCGACCGGGGCGAACGGGCCGAACGGCGCGCGCCCGGCCGAGGACCGCAGGCTGGCCGATGCGACCAAGACGACGGGGGCGAGCGGGCCGAACGGTACCAGGCCGGCCGGCCAGGCGTCAGGCGACGACGCGGAGCCCGGGGCTTCGACGGGGAACCACACGCGGCGAGCCGGGGAGCACGATCCGGCCGACGCGGTGCGACAGCGCCGAGACGACCGCGGCGACTAAGGCCTCCGCGAGGTCGTAGCGGTCGGCGGATACCAGCACGCCGGCCGGCGGGGCGGCACAGTCGCCGGCCGGCGGGGCGGCACAGGCGCCGGCCGGCGGGGCGGCACAGTCGCCGGCCGGCGGGGCGGCACAGCCGCAGTCGGCCTGCTCCGGTTCCGCGGCCGCGGGTGTGACGTTCAGCACCCAGAAGCCAGCCGTGGGCAGCATCTCGTCCCAGTCTCTTGGCAGTCCACCGACGACGCTGCCGCAACCGCCCCCGGCGGAACTTCCGTCGGGGGCGGAGTGGCCCGCCAGAGCGGCCAGCACCGCTTCCCGCAGGGCCGCGAGGTTCTCGCGGTGCGCGCAGACCACGGTCGGCTCGCCCGAGGCGATGGCCTGCGCGATGAGGGCGGGAATGCCGGTGTCGGGGTCAGCCACATCCGTTCCTGGTGACGGGGTGTGCATGTAAAGCGACCGGACTCCCCGCACCCGCTCGCCGGTGAGCTCAGCGAGCGGGCGGAGGGTTTCCGTGCAGCGAGCGGCGGGCGAGCTGATCAGCCGCGGCGCGGGCGCGAAGCAGGCGAGCAGGTCGGCCAGGGCCTTGGCGGCCGAACGACCCGAATCGTCGAGCGGACGGGCATCGTCAGCGCGCTTCCAGCCCGTCTTCGGCAGCGCCTTCGCATGCCGCAGCAGTATCAGCGGGACGGTCCGGACGGGCCGTGCGGCGAAGTCGGCGAGCACCGCATGGTCGTGGACGTAGCTGACCTTCTCCACCGCGCGCGCAACGGGAAGCCAGGCGATCTGGTCGACCTCGGCGTTCGGGATCGCCTGCGGGTCGACCGACAGCACGCGGGCCGCCCAGTAGTGCACGCGCTTAGGACGCCCGCCCACGTTGTACCGGACCGAGACGAGGCGGCGGCCGAGGGCGAGGCGCGCGCCGCCCTCCTCGAGCACCTCGCGGGCGGCGGCGACGGCGAGGGGCTCGCCGGGCTCGGCCTTGCCCTTCGGGAGCGACCAGTCGTCGTACTTCTGGCGGTGCACGAGCAGGATCTCAGGCTCGCGGTCGGGGCCCGGCCGCCACGCGACCGCGCCCGCCGCCTTGATCAGCCTGGACTCCGGCTTGTCACTGGGCATCAGCGATGCGTCCTCGGGTCTTGGCGATGATCAGGGTCTCCTGCACGTCGAGCAGCGGCGCGCCGGAGCCATCGCGTGCGTGCCTGGTCCATTCTCCGCCGCCGTCGAGCCACCAGGAGGATGTGCCGTCGTCCATGCCCAAGCCGATGAGCTCGCGCAGCCTGGTGGAGTGCGCCTGATCAGTCACTCTGACCAGCGTCTCTACCCGCCTGTCGAGGTTCCTGTGCATCATGTCCGCGCTGCCGAGCCAGACCTCGTTGCCGGCATCGGGATCCTCGCCCGGCTGGGGGTCGGGGTCGGGTTCGCCGGTGCCGAAGGCATAGATCCGCGAGTGCTCAAGGAAGCGTCCCAGGATGCTGCGCACCCGGATGTTGTCCGACAGACCAGGCACATCGGGCCGAAGCGCGCACATGCCGCGGACCCAGATGTCGATGGGCACCCCCGCCATGGACGCACGGTAAAGCGCGTCGATGACTACCTCGTCGACGAGCGCGTTGCACTTGAAGGCGATCTTGGCCGACTTGCCTGCCCGCGCCCTCGCCGCCTGCCTGCCGATGCGGCCCACGATGCCAGCCCGCAGTGACTCGGGTGCCACGAGCAGGCGGCGGTAGCCGCTCTTCCTGCTATAGCCGGTGAGGTGGTTGAACAGGTCGGTGACGTCCTCGCCCACCTTGACGTCGGCGGTGAGCAGGCCGAAGTCCTCATAGAGGCGCGCGGTCGTGGAGTGGTAGTTGCCCGTGCCGATGTGGCAGTACCTGCGCAGCGTACCGTCCGGCTGCTGGCGGACGACGAGCATGAGCTTGGCGTGCGTCTTCATGCCGACGAAGCCGTAGACGACGTGACAGCCCGCCTCTTCAAGCTTCCGCGCCCAGGTGATGTTCGCCCGCTCGTCGAACCGTGCCTTGATCTCCACCACCACCACGACCTGCTTGCCCGCCTCGGCCGCGTCGATGAGGGCGTCCACGATCGGGCTCTGCCCGCTGGTCCGGTAGAGCGTCTGTTTGATCGCGAGGACCCGCGGATCGGCCGCCGCCTCCTCCACCATGCGCTGCACGGTCGTGGTGAACGAGTCGTAGGGGTGATGGACGAGCAGGTCGCGTTCGTCGAGGGTGGCGAAGATGGAGTTGTCCGTCGGCACCGCCTTGGTATTCGGCACGAACTGCGGGTACCGCAGCTCCGGGATCGACAGGTCCGCGATGGCGTTGAGGCCGGTCAGGTCCAGCGGTCCGGGCACCCGGTAGATCGCGTTCGCATCGACGGAGAGCTCGCGCGCGAGCCGGAACAGCACGTCGTCGGACATGTCCTGCTCGACCTCGAGCCTGACCGCGGGCTCGAAGCGGCGCTTGACCAGTTCCCGCTCCATGGCCTGGAGCAGGTTCTCCGTGACGTCCTCGTCCACCTCGAGCTCGCGGACCCGGGTGACCCGGAACACGTAGTGCTCGATGATGTCCATGCCGCCGAACAGCTGATTCAGGTGCGCGGCGATCACGTCCTCGATCGGGACGTAGCGGTAGTGGTTGACGTTGAGGAACCTCGGCAGCGACGGCGGCACCTTGACCCGGGCGAACATTGTCGCACCGGTGGCGGGGTCGGTGAGGGTGACCGCGAGGTTGAGCGACAGCCCGGAGATGAACGGGAACGGGTGCGCCGGGTCAACGACGAGCGGCGTGAGTACCGGGTAGATCTGGTTCCTGAACAGCTCGGCGAGCTCGGCGCGCTCGCTTCCTGTCAGCTCCTTCCAGCGGAGGATCTCGATGTCGTGCCGGGCGAGCGCGGGCTGGACGAGGTCGGTGAAGACGGCGGCGTGCCTGCTCGCGAGCACGCCCGACTCGGTGAGGGTGTTGTAGAGCAGCTCGCCTGGCGTGTAGCCGGACGGGATGATGACGGGGAAGCCCGCGGCCATCCGCCGCATCAGCCCGGCGACTCGGACCATGAAGAACTCGTCCAGGTTGGAGGCGAAGATAGCCAGGAACCGCACCCGCTCAAGCAGGGGCGTCTGGTCGTCCTCGGCGAGTTCGAGGACCCGCTGGTTGAACTGGATCCAGCTCTGCTCCCGGTCCAGGTAGCGGTCGGCGGGCAGTTCGGCGCGCGGGTGGCCGCCGGCCGAGGAGAGGGGTTCGATCTCTCCTCCGGCCGGGTGCCCGGATGCCTGCTGCAGTTGCCGGACGTCGCCGTCACCGTCCGGCTGCCGGCCGCTGTCTGGGGCTGGTGAGTCGCCTGGGATGATCCCGGTCTCGCTGACGCTCATGGTTAACATTTTCACTCGTTCGCCCCCATGGCAAAACCGGGCCCCCGCGCTATCGACGCGCCTCTTGGCCCGGCAATGTGACCGTCCGCCGGAACGCGCCGTGCCTGGTGACCCCGGCGGGTCAAGCCGGCTGGCCGTGGCGCAGGGAGTAGATCACGCCGGCGCCGCGGGCTTAGACGCCGCCCCGGAACCGGCGCCGCTGCCCGCGCCGGACTGGATCGCGCGGACGGACAGGTAGTCCTGACTCTGGGGGACCTGCGTGGCGCAGGCCGTCAGCGGACGCCTGACGTAGCGGGCGGCCGACTGGCCGGGGAAGACGACGCGCAGACCGGACGCGTGGACCGGACGGCACCGGCCGCGGGACAGCGAAGCATCCAGGGAGGCATACGCGGTCTGACCGGGGTTGAGCAGGATGCGGCCAACGGGACCTGACGCGTCGCGGGCCGCGGCGTCGCCGACCTGTTTATCGTCGCCCTGGTAGGCCGACACCTGCGGGTAGCCGCCGAGTGTGCACGGTGCGTCAGAGACATTCGTGAAGCCGAGCGCGTACCGGGTGACCACCGTGGTCACCCGTGCGCCGGGACCCACGGAGATGCGCAGCCCGGATGCGGTGCACCGGGGGAAAGCGGCCGGCTGGCTGGGGACTACGGTCGCGTGCGGAGCGCCATTCGCCTTCGCCGACGTCAGCGCGGCGCTCGACGGCGCGCCGCGGCTGAGGGTGACCGCGAGCGCCGCGGTAGCACCGAACGCCACGGCAGTCGCGACTCGCCAACCCAGACGCGCGCCTGCCCGCATCGCGCCCCCCTTGCTACGATCAGCGGGTACGTAACCCCATCTTCACCCGCGCATCCCGGTTTGCCTAGGGGGGCGCGTCTGACAGCGCCTGGTACCTGACCCCGGTGAGTATTTGCTACTTCTCCAGGGAAAATAATCGTGATTTAGTGCGGGACTGCCTGCCCGTCACCGCCTCAGGGCGACCGCCGCGGTCAGGGCTCCTCAGGGCGCGGAGGCAGGGACGCCAACTGGGCCAGGTGGATGATCTGGAGGAGGGCGTCGCACCAGCGGTCGTCGGCGGGCCTGGTGTCGAACCGGCCAAGGCACTCATTGGCGGCGTCGAGCACGGCGGTGAAGATGGCGTTGTCCACAGCGAACTGGTCATCGTCATACTCCACCGCAACGGTTCCCGTGGCGGGCCCGCCGCTTGTCAGCGCCGCCCGGTGACGTTCGAGGATGTCGGAGGCTCGCCGCGCCATCGCGAGCCCCAGGGTCTCGGCTAGCAGCAGGTGCTGCGCGCCGGAAGCGCCACCATGCATTTGTCATACCCCTTCGCCGTGCGTGCACCGCGGCCAGCAGGCGGCCGCCGAAGCGCGGAGCCGTTCAGCGTGACTCCGTGCCTTAACACCATCATGTCGAGGGGTAATGACATTCTTACGGACGGTGACTCTTGATCGCAAGTTCGTAAGTACATCAGGACTTTGTAAGATTTGGTCTTCGTCAGTCCCGGCGGGCGGCGGACCAGATCGTGTCGCTGTCGGGGAGCTTGACCCGGTCACCCCGGCCCAGCGCCGCCGCCAGCGCCTCTTCCGCGGCGGAGATGCGGAGCCAGTCGGCGTAGGAGACCGGCGTCACACCCCGGGCGGCGAGCACGGGGGCTAGCGGATGACCGGCGGGGGCCTCCATCTCGCCGCCCTCACCGGATCCGGCCGGGTCATCCTTCGCCGGGAGGCGCAGCAGGCCGGGCCGCGGCAGCGTCCCCTCCCCCACGTCAGGTCCGCCGGCCAGGTCCGCGAGCAGCGCCTGGACCGTCTCCGCCGCGTCGGCCTTGTTGGTGCCGATCACGCCGGTCGGGCCGCGCTTGAGCCAGCCGGCGACGTACTCGCCGGGGAGTTGCTCGCCGGTCTCGGACAGAACGCGGCCGCCGGTGTTCGGGACCGTGCACGACCGCGCGTCGAACGGGACGTCGGGCAGCGGGACGGACTGGTAGCCCACACTGCGCAGCACCATCTGCGCGTCGATGGTCTCGAACTCGCCCGTCCCTTCGAAGACCCCGCTCTCGGACAGGCGGGTCCGTTCGACGCGAAGGGCACCGACCGTTCCCGATGACGACTCATGAATCTCCACCGGACGCAGCCAGAAGCGGAGCCGCAGCCTGCGTGCCGCGTCGGCCGGGATGCCGGCCCAGCCCGTCATGGCGACCAGGTTGCCACGGACGCGGCGGTCGGACGCGGCGAGCGCTGCGGACTCTCCGGAGCGGTCGAACCCGCCGGTGAGGTCAAGCTCGCCAGGATCCGCACTGACGTGTACGCCGGACAGTTCGCCGAGCTCGCGCAGTTCCTTGGTGGTGAACTTGGCTTGCGCGGGGCCGCGGCGGCCGATGACGTGCACCTCGCGGACCTTCGACGCGCGCAGCGCGTCCATCACCGGCTCGGGGATGTCGGTCTGTTCAAGGTCGGCCGGGTCGCGGGCCAGGATGCGGGCGACGTCGACAGCGACGTTGCCGACCCCGATGACGGCGACGGATTCGGCGTCGAGTGCGAACGCGCCGGCGTCGACGTCGGGGTGGCCGCAGTACCAGTTGACGAAGTCGGTCGCCGCGTGGCTGCCCGGCAGGTCCTCGCCCGGGATGGCGAGGCGGCGGTCACGCATCGCGCCGGTGGCGTACACCACCGCGTCGTAGTTGTCGAGGAGGTCTTGGCGGGTCACGTCCGTGCCGAAGTGCACGCCGCCGACGAACGTGACGCCGGGCGACTCTAGGACGCGGCGCAGGTAGTTAGCGACCGACTTGATCGACTTGTGGTCCGGCGCCACGCCGTAGCGGACAAGACCGTACGGCGTGGGAAGCCGGTCGAAGACGTCAACATGGACCGTGACCGGCGTCGGCAGCAGCCCGGCCTGCTTGACAAGTGCCTCGGCGGTATAGAGGCCTGCGGGTCCCGACCCGACTACAGCAACGCGCAACATACTGGTAAAACTACTCGCGCCGCCGCTCTTGCGTCGACGACTCTCTCTCCGTCGCGCCCGCGGCCTGGGCCGGCCCGGCCCCCGGGGTGCGGCGGGCGACGGCCTCGGTGAGCTGGCGCGCGAGGTGCTGCGGGCTGAGGCCCGCCGCCTCGAGGATCTCGTCGCGGGTGCCGTGGGCGAGGAACTCCTGCGCCAGGCCGAACGTCTTGACCGGGATGTCGACGTCGTGGTCGCGCAGCAGACGCGCCACCGCGTCACCGAACCCGCCGGCCCGCCCGTTGTCCTCGACCACCGCGACCAGGCGGTGCCGCAGCGCCTCGGCGACGACCGCCTCGTCGACCGGCTTGAGCCAGCGCGGGTCAACCACGGTCACACCGATGCCGTGGTCCCCGAGGCGCTTGGCGACCTCGACGCAGGTGACGGCCATCGGGCCGGCCCCGAGCAGCAGCACGTCCTGGCCGGTGCCCGCGGCGGGCGTGGCGAGCAGGTCCATCTGGCCGAGCCTGCCGATCGCCTCCACCTCCGCGCCCACGGTGCCCTTCGGGTAGCGGACCACCGTAGGGCCGTCGCTGACGTCAACGGCCTCGTTGAGCAGCTCAGCCACGCGGCTGCCGTCTCGCGGTGCGGCCACCCGCAGGCCGGGGATCACCTGGAGGATTGAGCCGTCCCACATGCCGTTGTGCGACGCGCCGTCCGGTCCGGTGACGCCGGCCCGGTCGAGGGTCACCGTGACCGGCAGCCTGTGCAGCGCGACGTCCATCAGGAGCTGGTCGAACGCCCGGTTGAGGAACGTCGCGTACACCGAGACGACCGGGTGCAGCCCGGCCATCGCCAGGCCCGCCGCCATCGTCATCGCGTGCTGCTCGGCGATGCCCGCGTCGTAGACGCGGTCGGGGTAAGCCGCTTTGAACGGGGCCAGGCCCACCGGGTGCAGCATCGCGGCGGTGATGGCGACCACATCGGGCCGGCGGGCGCCGATCGCGACCATCTCTTCGGCGAAGACGTCGGTCCAGGAACGCTTGGGCGCGGCAGGTTTGGCCGGCGTCACGGTCACGCCGGCAGGCACCGCTGGCTTAGCCGGGGTACCCGGCACCTGGTGCAGGCAGTCCTCTTCGTTCTGCTCAGCCAGCTCGTAGCCGAACCCCTTGCGCGTGATGACGTGGACGAGGACAGGACCGCCGTATTCGCTGGCCTGACGGAGCGCGTGCTCGGTCATCTGCTCGTCGTGACCGTCGATCGGGCCGATGTACTTGATGCCCAGGTCCTCGAACAGCACCTGGGGCTGGAGGAAGTCCTTCAGGCCCTTCTTGGCGCCGTGCAGCGCGCCGAACAGGGGACTGCCGACGATCGGGGTGCTGGTGACCGTGGTCTTGATGAGGTCGAGGACGTGCTCGTAGCGCTGGCTGACCCGGATCGCGCTCAGGTGCGTGGCGAGGCCGCCGATCGTCGGCTGGTAGGAGCGCCCGTTGTCGTTGACGACGATGACGAGCCGCGAGTCACGGGCGACGGCGATATTGTTCAGCGCCTCCCAGGCCATGCCGCCGGTCAGCGCGCCGTCACCGATCACGGCCACCACCGTGCGGTCATACTCGCCGCGCAGCCGGTACGCCTTGGCCATGCCGTCGGCGTAGGACAGGGAGGTCGAGGCGTGGCTGTTCTCCACCAGGTCGTGCTCGGACTCGCTCCTGCTCGGGTAGCCGGACAGCCCGCCGGCCTGGCGCAGCGTATGGAACTGGCCGTACCGGCCGGTGAGCAGCTTGTGCACGTAGGACTGGTGCCCGGT
>Ga0335074_10014694_pt1 | contig 10975 bp, 7 predicted proteins | sample Lox_Sample_23_FD_206715 | JGI IMG/M metagenome (GOLD analysis project Ga0335074, IMG submission 206715) | Soil microbial communities from Loxahatchee National Wildlife Refuge, Florida, United States - Lox_Sample_2.3 | ecosystem: Environmental > Terrestrial > Soil > Wetlands | place: USA: Florida... | reverse complement strand
TGGTCGAGAAGGACCTCACGCTCCCCGGGCATCCCGAGATCTCCGTGCTCGGCGACGTCATGAGCCTGGACCAGCTGCCCGGGGTGGCCGAGGTGGCCATCCAGTCCGGGCACTACGCCGGGCACCGCATCCGGGTCCGGGCCACGGGAGGCGCCGGGGAGGTCGGGACGGTCAAGCCGTTCCGCTACCGGGACCTGGGCTCGGCGGCGTACATCTCCCGCGGCCGGGCCGTCGTCTCGGCCGGGCCGTTGCGTACCGGTGGCTTCATCGCCTGGTGGATCTGGCTGTTCATCCACATCGCGACGCTGACCGGCTTCCGGAACCGGGTCGGGGCGGTGCTCACCTGGTGGCTGGCCTTCACCAAGGACAGTCGCCCCGAGCGGGCCTTCACCGTCGCTGAGGTGAAGCAGATCGGCGACGCCTACTCGCATCCGCTGGAGTAGTGCAGCCCGCCGAGTCCCCGCCGCGGCCCGTTCTGGACGGGGATCACAGGCCGCTGGCCGCGCTGATCCGGCCCGACGCCGCGGCCGCCACCAGAGCCTGGTGATCCTTCTCGTTCTGATCGGCGTAGGCGGCAGCGAACTGGGTGACCGCCTGGTCGAACGTGTCCGACCCGCCCAGGTAGGCGGCGATCGCGATCCGGTCCCCGGAACGGGCGTGCGCGCGGGCCAGCGTCCAGCCGCACAGCTCGCCGTATCCGCGCATGCCGCGGGGCACCATGTTCTCGATGTCCATCGAGAACTTCCAGTCCCTTAGCTGGCGGACGTAGTAGTCGTAGGACCGGCCGCCGTCCAGCCCGGACTCGATCCGCTGCCAGCCGAGGAAGATGTCGCTGGACGCCTGCATCAGCCGCTGGCCCGCGACCACCCGCTGACCCTGGTTGGGATACTTGCTGGCGCCGACGAAGCGGCTGAGCACCGACTCCTGCGCCTCCTTCACCTGCAGGAACAGCGGGTCGGCCTGGTCGCGGCCGAGCATGAGCGCGATCCAGCACCGGGTTCCGACGCTGCCGACCCCGACCACCTTGCGGGCCATGTCGGCCAGCTCGAACTGCTCAATCAGGTACCGGCGGTCGGTTTCCAGCGTGCGCCGGTACCCGGCCATCAGGTCGGCCAGCTGCGACAGCACGGCCTTGCGGTCGGCCTGTTCCGAGACCAGCTCATCGATCGGGACGACCAGCGGCGGGTCGGAGACGATCCGCAGCCGGCCGTCCTCCACCCGGCACAGCCTGGCCACTTCCTGCATGCTGTCCCTGGTTCGCGCCTTGACCAGGGCCTTGTCCGCCACCTTGCGCTGGCGCGCCTTGAGCTGCGATGCCTGCTGCCGCAACTCGTCCAGGTCGGCCATGGCGTACCAGACCTCCAGGTTGGTCTGGCCGGCGAAGTCGCGCATCGCCTCCCGGTAGCGGGCGACCGCGGCGCCGACGATCGCGCGCCGCTTCTTGCCCGGGAAGCCGGTGTCGCGGGCGGCGATCTCCAGGCTGGTGGCCAGCCGCTTGACGTCCCACTCCCACGGACCGGGCAGGGTCTCGTCGAAGTCGTTGACGTCGAAGATCAGGCGGCGCTCGGCCGAGCCGAAGATGCCGAAGTTGGACAGGTGGGCGTCGCCGCAGGCCTGGACGGCCAGCCCGGACACCGGTGTGGCGGCCAGGTCGCTGGCCATCGGCAGCGCGGCCCCGCGGTAGTAGCTGAACGGGGAGACCATCATCCGCCCGTACCTGACCGGTACCAGCTCCGGCACCCGCGACTTCGCCTGCTCTTCCAGCAGTGTGATCGGGTCCGGCCGGTCCGGCGGCGGGTCGAACGCCGCGTGGCTCTCGAGCGGGGCCTGGGCCCGGGCCGCCTTGCCCCGCCGGGCGCGCTCGTCCGGGGTCAGGTGCTCTGGCGCGGTATCCAGCCGGTACCGCGGCACGGGCCGGGCCGGCTTGGTTGCCGTCGGGACGCTCATTGTGGGCTCCTCTCAGGGTCCCCCCGAGCCAGCACCATGCCCGGGTGTCCCGCCGGCCGCGTCACCCAAGCGGGGTGATCACCGTGCTCGGCGCGCTGCACTTGAAAGTGGTCCGGCGGGCACTGAATCAGGTCGTATCGACCTGGAACCCGGTGACACCGGGCGCCCGCCGGACCCGGCCGACGATCTGTGGCCTGGTCACCCGCTCAGCCGTTTGGCCTTGGCGGCGGTGAATTCCGGATCGGTGGCGAGGCGCTCGTTCCGCTCGTCGTCGTGCGGCCGGCCCTGCTGGGCCTGCCGGGCCCGCTCCGCCAGTCGCCGACCCGACTTCCTGCCCGCGCCGAATGCGCCACCGCCGATCATGGCCCCGCGCAGCCATCGGCGTCGCCGCATGAACATGACGTCCTCCTCAGATCCTTGAGGCTACGGTCGCGCACTTGGCGACCACAGTGCGTCACCCGCAGCGGGTGGTCGATGACCGGGCTCGCCCGCCCGCGATCAGCCCGCAGCGGCCGCCGGCGGCGGTAACCGGCACGACCACGACGATTCCGCCCCGTCGCGAGGCGCCCGGCGCGCACCCGGGTTCATGCGGGCCAGTGGGCCGCACCGGCGGCCCCGTTCTGGCTCCGTCACCTGTCAGGGATGACGACACCGGACCATGGGCGCAGCAGACTGCCGCGATGGCAGCAGCAGCCGGCCGACCGGGCGGTGCGCCCGGTCCCGCCCCGGTCGTGGCTGCCGGCGGGGGGCGCGGGCGATGTCGCTACCGATCCGGGATTACGGGCTGATCGGCGACCTGCACACGGCAGCGCTGGTGGGCAGGGACGGATCGATCGACTGGCTCTGCCTGCCGCGGTTCGACTCCGAGGCCTGCCTGGCCGGCCTGCTCGGCGAGGACCGCCACGGGCACTGGCGGATCGCGCCGGCCGACGGCAACAGCCGGGTACGGCGCCGCTACTGGCCGGACACCCTGGTGCTGGAGACCGAGTTCACCGTGGGCTCGGGCAGCGCCCGCCTGATCGACTGCATGCCGCCCAGGGACCGCGATCCGGTGCTGGTCCGGATGGTCGAGGGCATCAGCGGCACCGTGGACCTGCGGATGACGCTCGGTGCCGCCTTTGAGTACGGATCCGCGGAACCACGGGTGCTGCGGCACGCCGACGCCCACCGCATTGTCGCGGGCTCACAGGCGCTGTGGCTGTTCGGCCCGGCGCACGTGCGCCGGATGCGGGGCATCGCGGCCGCCGAGCTCACGGTCAGCGCGGGCGACCGGGTGCCGTTCGCGGTCGTCTGGCGCAGCTCCCGCGACGACCCGCCCGAGCCGCCCCTGGTCCCCGCGCTGATCGGCCGGACGGAACGCTGGTGGCGCGGCTGGGTCGCCGGGCTGGCCTACGAGGGGGAGTGGCGCGAGGCCGTCATCCGGTCCCTCATCACGATCAAGGCCCTCACCTACGCGCCGACCGGGGGAGTGGTCGCGGCGCCGACCACGTCGCTGCCGCAGCAGGCCTCTGGCTTGCGGAACTGGGATTACCGGTACTGCTGGCTGCGGGACGCGGTGGCCGCGATCCCCGTGCTGCTGCGCTGCGGAGCGCTCGGCGAGGCGGTCGGGCTGCTCGACTGGATGAGGCACGCGGTGGCCGGGCCGCCGCGCGGGGTGCAGGAACTGTACGGCGTGGCCGGAGAGCGGCGGCTGCCGGAGATCGAGCTCGGGTGGCTGCCCGGCTACGACGGGGCCCGGCCGGTGCGGATCGGGAACGCGGCCACCGCCACGCCCCCGCTCGACGTGTTCGGCGAGGTGCTGACCGCGCGGCTGGCCGTTCGGAAGGCCGGTCTTGACGGCTCGCACGAGCCCTGGGACGCCGACGAGGTGCTCGGGCACCTCGAGTCGGTCTGGCGCCAGCCAGACGCCGGGATCTGGGAGGTGCGCGGTCCGGTACGCCAGTTCGTGCACTCCAAGGCGATGGTCTGGGCGGCCGCCGACGCCGCGGTCAAGATGATCGAGCGGTTCGGCGATCCTGGGCCGGCCGACCGGTGGCGCAGGCTCCGCGCGGAGGTCAGGGCCGACGTGCTGGACCGTGGTTACGACACCAGCGCCGTGGCGTTCGTTCAGGCTTATGAAAAACCGGGTGTGGACGCTAGCTTGCTGCGCCTTGGCCTGCTCGGGTTCCTGCCGCCCGGCGACGCGCGGCTGCGCGGCACCGTCTCCCGCGTGGCGCGCGAGCTTGACCGCGGCGGAGTGCTGCTGCGGTACCAGGAGGATCCGGGGGACAGCGTGGACGGGATGCCTCCCGCGGATGGCGGCTACCTGCCGGCCACGTTCTGGCTGGCGCAGTGTGCCGCGGCGGCCGGGTATGCCGCCGACGCGCGCCAGGTGTTCAACCGGCTGCTTGAGCTGCGCAACGACCTGGGCCTGCTGTCAGAGGAGTACGACCCGCTGCGCAGGCGGCTGGCCGGCAACTATCCGCTGACCGCCAGTCACGTCGCGCTGGCGCAGACCGCCATGGCCCTCGACGCGCTGAGCGGCCGCACCCGGCAGCTGGTCGCCTGAGCCTGGTTGCCGAGCCGCCCGGGCGCGGCAAGGCCCAGGCCACATGGGCCCGGGCCTCGCGCGTCACGGCACCTGCGTCAGGCGTACCGGTGCCGGCCGCCGGTGCAGAGCGCCCAGATGATGAAGATGCTCAGGGCGATCAGGACGAGCGACCCGAGTGGGTAGTAGGGCAGGAACAGGAAGTTCGCGACGCCCATGATCACAGCGAGCACCACGCCCACGACCCTGGCCCACATCATGCCCAGGAGCAGGCAGACCCCTGCGGCCAGGATGACGGCGCCGATGATCAGGTCCGTCACGCCCCGCCCGAACGCGCCGAAAGTGAACGTGTAGACAGGCAGGACGCCGAAGAAGGCTCCCCGGACAATTCCGGTGATCCCGACGAAGATGGTCAGCAGGCCGGCGAAGATCATCAGCGCCGAGCCCAGGACGTGGCCCGCCATCGCTGCTATGCCACGGCCCTCCATGCCGCGGCCTTCGCCCCGTCCGTACTCGGCCGTCTCTCCCCGGTATCCCTCGCGCTCTCCCCGGTATCCCTCGGCCGTCTCCCCGCGGTGTCCCTCCTGGTAGCCGGGCCGGGGCGGACCACCGCGCTGGCCGGGTACGCCGGTCTGGCCGGGTGCGCCGGTCTGGCCCGGTGCGCCGGTCTGGCCGGGCACGCCGGAAGTAGTGGGTTCGCCCGAGCCGGTCGTTCCAGGGCCGGCTGTCCCGGATGGTCGGTCTTGTGCACTGCTCATGAACAGCCCCTTTCTCGCCGGCCGCGAGTCACGTGCTCACGGCTCCGGCCCCGCATGCCGTCAGCCGTTGCCCGGCGTGCGGGTTGCCTGCTGTCCGGCTCGTTACCGGATGCGTCCGGTTCTGTACTCCACGCGACGGTACGCACGGCGCTGAGCCGCGGCATCATCCGGACGGGGCGATCTTCGTGCCCCTGGTCACCTGGAGCTTTGCCGCGCACTGGGCCGCCCGTACCTCCCCGGCCGGGACCGGGGAACCCACCGCTGGCCGATGTCACCCTGGCCGGGTGACGCTATCTGCGGAACGGCGATTGGCGCCTGCTCAGGGCGGGTACGGCCGGTCAGAGGGTCGCGAGTCGCACATTCGTCCTGCGGGCTGAGTTTCTCGACCTTCCGCTCTTTCCTGCAGGCCGGTTGCCCAACGGGGGAGGGCATGTCGAGTACGACCAGCGGGCCCGTTGCCGCGCGCCGATCCAGAACGGCGGCCGACGGGCCGGAGCTTCTCGCTGACAAACTGCGCATACCGCGGCTAAGCCTGGCTATCTTGCGCCGCGGCCGCGTGATCGATCTGATCGAGCAGGCGGCGGGCCAGCGGGTGACCGTGGTGTCCGGGCCGGCAGGCGCGGGGAAGACCGTGGCCTGCGGATCGTGGGCGTCGGCGACCCGGGCATCGCGCCGGGTTACCTGGCTGACGCTCGATGCCGAAGACCAGGACCCGGCCCGGTTCTGGCCCTATGTCCAGGCCGCGCTGTGCCGCGCGGGCACCATGCCCGCCGACGCCGTCCGGGTGCTGCAGGACGCGGCGGCCGACGCCTTCCCGCTGCGTGTGGTCGAGGCGGCCCAGCTGCTGACCGAGCCGGTGACGCTGATCCTGGACGACGTTCACGAGCTCGCCGACGGCCCGGTGCTGGCCGGCCTCGACCTGCTGATCCGGCACGCCCCGCCCACCCTGCGGCTGATCCTGAGCGGGCGCTGCCCGCCCCGCCTCCAGCTGGCCCGGCTGCGCGTCTCCGGCGATCTGGCCGACGTGGGCTCGTCGGATCTGGCCTGCACGGCCGAAGAGGCCTCCGAGTACTTCGAGATGCTGGGCCTCGAGCTGGATACGTTCACCCGGGACGAGCTGCTCCGGCGTACCGAGGGATGGATGGCCGGGCTCAGGCTGGCCGCCATGAGCGCCCGCAGCCAGGTGCAGGAGAGCGGCCGGATCACCGACATCGCCGGCGACGAGCCGCTCGTCGCCGACTACCTCTGGGACGAGGTGCTCGGCCGGCAGCCGCCCGAGACCCGGCTGTTCATGCTGCGGACGAGCGTGACCGAGCAGATGTCGGGGGATCTGGCCGATGCGCTCACCGGCGAGCCAGGCGGTGCCCGCATCCTGGAGCGGCTCAGCCGGGAAAACAGCTTTGTCGAGGTGCTCGGCAGCGACCACGCCGGGTACCGCTACCATCCCCTGCTTCGTGACGTGCTGGCCGCCGAGCGGGCCAGGGAGATCCCGCACGAGGTCCCGATCCTGCTGCGCCGGGCCGCGCGCTGGCACGCCGCCCACGACCGGGCTATCGACGCGCTGCGCAGCGCGGCCGAGGCAGCGGACTGGGATTACGCATCCCACATGCTGACCGAGGCGGGCACCGCGGCGCTGGTGCGCAGCGGGGCCTCGACGCTGGAGCAGGTCCTCGCGCTGTTCCCGGCCGAGCGCCGCGCCGACGACGCGTCGGTCGCGGCCGCCCTGGCCGCGGCGCGGCTGTGGGCGGGCGACCCGGACGGGGCGGCCCATCACCTCGACGCCGCCCAGCGGGCGCTCGGCCGCTGCGCTCAGGCTGCGCGCCGGGTCATCGAGCCCTGGCTGGCCGCGCTGCGGGTGATCCAGGCCGCCAGCCGGGCCACCGCCGAACCCGGCCTGCTGGCCGAGGGCTGGGCCCTGGCCGAGCAGACCCAGGCCACCGTGGGCACCCAGCCCGAGCACCGGGCCCTCGGGCTGCTCTGGTTCGCGCTCGGGACGGCTCGGCTGCGCCGGTGGGAGATCCTGGAGGCCCGGTATGCCCTGAGTCACGCGGCCCGCCAGCTCACCGCGGGCGGACTCGGCGAGCTGTGCGCCCGGGCCCGCGGCTGGCAGGCGCTGGCCGAGGCCTGGCACGGCGACCTGGCCGCGGCCGACAAGGCCCTGTCCGAGAATGCCCCCGGCGACCTGGGCCGGGACCCGGGCTCCGCCTGCCTGGCGGCGCTGGCGGCGGCCCAGGTGTGCCTGGTGCGCGACGACCTGGCGGGTGTCAGCAAGCTGCTTGACGACGCGGACACCGGCGTGGCGGGCAGGCACCAGCTTCCGGGCGAGCCGCAGTTCAGCGTGGTGGCCGGCCTGATCCGAACCCGCGCCGCGCTGGCCGACGGGGACGCTACCGGTGCCCGCGCCCTGGTGCTGCGGCTGCGCTACGCCAGCGCGGCCGGGGACCCGCAGCTGGACTGGGTGCTGACCATGCTGGACTGTGAGACGGCCCTGCGCACCGGCGACACCGAGCGGGCCCGGGTGACGATGGCGGCGCAGGCCGACGGGCCGCTGCACGGCCGGGCCGGGACCCTGCTCCTGCTGGGCAAGCTGCGGCAGGCAGAAGGAGACTTCACCGGCTCGCTCGAGGCCACGGCGCCAGTGCTCGACGGAACCGCCGACGAGGTAACGCTCCAGGTCAAGCTGGCTGCGCTGCTGGTGGCCGCGGTGGCCAGCCGGCGGCTCGGCCTCACCGGGACGGCCGCCGAGCTGCTGGAGCAGGCGCTCGCCCTGGCCGAGCCCGACGACGCGTGCCGGGTGTTCCTGGACGCCGGGCAGCCGGTCCGGTCGGCGATCACCGTGCTGGTCCCGCCGACCAGCCGCTGCGCCGGTTTCGCCGGCCGGATCCTGGAGCGATTCGACACCCAGCTGCCCCATGCCGATTCGGTGCCGGAGCAGGCCGAGGTGCTACTGACCGACAGCGAGCTCGCCGTGCTGCGGTTCCTGCCGTCGCATCTGACCAACCAGGAGATCGCCGAGGCGCTGTTCCTGTCGATCAACACGGTCAAGACCCACCTGCGCTCGGCCTACCGCAAGCTGGGTGTCGCCTCCCGCCGCGCGGCCATAGCCCGGGCCCGCCGCCTGGACCTCCTCTGACCCGCCCAGGCGGCCGGGATCTGACCGGTGCCTAGGCGAACGCGGCGCGCCTGGTGCCTGCCTTCTTGACCGAGCTCTTCAGCCCGAAGGCCAGGGCGCCCAGCAGCAAGGCGTAGAAGATCAGCCAGATGCCGAGGACCGTCAGCAGCACGATCAGCGAGATGGCCGGCCAGAACAGCACGATGGCTCCGGCGGCGATGCTGAACAGGCCGGCGATCAGCCGGAAGGCGCGCCCCGGGAAGGGCCCCGCCGTGGCGGCCACCGCGACATCGGCGACGCCGTGAATGATCCAGAACGTGCCGACCAGCAGGGCCAGCAGGAAGATGGTCACGTCACGGTGCCGCAGGCAGTACAGGCCGACCAGGATGGCCAGCAGGCCGATCACCACGTAGGCGGCGCGCATGCCTCCGGTGGTGTCCCGGGCGGTGAAGCCTTCGACGAGCCGGAAGAGCCCGCTGATCACCAGGCCGGCGCCGAGCAGGATCGCCACGATGGTGAGCGTGGCCGCGGGCCAGGCCAGCAGGATGATGCCGACCGCGAGGGTGGCCACGGCGGCCGTGAGCACGGCCAGCCAGGCTCGGCTGCCCAGCGGCTCGAACGTGCTGACTACGCGCTCCTCCACGGTGCGGTCGGCCACCCCGACCCCGCCTGAGCCGCTGGGGCCGCCGGGGCCGCCGGGGCCGCCGGGGCCGCCCGGCCCTCCGGGCCGCTCAGGCTGGGCGTGGCTGGCGGTGCTGCCGGTGCCGTCGGGCTGACCGGGCCTGCCGGTCCCGTCCCGGTCGGCCGGGCCCGGTCCTTGCTGGCGCGGGATGGGTGCTTGCGGTTCGCTGGCCGGGGTGGCGCCCGGCCGCGACGATCCAGAACCCGGTGTGGTCATGTCGGCTCCCCTCAGCCGTTATCGCACGGCGGCCGGCCTCATGACGGGCACCAGGCCCGGCCGATTTCCGATGGTGCGCCGGCAGGCCGGTTTGATCGCCACCCGTGGGGGGTGAACAACCGCGGCCTGCCCTAGACTTGGCGGCCAAAGCCGTGCGTGACTGATAGCCGTGCGTGACCACCTGTGCCCGGGATCTGGCGTGATGCCGGCCTGGGCGGGGAGCCGAGGAGTGACCCCGTCGTGAAGACCGACGTCGAAGAGCTGAGCCCTACCCGAGTCCGGCTCACCATCGAGGTTCCGTTCGACGAGCTGAAGCCGAACGTCGACCGTGCCTACCGCGAGGTCGCCCGCCAGGTCCGGGTTCCGGGCTTCCGGCCCGGCCGCGTCCCGCCCCGCGTCATCGACCAGCGGTTCGGCCGCGGCACGGTGCTTGAGCAGGCGGTGCAGGACGCCGTGCCGCAGCTCTACGGCAAGGCGCTGGAGGAGAACGACGTCTTCGCGCTCGGCCAGCCAGCCGTGGAGATCACCAAGCTCGATGACGGCCACGAACTCGCCTTCACCGCGGAAGTCGATGTCCGCCCGAAGTTTGATCTTCCTGACATCAACGGAATACCGGTCACGGTCGACAACGCCGATGTCGACCCGGACCAGGTCGAGGAGTACATCGGCGCGCTGCGGGAGAGGTTCGCCTCGCTCAAGGGCACGGACCGGCCGGCCGCCGAGGGCGACTTCGTGTCGATCGACCTGTCGGCCGAGATGGACGGGAAGCCGGTCGAGGACGCGCAGGCCAACGGCGTCTCCTACGAGGTCGGCAGCGGGCAGATGCTGGACGGGCTCGACGAGGCTCTGGTCGGGATGTCCGTCGGGGAGAGCAAGACGTTCCCGGCCCTGCTATCCGGCGGCAAGCAGGCCGGCCACCTGGCCCAGGTGACCGTGACCGTGGTGAGCGTCAAGGTCAAGGAACTGCCGGAGCTGGACGACGACTTCGCCCAGTCGGCCAGCGAGTTCGACACCCTCGGCGAGCTGCGGGCCGGCACGCGGGCGCAGCTCGAGAACATGCGCCGGGCCGGCCAGGCCGGCCAGGCCCGGGAGCGGGCGCTGGACGCGCTGCTGGCCAGGATCGACATCCCGCTGCCCGGCGACCTGGTCGACAGCGAGGCCGCCAGCCGCAGGCAGTCACTGTCCGACCGGCTGGAACGCTCGGGCAACACCATGGACGAGTACCTCGAGGCGACGAACCAGTCGGCCGAGCACCTCGACGAGCAGTTCGTCGAGGACGCCCGGCGCAGCATCAAGGCCGGGTTCATCCTGGACAAGCTGGCCGCCCAGGAAGAGCTCGGCGTGGACCAGGAGGAACTGGCCGCGTACGTGACGGAGCAGGCCTACCAGATGGGCATCTCGCCCGACCGGCTGGCCCAGGAGCTGTCCGATCGGGGCCAGCTCCCCTCGGTCGCCGGGGACGTGCTGCGGCGCAAGGCCATGACGCTGATCGCGGAACGGGCCTCGGTCACCGATGAGGCGGGCCGTGATGTCGATATCAAGGCCGCTGTCCGGGAAGCCGGAGCTGCCGACGGCGAGGAGACCGGCGGTGAGGAAGCCGATGGCCAGGAGGCCAGCGGCGCCGGCGCCGGCGAGGAAGCGGAGTAACCGCCGGGCGCGCCGCCAGGACGTGGTGACGCACGGGAACCCTGCGCCTACAGCGAACAGACGCCAGCGGCGGACTCCCCGGCTCT
>Ga0335074_10014693_pt1 | contig 10976 bp, 3 predicted proteins | sample Lox_Sample_23_FD_206715 | JGI IMG/M metagenome (GOLD analysis project Ga0335074, IMG submission 206715) | Soil microbial communities from Loxahatchee National Wildlife Refuge, Florida, United States - Lox_Sample_2.3 | ecosystem: Environmental > Terrestrial > Soil > Wetlands | place: USA: Florida... | reverse complement strand
CTTTCTCATCAAGGACATCTTTCTTCGAAATGCTTGGAATCGGCATCTTGTCTATTCTCGGAGTGATTCAACTCTTCACAGCTTTCGTCTCCGCACACATGATTATGAATACGCCTCAAGGATTCCCTGGCATCATCGACGAAGTGAATCCTCTCGATCCTCCACAGTTCCAGTTCCCGTGTCAGGCTGGTCCTGACGGTAACTACAGCTACAGTACACCTACCATTGCAACGGTAGGTGATACAATTCTTGTTAACTTCACTGGTTCAGCCGTACACGGCGGTGGGACTTGTCAATTCTCTATTGCGAAGTATCCTCCTCCTGCCGATCCCAAGAAATGGAAGGTCATCCATACGATTCTAGGTGGTTGTCCAGCGACGGCTCCACTTAATCTCGCATCTATAGGTGAGGACGCTGAGCAGCGTCTAGATGGACCACATTGCTCCGGCACTGGCGGTGAATATTTGAACTGTGTCAAGTCATACAACATTCCAATCCCCGATGGCATGCCGAATGGGGAGTTCGTGTTGTCTTGGACCTGGCTTAACCATCTAGGAAACCGCGAGATCTATCAGTCGTGCGCTCCGATCTCCATCATGGGCGGTGACCAGTCACTCAACCTCTCTGATTTGCCGTCTATCTTCTTCGCCAACTACTACCCTTCTTCAGTCAACTGCTCAACAGAAGAAGGCGTCCTGCTCTTGCCAGAGGACAGCTACAACGCTTCGCTCTCCGAATTGTCACCTTATCTTCCTGATGCGCCGCAGGCCAGTGCAATAGGAAACTGCTCATCCGTGTACGGCGTGCCGACCGCGGTGTCAATCCCATCGAACTACATCAGCCTTGTCGAGGTCTCAGCCACGGGTGGCCTGAGTGCGATGACAAGTAGCTATGTTAGTATTGGTTCAGTCTCGGTTTTGCTAATCTCGAGCTCCATGGGTACTTCATCGACAGTAAATACTTCCCTGCAAACCACCAAGGTGACGACCTTTACGTCTTTTTCAACGGTCGTCGTTCAATCTACGACGTACGTTTCCATGAATACGTCTATACCCACTATCGCGTCGAAGCCGGCCAGCAAAACAAGTAGCCCTTATCCGGGCTTTATCGGAGCTCCAGGAGCGATGCAAGGTCCATCAAACGTCACAGTGAACGGCAGCGGAGTCTTCAACAACGGCACCATTCGTTGTAACGACGTTCCCGACGGTACTATTTTATGCATAGGTTCGATACACTTTGGCATCTGTAACTTCGGATTTGCTGTTGCCATGAAACTGGCAGCGGGTACTACGTGCAGCAACGGAACCATCACAAAGCGGAGCCCAAAAGCTTTTGAATAGGCAGGTCAAGAAACCGACAGGCTGGGAGCGAGTGTGGTATACGGGATTGACCGTGTCAATGCAGCATAGGATGGATTGTGAACTGTACGCCTCACCGGGTTGATAATCCTGTCACAAGATTAGGTTAAAGACTGGCTACGGTTCGTCGCGGAACTTTAATCGTCAACTGCGCGGAGATGCTGCTTCGGTCGGATCGTACCGAGTTAATTTTTCTACTTTGCGGCACATTAGGCTGGAGGTACACGTATTTTCATAGTTACGCCTATCACGAGGCATATGCAAGTGATTCCCAACAAAGAAATGACTCTTCCTCGATGCAGTTGTACTTGTGCCGTGACGCCTTGCCCCAGACCGCACCTGAGATGGTAGCAAAGTAGCCTGCTTGATCAGCTGCAGGGAGAATGTTATGGTAAGGTAGAAGAGCAGAATGCAAGATGGTACGGGTGGCTAAAGAAACTAGGAAAGTAAAAGAGAGCGCCACTGGCTCCAAAAACGTTGTGCGTGAACTGTGGAGCGGCAAGTAAAAAAGTGTCGTGCGTACAGTACGATACGAGGCGGAGCGGAAATGAGAAGTTGGGCCCCCTTGGCGTCCCCTTGGCTGGTCGGGGCCCCTAATTAAAAATCAAGGCTGAAAGGGTTGGGAAGCATTTAGTTAGCCAGAAAAGATGGTCGCGGAATCTCTGTCGTCCGCTGAAGCATCGTGCATGCAGTGATTGGCCTTCCCGAAATCTCAGACGGCGCAAAACAGGCATTTTGTTGTGTGCATCGATCAAGTCAGACTCAAGCAACTACTGACCTGCTAGCCTCCGTCTGCGTGGGCGCGAGACCGTTGGCGCAGGGTATTGCGGTCAGCCATTTTGAACGTCATCCTTCAACCGTGGCTGTTTGACGGGCCCAGATTTCACCTTCCAGCTTCCTAGACCTGCTACATCACCTGCACGCCGCTTCTCATCCAAAATAGCCGAAAAACATACCCTCTAGAGTTGCAGTCCATCTCTCTGCCGCATAGCTGGTCGTCGCCACTGCTACCTCGTCATTCATGCAATCGCGTCGGAGGCGACACCTGACGGTAACCGTCGCCCCCCGGATCCGACCCTTACCACCTCTCTCCCTCTCCTCCCACTCCGCACGGCGTAGCTAGACCGTAGCTACTGCTAAACCACGCGCAATCATGGACTCTATACGCCGGAGGTGCCGGCCCAAGCACCAGGTGCTGGTGTTGAACTGCTATCCTCGACACATGAAGAACAACATGGAGGTCAAGCCTAACTCGAGTGAGTTGAGCTATCTGCTCTACTACGCGAGTACCAGGCGCAGCAAACTACAGAAAGTAGGTGATTTTTTGGATCGGAGGACCACTAGCGATGTTTGGCGCGGACGCATTGGGTACGTGAATTGATCCTCAAGAAATTCTTTCCGCAACGACGCGGGCTCACATCGGCATCATAGCAATGTCCAAGTCACCCTCCAGATCATCAAAGCACTGATTGAAAAGTGTCCGCGCGACTTGCCGCTCTACGTTTCAGCTGTAATGCGCATATTCCGAACCATACTCAAGTCGCTGGAAATCACCATGATCGAAGAGACGATACCGACCTTCGAGACGCTGTGTGCACATCAAGATCCCGCCAACCTAGCCGCGGATCAAGACTACATCGCATCGTACGAAGAGATCATCGGCATATACGCCATGTTCGCTTCTAAAGACACCCTTATCCAGAGCAGGAGCGCCAGGTTTGTTCCCGTTCAGATTCGATTCCGAAAGGCTGGCCTCGAGGCTGCCAAAGCTATCGCAGAATCAGAATCACTCTCCTCTCAGACCGGAAGACAGCTTTCCATCATCGTTCCTCCCATCCTCGAAAACATCTACGCCGACAACGGACAGTACCTGATGCAGCTGGAGACATCGGAAGAGCAAAAGGTGGAATGGGAAAAACAGATGGCGATACGACGAAGACAAAGCACATCCACCGTTCGGACGTTTGAGGAAGATGAAGGTGATCCAGAAGCTGCACAAGGCACGACTGAGGCGGCTGATAAGCTGGCTGAACGGGAAGTGGCTGTGACCGCGCTGCAAGCTCTGAAGAAAATCTTCGCCCAGGTACCGAGAGGACAATTGCGGATGGCGACGTCCGAGGTGCTCAAGTTTATGGCGACTCGAGTGCAACCACACGAACACTTTGGATCAAGTACAACGATATCCCTGCAAACGGGCAGTTGGCCATGCACGCTGTTTGGCATGATTTGTTCTTGGGCACCCGTGCAAGATCGCTATGTCATCCTAGTTACCGCCATGGAAACATTGGTCCGAAGTCCCATCATTGAAGACGATCTCGAAAAGCAATACGTCTTCGCCACCATCATTGGCTGGCTGTTAAGCTCCGACATCAACTTCATCGGCCTCAGCGTAATGGATGTACTCGTAGGTCTGATTCAACATATCTTACTGCTCCTCCAACTTGGAGGAAAAGGAACGGAGATCCGACCGCATGGACAGCAGGCGGATGTAATCAATGCGGCCGAGACCTCCGCCGTTACGCGAACGGCAGCAGATGAGAAAGAGAAGGACGTGGTCATGGAAGTGGTATCAACTCCGACACCAGCTCGACGCCAGCTTCTAGCTCAACTCCAACGATGTATCGGCAGCTTAGCCGTGCACGTATATTATACCGAGCAGATCAACGACATGATTATGGCGATTCTGACTCGACTCAAGCCCTCACCTTTATCATCGGTGTCAAATACAGCGATCGCAATTGAGAATCCTTCTGCCGCAGCTGAGGCGATTGCAAGCTCAGTCAGCCTGTCTGAGAAACCGAACACCGATGGTTTCTTTTCATTTGACAAGGCCAGAGCCGCGGCGTTGGGTGCCATCAAGGAAATTATCGCATGGGCAAATTGGATTAAACCCGATGGATCGTCCAATTCTGCTGCGCGCGGTCCCATTGGACTGATTGTATGGGAAGGCACACAGTGGCTCCTCAGAGATCCGAACTGGGAGGGTAGAGCGACATACGTCGAGGCGCTACTTATTTGGATGAGGTACGAGGTGAAGAAATCCCACCTCCGCGCCGAAGAGGAGAAGAAGCACAACAAACCTGAGAGGAAAGATACGGGCAACAAAGGCGAGAGTCTGGCCCGGAGAGCAGTGTCGAATGCGTCTCAGCGCGATAAAAGTCCGATGCGGCAGAAGAATACTTTCCTCCAGCTTCTGCATCTTGCCATCTACGAGAATGCTCACCAGTATGCAGAGTCAGCCTGCGATATCCTACTGTTGCATCTGCTCCTCTCGCATTTGGTCCAGAGACTTGGTGTTAATGCCGTGCAGCACGGCCTGCCCATGATCATGCGACTCCAGGAAGATATCTCGACAATAGACAGTCGTACTGCAAAGATCAACGTGGGAAGCTTAGTGCATGGCTACCTCTGGGCCGTGTCAGCATACTTCGATTTTGATGCGTCTGCTACAGGCCGCGAGATCCAAGTAGAGATTGCGGAACGTGTCAAACATAATGCTTGGCTACATGGTATCAAGATCCCGCCTATGTCTTTCGATCATATTGCACATCGGATGCAGCACGAGCAGTATTCAGTGCAGGATCAAACGCCTCTGCAAGAAGACGTTATGAAAGCATTTACAAACAGGCAGGTGCTGGTCGAGAAGATTAGTGAAGGATACTCGATTGCTGTTTACTCACCTCCGTCGTCACCGCCGCAGAGTCCCGGACGCACATTTTCGGTACCGGCTCTCATCACGCATGTGTCGACTAGCTCGATACCAAAAGCACCGCAGCCACTCCAGCTACCGCAAAGAGTTAAAGACGCTTTCATGGTTGAATGGTCACGCGAGTTCTGCATCGAAGCAACCACAAGAACCGAAGGCTCTCGCTCAGCCTCGATGACAGGTTCAGGCCACGCAACGGGACAAGGCTCGCGGCACCTGGGTGTCCATGCTCAAGGAGCCACCAACGGCTCGAACGTCGTCATGAACGGCGATGCAGCACCTTCAGCACACCGTAGCCACCAGAACGTCCAGGCCCGCGCTCGAAGTCCCTATGGCCTTGTGCAGAGAGGCACACAGAAGGCACGCAGCCACCGCGCCAGCCAGAGCCCCACGCCTCTCACATCCAGCTCCGTGCGCAGCGCCATCCGCGTGGACGAGCTGAAGCGCGTGCTCAGCGGCGCGAAGCCCGTAGCGCTTGGCACAGGCGCAACGGCGCTGGGCATCCGCGGCATCGAGGGCGAGGACGAGGACACGGGCAGCGACAGCATGGTATCATACGACGGATCCTCGGTGTCAGGTCTCCCGCACGCGAGCGCAACAGCGCTACCACGGGCGGGCGACACGTCGCCGCAGCGGGCCGCGCCGCCGGACCAGCGCGACGCCATCACCGAAGGCTCCGTCACGCCGCGCCCACCCACCGCGTCGTCCGCCGCCGCCCGCAAGCACACGGCCCCGGCCGACCAGGCCGCGGACGCACGCGACGCCGCCCACGACGGCGGCTCGCTCGCACCCGCCGCCGACACCGACGGCAACGGCTCGGCCATCCCGCCGGTGCCGCCGCTCCCAGCCTCGCTCCCGGCGGCGGCGTCGGCGGCGGGCGAGCGCGAGCGGCCGCGCACGGCCGGCTCCGCGAAGAGGAGCGGCGGCGGCGGCGCCGCGAAGGCCAAGGCGTGGAGTATGCGCGAGCAGGGCCCGAAGGGCGCGGCCGCCGCGCTGGCGCCGTTCGACGCTAAGGAGGTTTGGGGCTTCTCCGCGCGCGACCTGCTCTTGGGCATTGATGCCGATGTGCCCTCGCCGGGCGGTGGGTTTGGCGCGGCTGTCGGGAAGAAGGTGCCGCCGTATTAGGGAGTGGCGGGGAGGACTGGTGTTGCATGGCGGGAATGGTAATGGCGGCGGGTTTGGTGTTGCTTTTTGCTTGATTGGTGGATGCACGTGGGCTCTGTTGGATATTTTTGTTGCGGATTGTTGAACTTCTGTGGCTTTTTGGACTTGGGTTTTGGCGCCGGTGGTGTCGCTGATACATAAAAGCTGGCGCAAGCCCTTGGTCGTTCAGCAATGCTGTTTTTTGGACTACATTGAGTTCTTGAAGAGCTACTTGTTGCTTCGAGATTGTATCATACCATGCTAGGAAGCATAGCAATGCTGTCGACGCAGATGGCGGGCGATGAAGATTAGCTCTTCGCTTTGCGAATGATACATTTATTTGCTTGACTTGTATACTGCTACGTATTGCTTTGGATGCTACACTCTACGACAGTAACAGTGGCAGCATGGCATTTCCAAGTTTGGCTCATTTCCCACCATCCGCGAATTTGAATGATGGCGACCGATTCTGGAACCGGTTCATTCAGCGTCTGAGTCCGAGGCAGCCAAAAGATGTTTCAAAAAGAGTTAACGCTACCTAGGAATAGGACTTGTTTTAGGTCGTTATCAAAGCACATGCTCCACAAGGTCTAAGTACAGAGTCATCCTGATCCTTCGCCTCACCGCGATTTCCTATACTGGAAGACCGTTTCTCCTGGCTGATAGAGCCAACTCATTGCGCCACACAAAGAGTCGCCTCTTCAAACAAAGTTTTCATTGATTCTTCACGCTTGTTCAAACATAAAGAGTGAATGATAGAAGTTTCCACATAGATCGGTTACATTCGGCAAGGCGACTAGGATGGATGCAAGTGAAATTTCAGGTGTTGCAAAGTCTTTGAGAAGGCAAATCGCGGTGTGTGAGCAGCGCCAGCCAATTGGATTTCGTCTTGAGGAGTGTTAGGGGCGGAGTTAGGGAGTTCATGGCGTATTCCCGCCTGGATAGTGGGCGAAGAGTCATCACGGGTAGTCAAGGTGTCTCGTTAGAGGAGCAATAAAAACGTGACGAGTGGGTTGGCCTGGGCTTGGCGAAGCGCACAATAAAATCTTCGCCGCCTCTTCCTCGTCCAACTTTTTTTCTCTTCTTTGTCAACTCATACCGGCAACCACAGCGTTTCCATCTGAGTATTTGAGTACGATTTATTCTTCGACAGGCTTTCAACGGAAGTTAAAACTGACAAGAGCTCAGAATTTAGAAAAGCCTCGTTTCAGCTTCCAAGTCTCCGCCGCTTACATTCACCATGGGTAAGTAACGTCTCCAGCGCAATGCAGTGCTCAACGAGCGACTGCATCCATCTCTATCGCCTTCAGTGATGCTAACGAAGCCTGTGCAGGTAAGGAAAAGACTCATATCAACGTCGTCGTTATCGGCCACGTCGACTCTGGCAAGTCGACCACGACTGGACGTAAGTCCTGCCCTCTGATCCTACTGTCGAAAGCATAGTGAACTTACACGATAAACAGACTTGATCTACAAGTGCGGTGGTATTGACAAGCGTACTATTGAGAAGTTCGAGAAGGTAAGCCAGTTTTGTCCCGTCTCTCAACACTTTATTGGCACTCTTCAAAATTTTTGTGAGCCTAGTGGGCTATACCGCCACCTATGAAACCCACCACTTATCAGCAACGATAGAGGGGTGAGGGGTGAGTGGGTTGCGCTGCAATGACCACCGGACCCGGCGCTTACGCTAAGCCATCGCACGGCTCCAGCGCACCTTTGCGCAAAATTCATCAACAACGCAATATTTTGTTTCTGGAAATTCAAAATGCTAACACTCTCCCACAGGAAGCCGCTGAACTCGGAAAGGGCTCCTTCAAGTACGCTTGGGTGCTCGACAAGCTCAAGGCTGAGCGTGAGCGTGGTATCACCATCGATATCGCTCTCTGGAAGTTCGAAACCCCGAGGTACTATGTCACCGTCATCGACGCCCCAGGCCACCGTGATTTCATCAAGAACATGATCACTGGCACCTCCCAGGCTGACTGCGCCATTCTTATCATCGCCGCTGGTACTGGTGAGTTCGAAGCTGGTATCTCCAAGGATGGCCAGACCCGTGAGCACGCTCTTCTTGCCTACACCCTTGGTGTCAAGCAGCTCATCGTCGCCATCAACAAGATGGACACCACCAAGTGGTCCGAGGATCGTTACAACGAAATCATCAAGGAAACTTCCAACTTCATTAAGAAGGTCGGCTACAACCCTAAGCATGTTCCGTTCGTTCCCATCTCCGGCTTCAATGGTGACAACATGATTGATGCGTCCCCCAACTGTCCATGGTACAAGGGTTGGGAGAAGGAGACCAAGACCAAGGTCACCGGCAAGACCCTCCTCGAGGCCATCGACGCCATTGATCCGCCAAGCCGCCCTTCCGACAAGCCGCTCCGCCTTCCTCTCCAGGATGTGTACAAGATCGGTGGTATCGGAACAGTACCCGTCGGCCGTGTTGAAACCGGTACCATTAAGGCCGGTATGGTCGTCACCTTTGCTCCTGCTGGTGTCACCACTGAAGTCAAGTCCGTCGAAATGCACCACGAACAGCTCGTCGAAGGTCAACCCGGTGACAACGTCGGCTTCAACGTCAAGAACGTTTCGGTCAAGGAAATCCGCCGTGGTAATGTGTGCGGTGACTCCAAGAACGATCCTCCAAAGGGTGCTGAGTCCTTCAACGCCCAGGTCATCGTCCTGAACCACCCAGGCCAGGTCGGCGCCGGCTACGCTCCCGTTCTCGACTGCCACACGGCGCACATCGCCTGCAAGTTCTCGGAGCTGATCGAGAAGATCGACCGCCGCACGGGCAAGTCGGTCGAAGCCAGCCCCAAGTTCATCAAGTCCGGCGACGCCGCTATCGTCAAGATGGTGCCGTCCAAGCCCATGTGCGTCGAGGCCTTCACCGAGTACCCGCCGCTCGGCCGCTTCGCCGTCCGTGACATGCGCCAGACCGTTGCCGTCGGCGTCATCAAGTCCGTCGTCAAGGTCGACAAGGCCGGCAAGGTCACCAAGGCCGCGCAGAAGGCCACCAAGAAATAGACGCCCTGCTGGTGCGGACCTTGTGGAGGAAAAGGAAGTTGTAGACACGAGTGGATTTGCGATGAGTTTCTGTTTGCTGTGTGCCAATTGAGAATTGCGGGCCTTCATGAAGTTGAGCTCGAAAGGTCATGGGCAAACCGGGAGGTGCTTGGGGCGTGATCATTTACCCTTTCCGACGTGTTCCTTCATAGACTCAAGATTCTCTAATGAAAACGGGTTTTTTGCTTTTGTAAAGCCGTCACGTCTTTGATTTCGCGTTTCCACTTGTTTTTCATCACGATGAATTGATTTGGCTTTCCGCTTTGATGTTGCGCCTACGTAGAAGGCACAAAATTGAAGCGATTTGCAGTTTATGATTTTTAAGCTTATTGAAGACGGACTTTGAGTAAGATCTTTGCTGCACCTTAAAAAGAAATATGTATTTCTTGACCAATAGAAACATCAATACATACAGGGCTGGGTGTTTCGGGCATGGTTCCTCTTTCAATTGGCGTTCGCAATGCTAAGTGTGGTTTCGTCGATCATCACTTTCAGTGCGTACGATATGAGTGGGTGCGGATTGACAAACGATAGCGCTGGCGGTATTGGATGTTGGTTGAGCCGAAGAGGTACGCAGCCAATTGTTTGCAACCTACGGCTTCGGAACTCAACCGACTGTAAGGCGGGCTATTTTATGATTGGGTGGAGACTTGAACATGGAAGCTGCGTGTATATAATGTTTCGCATGCGGAGATATCTCAATTGAGCTTGTCGCCGGAGGGAAAGCCAAAAAGGAGTGGCACAGCGAAAGTGCTAGTCCTATTGACATGGCGCAGGTATAGAGGAAATTTACTATCAATCATGACGCTTGGTAGCAGCCTACAATTTCGAAGCAACATCGAAGACAATCGTTATCCGATGATGAGCAAAGATAATCATTGGCACAGCAGCTTTAGGGCCTGAGGTGCAAACCTCTCATTTCATGTCAGATAGGGAGAGAGAAGTAGTAATTACGGCACTTCTCGTCGATACACTGGGAAAGCGCTATGACCATCGCGAGATTGGCTCTTCGTGACGAGCTGTGAGACATCCAGGAAGTCAGTTTCGCGCCCCTCGAGCATCGAAACACCTAAACACCGGAGCAGTTTGCACTTTCTGCTCATCCAATTGGCGTTTCTAAGCGTTGTTTGGCGGATCAGAAGTGCAGAAGGCAAAGTAAGATGGCCATGACCGCAGCTGAAGAAACGCGAGTCAAGAGACAGCGCAGTCGAGTGGTAAGGAGCCTGGTCATGGGTCTCGTCGTTTCAGTGCTGGGTACGGAGTATGGACTTGCGAAAGTACGGGAGCTGATGCTTGTTCCTTTCCACGCTCTAGGAGAAGGGCTTTGGATCGCTTCTGCCTCCCGTGATCTCCCCTTGAAGGGATTACTGGCTACTGATTGCTTGATTTTCTCCGTGGCCGTGTCTCTTTTTACCTTAATTCTCCTGCCGCTGTGCTTCGCTAAGCTCTTTTCCTTATTAAAACTTTCCACGGGCGCGAGCACAGGCCTCAAATCCGTCCAAGTTCGAGCCCATGCGTGCTCGGCCAACGCCCCCTTGAACTGCAACCTGTGCAACAGTCGCGACGACATCGCTCTCTACCTCTCACCAACCCGATCAACGCTTGCCGCTGCGTGAGAGTCGGCCTGCAGCTCTGCTGTGTGACTGCTGAGCTGCTCCAATTCCCCCCACCGACTTTCTCATCACTTGAAAACCCACGCCGAG
>Ga0335074_10014692_pt1 | contig 10976 bp, 9 predicted proteins | sample Lox_Sample_23_FD_206715 | JGI IMG/M metagenome (GOLD analysis project Ga0335074, IMG submission 206715) | Soil microbial communities from Loxahatchee National Wildlife Refuge, Florida, United States - Lox_Sample_2.3 | ecosystem: Environmental > Terrestrial > Soil > Wetlands | place: USA: Florida... | reverse complement strand
ACGCTGCAAGGCAAGCCGCTGCCCGCAATCCCGCTGCCGGGAGTGGGTTCTGTGGCAACCGCCGATGCCGATCCCGAATCACCGGAGCTGACCTACTCCTACACCTCCTTCCAACTCCCGACAGGCTTCTATTCCTGGACGCCCGCGGGAGTCGCGCCCATCGACGTTCCTCCTGTGCCCGCCGGCCTTCGTGATCTGGTGGTTGATCAAGTCTGGTACAAGTCGACGGGCGGTGTCCGGGTGCCGATGTTTCTTGTCCATCGGCGCAGCCTCAACCTCGATGGCCAACTGCCGGTGTTGCTCTACGGCTACGGTGGCTTTAACTGGGCGCAGTTACCCAGCTTCTCCGCACTCGAAGCAGTGTGGCTGGAGCACGGCGGCGTCTATGCCATTGCCAATATCCGGGGCGGCAACGAGTTCGGCGAAGCTTGGCATCGCGCCGGCGAACTGGACCAAAAGCAAAACTGCTTCGACGATTTCGCCAATGCGGCGCGCTGGCTCATCGACCATCACTACACGTGCCCCCCCCGCCTTGCCATCGAGGGACTGAGCAACGGCGGCCTGCTCGTGATGGCTTCGATTACCCAGCACCCCCAGCTCTTCGGCGCCGCGATCGGCCGCTATCCGCTCATCGACATGATGCGCTACGAGCACTTCACCATCGGCCGCTGGTGGGTAACCGAATATGGATCGGTGAATGACGCCGCGCAGTTCAAGACCCTGCTCGCCTATTCACCCTATCAGCACGTCGTGAGGGGAACTCCGTATCCGGCGGTACTGCTCGTCACCGGAGACGGCGACACCCGGGTCGATCCATCAAACTCCCGCAAGATGACGGCGATGCTGCAAAACACCAGCAGTTCCGGCAAGCCTGTCCTGCTCCTCTACGATTCCACCTCGGGCCACTCCGGCACTCCTTCCGTCAGCACCGAGGTGGAGCAGACGGCCAACGAGCTGGAATTTCTCGACTGGCAACTTCATATTCCGGAGTCTTCCCGATGACCAAAGTTCCCGCGCGCCCTGTTGCGCTCCGCATTCTTCCCGCCGGTGCAGCACCCGCCTCTCTGTTGCTCTGCTTGATTGGTCTCGCTTCGCCACTGCCCTCATCGGCCCAGAAGAAGACGATCGATCCCGCCGACATCTGCAACCTCAAACGGGTCGAGGACCCGGCAATCTCGCCCAACGGCCGGCTTGTCGCCTACGCCGTCAAAGTCCCCGTCGCTTACGGCCAGCATGACGACACGCACATCTGGCTCGCCCAGACAGATCGTCCTGGAACCGCACGGCCCTTCGCCTACAGCGCTGCCGCGGCGGACGATTCGCCTGCCTGGTCGCCGGACGGAACCCACCTCGCGTTTCTCTCCGACCGCCCCAACCCACTCGCCCGGAGCGAGACCTCGCCCTTCCGATTCACCGTGGCGCCGGGCACCGACGTCAAGGCATTCCACCCCGGCGCAAAGGACAAGAACGAAGACGAATCGGGCGCCGAGAAGCAGGGCAAGCAGCTCTGGTACATCGCGCTTGATGGCGGCGAGGCAGAACCGTTGACCAATCTCCCCGGCAGCATACTCTCCTTCAAGTGGTCGCCGGACGGACGATTTATCGCGTTCATCCGCGCCGACACCGACTCGCCGGCTGACCGCGCGCGTAAAGCAGCGGGCAACGATGAGCACTTTATCGATGGCGACTACCACTACCAGCGCCTCTGGATCTACGACCTTGCCGAACGCCAGGCTCGCCTGCTTTCCCAACAGGACCTCAACATCGACTCCATCGACTGGTCGCCCGACGGCGCCACCATCCTGGCCCGCGTCTCCCCCACGCCGCGCATCGATGACTACTGGCGCGTATCCAAGGTAGTGCTGATCGATGCGAAGACCGGCGCCGTCACCCGCACCATCGAAACGGACTCCGGCTACACCTCGCCAACCTTCTCTCACGACGGCAAGCGCATCGCGTTCTCCCGTTTCACTCCCCGCGCCATTACCGACGTTCACCTGGTGATGAACCTCGCCGATGGCAAGGTAATTGAGCTCGAGAACAAGCTGCCAGGCACCGTCTACCAGATGCTGTGGGATGGGACGGGAGGTCATCTCCTGGTTTCGGAATACGTCGGCGCGCACACCGAAGAGATCGAAGTCGACACCGCCGATTTCACCGTCAAGCCCGTACCGGGAATTTCTGTTGCCGGGGAAGATTTCGATGCCAGCCACGACGGCCGCACCGTAGCTTATCTCGGTAACAGCCCCAAGTCTCCCGCTGACGTCTACATCTGGAAAGATGGCTCTTCGCAGGCCGTTACCGATATCAACCCCCAGGTTGCGCAGTGGAGTATCGGCACACAGCGCGAGATCTCCTGGAAGAACCCCAACGACCACCGCACCATTTATGGCGTGGTGGCCTTGCCTCCGGGCTATCAGCAGGGCGTCCGTTACAAGACCATTGTGCTTGTGCATGGCGGGCCGGAAGAAGCCTGGACGCTCGCGTTCGACGGAAATTGGTACAACTATGCCACCATGCTCGCTTCGCACGATTACGTGGTGCTTCTGCCCGATCCGCGCGGCTCTGACGGTCAGGGCCCCGCATTCACTGAGGCCGACTACCAGCAGTGGGGCGGCGGCGACTTCGAGGACGTCATGGCCGGCGTCGACTACCTCATCCAGCAAGGCATCACCGATCCCAACCGCATGGCTATCGGTGGCTGGAGCTTTGGCGGCTTCATGACCGCATGGGCAGTTACGCACACCAATCGCTTCAAGGCGGCAGTGGACGGAGCCGGCGTCGTCGATCTCTACAGTATGGCCACCACGACGGACATTTCTCCAAGCTTTATGCGCCGCTACCTGGGACCGCTGGCCACCAACGCGGCCATCTATGACCGCGAATCTCCGGTCCGTTACCTGAGCCATTATGAGTCCCCTGCTCTAACCGTTGAGCTACAGGCCCAGATTGGTTGTAACTTATTTTGCAATGAACGATTTATACACATCGAAGCAAAACACATTTTGCACCGCATTTGCAGCATGGTCGCCGTTTTTTGGCCCGGATGCCCCTCTGTGCAGCTACCAAACAATCAGCATCAAAACGCAGCGCGCCGAAGCCACGCCTTTGGGCACCGCTGCATCCCATCCCAGACCGGACCCAGCGATGAGTAAAACTGCAACCCTCTGTCGCGCCACCTGCCATGCTAGAAAGGTGCCTTTCAACCCATTCCATGATCGCACAGTCCGAAGAACACATTGTACGCAGCTGGAACCGCTCCCAAAGGCTTGTCAGGAAGAAATGGGTCACCCACGAGCCCTCAGGGATGCAAAGGTTTAAACAGCATCCCTGAAATTCATTGGCATTGCCCTTACTCACCAAAGAAGGGGCGGCGCGCGGGAACAATTTTCTCAACCGAATCCAGCAGATGTCCCGCTGCGAGATGGGCGTAACGGAAGGTCATTCGCAGGGTACGGTGTCCAAGTATTTTTCTCACGAGCGCAATATGAACGCCACGCATAACGAGACGTGATGCGGTGGTGTGACGGAACGTGTACCATACAGCGTCATGAATTCCTGCTTCCTCGAGAACTTTATCGAACCACTGGGTCGATGATCCACTTGGGAAGACAAGTGCGTTCTTGGGAGCTCCGCTCTTGTCATGTCGTTCCTTCATGAACATCAATGCGGCTATTGCGCGCTTGTTGAGAAAAGCGTAGCGGCTGTGCCCGTTCTTCGTCTTCTCGAGGAACACCTTCCCTCCATCGAGATCAACGCGATCCCAAGTCAGGCCGAATTGCTCCCCCTTGCGCGTTCCGGTGTGAAGAGCAAAATCGATCTCTGCCAGCCGCTCCCCCGGAGGGGAACCGTTTTGCACGCTCGATGATGATTTTCCGGAAACGTCGCTCTTCGTCCTCAGAGAAATACCGCATCCGGCGATTGGCGTCGTTCGCGCTCCGAATCAGTTTTGCGGGGTTCTTCTTGATAAGGTTCGCGTCGATTCCCTCCCGGTAAATGACAACCATTGCAGACTTGTAGGCATTCCGGGTACCAGGACTCCACCCGTTTTCATCCGTCTGATCGAGAAGCCAGCTCTCCAACTCCATGGTTGTTATTGCTTCTGCGACTCGCTTCCCAAACTGTGGCAACATCAGGTTTGCCAAGCCGAGGAATCTTTTCGCCTTCTTCTCCCCGTTTTTCTTTTTCCTGTAACTCTCAGCTGCAAGCTCGATAAGTGTCGATAATTTTGGACCACGCATCATCTCGATATACGGCCTAATATCGGAGTCTTTGGCAGCGAGGCGCTTCGCCGCTGCATGATCAAGGTAGGCCTCGATCGCATCCTGATAGGAACCCACCTGCCGAACCGTCCTGCGGCCGTCTGCATCAGTCACTCGGATGCTCCACAAATCCGAATCGGGCACGGCTTCGAAAACGCCAACATGTTCTTCACGAACTGGGCTTCTTGGCATGATTTTTTCTCCTCCATCAGACATCGCTATGGGAATGCCACCCCAAAGACCTGACTGCGACAAAGGTCGGGCAAGAGGGTGGTATTCGCGGTTGTTGGTGGTTGCTACATCATCGGCAGAGTGGGACGAGGAGACACGGGCTTTCCGGCCGAAAGCTTATTCCAATACCCCTGTGGGGGAACCGGAACGTTACGTTTGCGGCAAGCCTTGGCTACTGCCACATCCGACCGTCCTAGAAGCCGCGCCACGCGAGTCATCGGTATAGACCAGACGAGCTCATAGAGCTCCTCGCGAGGAATACTTGACAGCAGCCTTGGAGCCAATTGAAGCTCCTTTACGGGTGCCTCTTCCGGAGGAGCAAGTTCAAGTGCCTCGTATCGCTTTTGGGGCTGATCAACCGGCGGTGCCGCCACGTCACCGTCGTCTTGAAATAGCGCCCGGATATAGGACTTGTTCAGGAGATACTCCGGAATATTCCCATCCGTAATTGACTCGATCGCCTCGAATACGTCCTTGTCCTCTGAGTCAATGTAGCGCGCTGTGGATTCGTAATCGAGGTGGCCCATCAATTCCTGAACATGCTTGATTGGGACGCCAACGCTTACGAGATGCGTCGCGAACTGGTGACGCAAGCTGTGCCAGGTTATTCCCTTAATACCGGCACGGGCCACCGTTCGGTCGAACCAAGCCCGCGGGTTCTTGATGTCGAATATCCGGCCGGTCGGCAGGACGCCGTCGCGCGTCTGCTCAGCTTGGAGCGCACGCAGAATTGCAAGGACATAGCTATTGAGATAAACGTCTCGGGGTTGTTGGCTTTTACTCCGCGGGATGAACAGGACGCAACGCGCCCAGTCGATCCTCTCCCATGTTGCTCGGAACTGCTCTGACTTCCGCATTCCGGTTTGTGAAGCGATTTCAAGCTGGGCCAAGCATTTGCGGCAGAATGCTGGAGTACGATGGTGATTTCCTGAAATCGCGATAAGAGCCCTGATGTTGGCCAGTTCCTGTTCTGTTATCGGGCGAACCTCTTTCTGATCCTCGCGTTTGAATTTGATTGCCTCTGTCGGATCGATCCGAAGAAGGCCGAGCCTCAAAGCTTCCTTGTAGCAAATGCGAATCGCAGTGCGATAACCACGCTTGGTCCCGATGGCCCATTCGCCATCAGACCAGTCTCGGTTGGCCGCTTTGCTATCGAGAAAGGACTCAATCTCGGCTTTGCTGATCTCCTCAGCGAGTCGATCGCCGAAGGTGTTGCAGGGATATTCGAGTTGGGACCCTTCCATGTGGGTCGGGGTGCTGGCACAGAAATAAGCGAGTTGGGATTCCATTTTGCTTGGATTGCTGTGGTTCTCCCTTGCATAGGCGATTCCAAGTTCTGCAATTTCGCGAAAAATGGGCTTCGGTTTCCTGGGCTCTAGTACCCTAATCCGGCGGCGTGCATTCCGCGCCTCCTTCGCAGCTTTCACGGCTTCGGCGCGGGTGTCATACACCTTCTCAGGACGCTTGCCTTCCGCGTTCGTGATTCGAATGCCAAATTTACCCGAGGGAGTCCTGACGACTCCCCGGGGCAGTTTCTCTGCAGGTTCATTCATTTGCGGGCTCCTCGGCGGCGCCGTTATCGCCCTCCGGTAGGGGCAGCTCGGTTGGGGATTGGGCAGGTTTCTCTGATTCGTGCGGCTTCGGAGGCCGAAGCCGCCGCGGTTGATCGCTCCGCGAGAACCGCTCAAGATCTTTGTGGTGGACCAGGACTTTCCTCCCAATACGGCGATACTTAAGGCGTTTCGTCGTGAAGAGGTAATCCAGTGCGCGCACGCTGATGTCCAGCACTGCCGCTGCATTTTCGCGGCAATAGAGCAAGCCGGTCATTTGAGGTTCTTTGTTGTAGAGGAAGGCGCTCATCTTCTCTGTCATTCGTTTGCAATCAAGCTGCGCGATTTCCGAGCGAGGGATGAGCAGCTTTGTGCCTCTGCGCACGGTTCGGATAAAGCCAGCCGCAACCCAATGCTGAAGGGTGGGAACGTCGATGGAGAGGCGTTCCGCGGCCTCGCTGATGTCGTAAAGAGATCGTCCTTCCGTGGGTAGACCGGCGTTCGCGCTGGTCCGACTGAATTTGGGCATAGTTGACCTCCATCCGCGCGCACTGAGCTCGCGGATTGTCCGGACCCTCATGGGGTACGGAGCTTTGAATTCAGTTAAGGTCGATCTGGCTCGGGGAATTCGAGCCAGCAAAGGGATCCGAAAGGGTTCCGCTCAGGACCAATGCGTGCCATTAGGCAAAGCGTGAGCCTTTTCCATTCAGGCGCCGGCGTTTTAATCGGGTTTGCAGGCGCGCCATTTGCGCCAGAATGCAGAAATTCGAGACCGTGTGCAAGCACAATCTAGGAGCTTTGCTGCGCCTTTGCGGCCGAAGCCATTTCACAATCTTGTGGCAGTATTCAGGGTAGCGCTAATGTCAGCGAGCACCGGGGGAACGGCACATTCCCGCAGACGACGGGCGAACCGCGGCGAACTTCCGCCCTTCTGTTCCTGCTCCCAGGCTAATCGTGGACTACGCACCTGGCTTGGAAATCGGTGCCTAAGCCATGGCTCCTGAGTATGCGGTATAGGGTAGAGCGCGTTAGACCGTAGACAGTCTTTCGCGCCTCCGTAAGCCTTTGATCCAAGGTCCCGGTCGTAGCGGCGCAGGCTTCAACAATCTTCATCTCCTGTTCCGCCGTAATTACGCGGTGCCTTCCTCGATTCGGACCTGAGGGCCGGTCCCAGGTTGATTCCCGCGTCTGCCATTTCCTGACCGTCTTGGGATTCACGCCGAGACGCTCTGATAGCGCTTTCTGAGTACCATGCCACCGGGGTGTGCGCTTGATCTCTTCGCGTTGGGTGAGAGTAGTGCGGGCATTACCATGCATGGTGATGGATTTGTCGAAATGCTTCGCGACTTCCCTAATTGCGCGAACCATCAGGGCCTTGTCGCCCAGCTCGGCATCCTCGAATTTTATCGAAAGCTGCACCTAGACCTCCCCTCAAGTCAGAATTTTCCATTAACGATCCCGGCGTTAAGGTACTGGAATAATGAGCCGACCAACCCACATGTTTCTGGAATGGCTCGCCGGCGGGAACCAAGAGGGTCAACATCCGAAGCCTCAAAACCCTCCAGCGAGATGGGTGTCAGGTTCGACCGTGTGACTATAGAGCGCTCTGCCGCATGGCTAAGTAAAACTAGCGTCCAGCACAGCATACTCAGAAACCCTCGGCTCGGCAGATCGTGCACCCTCGCTGTTAAATTCATGCGGCGGTCGGCGAGCCACCACCACACCCTCAGAATCGATGTGGTGATGGCTGCGTCGGTCTCGGCCAAAACCAAGGCAACCTACTCTCCTGAGCGCGTGGTCGATTCGGGAGGCATGCGTACCGGCAACGGGTGATCGGTGCGAGCATAGCGGATGAGTTCTGAGTGCTGGATTACGACCTTATTTCCATCGTGGCGGGCGCGGATTTGCCCTGTGGAGATACGGTAGTCCAGAGACCTGATGCTGATCGAAAGCATGTCGGCCGCGGATTGTCGATCGTAACGCAGCCTCTCGAAAAACGGGGTGTTTGTATCGGAGGACGCCGCTTCTTTGCTATCAAGCGATCGAGATGTACCGAAGGCACGGTACTTGCTTACCGGATTGAACGATTTCATAGAATGACTCCAGGTTCAAATTGAGTTGCCGACCTTTACGAACTGGTCGACGGAGCCCGGGGCCCATCTTCATGTGTAAAAACGAACTGAGTTGGCCACCCTGAGAGTGGCCGTCTGGTGTGTTGGTCCGAGGCTGAGTTCAGGCGTTCAGATCTGAATTAGGTGTGCAAGCGCAGGCAGTATTGTTGGCAGGCTCTACGTGCACCCTTGACCACTGAGGGTTCGAACCTGCCTCGACTGACTCGTAAGGAGAGCGAAGGTTGAAGGATCCAGTCTCCAGGGGCTTGCTGAGTCGGACCTAGCGAATATTTGGAGTGAGACGCTCTGCGCGTTTTTTCAGTTGCTGGCAGCCAGCCAACGGATGAGGTCAACAGAGACCTCAAGCGCTCCGGCGATGGTAAAGCTGATGTTGTCCTGGATTGACGGAAACTTGCCTGATTCGAGAGCTTTCCATTGCGAGACAGACAAGCCGGCAAGCTTTGCAGCTCTGGCGCATGTCATCCGCATTTCCTGGCGGCGCATCCGTATGAAGTAAGCGAGATCATCGGATTCATGTAGGGACTCAAAGGACATGGACGATTGTTGGATTTGCATGGTGTACCCTTTCGATAGGAGATGAGGCCTCATTTGCGATTGGTCAGAAGATGCGTTCATCGCATTCGGACTTTGCGAAATGAGGCTTTCCTGCAGGGGCCCATTGTGGTCATATGTCGACTGTTTTGCCCCGGATCTGGGGCGAAATAACGAAAGCGCATGATTTGCCTACTGTGACAGCGTTGCGATCTGCTCGTCTGACAGTTGCAACCAGATCGAACCCCGTCCGAGCCTAATGTCGCTCTCGAAGCTCTGGCGGCTTTCGCTGCTATTGAGATCGGCGTTACCGTGCTCGGCAGCCTTCCACAGTTTTGCCGAATCCCTAAATGTGAGGCGTCTCGGCAATCGCCGAGTTTTGCGCGCGTCCTCAAAGAAGCAGCAGTGCCAAATCCCAGCAAGCCGGGAGAAGCACATCAGAACCGGATGCGCGGTTTCCGCATTCTTGAGCTGTCTCCCGAAAATGATGCCAATTATTCCGAGGACATCCAAGAGCTGCCGACTGATGAGGGTAACCCAGAGCGATGGCACACTGGCTTTGGCAGCGGCCATCGACCCAGAGTTCGGAGGAATGTGCTGGTTGGCTTGATGGTTGAGGAAATATTCTTTCGGTCGCAGCTTTCCTGGATCTCTGCCGTGATCGAGCCTGTTTGCGAGGTTAACAATGTTCACGTCTGCTACTCCGTACATGGATTTCCACTTCGACCCCTTCGTCAGAGCCGAGTGGTAAAAGAACTTATCCCGGAGCCCCCTGCTTTGAGTTGCTCTTTGCAAAGCAGCACAACGTTTCTTAGAACACCTCCTTTCCTGTTCGCCCCTACATACGCGGGCAAACATCTCAACTCTTTGAACATTCATCCCCGTTTGGATTCCAGGAGTGGAACGCAGACGGCGAAGCTTTGACGAACCCTTCTTAATTCTTGACAAGTGTTGAAATCGAGCGGTCTAATGCAGCTATCTGCGGCAGGCAGCCGGGCCCTTATTCCCCCTCCGGAGCCCACCATGCCGTTTCTTACGAGGAATCCGTCCTCCGATATACCCGTTCGAGCAGCTCAGTACGTACGTATGTCTACTGAGCATCAGCAGTATTCCCCTGAGAATCAGTGCGACGCCATCACCCGATATGCTGCGACCCACGGCATGGAGATTGTCCGAACCTATTCAGACCATGGGCGGAGCGGCCTGAATTTGTCAGGCCGCGATGGGCTCCAGAAACTGCTTAACGACGTGGAACGTGGCACGAGCGATTTTGCGGCTGTTCTGATTTATGACGTCAGCCGCTGGGGGCGGTTTCAGGACGTCGATGAAAGCGCATATTACGAATACATCCTGAAACGTGCAGACATCTCGGTCCACTATTGTGCCGAACAGTTCGAGAACGATGGGAGCATTGGCTCCACACTCTTAAAGACTGTAAAGCGCACTATGGCCGGCGAATACAGCCGCGAACTCTCCGTAAAAGTCTTCGCTGGGCAGTGCAGGCTGATCGAATTGGGCTTCCGGCAGGGCGGCCCGGCGGGTTGCGGTCTCAGGCGCCAACTGGTTGATCAGAGTGGCACACCCAAAGCTCTTCTTCATCGGGGGGAACGAAAGAGCATTCAGACGGATCGGGTAATCTTGGTGCCCGGGCCGGATTCTGAAATAGCCGTGGTTCGCGAAATTATCGACCGCTTCGCTTTTCGCGGAGAGCTAGAAACACAGATCGCGGCCAATCTGAACAATCGGGGCCTATTGACCGACCTGCAGAGGCCATGGACAGCTTCAGTTGTGCGGCAGATCCTCACAAACGCAAAGTATGTCGGTACGAATGTGTTCAATCGCCGTTCATTCAAGTTGAAGCGGAAGCATGTCATCAACCCGCCAGAGATGTGGATCGTGCGAACACGCGCATTTGAGCCAATCGTGAATGAAGAAATTTACCTGCGGGCTCAAGCGATTATCCAAGCAAGGCATCTCAAGCTTTCCGATGATCAACTTCTCGAACGGCTGAGGCAGTTTCTAGCCGAGCGAGGAACGATTTCAGGAATCATGATCGACCAGGCTGCAGATATGCCCTCAAGTTCGCTGTACGCCTCTCGGTTTGGAGGGCTGCATCGCGCGTACGAACTTATCGGATGGAACCCGCACCGCGACTTCAGCTACGTTCAGATCAATCAGCTCTTGCGCCGCACCCACGCCGAAATGGTTCGTTCGATCGTCTCAAGCCTTCAGTCCGTTGGGGCGGAAGTTGAGGAAGACGGACGCACGGG
>Ga0335074_10014691_pt1 | contig 10976 bp, 9 predicted proteins | sample Lox_Sample_23_FD_206715 | JGI IMG/M metagenome (GOLD analysis project Ga0335074, IMG submission 206715) | Soil microbial communities from Loxahatchee National Wildlife Refuge, Florida, United States - Lox_Sample_2.3 | ecosystem: Environmental > Terrestrial > Soil > Wetlands | place: USA: Florida... | reverse complement strand
TCGGCCTTCGCGAGGTCAGCCTCGCTGCGCGCGCAGATCGTGACCCGCGCGCCCTCGCGGGCGAGTGCTAGCGCGCATCCCTTGCCGAGGCCCTTGCTGGCCGCAACGACGATCGCGGCCTTCCCGGTCAGCCCGAGGTCCATGTGTCTCCCAGCGGTCGGCAACGTAGGCAGCGGCCCGGCAGGCAAGCCTGGACGTCCGGCTGCTGCTGTGCCATCCTCCACGCAACGCCATCCTCCTGTGACGTGAGGGGCCCAGCTCATGGTGAAGATCGTCGATCACGGGACCTGGCAGCTTGCGGACGCTGACGAGGAACTGCATCCTCGCGGCCCGGAGCTGCTCTGGAACGAGTCGTTCTACTTCGACTTCGCCTCACCCGACGGATCCATCGGCGGGTACGTGCGCCTTGGCTTGTATCCGAACTGGGACCGGGCCTGGTACTGGGCCTGCGTTGTGCGCCCCGGCCAGCCCGCGATTCTCGTCGCCGACAACGCAGCAGCACTGCCCGCGCCTGGCAGGACGGACTTGCGGACAGCGGGCTTCGCGGCCACACAGGAGATCACGCAGCCGCTGCGCAATGCCAGAATCGGGCTGGACGCGGTCGCGGCGGTCCTGCCGGAGGCGGCTGCCGCCTACGACGGTTTCGCGTCAGCCGGGCAGGTCCGGCTGGTCCTCGACCTGGAGTGGATCACTGCCGGGGGCATCTACCCGTACAAAGACCTTCCGCGGTATGAGATCCCATGCGAGGTAACCGGCACCGTCACCATCGGCGATGCGAAGACAACCGTCCGCGCCTTCGGCGAACGTGACCATAGCTGGGGTGAACGTGACTGGTGGCAGATTTCCTGGCTGTGGACTTCGGGCCGGCTCGGCGACGGCACGGCGTTTCACGGAATGCAAGCCAACATCGGGTTCGCGATTGGCTGGCCGTCGTTTGCCGTGCCGCCCGCCGGCGAGCTTGGCCACCTGAGCGGATTCTGCGCGCATACCGACTTCGGCGCCGACGACTTCCCGCAGCGCTCACGCCTGCGGGTGCCGGGCGCACCAATGACGGCAGTTCCGCTGGCGTTCGGCCCGGTCGCGATGGCGTCGCCTGACGGCCGGATTGCGCACTTCCCGCGCGCGCTCTGCGAGTTCGCAGCCGACGATGGCCGGACTGGCTACGGCTGGACCGAATGGAACCAGCCGCCTGGCTGGCGCGAACACGGCTGGTCCTACCTGGCTGATTCCCTGGAAGACCGGAGCGGTGAGCGCTAATGATCGCAGTGGTTCGCGGCGGCCACGAACTGACAGCGGAGTTTCTGACCTCAGCGCTGTCCGGCGAGCTAGGCGGGACTGCGGTCTCGGCCGTGCAGGCTACGCCAGTTGGCACCGGGCAGGTCTCCGACAGCTACCGCCTGTCTCTGACATACGACGGTCCGGCGGGCTTGCCGCCAACGATGGTCGCGAAGGTTCCGGCAGCCGACGCGGCGAGCCGGAACGCAGCCAGGGCGTTCCGGACGTACGAGATCGAGGCCAACTTCTATACCCAGCTCGCGCCGCGCCTGCCAGTCGCGCTGGCACGGTGTTACTACGCGGCCTATGACCCCGGGCCGGACGAGTACGTCGTGCTGCTCGAGGACCTGACGTCGGCGTTGCCAGGCGATCAGCTGGCTGGCCTGCACCCTGACGATGCCGCAGCCGCCATCCGGGAGCTCGCCGCCCTGCACGCCGCCGGCTGGGACGCCGCTGAGCTCGCCGCCCTCCCCTGGCTGAACCGGTCGGGCGCGGACGGCGCGGAGACGCTGGCAGCTATTCTCACCGATCTCTATCCGCGCTTCAGGGAACGCTACGCAGACCGCCTCGAGCCGGGCACGCTCAGCCTGATCGAGGAGTTCCTGCCGAACGCCACAAGCTACCTGGCAGCAGGTGCCGAGCCGCGGACGATCGTGCACGGCGACTTCCGGGCGGACAATCTGCTGTTCGGAGCGACTCGACCGGTGGTGCTCGACTGGCAGACCGCTGGCTTCGGCGCGGGCACCGGCGACCTGTCGTATTTCCTCGCCTCCAGCCTGCCGGTTGCGGCGAGGCGGCAATATGAGGAAGCACTCGTGCGGCGCTATCACGCCGCGCTGAACAGTGCCGGCGCAGAACTCAGCTGGCGCGACTGCTGGGCCGGCTACCGCAGGCACGCGTTCGGCGGAATCGTCATGGACATCATCGCCGGGACGACGGTCAAGCAGACCGAGCGGGGCGATGCGATGTTCGCCACGATGGCGCGCAGGCACGCGAGGCACGCGCTCGACCTCGACGCACGCGCGCTGCTTTAGCCGCACTGGGCGCGCGCCTTGCTACCCATGCCTGTGATACGTAGTCCGCAACCCGGCACTCGACGCATAAGCTGCGATGACTACTCATCCGGTTGCGTCGCTTACATATGCGGATACATCTTTTAGATGACGCGCCGCAACGGGGGCGCGTCGTAGCGTTGTCGTATCACCTTGCCTTGACCTGTGGGGGGTAGAGGCGGTGTTACGAAAGGCGGGGAACGCCATTGTCTCGTAATGCCTCGCGCACAGTCACTGACGGTTCTGCACGGGCCAGAGCTGGCCTGTTCTCCCGCGGCCGCGAAACCGCCAGGCCATCAGGTCGGTTAGGCCGACCAGGCCGCTGGATCTGCCCGGAGTGCCGGTTAGCAAGCCACGATCCGTCCGCTGCGCGGCTGGGGTTCTGCGTCCGCTGCAATGAGTTCACCGGTATGTGCGGTGCCGGGCGCAAGATTGTCTGTCCCGACGTGATGACAGTGACGAGCTGGCACACGCCGTGCACCAACCTTGGCGCGGTGGCCTGGCAGATCAGCCAGGGTGCGATCGTGCGGGTCGCCATGATCTGCCCCGAGCACGACCGTGAGCTCAGGGCAGGGAACCTGGCATGGATCCGTAGCGCGATACCGCTCGCGGCAGGGCACCGGGTCTGAGAGCGGTTACCGCCGGTCAGCGGGGGGCTGATCAGCGCGCGAGGGCAGTCGCTCGAACTGCGGCAGGCGATGCTGAGTGAACGAGCTGACGCCTTCACCGAAGTCGTGACGGCTGAAGCTCTCGATCATCAGCTCGCGGGCCTCGCGCTCCGCAGCGAGCAGGCCCGCATGGACCTGCTGGTAGACCTGGCGCTTCATGATGGCCATCGAAGCCGGCGATGAGGTTGCCGCCAGGTCGCGCACGTACTGCTGGGCATGGGGCAGGACTTCCGCCTGCGGCAGCGCGGCGTTCACTACGCCCATCGCGGCCGCCTCCGTCCCGGAGATCTTGCGGGACGAGAACAGCAGGTCGAGCGCTACCGCTGGGCCGGCCAGCCGCGGCAGCATCCAGCTAATGCCCCATTCAGCGATAAGGCCGCGCTGCGCGAACGCTGTCATCAAGATCGCGTCCTCAGCCATGAAGCGCAGATCACACGCAAGCACGATAGGCACGCCCATACCCGCCACCGGGCCATTGATGGCAGCGATAACGGGCTTCGGAACTGACATCAGGTAGGTATAGGTCCCGAGGTGCAGATCATCGCCGAACGCCGGGTCGCCAGGATCGGACGCAAGATCGGCAGTCGGCACCTCGCTGCTCAGATCGCCCGAGCTGATGGCTGAGAGCCGGGTCATGTCGGCGCCCGCGCAGAACCCGCGCCCCGCACCGGTGATCACTATTCCGACCACACGGGGATCGGACTCGGCCCGGCTCACCGCATGTCGCACCTCAAAGCCCATTCGGTCCGTCCACGCGTTGAGCACCGCCGGCCGGTTCAGCGTGATGGTGGCAACCGGGTCGGCGACCTCGTACCGGATCTCCTGGTAGCCGATCTCGTCGTCCGCTGTCACGGCTGGCCTCCCTCTGGCTCGGCGCGGTCTGGCTCTGCAGGCTATTTGGGTGCATGTCGCTCCCCTGCGTCAAGCCGGCCGCGCCGAGCCTCGTTACGTCTCCGGCGGCGCCACCGATGTCAGGGCGAGCTTGGGCCCGCTACTAGGTCCGGGTCGAGGTTGGGTGCGGCCATCGACTCGTCGTAGGTCGCTCCCCAGTACCACTGGGTCGCCGAGGAGCCGGGCACGAGGTGCGGGACTCCGGTCGGGTCGGCGACCCACCACCGGATGCGCGACCGCACCCACGACGGCAGCGACGCGACATCCGCCTGTACCTGCGGCCACTCCGACAGCGACATGTAGACAATTGCCACCTGGTCCGGATGCGCCTTGACCCTGCCGGAGACCCAGCCGGGGACCTGGGACGGCGTCGCGCAGCCGGGCTCGACATCGAGGGCACCCGACCCCGCCGGATCGGTGGCCAGGGTGTCGATCCACAGGACCTGTTTCCGCCCAGCGACCGCGGAGGCCGGAACCGGGCGCGCTCCGGTGGAGTAAGTGCCCACTATTGCCCCGGCCGGGACGGTCTCCGGCTCGACCGAGTCGTAGAACTCATAAGGCTTGGACGGACTGAAACCCGGGTTTGCGCCGGCCGTCTGGCTTGCGCTGGCCGTCGGCCGGGCGGCCGCCTGCTGGGAGCGTGGTGCGGCCGGATGGCCGGCCGGTGAGGCTGATGGCTGTGCTGCTGGCCGGGCCGGCTGGGGGTGTGGCGGGCCGGCCAGCGCAGGCTGGACGGCTGGCGCAGCCTGGGTGGCGAGGGGGCTGCCGCTGGCCGTCGCGGTGGCCGGGTCGGTGAGCGGCGCGGAGTTGCCGCGCGCGGCGTCATTGAGCGAGGGGGTCGCGAGCGGTCCCGATCCGGCGCGCACGGGAGCCGCGAGCACAGGACTATCAGCCGCTGCGCCGCCGCGCCCGGAGGCCGGGACAGGCGCGGCAATCTTGCTCGCCCGGGTAGTAGCAGCGGCGATCGCCGGGCCGGCAGAAGCTACGACCGCGACACCTGCGATGGCCGCTACCGTGGCGGCGGCTCCGATCTTCAGGTGCGAGCGTCGGCGGTCTGAACGGGCGGTAGAGGGCAGGGATCCTGCCCGGACGACGGGGGGGAGCACACAGAGCCTTTCGTCGGGCGCGAGACAAGCGCTCGGCGGGCACCCAGGGCGCTGCGGGCCGACGGTGTAGCGGCACGCGGAAGCGCATGGTGACGCGGGGCAGGGCGATAGGTTGCCTCGGGGGCAACAACACGTACTGGGTGCTTTCGGTTACCAGTGAGTAACGTCGAAAGTCGATCCAATTATGCCGAAATAATGATAACTGGGCTGTGACCTGGGTCACCCGCGTCAGCCCGCGCTGGGGCCTGCTACTAGGTCCGGGTCGAAGTTGGGTGCGGCCATCGACTCGTCGTAGGTCGCTCCCCAGTACCACTGGGTCGCCGAGGAGCCGGGCACGAGGTGCGGGACTCCGGTCGGGTCGGCGACCCACCACCGGATGCGCGACCGCATCCATTTCGGGAGCGCGGTGACATCCGCCTGTACCTGCGGCCACTCCGACAGCGACATGTAGACAATTGCCACCTGGTCCGGATGCGCCTTGAGCCTGCCGGAGACCCAGCCGGGGACCTGGGACGGCGTCGCGCAGCCGGGCTCGACATCGAGGGCACCCGACCCCGCCGGATCGGTGGCCAGGGTGTCGATCCACAGGACCTGTTTCCGCCCGGCGACCGCGGAGGCCGGAACCGGGCGCGCTCCGGTGGAGTAAGTGCCGACTATTGCCCCGGCCGGGACGGTTTGTGGTTCGACCGAGTCGTAGAACTCATAGGGCTTCGACGGGCCGGAGCTCCGGCGGGCGTTGGTAGCTGCGCGAGCGCTAGCAGTCGGGCGGGCGCTCGTTGTCGGGCGGGCGCTCGTCGTCGGCCGGGCCTGCGGAGTCGCCCTGCCTCCGGGCGACCGGCTACCTGAGGCCTTCGTCTTGAGCGGGCTGTCCGATGTTGCCGCAGGGTGGTTCTGGCGACTCGTTCCGCCCGCTGGGCGCAGTGCCATCGAGGCGGGCGCTGCGGCGGACGGAGACGCCGACCCGGTGTTGCTCGTCGCGCCGAGGGACGCCCCGACTGATATGCCGGCGATGGCTGCTGCACCAGCGGCTGTCGCGGTGACGACCCCCAGTGTCATGCCAGAGCGGCGCCGGTGGGTGCCGCGGGGGCTTGGGCTTGGGCTGGGGCTTGGGCCTTGGCTACGGAAGAGGCCATGGCTGGCCGCATGAAGCGGACGGTGCCGTGCGCTGTTACGAGAAGGCAAGTCTGACCCTGGGTCGGCGCGCAGGTTGCGCTCGGTTTCACCCAGGCCAACTCGGGCTGACAGCCGGGTGCTGGCAACCGGAAGAGCACGAGGATGTGACGCGGGTCAGGGCGAGTGTTGCTTGGTGGCAACCATTCACATGCACGCCTGGGCTTCTTGTGACGTAAGTGAAGTACGGGAAACGGCTAGGTGGAATGTAAACGCCCAAATTGCCCCAGTGATCTGGATCACAGCGTTGCCCGGCTAACCCCGGCAGAACCGGGCCGCAGTTTGAACGCCACCGCGCGGGGGATGCCCAGCCATCATCGGTTCAGCTCAGGGGGGAAGTTTTCGTGGGGAAACACGCGCGCGTTGGCCTGCTTCTGGCTGGGACCTGCTGCCTGCTGGCGGTCATGGTCGACTGGATCGTGGAGGAGCTCTAGTCCAGATTTGAGACGGCCACCCGGACCGGGAACCATTCCGGTGCGGGTGGCCATCTAAGCTGTTGCGATGGCCGACCACCTGGAGATGCCCCGGCCAGCTCAGTTGGTTAGGACAACGGGCTGGAGCCTGATGGAGTCTGTCGGACTTCCCGTCCTGGCCCTGGCGCTCGGTGCCTGGCTATGGGGGCGGGACGCCGGGCTGCTAGCCGGGCTGGCGGTTGTGTGGATTACCGCGGCTGTGCGCAAGATCCGCAGCGGGTCGGTGCCCAGCCTGCTGATAATCTCGGCGATCCTCCTCACCGTGCAGACTGCGATAGCGATCTGCACCGGCCAGCTATGGATCTTCTTGCTGCACTTCCCGGCTGGCAATCTGGCTCTGGGCATCTTGTTCGCCCGGACAGCCAGCGGCCCGAACCCGATCATTGCGCGGCTCGCTGCTGAGGTAGTGGCCCTCAGGCAGCCCTCCACGCCGCATCCCGGCCTGCACCGTTTCTTCCAGGGCGCGACCTGGCTCTGGGCAGCCATATTCGTGCTGCTTTCCGTGATCCTGGCGCTGCTGCTCGCCACCCAGCCAACTGCGAGCTTCCTGGTGATCTCGACGATCGCCACTGTCGTGATCATCGCCGCGGGAGCGGCAGCGTCGGCCCTGTGGTTGCGGATTGTGCTGCGCAAGCACGGGCTCGGCTTCCGGTTCGCTGCCGCCTGAAACCTGGCCGGCCTTAACCGGGCCGGATCAGGCAGGAGTCACCTGAGCACGCGCGGGCATATAGAGGCAGGTCGCTCGCGATACCGGCCACCACTAGCGTTCCGGCCGGCGTAAGCGCGTTCACGGGGGGTGACGTGGTGCCGGACGCAGTGCTGCTATCCGGATCGCTGGGTCTCGGACACGAGATGATGATGCGCAGCAGCGCGAGCCTGCTCGAGCGCTCGGGGTGGCGCACACGCAGCATTGACAGCATGGCCCTGCTCGGCCCGCGCGGCGGAGCTGCGGGGCGAACCGCTGTTCTGAAGGCTTGTCGCTACGCGCCTGGCGTTTACGACGGGCTGCACTTCGCGCACCTTCGAACCGGGAGCAGGCTGGCGGACTTCATGGGCCAGCAAGCTGCGGCCAGGCTGGTACCTGCCCTCGCGGCGGAACTGGACCGACGGCCCGCCGACCTCATATTCAGCGTGTTTGCCACCGGGGCCTGGGCGGCTGCGAAGCTCAAAGACCAAGCCCCAGAGCTGCGGACCGTCGTACTCTCCACCGACGTGAATCTGCATAGGATCTGGGTCAGCGAGGGCACCGACCTGTTCCTGGTCACCTCCCCCGCCGCAGCGGCATCCGTCCGGCGTTTCCTCCCCAGGGCGGCGGTGTCGGTCGTGCCTCCGCCGGTCAGAGCCGCCTTCTACGCGGCCCCTTCGCAGCAGGAGGCGAGGCGGGCGCTCGGCATTCCACCCGGCGACCCTTGCATGCTCGTGATTGACAGCGGGTGGGGGTTCGGCCCGCTAGTGGAGAGCGTGGCCACACTGGCACAGGCTGGCGTGCACGTGCTCGCAGTGGCCGGGCATCAGCGCGCGACCGAGCAGCGGTTCCGCGCGCTGGCCCGCACAGTGCCCAGGGTCAGGCCCTTCGGCTTCACCGACAGGGTGCCTGAGCTGATGGCAGCGGCGGACGTGGTCCTTGCCCTGCCAGGCGCCGTGACGTGCAGCGAGGCTCGCGTCATCGGCCGGCAGCTGCTGTTGCTCGACGTCATGCCGGGGCACGGGCGGGACAACCTGCAGCACGAGCTCGAGCTGGGCGCCGCTGAAGTCTGCGGTCCATCCGCTTCCGGCGTCGCCGTCAGCGCGATGGCGTTGCTCGATAAGACATCCCGGCCAGCGCCTGCATCAGGTCGGGCTCCGCGGTGGGAGCCCGCCTTCGTAGCCGCTCTTCGCCAGATCGGCCTGGACCTGCGCCCTGAGGACGCCCTAGTCCCGGCTGCCGCGCCCGCCGCCGGGCCCGGCACGGGAGGTTCGCTGGCACCTCGCTGCGGCGCCCACGGATGACAGGAGGAACGTCCAGTATGCGCACACTGTTCCTGAACCCCCCGTCTTACGAAGGGTTCGACGGCGGTGCTGGCGCGCGTTACCAGGCCAAACGCGAGATTCGCTCGTTCTGGTACCCGACGTGGCTGGCCCAGCCCGCGGCCATTGTGCCTGCCAGCCGGCTGGTCGACGCTCCCCCGGCTGGCCTCAGCCTGGCCGACGTATCGCCCATGGGCCGCCAGCATGACCTGGCTGTCCTGCACACCAGCTCGCCCACGTTCGCCGGGGACGTCAAGGTAGCCGAGGCGCTCAAAGCCGAGAACCCGTCTCTGGTAGTCGGGTTCGTCGGGCCCAAAGTGGCCGTCGACCCTGAGTCGTCGTTGCGGGCGTCGGCTGCAATCGACTTCGTGGCCAGGGAGGAGTTCGACTTCACGATCGCTGAGGTCGCCGAGGGCCGTCCGCTGGCCCAGGTTGACGGCATCAGCTACCGCAGTCCAGGCGGCGAGGTCGTGCACAACGCCGACCGCCAGATGGTTACCGACATGGACAGCCTGCCGTTCGTCGTGCCCGTGTACAAACGGGACCTGCGGCCTGAGGACTACTTCATCGGCTACCTTCGCCACCCGTACGTTTCGCTGTACACCGGACGTGGGTGCAGGTCCAGGTGCACGTTCTGCCTCTGGCCCCAGACCGTGGGCGGCCACAGGTACCGGACCCGCAGCGTGGCCAGCGTCCTGGCCGAGGCAGCCCTGGCGTTCCAGCTGTTCCCGCAGGTGAAGGAACTGTTCTTCGACGACGACACGTTCACTGACGACCGTCCCCGAGCGGAAGCCATCGCCCGCGGCCTGGCCAGCCTAGGTATCACCTGGTCGTGCAACGCCAAGGCCAACGTGCCCCGCGAGACCCTCCGCGTGCTCGCGGACAACGGGCTGCGCCTGCTGCTCGTCGGCTATGAATCGGGTAACCAGCAGGTCCTTAACAACGTCAAAAAGGGCCTCCGCGTCGACCGGGCGCGGCAGTTTGCCAGCGATTGCCGGGACCTCGGAATCACCGTGCACGGCACGTTCATCCTCGGCCTGCCCGGTGAGACGAAGGAGACCATCCAGGAGACGATCCGCTTCGCCCGCGAGGTCAATCCGCACACGATCCAGGTTTCAGTCGCAGCGCCCTACCCGGGAACCGAGCTCTACCAGCGCGCCAAGGAGAACTCGTGGCTGCCTGAGGACGACGGCGGCGCCCTGGTGAGCGAGGCGGGCACCCAGCTGGCGGCACTGTCGTATCCGCATCTTGGCCGGACCGAGATCCTGGATTCGGTCGACGACTTTTACAAACGGTTCTACTTCAGGGCCGGGAAACTCGCGGAGATGTCGGCCGAGATGGTCCGTCAGCCCGGCATTGCTGGCCGGAGGCTGCGGGAGGGCGCCGAGTTCGTTCGGTTCCTTGGCCGGCGCGGCCGCGCGCCCGCGCCCCAGTGACTGGCAGCACAGTGACCGGCAGCCGACCTGGTGGCGTCCGATCTGGCCGGAGCCGGCCGGCGGGAGGGGAGCGTAGTCCATGCGTGTGCTGCTCGTGCACCCTAGCGCGCTGATGTACTCCGAGATCTTCTTGCGGCTCGAGCCGCTTGGCCTCGAGCGGGTAGCAACGGCGTTGCAGGCTGACGGCCATGATGTCCGGCTCGTCGACCTGCAGGTGTACCGGCAGCCAGAGCTCATGCGCCAGGTTGCTGAGTTCCAGCCCGACGCCGTCGGCTTTAGCCTCAACTACCTGGCCAACGTGCCCGAGGTCGTGGACCTGGCGAAGCGGATCAAGGTCGTCTGGCCCGACTGCGTTGTCTTCGCGGGCGGGCACAGCGTGTCGTTCGTCGCCGAGCAGGTTCTCCGTCACGCGCGCGGAGCAATTGACGTGGTCCTCAAGGGCGAAGGCGAGATCGGCGCACCTGCGCTTCTTGCCGCACTGCCGGACCGGGCGCTGGCGGAAGTTCCAGGAGCCGTCACTTCCGATGGGCCAGGCAGGCCGCCGAAGATGCTGCACAGCCTGGACGACCATCTTCCGGCACGCGACCTCGGCGGCCGCCGCCGCAAGTACTTCATCGGGGTGATGGACCCTGCCGCGTCGATCGAGTTCACTCGCGGCTGCCCGTGGGACTGCTCGTTCTGCAGCGCCTGGACTTTTTACGGGCGCAGCTACCGCCGCCTGTCGCCAGAAGCGGCAGTCGAGGACATGGCCCGCATCCGGGAACCGGGCGTGTTCATCGTCGATGACGTCGCGTTCATCAAGGCGGAGCAAGGCGATGAGATCGCGAGGCAGCTCGAGCGCCGCCGCATCCGCAAGCACTATTACCTCGAGACCCGTTGTGATGTACTGATTCGCAAT
>Ga0335074_10014690_pt1 | contig 10976 bp, 9 predicted proteins | sample Lox_Sample_23_FD_206715 | JGI IMG/M metagenome (GOLD analysis project Ga0335074, IMG submission 206715) | Soil microbial communities from Loxahatchee National Wildlife Refuge, Florida, United States - Lox_Sample_2.3 | ecosystem: Environmental > Terrestrial > Soil > Wetlands | place: USA: Florida... | reverse complement strand
GCCGGGGATCCTTTCGACCCACCTGCACGCCGACGGCACCTACAAGGACCTTCTCTACTGCGGGGGAGGGCCCGCCGCCAGCGGCGATCCGGCCAAGGCCCGCCGCACCATCACCATGACGGGCAGCGAGGTGTTCAAGATCGCGGTGACGACGCTCGGCCGGGCGATCGACGAGGCGCTCGCCGCCAATAAACTCGACCGCTCGGCCATCGACTGGCTGGTGCCGCACCAGGCGAATCTGCGCATCATCCAGGCGACGGCGCGCAAGCTCGACATGCCCATGGACCGCGTCATCACCACGGTGCAGGACCACGGCAACACCTCCGCGGCCTCCGTCCCCCTGGCCCTCGACGTCGGCGTCCGCGACGGGCGGATCAAGCGCGGCGACCTGCTGCTCCTCGAGGCATTTGGCGGCGGAGTCACCTGGGGCTCCGCGCTGGTCCGCTACTGACCACACTGAGCCCTGGCACCGTTCGAAAGCAAGTCGGTGAGCGGCCCCGGGGCCGTTCCCGGGGCCGCGGGATGAAATGAGTCACTGGGCTGGCCGCGCAAAGCGGCAGGATGCCGCACTTTGCGCCGATAAAATAAGAAAAACGCCGCGCGAATGCGCGGCGTTCTTTAAAGAAGCGGGAAACCGCTCTTTACTTCGAGATCGACCGCTTGAACATGCGATTGATCTTCTCGTTGGTCGCATCGACAGCCGACTGAGCGGCCTGAGCGGCAGCCAACGCCTGGTTCGCAGTGCTCTGCGCACCGCTAGCCGCCTGGCTGGCCGACTGGGCAGCGCTCGCCGCCTGGTCCGCCGAGCTCTTCGCGGCCGCCACCTGCGATTGCAGCTGGGCAACCTGTGACTTCAGATCCGCGATATCGGACTGCATCGGCTTGAGGTCCTGGCAACCTACGAGACCGATAACCAATGCCGCAGCAGCAGCCACCTTGACAACACTCGCGCACTTCATACATGTCCCCTTCTGGGTTGTTGATTCGGGAGGTCCTGAGAACGCAATGCGGAGGCAGCGGGCAAGCGCGCCGTCACCTTCGCAGCACGCAACTGCATCAAATTTGGGGTGGGAATGCAACTCCGAACGCCACTTTGTCTTTGAGTCGCGACAGTTGTGCGGCGGGCCGGCAGGCGGTAGACGTGCACGCTGAAGGTGCAATCTCGGCGTTGACTTTGCTGTTGCATATTCCCCACGGAGGGATTCGGAAGACGCTCTTGCCTTCGGCCTCAATCTGGATATAATCGCAGTGGTGTATAAATGAACAGGCAGCGCAAGATGTCCGACCTTACCCCGCGACAGATGCAAATTTTGCGCCTGGTACAGCGCTTCATCATCGATACCGGCATGCCCCCTACCCGGGCGGAGATCGCCCGCGAGCTCGGCTTCCGGTCTCCCAATGCCGCTGAGGATCATCTGCGCGCGCTCGCCCGCAAGGGCGTCATCGCGCTCGTGCCGGGCGCCTCGCGCGGCATCCAGCTGAAAGACACCATCCGTGAGCAGATGGGCCTGCCCCTCATCGGGCGTGTCGCCGCCGGTAAGCCGATCTTCTCGGAAGAGAACTTCGAAGCCCGTCTGCAGATCGACCCCGGTCTCTTTCAGCCACGGCCGCATTACCTTCTCAAGGTCACCGGCATGAGCATGAAAGATGCCGGCATTCTCGATGGAGACCTGGTTGCGGTTCACCGGACGGCGGAGGTGCGCAGCCGTCAGATCGTCGTGGCACGCCTGGAGAATGAGGTCACCGTGAAGCGCTACCGTCAGGAAGGCTCCGTCGTCTGGCTGCTGCCGGAAAACAGCGATTTCGAGCCGATCAAGGTGGACCTGAAGGAGCAGCCGCTGCTCATCGAGGGCATCGTGGTCGGCGTGTTGCGCCGGGGGAAGACCCACGGATTGATGTAAATGCCCAGGCCCTGCCATGTCCCGGGATCTTTCCCGACTTCTCGAGCATCCCGCTATCTGGCGAGGCCGCAGCGCCGCGCGAACGAAAACGCTGCCGACCGGCTTTGCGGCTCTCGATGAGGGTTTGCCCGGGGGAGGCTGGCCGCACGCCGGGCTGATCGAGATCCTCCCGACCTGTTTTGGGGCAGGGGAGCTGTCCCTCCTGTTGCCTGCTCTCGCCGCCGTGACGCGGCGCCCGCAGGCGCGCTGGTGCGCCTGGGTGGCGCCGCCTCTGCAGCCTTTCGGGCCGGCGCTCGCGGAGCGCGGCGTGGCACTGGAGCGGGTGCTCGTGGTCAATCCTCCAAAGACGGTTGTAAAAGGGAAATCCGCGCTCTGGCCTGACACCCGAAGCCCACCCTACGCCCTGCGGGCTTCGGGCGGCGGGCCGAAGGCCGTAGGGTGGACCTTTGAGCAGATACTTCGTTCCGGTGCCTGTGACATCGCACTGGCGTGGCTGCGCAGCGCGCTGCCGCGACAGATCCGTCGCCTGCATCTCGCGGCGGAGCGGGGTGACACCCTCGGGGTGTTGTTCCGGCCACGGGAGGCGGCGCGGGACTCCTCGCCGGCGGTTTTGCGGGTCGCGGTGGAGCCTACCGCCCCGGGAGCACGGGTCACGCTGCTGAAGAGCCGGGGCGGGGCGCGAGGCTCGATCGAGCTTTCCTGGCATTGAGGCGCCATGCGACACCGCAGAGCCCTCGAGCTTCCTTTGGAGGAAAGCACGGCCGCACCGGCGCCGCGACAGGCGCCGGCGCCTCGATCCGGCGACTCACTCCGCCCGATCGTTGGTCGCGCCGATGCGGCGCGGACTGCTCCCGCGGAGCTATGGTTGGCCGTGCACCTGGCGGCATCGCCTTCCCCACCTTCACGACAGGACCTCGAGCGTCTGGTCGTGCGCGCCCAACGGCTCACTCCCCGCGTCAGTCTCGATCCGCCTGATGGCCTGCTGCTCGAGGTGAAGGGCAGCCTGCATCTATTCGGCGGCGTGGAGAGGCTGAGTCGGGAAATGGCGGGCGAGTGCTCGCGTCTGCGGATGCCCGGCACGCTGGCGGTGGCGCCCACACCTCTTGCCGCGTTGGCGCTGGCGCGTGCCGGCCGGAACGCAGGCATTTCCGGCTCGCTGCTCATCATCACGGATCCGGCGCAGCTCGTGGGGAGGCTGTCACCTCTGCCGCTCGCGATGCTGCGCTGGCCGCAGGACACGCTGGATCGTCTCGCGCGCATCGGGGTGCGGACCATTGGTGAGGCGCTGCGGCTGCCGCGGGCGGGGTTCGCGCGGCGCTTCGGTACCGTGCAGTTGCAGGCACTCGACCGGCTGGTGGGGCGCGCGAGTGATCTCAGGGACAGTTTCGAGGTGCGCGCGCGCTTTCGCCGCCGGCGCGAGCTGCTCTATGAGCTGGAAAGCCATGCGGGGCTCCTGGCGGTGGTCACGCCGCTGCTCGCGGAGCTTGGTGAATTCCTGGAGGCGCGCCAGTGCGGGGTGTTGCTGCTCGAATGCCGTTTGCAGCATCGCAACGTGCCGCCGACACGCTGCGTGCTGCGGCTTGCGGCGCCGCTGGCCGATCCGCAGCAGATTGGGGCGCTGTTGGGGGAGAAGTTGAATGCGCTCGTGCTGCCGGAGCCGGTGCGGGCTTGTGAGCTGCGGTCGGGGGCGCTGGTGTCGCGGCTACTGGCTTCTGGCGGGCTCTGGCGGGCCGGAGAGCATGGCGGGGGCGTGGATGGGAGGGCGCCGGACCTCATTGAGAGGTTGCGGGTGCGGTTGGGGGATGAGGCGGTTTATGGGCTTCGGGTCGTGGATGATCATCGGGCGGAGGCGGCCTGTATTACTACGTCGACGATTCAGAGCGGGCTGCAAAATGATCCTGTCCGGAACGCCGTCAGGCGCGTCGCTCTGGCCTTCCCTGGCGGCAGGGCACCCAGCCCGCGCGGTCCCGCGCGGGCGTTCGCCGCATGCGGCGAACCCATGGAGGCTCGCGGATCGCCATCCTGGCGATCAGCGTCCGACCAGGATCATTTTGCAGCCCGCTCTGAAGTTGACAGTTCGCGGCTCGTTGACCGCCGCCCTCTATGGCTGCTGTCAACCCCGCGGCTACTTAGTGAGCGCGACGGGTTGCCGCGGCGGCGGGGTCCCTTACGGTTGCTCGGAGAGGCGGAACGTATCGAGACCGGTTGGTGGGATGGCAGAGAAATCGCGCGCGATTACTACGCCGCGGTCGATGTCCGCGGGGCGCGGCTGTGGGTGTTCCGGGAGCGCGAGCCGCCGCATCGGTGGTTCCTTCATGGAGTGTTCGGGTGATGGGGTTTCAGGTTGAAGGCTGAGGTTCCTTACGCCGAGCTTCACTGCCTGACGAACTTCACCTTCCTGCGGGGGGCATCGCATCCGCACGAGGTGGTGAAGCAGGCGGTCGAGTTGGGGTACGAGGCGCTCGCTATTACGGACGAGTGCTCCGTCGCGGGTGTTGTGCGTGCCCACGTGGCGGCGAAAGGTCAGCGACTGAAGCTCATCATCGGCTCGGAGCTGCGCCTCACCTGCGGGATGAAGCTCGTGGTACTTGCTACCGATCGCCGTGGCTATGGACGGCTCTGCCGGCTCATCACCCGTGGTCGACGCGCCGCGGAGAAGGGCGAGTACGCCTTGACGCGGGCAGACCTGGAGGAGAATGGGCTCGAGCACTGTCTCATACTCTGGTTGCCTGAGCGTCCATCTTTCGAGGAGGCGCGCTGGCTCGAGGAGCGCTTTCCTGACAGGGTGTGGATCGCCGTCGAGTTGCTTCGCGACGGGACGGATCGCGAGCGGCTCGAGTCGCTGCAGAGGGTAGGGCGGGAATTTGGGTTGCCGCTGGTGGCGAGCGGTGATGTCCACATGCACGTGCGCGCTCGCCGCAGGCTGCAGGATGCGGTCACGGCGATCCGGCACAACGTGCCGATCCGGGAAGCCGGCAGGAAACTCTATCCCAACGGGGAGCGGTATCTGCGCGAGCGCGAGCGGCTCGCGAAGCTCTATCCGCGCGAGTTGCTCGAGGAGACGGTGGCCATTGCGAGGCGATGCACCTTCTCGCTGGAGGAGCTGCGGTACGAGTATCCGCACGAGCTCGTGCCACCCGGCGAGACGCCGACCAGCCATCTGCGCAAGCTGACAGAGGCTGGCGCGCGCTGGCGCTGGCCACAAGGGGTGCCTCAGAGCGAGCGCACCGCCATCGAGCACGAGCTCGCCCTCATCGCGGACCTGCGTTACGAGCCTTACTTTCTGACTGTGCACGATATCGTCGCTTTCGCGCGCAGCAAGGAGATTCTGTGTCAGGGCAGGGGCTCGGCCGCCAACTCCCGCGTCTGTTATTGCTTGGGGGTCACCTCCGTCGACCCGCTTCGCGGCGCATCGCTCCTCTTCGAGCGCTTCATTTCCCGCGAGCGCAACGAGCCGCCCGACATCGACATCGATTTCGAGCACGAGCGGCGCGAGGAAGTCATCCAATACGTCTACGAGAAGTACGGCCGGGAGCGGGCCGCGATCGCCGCGACCGTGATCATGTACCGGCCGAGAAGCGCGCTGCGCGATCTCGGCAAGGTCTTTGGCTTGGATCCAGAGGAATGCGGGCGGCTCACCAAGGTCATCCAGTGGTGGGACGGGGGCGAGGTGATGCGTGAGCGGCTGCGCGAGGCGGGCTTCGATCCCGAGGGCTCCGTGCTTAAGCGACTGCTGCCCCTGGCGCAGGAGCTGGTCGCCTTTCCCGGTTTCCCGCGGCATCTTTCGCAGCACGTCGGCGGATTCGTGATCTCGGAAGGGGCGCTCGAGGAGCTGGTGCCCATCGAGAACGCGACCATGGAGGGCCGCACCGTGGTGCAGTGGGACAAGGACGATCTCAACGATCTCGGGCTTCTCAAGGTCGATCTGCTGGCGTTGGGGATGTTGACCGCGCTGCGCAAGTCATTCGACATGGTCAACGACTTCCGCGGTACCCAACACGTTCTCGGCGGCCTTCCGGCGGAGGCTCCAGAAGTCTACGAGATGATCTCTCGCGCCGATACCATCGGCGTCTTCCAGATCGAATCGCGTGCGCAGATGGCGATGCTGCCTCGTTTGCAACCGCGCAACTATTACGACCTGGTCATCGAGATCGCCATCGTCCGCCCCGGCCCCATCCAGGGCGACATGGTGCATCCGTACCTCAAGCGTCGACAATCGGGCGAGCCGGTGAGCTATCCGAAGGAGGAGGTCGAGGCGGTGTTGAAACGCACCCTCGGTGTGCCGATCTTCCAGGAGCAGGTCATGCAGCTCGCGATCGCGGCGGCGGGCTTCACACCAGGAGAGGCGGACGCGCTGCGCCGCGCTATGGGCGCGTGGAAGCGAAGCGGGGGAATCGAGCACTTCCGGGAAAAGCTGATCGGAGGGATGAGAGGCCGCGGCTATGCGGAGGATTTCGCGCAGCGCTTGTATCAACAGATGTTGGGGTTTGGTGAGTACGGCTTTCCCGAGTCTCACAGCGCCAGCTTCGCATTGTTGGCTTACGACTCTGCGTGGCTCAAGTGTCACGAGCCCGCGGCGTTCACGGCTGCACTCCTCAACAGCCAGCCGATGGGCTTCTATGCGCCGGCGCAGCTCGTCCGGGATGCGCGGGCGCATGGGGTGGAGGTGCAACCGGTCGATGTTTGCGTGAGCGTTTGGGATTGCACGCTGGAGCGGAGGGAGGATGGTCAGCCGGCGCTGCGGTTGGGCTTGAGGCTGGTCAAATCGCTTTCCCGCAGCGGGGCGGACCGTCTCATCGAGGCTCGCCTGCAGCAACCGTTCACGAGCGTACAGGATCTGGCGGCTCGCGCTGCGCTCGATCGCGGCGACCTCGAAGCCCTCGCTGCCGCCGGTGCATTTGCCTCGTTGAGCGGCAACCGCCACCTGGCTTTCTGGGAGGTCGCGGGGACGGAGCGGCCGCTGCCGCTGGAGACGGCTTTGGTCGATGCACCACACGAACGAGCCCATGAGCCTACTCCGCTGCTGAGGACTCCCACGGAAGGGGAGCGCATCGTCGCTGACTATGCTTCCATAGGCCTCACCCTGGGCCGCCATCCGTTGGCGTTGCTGCGCCAGTCGCTGCAGTCCAAGCAGCTGCTCAGCGCCCGTGAGCTGGACGGCCTTCCGCATGGTAAGCCGGTACGCACAGCCGGCATCGTTCTGATGCGTCAGCGTCCTGGCAGCGCGAGCGGTGTGACCTTCCTGACTCTGGAGGACGAGACAGGTCAGGTGAACATCATCGTATGGGAGCGGATAGGCGAAGAGTACCGCCTCCCCCTGGTGGACTCGCGATTGCTCGAAGTTCACGGCGAGCTGCAGCGGCAGGACGGGGTCATGCACGTCGTCGCCCGCCGGCTGATCGATCGCTCACCGTTACTTGGAGAGCTGATCACCCGGTCGCGGGATTTTCACTGACGAGCGGCCGCCTTGCGTTTATATAAGTGCATGCTTATGATTATCGCATGGTCGCATCGCAGGTATTCCAGGCATTGGCGGACCCCACTCGCCGCGCGGTCTTCGAGAAGCTGTGTCGCCAGGAGATGAGCGTGGCGGAGATCACGGCGGGGTTTCCGGTATCGCAGCCGGCGATATCGCAGCACTTGGGCGCCTTGCGACGGGCCGGGCTGGTGCGGGAGCGGCGAGAGGGGCGCCGGGCCTACTATCGCTCGGAACCCGGAGGCCTCGAGCCGCTTGCGGCCTGGATGGCGAGGTACCGGCAGTTCTGGCCGGAGCGTTTGCAGAAGCTGAAGCGAGTCTTGAAGGAGGTCGAATGAAGAAGGCCAAGCCGGATTCGTCGGACTCCCTGGTGTTCGAGTGTGATCTCGAAGAGCCGCCGGAGAAGGTCTGGCGGGCGTTGACGGAGCCTGAGCTGCTCGAGGCGTGGCTCGACGAGGATGAGTCGCGCGGGACCGACTCCACTGATTACGAGATTCTGTCCGCCGAGCCTCATCGGCTGCTTCGTTACCGATGGCGGGACCGTGAGAGTGGCTCCGGAGACGGCGAGATTCGACAGGTGGATTCCGTCGTCACCGTGGAGCTCGCGCCGGGCCGCGCAGGAGGAACGCATCTGCGACTCACTCATGGAGAGTTCAGGATCGTATCCGGCACGCTCGGGGCGAGCACTGCCGAAGTGACACCGATTACGCGCGCCATGCGGCGAAGAGCCCAACCCATATCCTGTGCCGTGCAGCTTCCCCTGCGGCGGGCGGCCTGATGAGCGCCAACCTCGTACCCATGGTGGTCGAGCAGTCCGCGCGCGGCGAGCGCGCATTCGATATCTTTTCCCGCCTGCTGCGCGACCGGATCGTGTTCGTGAACGGACAGATCGATGATGCGACGGTTGCCCTGGTGAATGCGCAACTGTTGTTTCTCGAGTCGGAAAATCCCGAGAAGCCGATCGCGATGTACATCAATTCGCCGGGCGGAATGGTCACGAGCGGGCTTGCCATCTATGACACCATGCAGTGGATCAGGTGCCCCGTGGCCACCGTGTGCGTGGGAACGGCGTATTCCATGGGCTCGTTCCTGCTGATGGCGGGTGCGCCGGGGCAACGTATAGCGCTGCCCAATGCCAGTATCCTGGTGCACCAGCCTTCGGGCGGATTTCAGGGGGTCGCATCGGATATCGAGCGGCACGCCCAGGACATCCTGAAGACCAAACGCCGGCTCAACGAGATCTACGCCAGGCATTGCGGACGTACTTACGAAGAAGTGGAGCGCACGCTCGACAGAGACCACTTCATGACGGCTGCCGAGGCCAAGGAATGGGGTTTGGTCGATCACGTCTATTCGTCGCGTACCGCGCTGGACCGGCGGGCGCTCACCGCCTGACGTGAAGATTGGCCTGATCTCGGACACCCACGGGCTGCTGCGGCCCGAAGCGGTTCGAGCCCTGGACGGAGTGGCACGGATCATCCATGCCGGGGATGTTGGCGGACCTGAAGTGATCGCGGGCCTGCGCTCGATCGCTCCGGTTCAGGCGGTGCGCGGCAACAACGATCGCGACGCCTGGTCGAGGAAGTCGTTGCCACTGCGACTCTCGCTCGAGGTGGCGGGTGTCCGCATTCTGGTTCTGCATGACCTGAACGAGCTCGGCTCCGAGCCGGAGACCCACGGGTATCGCGTGATCGTGACAGGCCACTCCCATAAGCCGGTAGTGGTGGAGCGAAGCGGCACGCTCCTGGTCAACCCGGGCAGCGCCGGTCCCCGCCGATTCAAGCTGCCCATCACGGTCGGCTACCTGACGATAGCCGAGGGGACCGCCAGCGCGGAGATTCGCAATCTGCCCTGAAGCTCAGTTCTTTTTCCTGCGACGCGGCTTGTCCGGGTCTTCCTCGCCGTCACCGCCGACGTCGTAATCCTCGAAGTCGCTGGTGAGCTCGGCCGTACGCTTCTCCTCGAGCAGGCGCTCGAGGCGACGCCACGCCGGGTCGCCGGCGCGCTGGCCGCGACGCTTTGCAAGGTCCAGGTCCTTGATGACCTGGTCGAGATCGACGTCGCCTTCCTCAACGACCGGCTCGTCGTCCTCTTCGCTTTCGAACTCGTCTGATTCGGATTTCTCGCTCATGCGGGACACCGAAGTCCTGCAGGGGGAACGGCGCGGAAGTTAAATCAGATTCTGTGACATCTGCAATCCCGTCTTTAGTGAATCAGGTCATTCATCTGAAAGATCGGCAGCAGCATGGCGAACACGATACCCATTACGAAGAGGCCCATGACCACGATGAGCATGGGCCCGAGGAGCCCCACCATGGCCGCCAGGATGCCATCGAGCTCGCGCTCCTGGCTCACGGCGGCCTGCTCCAGCATGGAATCGAGCTCGCCGCTCGATTCGCCGCTCGAGATGAGGTGGACCGTCATCGGCGGAAAGAGCCTGCTCGTGGAGAGCGACCGGCCGATGGGAGCGCCCTCGCGCACCCGCGCAGCGGCATCCGCGACGGCATCGCGCATCGGCAGGTTCGTAACCACCTCGCCCGCGATACGCATGGCTTCGAGCACCGGCACGGACGCGGACGAGAGGATACTGAACGTACGCGTGAAGCGCGCCGTGTTGAACCCGCGCGCCAGCTTACCCACCAGCGGCATGCGAAGCTGCAGGCGATGATAGCGGCGCCGGTTGTCGGGGTTGCGCAGCCAGCGCAGGAAGAGCACCGCGGCGATGATGGCGAGGATAATCAGGTAGATGCCGTACGACTTGAGGAAGGCGCTGGTGCCGATGAGGATGCGCGTGATGAGCGGCAGCTGGGCCTTGCTCGCCTGGAAGACCGAGATGACCTTCGGCACCACGAAAACGAGCAGCGCCGAGACGATGATGAAGCACATCACCGTGAGCACGATCGGGTAGAGCATCGCCGCCAGGATCTTCTGGCGGATCTCCTCGCGGCTTTCGGTATACGCGGCAAGGCGCTCGAGCACGCTGTCCAGATGCCCGGCCTGCTCGCCGGCCGAGATCGTGGCGCGGTAGATCTCCGGAAAGACCCGCGGGAACTCCGCAAGCCCGTCGGCGAGCGTGTGTCCTTCCATCACCTTCGACCGGACGCCGAGGATGATGCTCTGCACGCGCGGCTTCTCGGTCTGCTGCGACACCGCGAGCAGCGATTCCTCGAGCGGCAGGCCGGCCCGGACCAGGGTCGCCAGCTGGCGCGTGAAGAGCGCGAGATCGGCGGGGGCCACACGGCGGACGAAGCTGAACGACTGCTGGCGGTTCGCTTCTTTCTGCGCCACCTCGTTGACCGTGACCGGCAGGAGCTGCCGCTCGCGCAGGAGCTGGCGGATGTGCCGCGGCGTGTCGCCTTCCAGGACGCCCTTGCGCTCCTTGCCGGCGTTGTCGAGCGCTATGTATTCGAAGGCCCCCATTATGAAGCGCTGGATCGGGGCATCCTGCCCCGCCCAGCGCGCCGCGGCCAAAAAGCGTGGTTTTTGCCCGCGGCTCCGCCACCTGCGGCGGCGGGGCACCTCCCTGTGCCTGGGCGCAGCGTGTGCCTGGGCGCATGGTCGTGACGCTTCACTTCTAATCCTCGCGGGTGACCCGCAGC
>Ga0335074_10014689_pt1 | contig 10976 bp, 9 predicted proteins | sample Lox_Sample_23_FD_206715 | JGI IMG/M metagenome (GOLD analysis project Ga0335074, IMG submission 206715) | Soil microbial communities from Loxahatchee National Wildlife Refuge, Florida, United States - Lox_Sample_2.3 | ecosystem: Environmental > Terrestrial > Soil > Wetlands | place: USA: Florida... | reverse complement strand
GCACCAGCAGCGTCACCGCGTCCGGCACCGTCTCCATGCGCGCGGGCAGATGGCCCAGCACCTCGCCGTCGGCCTCAACAAAAAGGTTATCGCCGTTGATGGCCCGGCAATCCACGGTCGCGGTTTCCACCAGCTCAATCTTTTTTGCAAAACGATGACGCCCGGCGAGTGCCGCCATCAGGAAATTGAAATAATCCAGCCGGCTGCGCGTCGCGAATGCAATCAGGTGCAGCGCATCGCTATGCAGAGTGGCTCCCGGAGCAAATTGGTTTAACACGCCTCCAAACGAACGCACCCGCACTGCCAGCAGTTGCGAAACCTGCGCCACGCTGTCGGGTCCGTGTCCGTTCGAGGCAAAGGCCGCCTCAAACAAGGGAAACGAATGTGTGGCCCAGATGCGGAACGCTTCGATCATATAAAGCGCGTAACCCAGCTTGCGCTTCAGCCCAGGTTCCATGCGCGACATCAGCAGCGCGTCGGCGCCCACTCCTGCGGCCACCAGAAAATAACGCGATTCAGGCCCGGCCCCATTCTCAAAATGTATCCGCCCCACCGGAATCCGCGTCGGCACCGCATCGATCAGCTTGCGCGCGGCCTTGGCCGGGCTCCCAATCAGACCCAGGTTCGACGCCAGTGCATTTGCAGTCCCAAGGGGAATCACGCCCAGCGCAGTCTCGGTTCCCACCACGCTCTGCAGCACGGCATGCACCGTACCGTCGCCGCCGCAGGCCAGAATCGCGTCCCGCCCCTCGCGCACCGCCTGCTTTGCATACTCCTCGGCGCTGCCCACCGTCTCGCTCACAAAGGCCTCGGCATCCACCCCCGCGCCCCGCAGTTCACCCAGCACGGCGTCAATCGCCGCCTTTCGACGGGCCGAATACTGGCCCGATGCCGGGTTGTAAATCAGAGCAACACGATCCATTCCGGGGTCTTCACCTCAAGCGGCCCTGCACAGGATGGGGATTGGTCCTACAGGCGTTCTTTCTATCTTCTCAGGTTTAACGCTCCTTGGGGAGACGGAATTCAGCCAAAGTTCATATGATGCAAATGGGAACGAGGAGGTGCACATGAATCTTTCAGGAAACACTATTCTTATTACCGGCGGCGGCTCGGGTATCGGACGCGGCCTGGCTGAAGCCTTTCACGCTCTCGGCAACCAGGTCGTCATCGCCGGCCGGCGCCGGGGCGCGCTCGACGAAACCACCGCCGCCAATCCCGGCATGAAATCGCTTACCTTCGATATCGAGCGCCCCGAAGCCATCCGGTCGTTTGCCGCCGAGGTCGCCGGCGCCTTTCCATCGCTCAATGTGCTCATCAACAACGCGGGCATCATGCGCGCTGAAAACCTGCTCGCCCAGCAGCCCGGTCTCGACGACGCCGAGGCCACCATTCGAACCAATCTTCTCGGCCCCATCCGCCTCACCGCCGCGCTTTTGCCGCATCTCCAAAAGCAGCCCCGCGCCGCCATCATGAATGTCTCTTCCGGCCTGGCCTTTCTGCCCCTTGCGCTTACGCCCACCTACTGCGCCACCAAGGCCGCCATCCACTCCTACACGCATTCGCTCCGTTACCAGCTCCGGGAGACCAACATCGAGGTTTTGGAGCTCGTCCCGCCCTACGTGGCCACCAAGCTGATGGACCGCAATGCCAGCGATCCCCGCGCCATGCCTCTCGACAAGTTCCTCGCCGAAGTCATGGAGATCCTCAAACAGCAACCAACGCCAGCCGAAATCTGCGTGGAGAACGTCAAACCGCTGCGCTTCTCCGCCGAAACCGGCAAATTCGACGCCATCTTCAACGGCCTCAATTCGTCCATGGCCGATATTCACTGATCGGGTTCCCCCAATAGTCCTGAAAGCAAAGAATTAAGCGGATTCTCCTCAATTCGAGAGAGATTTCCGCGCAGTTCACAGCTTTTCGCCAGTGGTCGACCGGCCTAAACTCTCCTAGTACCGCGGCTTTTTAGTTTCGCAATCATACCCACAAAATCTGGGTGCCCCAGGTCTCGATTTTGAGACCTGGGAAACCACGAATCCATTCGGTCAAGGAACTAGTAATGGCCACCATCCCCGACATCGCCACCGACGCCGGCCTGCCCGCCAACCTCGACGCCGAAAAAACCATTCTGGGCGCCATCCTGCTCGATAACGCAGCCCACGCCGAGGCCTCGGCGCGCCTCGAGCCCGACGACTTTTCGCTCGATTCGCATCGCCGTATCTATCAGAGAATGGGTGAGTTAATCAACTCTGAGCGGGCGGTCGATATCGTCACCCTGGCCAACGAGCTGGCCCGTTACAAAGAAGTCGAGTCCGTCGGCGGCGTCGCCTATCTCGCCTCCCTCACCGAGGGACTGCCCCGCCGCCCGGTCATCGAGGAATACATCCGCATCGTCAAAGACAAGAGCCTGCTGCGCAAGCTCATGCTCATCTGTTCGGCCGCCATCGCCCGCGCCGCCGAGCAAAGCGACACCGCCCTCGATGTGCTTGGCGACGCCGAGCAGCGCCTGCTCGAAGTCAGCGAAAAAGGCGTCACCAACGGCCTGCAGGGCATCGACCAGATCGTCGCGCACTCCTTCGGTACCATCGACAACCTCTACAAAAACAGCCGCGAAATTACCGGCCTGCCCACCCACCTCATCGATCTGGATCGCATGACCAGCGGGCTACAGAAAGGTGAACTCGTCATCATCGCCGCCCGCCCCTCGATGGGAAAAACTGCTCTGGCCATCAACATTGCCCAGAACGCCGCCGTCCATTCCGGCGCCATCGTTGCGGTCTTCAGCCTTGAAATGAGCCGCGAGTCGCTGCTGCGCCGCATGCTGGCCTCGCAGGCGCGCGTCGATCAGCGCAAGCTGCAGCAGGGCTTCCTGGGCCGCGAAGATCATAACAAGCTGCAGGGTGCTCTCAACCAGCTTCTTGAGGCGCACATCTTCATTGACGACTCAGCCGGCATCTCCCTGGCTGAGATGCGCGCCAAGGCCCGCCGCCTCAAGCAGACCGCCAAGGGACTCGACCTGGTGGTGGTCGATTACCTGCAGCTCATGTCGGTTTCGCTGCCCTCGGCGGGCGGCAAGAGGGGCGGCTACGAAAACCGTACGCAGGAGGTCTCGGCCATCTCGCGCGGCCTGAAAGCACTCGCCAAAGAGCTCGAGATTCCCGTGGTCGCGCTCTCCCAGCTCTCCCGCGCCAGCGAGCGCCGTGGCGAAGACAAGCGCCCCATGCTCAGCGATCTGCGCGAATCAGGTTCCATCGAGCAGGACGCCGACGTGGTCTGTTTCATTCACCGCGAGTCCTATTACAACCGCGACGAAGAGCTGAGCGACGCTGACCGCGCCAAGAGCGAGATCATCATCGCCAAGCAGCGCAACGGTCCCACCGGCACGGTCGTCGTAAACTTCATCTCCAGCTCAACCTGCTTTGAGTCGTTTTCCCCGCACGAACAGCAATAGCCCTCACGCCTCATTCAGGATCAGCGCCACGCGCCCCGCCAGCAGGTCTGCCGGCGCATCGCCGGGAGCCACTTCGAGCAGTTCCACGGGAAATGCCGCGCTGTGCGGCCGCAGCACCAGCCGGTTTTGAGTAAAGTCCACATAGCGCAGCGCCAGGTGCGAGTGCTGCCGCACCGCGTACACGTTGGGCCGGTTCGGCCGGTACAGTGCCAGCGAGTGGTAATGCCGGTCGATGAGCACCACCGCATCGGCCAGCACCAGTGGATCCATCGCCTGCGCATCCTGCGCCGGGATGCGGACGGCCACAAACCGCTGCCATGTCCGCCGCAGGTTCGATGTGCGCGGATGAATCGATGCCAGTGTTTGAGCTGGGAAATGCAGCATCGACAGGATGGCCGAGGGACGGATGACCGGCTCAAAGAGCGCAACCGAATGCGATACCAATGGCACCATCCCGAACTCCTCAATCGACGGAGCCGCGCAGGTGCGCGCCAGGGCCGGCAAAAGATCGGCTGCTGTCAGCCGCTGAGCCGCGAGAATGCTGTCCATCGCCTCAAGAGATAGCTGCCGCCGCTGGCGTAAGAAATTCGATAAGTGGGACTGTCCGAAACCTGTCTGCCGTGCTAGCAGGCTCACGCTGGACGATCCCCGTTCTATTCTCCGCAGGAGTTCCATACGGAGCCGCTCGTGCATCTGGGTGAAATTCATCTGTGGATCGTTCGCCACCAGCCATGAGACAACATGGGCACAGTTTTCTCATGGAAAAGACAACTGTCTTAATTGGCCTACATTTTTGACGTTTGCACCATTGATCGAAAGCGTTAGCACCCTAATCCCCCGGTAATCGTTGACTCGAAAGGAAACTATTTCTACATTGGCTGTACTTCAACTCGCATTTGCGCCCGGGAACACCCTCTCAACCGTTCATCGCCGAAAGGCTGAACGCGGGCGGAGTACTGCCATTAGCGGTGATGGATGAACATAGGTCACCTACGAATATCAATTCGATTAGGCAATTCTTCTACCCAGCAGGGACTTGCGCAGCCGGCCGTCAGGATTGGCCATGCGGGACTTTCCAGTATCTGTGCACCATCGTTAACCCAATCAACAAGGGAACGCAGGCAGCAACCCCCATCGGGACACGAGAAGCCCGATTTGCCTCGCCTGCCTCTCTTCTCCCCGCGGATACACCAAACCAACAAGCTACCGGCGGGAGCACGACAAGGGATGGAGAATGGGTCATGGAAGTGCGCGTGCAATTGAAAATTTGTGAGGGTTGCGGCAGCCTTTTTTACCGCGCCCAAACTTTAGGAAGTATTTATTGCCGAGGTTGTGAGACAAAACTGAGGGACTTTCCAACGCCTGAAAGCCGTAAACGCAGGGGCCGGCCTGGCCGCAAATCCCTGGTGCGGGTATGGGCGGTGGCTGAAACCGCTCCTGGAGGTGCCGAATGAGCGCAGCACTCCAGTTGAACGGGTTTTTAGGCGCAGGCATCGGGCCGGCAGCATGGCGTGAACAACAAAAGAGACCGTCCACGGCGGCTGCAATTAACAACATCGAACAGAAAGAGGCCCGCGACGAAGATTTACCAATATACCTGGCGTTTTACCGCAAGCATACCGAGCGCATGTTGCGCCGCTATCTCTACGCTTCAATGCAGGTGGGCCGGGCCCCATCCATCCTCGGCGAGCCCATCGCTCGTGGCTGGGTGTCGAGCCGGCCCGTTCGAACCTTCGAGGACGCCGTCATCTTCGTCCTCGACATTGAAAAATGCCTCGACCAGTTGGAGGAACTCGACCGGCAGTTGCTCAGCCGGATCGTCCTCCAGGAATACACGCATCCTGAAACAGCGTCTCTGCTGGGAATGAGCGTCAGATCCGTCGGATACAAATTCCCGCTGGCCCTCGACCGGCTGACGCAAAAACTAATCGATACCCGGCTCCTGTTTCTACCGGCTTCTTAATGTAGTCTCCGATCGAGCGAGAAGACGGGTGCATAAGCAAGAATTCGGGTGCCCCACCCTCGCGACGAATGTGTTTTTGTCGCGAGGGTGGGAAACCTGGAGCCCGATTTAACGTTCTCAATCAAACAACAATGATGGGTGCCCCAGGTCTTGATTTTGAGACCTGGGAAACCACAATCCCTAACCTGCCGAAGTCATCTTGTGGGAAACCTGGAGCCCGATTTAACGTTCTCAATCAAACAACAATGATGGGTGCCCCAGGTCTCGATTTTGAGACCTGGGATACCACTATCCCTAACCTGCCGATGCCATCTTGAACGCAGCGAAGCGGAGCCGAAAGATCCGCAGTTGCTCTTCAGGTTCCCATCCGATCGAGACCTCGACGATAACCGGCGGGCCCATACTCGTTCCAGTCCAAGCCTGCTATCGTTGACGCGTCGCGCATTCGCGAAGCAATTTCGTCGCATTGTGCGCCCATCGAGGTCCATCGCCCATGACTCGCATCAATCTCTTCGGCCTTTTCGTTCTCGCCTCAGCAGCCGCGCTCGCCCAGCGGCCCGCGCCCACCACCGCTGCAACCGCGCCCAACTCCGACACCAGCTACATCGACGCCCAGGGAACCGCTCACGTCACGCGTGTAGTTCCGGTGCCACAAACCATCAGTCCTGAGGCCCAGCGCTCCCTCGCACAGCCCGTCCCCGACCAGGGTCCGCCCGAATCGCTCGCGCAACGCCGTGCCGGAACCGACGCCTACACCGCCCGCGCCCGCGTCGAGTGGACTCAGATCTGTCCCAACACCATCGAGGAGACAAAAATCGCCGGCGTGCCCGTCCGCATCGTTACGCCCGCAAACCTCACCAGCGCCAACAAAGAAAAAATCCTCATCGACCTGCACGGCGGCGGCTTCAACTCCGACTCCGGCTCGTACACTGAGTCGATCCCGATTGCGTATTACACAAAGATCAAGGTCGTCGCGGTGCTCTACCGCCTCGCGCCCGAGAGCCCATACCCCGCCGCGGTCGACGACTCCGTCGCCGTCTACCTCAGTTTGCTCACCAAGTACCGGCCCGATCACATGGTCATCTACGGAACCTCGGCCGGCGCCATCCTCACCGCCGAAGTGGCTGCGCGCCTCAAGCAGATTGGCGCGCCCATGCCAGCCGCGCTCGGCGTCTTCAGCGGCATGGGCGACTTTGCGCGCGACGGCGACTCCATCTCGCTATTCGCCCTGCGCGGCCTCAGCGGCCATCTCGACCCGCCGTCACCCGGCTCGCACGACACCTATTACACCGGTAACACCGATCCCAAAGATCCGGTGCTCTCGCCCATCTACTCCGATCTGCACGGCCTGCCGCCCACGCTCTTCGTCACCAGCACGCGCGACCTGCTGCTGAGCGGCACGGTGAACCTGCACCGCGCCTATCTCGAGGCCGGAGTCGACGCGCACCTTGTAGTTTTCGACGCGCTCGCCCACGCCTTCTGGTACGACCTCAAACTGCCCGAAGCCATCGAAGCCAACCACTTGATGGCCGACTTCTTTGTGAAACACCTGGGCAACTGAGGACTGCGCTGCCGCGTGGCATCCCGCAGCGGTTTTTCAACTGCTGTGGGGTTCCAAGGCACGCGTCAGATTGCGTTTTCTACTGCGAACGCCCGCAACTACGGCGTCAACACAAGAACCGGAAATGCTCTATGCAAGCGTGGTGCTGATGGAACTGAAGACGGTGTTAATGGCCGAAGCAACCTGTTGTACACCGCTGACGGCAACCAGCGCGACCATTGCGATCAGCAGAGCATACTCGGCCAGGTCCTGGCCTTTTTCGCTGTTCAGCATGATCTGCGCATTAATCAACATTTTTAGAAATAGACGAACCATTACTGTACGCTCCAGGTGTTAAGTTAGTGAGTTCAAGGCCCGAGGGAGGAGGAACTCAAATATAGCACCGACGCAATTGCACGAAAGGGTTAGGTGCCTTCATTTTTCCTCAAAAAGAAGTCGAGAGTAACTATTTATGACGTAACGGAAGATTCCGAAACCTACACTAGTAAACAGGCCAGCCATAGGCTTCTTCCTTGAATGAGCCCCTTCCATCGGTCAGTTGGCCCGCCGTTCACATCTCATCGCACCGTCGCACATCTCGTCGTCTTCGACGCGCCCACACACGCCTTCCGGAACGACCCGCACATGCCGGAAGCCATCGAAGCCAACCACATGATGGCGGACTTTTTTGTGAAGCACCTGGGGCAGTAAGCCTGAGTGAATTCGTCTCTTCCCCGGTCTCAAAATTGAGACCGGGGGCACCCAGCGCTATACTTTCTGCCAGCAATGAGACTGAGAAAATACGAAGTCCACATCAAGGCCGACTCGGTCGATGCCAAGTGGGACAACTCCGACCGATCAATGTGGTCTCGCCTGCTGGGCATTGTCGCCGTAGTCGTATCTGGAGCCCTGCTCGCCTATCGCCTGCTACTCAGGCCCGATCGCAACGGATACAGCAACTGGTGGCGGCTGATGCATGATCACTTCACATCCCGGTTCGTTAATGATGCCGTCATTCCAATTTGCTTCGCATTTGCGGTGTGGCTGCTCTTTGCTACTGTGGGAATTAGGAACTGCTTCACGTCGGGTCAGAGGCTGCACTGCGACCGCTCTGATCTGACTTTCGCCCAAATACCCTGGATCAGTTTCAATGGCAAGTGGATAACGCGGTCCTTTCCCGTCGCGGTCATATCACAGATGGAGTTGGCGGTCAGTCCAGACGACAGAGCAAATTCCTTTCTAATTCGCTTCCAGGTCTGCGGGATGGAAGAAAAAATCCTCCAGGGGATCAACGCCTCGGACGGGTATCGCATTCTCAGAGGGTTGAAGGTCCTTGGCGTTGATGTGCACTACGATCCCGGTGTGCGGTGGTTGGCACGGGAAGCGATTCGCGACCAGCGGGCAGAACTCTAAGGGCGCGGCCTTCGCCGCGCCCCACCTTGCTCCCTTGCTCCCTTGTTCCCTTGTTCCCTGCTTTTACACCACTTCATTCCTTCTAATCACCTCGCGGTACCAATCCGCGCTCAACTTGGGGTAGCGCTTCAGCGTCTTATAGTCCACGTAGTGAATGCCAAACCGCTTCGAGTACCCATCGACCCATTCGAAGTTGTCCATCAGGCTCCACAGAAAGTAACCCTTGATGGGGTAGCCTTCGGCCGCTGCCCGGTGCAGATTCGTGATGTGGTTGCGCAGGTACATCACCCGGTCGATGTCGGCAACATGGCCGTCCGGCGTCAGCACATCGTCTGAGGAGCATCCGTTCTCGGTGATGAACATCGCCTTGGGATGCCACAGGTCGCAAACATTGCGGATGCCCCAATAGAGGCATTCCGGCGCAATGTTGATCCACGACGAGGCCATGTGCGGATACGAAGCTGGCCGCGGCTCAATCGCAAAGCCAAGTCGCGAATCGCTGGCGCGCGCGTATTCCGATGTATAGATGTTTACGCCCACAAAGTCGAGCGGGCTGCCGATGGCCGCAAAATCGCCCGGCTCAACCTTGGGTGCATTCGGCCCCGCTTGGGCCAGGTACTCGTCAATGTACTTGCCTTCCATCAGGGCCGTTAAGAATGGTGCATTCATCAACCGCGTGGCCCGCTGCGCAGCGCGAATGTGTTCCTCGGTCTCCATCACCGGCACCAGCACCGTCGCATTCTCAGCCAGCCCCACCTGCATCGGCCCCTTGGCGTTCGCCCTGACAGCCTGCACGCCCAGCCCATGAGCCAGGATTCCGTGGTGCCGCACCTGGTTGGCCGGCCCGTCAGCCAGCTTGAGCCCCGGCGCGAAACGTCCCTCCCGGTAGCCCAGATCGGTGAAGCACGTAAATTCGTTCGTGGTCATGAAGTGCTTCACGCGATCGGAGAGCTGCCGCGTCATGTAGGCCGCGTAATCGGCGTAGGCCAGCGAAGTTGAGCGCCTTTGCCAGCCGCCTTCGAGCGCTGCAGGCAGATCCCAGTGAAACAGCGTTACGTAAGGAGTGATGTTGTTGGCCAGCAGCTCGTCAATCACCCGGTTGTAATAGTCCAGGCCCGCCGCATTCGGCTGCCCCTTGCCCTCGGGGAAGATGCGCGGCCACGAGATCGACAAGCGATACGCCTGCACGCCCAGGTTCTTCAGCAGCTGCGCGTCGGTCTTGTACAGGTGATACGAGTCGTCGGCCACGTCGCCCGTGTCGCCGTTGTGCGTCTTGCCCGGCGTGTGGCTGAAGACGTCCCACACGGACGGCCCGCGTCCACCATCTTTCGCTCCGCCCTCAATCTGGTAAGCAGCCGTGGCGCATCCCCACAAAAATCCTTCGGGGAACCTGCGCTCCGAATCGTGATCGGCATCGCTGCCCGGAGCGCCGGCTTGTCCGAATGCAAATCTCGGCAGCGAGGTTCCGGCCAGCGCGGCTGCGGCAGCCACGCTCTGGCCAAATTGACGGCGGGTAAAGTCCTTCATCGCAGGGCCCCTTTCAGTTGGGACTGCGCAATGGATTGCGCTCCCAAGTGAATCGTTTTATCAGATCGGACGAGACGCGGGCAAATGCCCCAGCAATTCGAATCTCCCGCTTGCCAATGAATCGAATTGCCGCGGCCAACGCCGCTGTTTTGAAAGGGCACGGATTTATCCGTGCCAGTAAGGTCCATCAAATGAGTCTGGGCTTCAGCCCCTGAGAGATGATGCTTCGAATCGACGCACCCGCCGCCAAGCCTTGCAGCCTTTCACTCCGCGCCCTGCCCCTTGTACACCACGCCCGCCTTCATCACGAACTTCACGTCCTTGAGCAGCTTCACGTCCTTCAACGGGTCGCCATCCACGGCAATCACGTCGGCCCACTTGCCCGCATCGAGCGAGCCCGCGCGGTCGGTCCATCCCATCAGGTCGGCCGCGTTCACCGTCGCCGTCTGGATCGCCTCCAGCGGCGTCATCCCCAGGTCGCGCACGTACACCTCAACCTCGTGCGCGTTCAGCCCGTGCGGATAAACTGCCGCATCCGTCCCCAGCGCGATCTTCACGCCCGACTCGTACGCGTGCCTGATGTTCTTCTTCGCCACCGCGCTCACATCGCGCATCTTCTGCTGGTAAAACGGCGGCAGATGGCCGTACTCCAGCATCCAGTCTTCTAAATAAAGCGTGGGCACAAGATAAGTGCCGTTCTTCTTCATCACCGCAATCGCGGCATCATTAATGTAGCTGCCGTGCTCAATCGAATCCACGCCCGCCTCGCTGGCCCACAGAATTCCCTGCGCCCCATGCGCGTGCGCGGCAACCTTGCGCCCCAGCCGATGCGCATCGGCCACCATCGCCTGCATCTCCTCCAGCGTGAACTGCGAAGCCTGCGGATCGTCGCCCTTCGACAACACCCCGCCCGTCGCGCAAATCTTGATCAGGTCCGCGCCATACTTGATGTTCTCGCGCACCTTGTGCTGCACTGCGGCGATGCCGTCCGCCACGCCGTCGCCGACACGGTGGTACTCGATGGGCAGCAGGTTATCGTCGCAGTGCCCGCCGGTAATGCCAATCAGCGGCCCGCTCACCTCCAT
>Ga0335074_10014688_pt1 | contig 10977 bp, 9 predicted proteins | sample Lox_Sample_23_FD_206715 | JGI IMG/M metagenome (GOLD analysis project Ga0335074, IMG submission 206715) | Soil microbial communities from Loxahatchee National Wildlife Refuge, Florida, United States - Lox_Sample_2.3 | ecosystem: Environmental > Terrestrial > Soil > Wetlands | place: USA: Florida... | reverse complement strand
CACAAGCCGCCAACCAGAACCTCAGCACGCGGGAGCCGCTCCAGGAACCCGCTTCCAAGAACTTCTGGGATGGCGATGATCCGAACCTTGTCAATCTGGTCATCCACCCGTTTGCCACCAAGAAATATGTGCAGCGTCACACCCAGCCCATTCGCGACCGCATCAATGAGCTCGATGAGTTGACCAGCGAGAACGCCCGCCAGATCAAAGATGTGGACTCGCGCTCTCAGCAAGGCCTGCAGATGGCCTCGGAAAAATCGAGCCTCGCCGATCAGCATGCCGGCGACGCGGTCAATAAAGCTCAACTCGCCCAGACCGCGGCCAACGACGCCACGACGAAAGTCTCAAGCGCCGAGCAGATGGTCAACGGCATCGATCAATATAAGGGCAGCGCCCAGACCGAGATCCGTTTCCGCCCCGGCCAGACCGTTCTGAGCAAGAGTGCGAAAGATGCGCTGGACCAGATGGCCGTCTCGCTCAAAGATCAGCGCAGCTACATTATCGAAGTCCGCGGATTCTCTCCCGGCCATGGCCAGACCGCGATCGCGAGCTCGCAGAAGATGGCCGATTCCGTGGTCCGCTATCTGGTGCTGACGCACAATATCCCCGTGTACCGCATCTACGAACTCAGCATGGGGAACTCTGCCGCATCGGGTGAATCGATGGGAGCCAAGCACGCCACCATGGCGCGCGTCGAAGTCAACGTGCTGCAAAATAATCTGGTCAGCTCTGCGCAACACTAATCCCAATACAAAAACAGGAGACGGGGCGAGCCAAACGGCTCGCCCTTTCGTTTTGCAGTACTTTTCATCCTCGCCACCCCGCCTGAAAAAAATCGGACCATTTTGGGAAAAATTCGGTTGCTTGTGACTTAAATCACAGACGGCGAAAGCACCTCCCGGCAAGAATCCCGTCAATGGCTCGCCGCCCCTCTCCGGGGCCTGCGGCCATCGCAAGGCGGAAACGCTCCCGTGCGGAGGGAGGTTGCCGCAAAGCTGTGGCGCCACGCAGTCATTGTTCCATCCTGCGAGAGCGCGCGGTTTGTCCCCAGGGAAATAAGAACGAATTCAGGTCGGGCCATGAACTCTGCCGATCTGGGAGTGCATTGCATTGTCCGCAAAATGGTTTACGCGCAAGACCTCTCAGAATTACGCTCTTGCGTTCGTCGCAGTCGCTATCGCCACTTTGGTACGTTACCGCCTCGACGTCGAACTGGGCTTCACTCAACCGTTCGTGCTTTTCTATCCGGCGATCACGGTGTCCGCCCTTCTCGGCGGGATGGGTCCAGGGCTGTTTGCTACCGCGCTGTCGGCCATGACCTCCGCCGTTTTGTTCCTGGAGCCCTTGAACTCACCGAAAGTAACGAATACACGCGACATGGTTGGGCTGGGACTGTTCGTGTTGATGGCAGTCACGATCAGCGCAATATGTGATCAGTTCCGCCGCCGTGCCCATCGCCTCCAGGATTTTCAGAAGGCGTTCGGCGGACTGGAAGAGATGCTCGCTGTGGTTGACCGCCGCAATCGGTTCGTGACGGCCAATCGCGCTTTCCTGAATTACTGGAACGTCAGGAAAGACGATCTCATCGGCCGTTGCCTGTCGGAGGTTGTGGTTCCCGCAGATTGCGCAGCCCGCGTCCAGGGAAAAATCGAAGAGTGTTTTCAAGGCAATGTCGTTCGATTTGAATTGCGGTGTTTCCATCCATCCCGCGGCGACCGCGAATTGTTCGTGTCTCATCTGCCGGTCGAGGGGCCGGGAGGCATCGACCGCGTCGTCCTTGTTATGCAGGATCAGACCGATGAGAAGCGAACCCAGGCTGCCCTGTGCGAAAGCGAGCAGCGCGAGAGGCAGAGGGCCGAAGAATTGCAAACCCTCCTCGATACTCTCCCCATTCCCGTCCTCACCGCCCACGATCCGGGCTGCCAGAGAGTGACCGCCAACCGCGCTGGCCAGGAATTTCTGGGGGTCGGGCCGGAAACGAATATTTCCGCCACCTCTTCGTCGGGTGCTTCCAAGCCTCTTCGTTTCTTTCGCAACGACGTGGAGATCGGTTCGGATCAACTTCCCATGCAAGTCGCCGCCGCCACGGGAACGGCGGTTCACAATGTCGCCACGAAACTCCTGCTCGAGGATGGGACAGAGAAGTATGAACTCGGCGACGCCGCTCCGTTATTCGACGCGACCGGCAGGGTACGCGGCTCCATCTTCGCTGCCATCGACATCACCAGCCATGTTCGCGCCGAGGAAGCGTTGCGCGACCGCGAACAGCACTTCCGCGCCCTCGTCGAACAAGCCAGCGACGGCATCTTCATCGCGGATCCACATGGCCACTACATCGACGTCAATTCCGCCGGCGCCGAGATGCTCGGCTACACGCGCGAGGAGATTCTTCAACGATCGATCGCCGATATCGTCACTCCCGAAGATCTTCGCCGCATTCCCGAGGAGGTTGCCCGTTTTGCCGGAGGCGCCACTGTCCGCAGTGACTGGACCTTCCTCCGCAAAGACGGCTCCTGCTTTCCCGGCGAGGTATGCGGCAAGCAACTGCCCGATGGAAGATTGCAGGGCATCGTGCGCGATATGACCGAGCGTAAGCTGGCTGAGGAGGAAATACGCCGCCGAGAAGAGCGCTTCCGTGTCGCCCTGAAAGATTCTCCCATCTTCGTGTTCAATCAGGATCGCGATCTACGCTTCACATGGGTCTACAATTCGCAGCTCTACCGGCCAGAAGAAATGATCGGCAAAACGGACGAGGAACTTCCCGGATCAAAGGGCGCAAAACGATTAGTGCAGTTGAAACGCCAGGTTCTCGAGACAGGGTGTCCGGTACGCGAAGAAGTGGCAGTCCATGCACATGGAAAAAGCTATCCCTATGACCTTTCCATTGAGCCTCTGTTCGATGCGGGCCGGAACATCATCGGAATCACCGGCGCCGGCGTGAACATCGCGAAACTCCGCGCCCTGGCTGACAGCCTGCAGGAGGCTCACGACAAGCTCGAGCAGGAAAAGCAATATCTCGAGTCCGAAATCGAGAACGAACTTGGCTTCGAACATCTCAAGGGACAGAGTGCCCCGCTAAAAGAAGTTCTACAGAAAGCTCGCATCGTCGCCCCCACTGATTCCACCGTTCTTTTGCTGGGAGAAACGGGTACCGGGAAGGAACTGGTAGCGCGCTCGGTTCACCGGCTCAGCTCGCGACACGATCGAACCTTCGTCAAGCTCAACTGCGCCGCAGTTCCCTCCGGATTGCTGGAAAGCGAGTTATTCGGCCACGAGAAAGGCGCATTTACCGGAGCCGTCAGCCAGAAGCTTGGACGCCTCGAGCTGGCCGACAAAGGTACGCTATTTCTCGACGAAATCGGCGAGATGCCTCTCGAACTCCAGCCGAAACTGTTGCGCGTCTTGCAGGACCGCGAATTCGAGCGCCTGGGCAGCGTCCGCACCCTTCGTGTCGACGTCAGAATCATCGCAGCCACCAACCGTGACCTGCGCCAGGACGTGGCCAATAAAAAATTCCGCGAGGATCTCTTCTATCGGCTGAACGTTTTTCCCATCGAGTTGCCCCCCTTGCGCGACCGCCCGGGAGATATTCCTATTCTCGTCGGGCACTTTGTGGAGAAGTACGCGGCACGCATGGGAAAACACCTGGTCACTGTCCCCGACGAAACATTGGAGATTCTGGCCAACTGGAACTGGCCCGGAAACGTACGCGAACTCGAAAACGTGATTGAACGCATGGTCATCATGACCAAAGGCCGGATGCTGGCCCCGCCCCCCACAGAATTGCGGGTCGCACCCGATGCCTCTTTCGACAGCCTCACAATCATGGAACGCGAACATATCATCCGTGTTTTGCGCGAGACCAACGGCGTGCTGTCTGGAAACGAAGGCGCGGCCAACCGGCTCGGGCTGAAACGCACTACTCTGCAATCCATGCTGAAGCGCTTCAATATTCAACTGCAGGACTACCGCCGCGGAGGAAACGGAGCCTACGAGGTCTAGGACCTTGTGCCAAGCTACTTCGCCAGCCGGTTGTATTTTTTCAGCACTTCCCGCAACCGCTCATGCGGAAGAGCAATCACCGTATGGCCGTTGATTCCGGTCATGGTTTCCGCCGCCACCATGGCATTCACGACCGCCTCCTCCGTTGCCTGCACCGTCGCCAGAAAAATCGGATCCAGATCATCGTTGGGAAGCATCGTCAGCTGATGCAGTCCCTTTGAGCCCACCGCCCCCGGATTCGCCGTCGAAAATGCAATAAAGATATCGCCCGACCCGTCGCCCGAATAACTTCCGTCTCGTCCAAGTCCTAAAGAAACTTTCCTGGCCACACGCTTCAATTGCGTCGGAATCAGAGGCGCATCTGTTGCCACCACGACGATGATCGAGCCCACATCCTTTTGCCAGACCGTGTGCTCTGGAATCTCGCGCCCTACGTTGACTCCTGCGATCCGCAACTGCTCGCGCGATCCGTAATTGCACTGCACCAGGACTCCGACGGTATATCCTCCAGCTTTCGAGTCGAGCACGCGCGAACTGGTCCCGATTCCGCCCTTGAACTCATTGCAGATCATTCCGGTGCCACCGCCGACGTTGCCTTCCTCGATCGGGCCGGAGTGCGCGGTATCGAGGGCGTGCCACGCATCCTCGGGCTTCACGTGGAATCCGTTGATGTCATTCAGATAGCCGTCCCATGTTTCCGCCACCACCGGCAGCGACCACCAGTAGCCTTCCATGTCCGGCGAGCCATGTTTCACCTTCCACGCGATCACAGCGTCGCGCACTACCCCCACGCTGTGCGTGTTCGTGATCATGACAGGGCCATTCAGAAATCCCGAATCCTCGACCCAGGTGGTGCCCGTCATCTCCCCATTGCCGTTCAGCGTGAACCACGCTGCGAAGACGGCATCGTTGGAATTTTTCCCCAGTGGATGAATGGCGGTCACGCCGGTACGCACCGGGCCTTTGCCGATTTCGAGCTTGCCCTCGCCGGAAATCAGCGTCGTCTCGCCAACCTCGACTCCTTGCACATCCGTAATCGCGTTATAAGTTCCCGGAGTTCCATCGAACGGAACGCCAAGATCGCGGGCGCGCGGCTTGGTCTGGGCGAAGGCAATGAGTGATGAAGACAGGATGGCAACAGCCATCGCGAACCGGCGCGCGTGCATGAAAAACATGAGCCCTCCACAAAGCAGGCAGTATAAAGGATCTCAACTGCATCTGAATTGTGCGCTCTGGTACTCCCGGCTGCCGAATTCGTCTGGAGTACAATCGCATCAAGAGACATCCCCTGGGGGTTGAGATGGATAGTTGGAAGAAAGCGGCGGTGCTCGGTTCGATTGCGGCTGCGGCCATCCTGTTTATGAAGCGACGCTATGCGGCGGGTGTTTTGGCCACGGGAGCCGGACTGGCCGTGCTTGCCTCGGAATATCCGGAGAAATTCGAGAAGGTGCAGCGCGCTTTGCCCGACTACTTCGACCGCGGCATGCAGGTCATGGAAATGGCATCCAAGGCCGGAAAGCGAATTACCGACGCCGCAGGCCGAAGCGCTGCAAATATTTGGGACGACATCGGCGGCTAAAGGTCATGTTGGGACAGCCGCCTCGGCTGTCCGGCGGAGCGAAGCTCCGCGGCGCCGTTCGGGATACCTCAAATGGATCGCTAGCTTCCTAGTCGATTCCGAGCTGTTTCCGAGCATCCGGACTAAGACGTTCCGGCGTCCACGGCGGAGTCCATACCACATTGACCGCAGCGTTCCGGATGCCCGGAAGCTGTTCCAGTCGCGACTTCACCTGCATGCTGATGTTGACGTGCTCGGGACAGCCCTGCGCCGTCAGCGTCATATCGACCGTGACATCCTGTTTCTCATCATCGGCAGGCGAGAAATTCACTTTGTAGATCAGTCCCAGATCTACGATGTTGACCGGGATCTCCGGATCGTAGCAGCTCCTCAGAGCGCCCAAAACGTCTTGTTCCGTCACAGGCATCAGCTGGATTCCTTCAAGGTAGCGCCGGCGTCCCGCCGGCTGTCGCGCGGGCTCCCAGCCCACGCTACCTCAGTGTACAAGAGACTCATCCCGCGCGTCCGCACACCGCGGGGTGCGGGAATGAGCTTCGAAAAACGGCAAACCCCAGCTACCCGATTCACCCGCAACTTGTCTGTCTGCTAGTCTCTTTCTGATGACTCCTGAATCCCGAAAAAGGATCCATCTCCTGTTGCTGGCGTTGTTCGTCATCGCCGCCATCCGCACAGGAATTATCTTGTACAACCGACACGAAGATCGCGTCGCCGCCCTGGAGGCCCAGAAGAAACGCGATCTCGGCTACTCGAACGCGGACTACTACGTCAGCCCCAAGAAGCTCTATCCCTATGATATAAAGAGCGCGAAGCAACTCACGCAGCAGCCGGTATGGGTCCGCGAGGGCTATCACTACACCTACTACCATTACGACGCGGCCACTAAGCACGTCGACTTTGCCCACGACGCCGGCTTGCTCGGCCCCATCGAGAAGCTGCACATCACTGACGTGATCGCATCCCCCCCGCCACATCCCGGTGAAGACCGGCAGGTTATGGCGATATTCGAGAAGGACGGCAAGAGCTATGCCGTTCCCATCGGCGTTGAATCCGACGGCGAATACAAAATCTATTCCGATGACATCTTCTTCATCGAAGACCCGCGCGATCTCTACAAACATTGGCCGGCGGATGTGTGGCAGGCGATCGACCAGCATCAGGTCAAGCCCGGGATGAGCGAACTCCAGACTGACTTCGCTGTGGGGATGGGCATCCCCGACTCCGGCGGCGACAGCTACGAAAAAACTGTCCGCTATCCGAATGGTGGGAAGCCTCTGGCCGTGACTTTTCATAACGGCAAAGCCACCGACATCCACCCCGACACCCCGGCATCGTGATCGTCAATGCACTGTGTCCCCTTTTACGGCGGATACGCCCATGTTGTGCTACTATGCCCGGCAAACTGGAACTGCTTGGGAGGGAGTTATGACGACCGCCTTAAGGCCGCTAACGACCGGGGAACTGCTCGACCGCACATTTTCGCTCTACCGCAGCCATTTTGGCTTGTTCGTGGGCATTTTTGCCGTGCCTTATCTGGCCGTTCTTGCCTACCAATGCGTAGGACTCATATTTCAATCGCCCAATCCAAGACTCTCAAACTTGCTGATGAGCGCTGTCTGGGGTCTCGGTGCCTGGCTTTTGACCATGGCCGTGTCTGCCGCGTCGCAGGCGGCCACCGTAGTGGCCGTTTCCAACTTGCATCTGGACCGTCCGGCCACCATCGCCGATTCGTTTTCCCGCGTGAAGTCCGAGGTGTTTGGAGTGATGGGTCTTTCCCTCCTTATCGGGATGGCCGCTGGCATCGCTTTGATTGCCCTGATCGTGCCGGGAGTTCTCTTGTTTATCATGTGGTCACTCGCTGTTCCGGTGAAGGTGCTCGAGAATAAGGGTGTTTCCGATTCCATGTCGCGCAGCATGGACCTGACCAAGGGCAGCCGCGGCCGCATTTTTGTGATCGGATTACTCCTCCTGGTTTTGACCATTGGAGTCAGTTGGCTGTTGCAGTGGCCGATCTTGCTTGCGGCCGGAGTCTCCATGAGAAGCGGTTTACAGACAATGGGAATCGGCTGGCGAGCTGCATCCCTGGTTGCAACCTTCATTTCTCAGAGCCTGGTTGGAGGATTGGGGACTATCGCTCTATCGCTCGTTTATTACGACCAGCGCGTTCGCAAAGAGGCATTTGACCTGCAACTTATGATGTCGACCCTGGACGCTACGCCAGTTCCAAGTTCCCCCGCACCAGTCGGCGCATGACGGCTCGGCGCACCTGCATCCTGATCGCTCTTCTTCTCGCGTCGGTGTTTTGCCGCGCTGATGCGACAGGGGAGAATTCGCTTTCCTCCTCGGAATACCGCGCCAAACTCGATCGTCTGCAAGCTGCAACTCAACAACTCGACAGCTCCGGCAATTCGACTCCGGCCGCTTTGCACGGTTTGCCTGAGACCTGGCACGTTCACGCCGGAGAGCAGGACTTCGACATTTCGACCGAGGGACTTCAGCGCGACGTTCGGCGCTACGAATCGGACAAGAGCATTACGAACGCTCTTGCGATTCGTACCCGCATCAACAGCCTGCGGGACGATCTTGACGGCTTCGAAAAACCTCCTGTGGATGTTTCGTCCCGCCGCTCCGAACTGAATTCCATTCTTTCCCGCCCCGAGTTCGGCGACATCCACGGTCCAACTTGGCTGGACCATCTCAAGCTTCGGATCATCGAATTCCTCCTCGGCATTTTGCGGCGACTGTTCCGCTCAAGCGCAATTCCAACAATCAGCAAATATTTTGTCTACGTCCTGATGGCAGTGGCTCTTCTCGCGCTCGTCTACATTGCCTACCGCAGCATCTGGCGCGGTCAGGAAGTCGCCGAAGTTGTTCCGAAAGATCTCCCGATCTCCGCAAAGGAATGGGCGATCTGGCTTCAGGAAGCCCGCGCCGCCGCCGCGAAAGGCGACTGGCGCGACGCCGTCCATCTCGCCTATTGGGCGGGAATTTCCTTTCTTGAGCGGCAAGGTTTCTGGAAGCCGGATCGCGCCCGCACTCCGCGCGAATATCTCCGCCTGCTCTCTGTATCGTCCGACAAACGTGAGACGCTCGCCGCGCTCACGCGGATGTTCGAGCTCACCTGGTATGCCAAGCGCGACGCCAGTGAAGGCACGTTCTCCGAGACGTTGGCCGAATTGGAGAAGCTCGGATGCCGCTGAAACTCGATCCGCGAGACCGCAAGCTGATGCTCGCCGCTCTTGCCGTCTTCGTGCTGCTCATCGCGACCACGGCAATACTCGGCGGCGAAGGTGGCGAGAAACTCGACGTTCCGAGCACGTATTCGACGAGTTCGGGCGGCGCGAAGGCTGCATATTTGTTGCTGCTCAAGGCTGGATACGCAACCATCCGGTGGGAGAAGCCGCTCGATCAATTGCCGCAAGCGCAAGGCAAAACGCTGATCATTGCCGATCCGAACGAGGCTCCCACGAGCGAAGAACGCACACGGCTGAACGACTTCATCTCGCAGGGCGGTCGCGTTGTCGCCACCGGAATGTTCGCCGGAACGTTTCTTCCCGAGAATCACTCGTTCCCCGATCCACTCGGCGGAATGGAATGGAAGAAAGCCTCGGCGGTTTCGCCATCGTCAATCACGCGCGCTGCGCCCGAAATCGTTCTCGCGCCCGAATCGCAGTGGAGTTCATACTCCGCCGCCTATACGCTGTATCGCGACGGCGATCACAATGTAGTCGTGAAGTATCCTTATGGCCGCGGAGAAGTCATCTGGTGGGCGTCGGCGACTCCGCTCACCAACGCCGGTCTGAAGGAGCACGGCAATCTCGAATTCATGCTGGCGTGCCTTGGCGATCTGAAAGGCCAGATTTTGTGGGATGAATACATCCATGGATATCGCGAAACTCTGGCGCTTTCGATCGCGCACTCGCCTGTGAAGTGGATCGTGCTGCAGTTGGTTCTGCTGGGACTCGCTGTGATCGCGACGTTTTCGCGCAGGAGCGGGCCAACGTGCAAGCCGGCCACGGACGTTCGCTTGTCGCCGCTCGAGTTCGTGCAGACGCTCGGCGGACTTTACGAACGGGCCGGAACAGCTTCGGTCGCGGTCGATATCTGCTACCAGCGATTCCGCTACTGGCTGACGCGGCGGCTGGGACTTGGCAGCAACGTCCCGATCAACGATCTTGAAGCCGCGGTGCGCGACCGCTTCGCGCTGAATGACGACCACTTCGCTGCGATCCTGCGGCGATGCGAGTCGGCCAAGAGCGATCCGTATTTGCACGGTCCCGAGGCTCTGCACCTGGTGCAGGAACTCGACCAATATGCAGTCCGGTTCAGGTTGTATGACGGCGTCCGGAAGGAGAAGGCTTGATGAACGCAGTTCCGCAACTTGTGCAACACATTCGCAACGAGATGGGCAAGGTTGTCGTCGGGCAGGACGAACTTCGCAATCAGTGCGTCATCGCGCTGCTTTGCCGCGGGCACGTTCTGCTCGAAGGCGTGCCGGGCATTGCGAAGACGCTCACCGTGAAAGCTCTGTCGCATCTGCTGAGGCTGCAGTTCCAGCGTGTGCAGTGCACGTCCGATCTGATGCCGGCCGATATTGTTGGAACGAACGTTTTGAACATGGCGACCAGCCAGTTCCAATTGCATCCCGGGCCTGTGTTCACTGACCTGCTGCTGGTCGATGAAGTGAACCGCATGCCGCCGCGAACGCAGGCGGCGTTGCTGGAGTGCATGGAAGAGCATCAAGTCACGATCGACGGCAAGGGATATCCGCTGTCGCAGTTCTTCACCGTGTTTGCCACGCAGAATCCGATTGAGTTCGAAGGCACGTATCCGCTGCCGGAAGCGCAACTCGACCGCTTCCTGCTGAAGTTGCGCGTGCCGTATCCGGCGCAGCACGACGAAGTACAACTGCTGGCGAACGTGCAGAACGGATTCGAATCGCGCGAACTGGAAAAGATGAATCTCGCCGCGATCGACGCCGGACTGCTCGAGCAGGCGCAACAAGAGGTGAAAGCAGTCACCGTGCAGGAAGCGCTGTTCACCTACATCGTGCAGATCGTGCGGCGGACGCGCGATTGGCCGTCGCTGTCGCTGGGAGCGAGTCCGCGCGCGGCCGTAAGCCTGATGGCCGTCTCGAAGGCGCAGGCGGCGATGGACGGCCGCGACTACGTGATCCCCGACGACGTGAAAGCGGCGGCGCGTCCGGTGCTGCGGCATCGCGTCATCCTGCGGCCGGAGGCCGATCTCGAAGGCATCACGCCCGATCAGGTTCTTGAAGAGGTGATCCGCGTGATCGAAGTGCCGAAGTAAATTTCGGAAACGAGGATTCTGATTGAACGACCTGGGCCGTCTGGTTCCACCGGAAATCGAAGCGAAGGCGCGATCGTACAAGCGAATTG
>Ga0335074_10014686_pt1 | contig 10977 bp, 11 predicted proteins | sample Lox_Sample_23_FD_206715 | JGI IMG/M metagenome (GOLD analysis project Ga0335074, IMG submission 206715) | Soil microbial communities from Loxahatchee National Wildlife Refuge, Florida, United States - Lox_Sample_2.3 | ecosystem: Environmental > Terrestrial > Soil > Wetlands | place: USA... | reverse complement strand
CCGGCCCCGGCGATAACCAGGACGAAGAAGCACGGTTGAGCGAGCGGTTGATCAATACACTGGAACCTGTGGTGGGCACGAACGCAATTCGCGCCAGCGTGAATGTCGATTACGACGAGGGTTCGATGGAATCCAGCGAGGAAAAGTACGATCCCACGGTCAGCGCCGTGCTGAGCATGCAGCGAACTGAGGATGTCGCCGGCGGGGCGGCCATCCCATCCGGAGTGCCGGGAACATCGAGCAACCTGCCTGCGCCGAAGCCTGCCAAGGCGGCCGGTGCCGCTAAAGCGCAGGATAACAAATCTGCAGCCGCGCCGGCTGCACCTCCGCTGCAAAGCCCCATGCAATCATCGAAGACTGAGAGTGCGCAGTACGGAGTAAACAAGACAGTCGTCCACACCATCACTCCCGCGGGGCGTATTGAAAGAATCACGGCCGCAATTTTGGTCGATGACGCGGTCGTTAAGAGCGTTCAAAACGGAAAGACTACGGTGACGCGGCAGCGGCGGTCGCAGGACGAACTGAACAGAATCCAGGAGCTTGCCGAGGCGGCCATTGGATTCGATCCGAAACGCGGCGACACCATCAGCGTGCAGAACCTGTCGTTCGATGAGGACGCTGCCGGCGCTGACTTGCCTGCAGCGAATTGGGCGACGCAGGTGCAGAAGACAGTCACGGACTATTCAGCGGTTCTGCGACCCTTGTCGGTGCTGGCGCTTTTCCTTTTGGCCTACCTGCTAGTGCTGCGGCCGGTGCAGAAGCACGCGCTCAGCCGCGGCGAGCTTACCGCTGGCCTGCAGCCCGCTTTGGCGTCGGCAAATCCGCAGTCGCTACCCAGCGGCGGGATGGATGCGCTGGACGCCGGCCGCCGGGCAGCACAACTCAAGGAACAATCTTCTGAGCTGGCGCGCCAGCATCCACTGAGCACAGCGCGAGCCATGCAGGCGTGGATCCGGGAGGAAGAGCGATGAACGCGCTTGATCGCTCAGCGCCTGGCGGCGCGCGCAAAGCGGCCATTCTTCTCTCGCTTCTCGGCGAGGCCGAGGCAGCATCCATCCTGCGGAGCCTGGCCGGCGATGACCTCGAACGCGTCACCGAGGAGATCGCCAATCTGCCGAGCGTTCCCGTGGAGATCACGCTCCAGGTGCTCGAAGACTACAAACAGATGATGTCGGCGCAGGAGCAGATGGCAGTTGGTGGCCGCGACCTTGCAAGCAGACTGTTGGTGAAGGCATTTGGTGAGAACAATGCCAAAAGCATGCTCGAGCGCTTAAGGCAGCGCGAAGATGAAACCAGTTTCACCCTCGATGCGCTTCGTCGAGCCGAGCCGGCGCAACTGGCCAGAGTCCTTGCCGGTGAGCATCCGCAAACTAAGGCTCTGCTTCTCGGACATCTTGAAGCAAAGCAGGCGTCGGACTTGCTGATGAATCTCGAACCGGATGTGCGCGCAGATTGCGTCAAGCGCATGGCAACGATGGGGCAGTTCTCAACCGAAGCGGCGGCAAAGGCCTCCAGAGCGATCAGCCGACGGTTTAATTCGGCGGGTGGCCCGCCCAAACGAGCGAGCTCAGGAATCAGGAACCTTCCGGAAATGATGAACCGGCTGGAGCCTGCAACGGCCCGCGAGATTCTGGATACGATCGAAGCCAGTGAGCCAGCGCTGTCCGTTCGCATTCGCGATCTGATGTTCACATTCGAAAACTTTCTTGGGGTGCCCGAACCTGACCTTCGCGAGCTCATGAATGCGATCGACAAGAAGACGTTGATGATTGCTCTCAAGGGTGCGAGCGATGATCTGCGGGCTCACATTTATCGCACCATGTCATCCCGCGCTGTGGAAATGATGAAAGAGGATTCCGAGGTCATGGGGCCGATACGCAGCAAAGAGGTCGCCAGGGCGCAGAGCGAGATCATCGCGATTGCACGCAAACTCGAGTCAGACGGCAAGATTGTGCTCAGGAGCCAGGGGGAAGACGAGTATGTCCTCTAGTACGGCATGTTCACTGCCGGTAACCACTCTGCGGTACCGCGATATCTCCAGCAAAAAAAGCGGCGAAGGCGAGGCAATGATCGCGGGTGGCGAGGGAGAGCCCCGTGCCGGCACCCGGCGCCGGAATCTCGAATTGACAGAAGCGGAATTGGCCGACCGGATTCGACGGGAGCGGGCAGGCGCGGCAAGCCAGGCCGAACAGAACCTGCGCGCGGAATACGAGCAGAAACTGCTTGACACGCGCGCTCCCATTGCCGCCGCGCTGGCGGGATTTGAGGAGCAGCGCGACCAATACTTTGCCAAACTCGAGGCGGAAGTGGTAAAGCTCGCTCTTGCCATTGCCGCTAAGATCCTTCACCGCGAAGCGCAAGTCGACCCGATGCTTCTGGCGGCGCTGGTTCGCCTCGCATTAGAAAACATGAGCGAAGGATCGAGCGTGCTCGTGCGCGTCAGCCCTGGAAAAGCAGAAGCCTGGCGCCAGTATTTCGCCGGCTCAACCACAATCTCGCGCGTGGAAGTCACCGAGGATCCGCAACTCAATGAGCAGGATTGCGTTGTAGAGACGGATCTTGGTTCCGCTGACTTCGGCCTGGATAAGCAATTGAAGGAGGTTGAGCAGGGCTTCTTCGATCTGCTGGCATTGAGGCCAACGAGCCAATGAATCGCGCACTGCTGGCTCCGTATACGCACTATCTCCGCACGGGATCCACTTTGCGTTGGCGGGGGCGTATCAACCAGGTGGTCGGCAATCTGATTGAGTCGGAAGGCCCATTTTGTTCGGTAGGAGAATCTTGCCGCATCATGGGGCAAGGCGGGCGCAGCTACCCCGGTGAGATTATTGGTTTTCGCGGCTCCACCATGCTGGCGATGGCCGCCGATCATCCGCAAGGCATCCGCTTCGGCGATCAACTCGTTACCTGGGGTGCGCGGCCGTCAATTCGCGTGGGGCCTGCGATGCTGGGCCGGGTCATCGATACCGCGGGCAATCCGCTTGACGCAAAACCGGATTATCGTGCCAGGCACTCCATCAATCTGGATGGATCAGCGCCTCTGCCGCTCGAGCGCGTTCCCATTCGCGAACCTCTCAGCTGCGGCATTCGCGCCATCGATGGCTTTCTTACCTGCGGCCGAGGGCAGCGCGTGGGCATCTTCGGCGGCAGCGGCGTAGGAAAGAGCACGCTCATCGGGATGATGGCGCGGGGAACCGCAGCCGATATGACGGTGCTTGCGCTGGTGGGCGAGCGCGGTCGGGAGGTCGGCGAATTCCTTGAGATCCTCGGCGAGCAGGGCCTGCAGCGTGCGGTGGTGATTGTTTCCACCTCCGATCAATCGCCGCTTCTGCGCATTCGCGCCGCCCTGGCTGCAACCGCGGTGGCCGAGCATTTTGCCAGTCTCGGGAAAAACGTGCTTCTCATCGTGGACTCGCTCACGCGTTTCGCCATGGCGCAGCGCGAGATCGGACTGGCTGCAGGCGAGCCGCCCACGGCGAAAGGCTATACTCCATCGGTGTTGAACATGCTCGCCCGGCTGGTAGAGCGCACGGGGAACTTCTCGCAAGGCAGCATCACAGCGTTCTATACCGTCCTGATGGAGGGCGACGATCAGCAGGACCCCGTGGTCGATACAGTTCGGTCGTTGCTCGACGGGCATGTGCTGCTCGATCGGAATCTCGCATTTCGCAACCACTATCCGCCCATTTCGATTCTGGAAAGCGTCAGCCGCCTGATGACAAGCACGGTTTCGGATGAACATCTTTCAAAAGCGAATGCGCTGCGTTCACTGATGGCGGTGTACAGCCGCTCCGAAGACCTGATCCGCATCGGCGCGTATCAAAAGAACTCCGATCCGATTCTGGATCGCGCCATCGAGCACCTGCCGGCGATCAACAGCTTCCTGCGGCAAAAGCCCGATGAATTCTCCACATTCAAAGAAGCCATCGAGCAGTTGATCGCGTTGCCGGCATAAACCGCAACGAAGTCTTTGCTGGAGTCGCATGAGGTTCCGCTGTGCCGTTTCGATTTCCACTTGCTTCGGTTTTACGCGTGAGAGAGAGCGTGGAAAAGCGTGAAGAAGTCGCGCTCCAGAAAGCGCATCTCGAGGTGGCGCACGTTCGGCGCGCCATCGATGAGCTCACAGCCGAATTGGAAAGGGCATGCGACGAGCGGGAAAAAGCGTTGCGGCGCACGATTCCGGCAAGTCGCCTGAGGGCGATAGAAATAGAGATCAACGCCGCCGTCGAAACGAAGCAGACGCTGCTCAATAGCCTCGAAACCCTCCGGCGCCGGCGCGACGCCCAGATGAAGCGTTATAAAACGGCTCACAGTGAACGGCAGATGCTCACCGACCTGCTGGCGCAGCAGAAAAGTTCCTACGAGCACGAACAGATCAGGATCCAACAAAAGCGGCTCGACGATATCGTCGCAACCCGCTGGCAACGAAACTAGAGCGCTGTTTTCTTGATGGACTTCGGGCTCGCGATAACGGATCGCGGGCCTTCCGTTTTTTGGTGCCTGTGATTGAGCGGCATGCACCAACCAGGCATTGGTTGCCCGGTGCATCCGGCAACATTTGCCGAGTACTCTGCCCGTTGCCTGGGCCAGATTCGTTGCCGAATCGGTAAGTATTGTCATTAGAGTCAGTTATGAGTATTCGCGGGTGTGCGGCTTTCGGCGATCCTGTGGCCTGCGAAGTGCAACCAGATGGGCGTGCGAGTCATGCTCAAAACCGTCTGTGCCGGATCGGCATCGCAGGCCGCAAGCGCGAAGGTTTCTTCCGGCACATCGTTTCTCGATCTGCTCAGACGAACGTCGGACGATGCGGATCAAGCATCGGGTTCCACAAGATCGGGCGCAGGTTCAGAATCGAACGATCCTGCTGATCAGAGCGGCTCCAATCAGCCGTCGCCTGCGTCAAGGCAAGCCGCGGATTGCGGCGGTGCGAAGACGGCATCGACTTTCGCACCGCTGCTCGCGGCGGGGGCAAACCCGGCGCAGAATGACCGGCAAGCCGGGGCCAGCGTCCCTTTGTCGCAGGCCACGCCGCGTTCCAGGAAATCGGCAGATCCCCAAACCGAGGAGGCCACGGAACGGCGCGGCGAGGACAACAAGGATGATGCCGCGCAGTGCGCCGCCCAACCACCTGCGTTCGCACAGGCGGCCGACCTGTCGTTGCTGCCTGATCCGTCAGCATTTGCAGGCCAGCATGTGAATGTGGCAGCAGATTCCGTCCAGAATCTCACTGCAACCTCAGCGGCCACCGTCACCGGAAAATCCGGGGCGGCCGCAATCCCGGCGCAGGCTGATCCTCCCGCATCTTCGCAGTCAACTGCTTTGCAAAATCAGGTCATTGCGACGGAAACCGTGCAGGCCATGGGCGCCGAATGGCTTCAAATCAGCGCGCCGCCTGTCGCAGGAGACAGCGCAAGCTCAGGCACCCGGGCGAGCACGTACCAAACCACCGGCGCAACATTCAGCATCAGTGACGCGGGTGGAAAAACCGCAGAAGCTACGAACGCGCAGGCGATCAGCACGCCGAAAGGAACCGGCGCAGCGCAGCACAGCGACGCGGCCGCCGCGCAGGCAGGGCAACACCCGCAGAACGGCAGTTCACAAACGGTTGCGCCCGCATTCAAGCCGGCCGATAGCGGAAATGCGCAGCCTGTCGCATTCGCCGCCCATGTCGCTCCCGGCCAGGACGGCCCGGCGCATGCCGGCCCCGGCGGTTCCGACGCGACGGCGCTTCACCGCACGGCATCGCAGGATCTGCCATCAGACCAGTTGGACGGCGCGGCAGTTGCAGCGCCCGGAATCAACACCGCCAGGCTGATTCAATCCATGAGCGAAACCGAGATGCGTCTGGGCATGCACTCGAGCGAGTTCGGCGACATCGCCATCCGAACCTCCGTCTCGCTGCAACAGGTGCAGGCGCAAATCTCGGTCGATCATGGCGAGCTGGGGTCCGCGATTGCCGCTCATCTGCCCGCTCTCGAAAGCAAACTGGGAAATGATTTCGGACTGCATGCATCGATCGACGTCAATCAGACCGGCGGTTCACTTTCCAATGGGCATGGGCAGCCATCGCAGCACGGCGGCCGAATGCCGTCGGGGGCGGGATCTGCCGAAAGCGGCGCGCAGACAGCCGACGCAGACGCATCCATGATTTCCGCCGCGGCGGCTTCAGCCGATGACGCCAGGTTGGACATTCGGGCCTAGAAGGGACGCACTTCACAAGAGGTAACGCAAATGAACGTTCAAGGATTGACCCCGTCAATATTTGCTCCGATGCTCGGGCAAAGCGCGAGCAACGCGAATGCCGCCACAAGCTCGACCAGCTCGTCGAGCAACTCATCGAGCAGTTCATCGGGCTTGTCGTCTTCAGACCTCGAGTCGACTTTCCTGAACCTGCTGGTGACCGAGTTGCAGAACCAGGATCCGACCCAACCCGTGGATCCCACCGAAATGGTCAGCCAGATGGTTTCGCTGAATCAGCTCGACCAGTTGATCTCGATCAATCAGACCTTGCAGAACCTGAGTTCGGGAAGCAGCGGCACCGATGGGACGACAGGGACGGCTCAGACGACGCAAGCCACGTCCAACGCGGCCGGTACAACCGCGTCAAATGTCGCTGCCCCCGCGTCATCGTCCTCGCAAATTCCAACGGCATACGTTCCGGCCCAGTCCGGTTCCGGGCTCATGAATCTGTACGGCAGTTTCGGATTACCAGGCGCAAACACAAATTCCATCTACGCAGGAGCAAGGTAAATGTCATCTTACGCGGTGCCACTTTCAGGCCTTACAGCGATGTCAGATTCGTTGAATGTGATCGCCAACAACCTGGCCAATCTGAATACCGATGGCTACAAGAATGAAACGCTCGACTTCGCGACCACCCTCAGCGGAGTCCAGGCCGCCGGCACAGAGACAAATTTCTCCGATGGCAACCTCAATTCGACGGGGGTCTCCTCGAACATGGCGCTGCAGGGGAATGGCTTCTTTGTTGTTCAGGATTCCAGCAGCGGACTCGAATACACCCGAAACGGCGACTTCACTGAGAACTCTCAGGGCGAGCTTTGCACGCAAACCGGACAGCTGCTCCTGGGATACCCGGCGGTGAATGGTGTCGTGCAGGCCGGTTCCGCTCTCGCGCCGATCAACGTCGGCGAGGTGAACAACATTCCGGCTTCGGCAACGACAAGCTTCCAAATGACGACAAATCTGGACGCTTCAGCAACAACCGGCACTACCTTTGACTCGCCGATCACAGTCTACGACTCGCTGGGTGAATCCCATGATCTGACTGTGGAGTACACAAATACTGCCCCCAACACGTGGACCTACAGCATTATGCTGCCGGCCGCAGACACGGGCGGGACGGGAAATCCGACGCAGGTCGCGGCAGGCACCTTGACTTTCAATTCGTCAGGCGTGCTGACATCGCCTAGCGGCAGCGTTACCGGCATCAGCATCACCGGTCTGGCCGACGGCGCCGCAGATATGAACCTCACCTGGAATTTGAATGGCAGCGGAGGAACTCCAGCGATCACGCAGCAAGCGACTGCCAGCGCAACCAGCGCAACGTCGCAGAACGGCTACACGAATGGGACCTTCACGGGTTTCCAGGTGCTCTCAGACGGGACGGTCCAAGGGCAGTTCAGCAACGACCAGACACTGGCCCTGGGACAGGTGGCTGTCGCTAACTTCGCGAACAACCAGGGACTCACTCAGGTTGCGAACAGTGACTACCAAGCCTCATCTGCTTCAGGAGCTGCTGTGATTGGGCAAGCTGGAACAGGAGGACGCGGCACGATCACTGGAGGATCCGTTGAGGAATCCAATGTCGACCTTTCAGCAGAATTCGCGCAGATGATCGTTGCGCAACAGGGGTACGAAGCCAATTCCAAGGTACTCACCACCTTCGATCAGCTCGCACAGACGGTTCTCCAGGAGGTTACGGCGTAGGCTCTGAGAGCATCGAGAAGTAGTTAAGTTACGATTAGAGACTTTCCGGAGAAAAGTCTTCTGAATCGCAAGAGTGCGCGAGCCCCCGCAGGCTCTCATGGCTGTCTCACCAGCCGGAGCTGGCGCGCGGGCGCGCGTTCTTGCGCAACACGATTGCTTGCAGCTACTTAAGACGATAGCGGCCCCCGACTCCGCTGCTCACCGCCAATTCTCATTGCGGCCCTCTGATTGCATAAACCTCTGTGCAACCGCTCGAGTTCTTGCGCCTGGGAGTGCCGACGCCCTTATCCGCGGGCCCGAGGAAGTTACTTCCAGCGAAGAAGCTCGAGCCCCTGTGAGGCGCTATGAGTACTGCTGTGCAAACGCTGAACGCCGTTCCAATCAGGCCATTTGCGCCGGATGCAAACGCAATCTCGAACGACCAGCTCGACAGCATGGCATGGCTGCCGTGCACACTTACCGTCGAGGTCCCCGTCGTGCACTTCACCGTTGCCGATCTTCTTGGACTCAAAGAGGGTTCGATCGTTGAAAGCAGTTTCCATTACACCAGCGACCTGCCGCTGCGTGTGAATCAGTTGCTGATTGGCTGGACCGAATTTGAGGTGAGCGGCGACCGCCTTGCCGTTCGTGTCACGGAGCAAGTATGAACCCGCACAGCTCAACAAAAATCCCGGCCGTGCCAAAGGGCCGCTGGAGCGAGATCGAGGCGAACGGATACCGTTACGCGACTGCTTCGGAATGGAGCCGCTTCTGCGGCAGCGATGAATCCCGAGAGCAGCGGTCCGAGCACGCAAGCGCTCTGCTGCGAGGCCGCGCTTTAGGCAGGGATTCCGCTGGACAGTTGGGGCTCGAATACGCCAGCGCTTCGCCGCGAGGTCGCATCCTGGGTAGAGACACCGCTGCAGAGGAGGAGCTTGAGCGCGCCACCGTTTCGCAGCAGGGTTGCGCGTCCGGCAAGGGCGACTCTGTAGACCAGCAGGATTCGGTCTCCAGCAGAAACGAACCTGAACAGCAGCAGCCCGAGCCTGCACAGGAATCCGCTACGCGACTTGTCCCGCCGCCCGATCGCAATCAATCAGAAACCGAAAAGCCGGGTATCTTGAGCCGCGCCTTTTCCTGGCTTCGCGGAGCCGCGCCGGCCCCAAAGCGACTGCGACTGGCTGAAACCGTCGCGCTGGGGGAAAAGCGCTTCGTGGCGATCATCTATGCCGAAGGCCACAAGTATCTTGTCGGCGGCGGCGCGTCAGGGGTGGCTCTGCTGACACGGCTCGACGAACCACCCAAGCTGATCGACTCCCCCGAAGTCCTTAAAGACCTGGTTGAGGTAGCGGGATGAGTTTGGTCCGGGGGATCGTGCGACCGGCGGTGCTTCTACCGCTGATTCTTGGCACCATGGCAGGCATGAAGGCGCATGCGCTTCCCATTGTGCCCGCATCCCGGACCGTTCCTAACGGCATCGTGAATCAGTTGGTAAACTCTCCGGCGCTTGCGAATTCGCAACTGCAGCCGGCGATACCGGAGGGTGGCAATGAGGCAAGCGGTTTGGCGAACTCCCCTTCGTCTGCATCGCCACAGGGCTACTTGCCGCCAATTCCATTCAACAACCCCGCCGGACAGGGAAGCCAGGCCAGCCCAATCCTGCCGCCCGCAAATCCCGGCGGCGTGTTGCAGATTCAGGGGCTGCCCGGCCAGTCGGTTCCCTGGTCGATCATCGTCGTACTTACTTTGCTCACGCTGATTCCTTCCATCCTTGTCTGCGTGACGCCATTCGCCCGCTTGCTGATCGTCTTTCATTTTTTGCGCCAGGCTCTCGGCCTGCAAACCACTCCTTCAAACCAGACGCTCATCGGTCTCTCGCTGATCCTCACGTTCTTCCTGATGCAGCCCGTTGGCGCTGAGATCTATCAGACGGCCGTCATTCCTATGCAATCCGGCCAGATCACCGCAACGGAAGCGCTCACCCGCAGTGAAGTCCCCATGCGCAAGTTCATGTCGCACTATGTCCGTGAAAAGGACGTCGCCTTGTTTGTCGAGCTGGCCAAAGAGCCGCGCCCGGCGACCGTCGACGACATTTCGATGCGCGTAATGCTGCCTGCCTATATCTTGTCCGAGCTGAAAGCGGGTTTCCAGATCGGCACCGTTCTGTTTCTTCCGTTCCTTATTGTCGACATGGTGGTCGCCTCCATAACGACCTCTGTCGGCATGTTGCAATTGCCGCCGGTCGTCATCTCCACCCCGCTCAAGCTGCTGCTCTTTCTCATGGTGGACGGCTGGCACCTCTTAATTGGATCTCTGATGAGGAGTTTTAACTGAGTTTATGGGTGTCGATGAGGTAGTGCTGCTTGGCCGCATGACGTTGCAGGAGGTGGTCCTGCTGGCCGGACCGATCCTGGCCATCTCGATCGTTGTCAGTCTTGCTGTGAACATCGCTCAGGTTCTCACTTCGCTGCAAGACATGACCGTCTCCACAGTTGCGCGCCTGGCCGCAACCGGCGGCGCCCTGTTTCTGCTTATGCCGTGGATGTGGCGTCACCTCGCCAGCCTTACGGTTTCAACGTTTTCTGATTTTCACCTGTATCTGCAATGATTGAGATCCCGCTCATTTCGATCATCACCGGCGTGCTCACCATCGGCGTGCGGCTGTCGGGCCTCATGCTGTTTGCACCGTTCTTCGGCAGCGCGGCCATACCTGTCCGCGTCAAAGCAATTCTCGTGCTGGCGTTTACCTTCGTCCTCTATCCCGCCGTGGGGCACGAAATTGGACAGCATCCGCTCGGCGAGTGGCCCCTCCTGGTCCTCAGCGAATTCGCGGTTGGCGCCGGAATTGGAATCGCAACCAACGCCGTCTTTGAGGCGGTCCAGCTCACCGGCCAGGTGCTGGGAATCCAGATGGGTTATTCGCTAGTCAACATCCTCGATCCGCAAACCCAGGTCGACACGCCCGTAGTTGCCATGTTCTACCAGAGCATCGCCATGTTGCTCTTCCTCCGCCTGGATGTGCACTATTGGCTTCTGCGGGCAGTGGGCAAC
>Ga0335074_10014684_pt1 | contig 10979 bp, 7 predicted proteins | sample Lox_Sample_23_FD_206715 | JGI IMG/M metagenome (GOLD analysis project Ga0335074, IMG submission 206715) | Soil microbial communities from Loxahatchee National Wildlife Refuge, Florida, United States - Lox_Sample_2.3 | ecosystem: Environmental > Terrestrial > Soil > Wetlands | place: USA: Florida... | reverse complement strand
TGATCAGGGACGTGCTGCTCGACGCCGTCCCGGGCGGCGCCGCCAAGGTCGTCACCGGACCGCTGTTCGACACGCTGACCTCGGCGCTCCAGGGCCAGCTCGCCAAGCTCTCGCAGCCGAAGTTCTTCCGCTACGTGCTGATCGAGCATCACGGCAACGCCACCCTCCCCTCCAAGGTATGCGATGACCTCGACCTGACCGTCAACCCCGACGACTTTCCGGCCCCCCCAACCTCCGGGCCGTATGCGCCTGATGCCGTGACCGTCCGCGGTGTCGACGCCTCGACCCCGGGGCTCGAAGAGGGAACAGCTTGCGACGTCACCACCTATGTTCCCGGCCCGGGCGATGGCTATCAATGCTCCGCCACCGTCAACTGCCAGCCGCTGGGGTTCTGGGACCTGCTCGATTACACGAGCGGCGAGGACGCGACGAAGGCGTACAACGAGATCGTCGAGAACGGAGAGTTCGCCAACAGCACGCCCATCGGCGGGATCGGCGATCAGGCGGCCGTCACCACGGGCGGCGGGATCGTGCGCGTCGAGAACGATGTGTTCCTGTTCCGTTGGGAGCCCCAGTGGTCGAACGACCCGCAACCGAACAAGGTGCTCGAGGACGCCGTCGAGCAGATCTGCCCCGACTGCACGGCCAACGGCTAGTCACCGCCGGCTCGCGGTCCTGGATCAGGTGCGCCGGCAGTGGCCCGACCCGCGCGCCTCGAACACCCCAAGCAGCAGCCGCGTACTGGTCCGTGACACCTCCCCGCTGTAATCCGCGAGTCGATGCGGCCCTGATCACGCGGCACCCCCGGCGACGTCGTCCGGTGGCCTCCGCCTACGCCAGCGACACCTGCCTTCACGCACTTGGGCGAGCATTTGCCGCCCACGAGGCTCGCGTGGCTCCCTACGTCCGACAGCAGTAGGGATCAACCGGACCGGCGAGTCGTTGCCGCGACCGCATTGCCCGGCGGGCGGCAACTGGACACGCTGCCGGCTTGTGATGCTGAGACGGCGCTTAAGGGACCGGCAATATGTGGTCGTCACGATGTGAACGTGCCCGTGGTCGTCATATCGGCTCTGGCTGATGCCTCCGTGGCGGCTCCCGTCCCGCATTCCTACGCGCTGTCCCCTTGCGTCCATGACAGAGCAACAGCCGTTCTCTCCTGATGGGTCAGTCGGCGGGGTCTCCGATGGTCCGCTGAGCGGACCGCCGGGTGGCAGGGCCGCGCAGGAGCCCTGGAGCAAACCGATCGGGCGACGCACCGTGTTGTCTTTGCTCGGGCTCGGCGCGCTCGGCACGCTGTTCGGTTCGCATGTGCAGGCCGGGATCTCTAGCCTGCTCAACTCAGTGGACGCGGGCGGCATTGCGAGTCTTGTTCCCGGTGGCGGCCAGTTCACGATCTACACCGTCACCGACGGGTATCCGGCTGCACCCGCGGACTATAGGCTGCGGGTCGACGGGCTCGTCGAGCGTCCGCTTTCAATGACCGTTGCGGACCTTCAGTCGCTCCCAGCGACGCGACTCATACGTGACTTCCAATGCGTGACCGGATGGGAGGTGACGGACGTCCATTGGGTGGGTGTACGCCTCCTTGACCTTGCCGAGCGCGCCGGCGTGAACCCTGCTGCATCAGCGTTCCGATTCACGTCATTCGACGGGGTCTATACCGAGAGCCTCACGGTCGAGCAGGCGCGCGAGACCGGAGCGATCGCCGCGTACTCGATGTTGGGCGCGCCAGTAACGCGTGAGCATGGTGGTCCGGTGCGCCTCTACGTGCCCGACATGTTCGGCTACAAGTCGATCAAGTGGCTCTCTCGGATCGAGCTCGTGCCGCAGGCGGAGCCTGGCTACTGGGAGCAGAACGGCTATCCGGTGAACGCGTGGATCAGCGGGCACGCACCGGCGCAGGCCGCTTGAGCGCTGAGACCATGAGTGCGACGCAACTCACCGCTGAGCAGTCCAAACAACGGGTGGTTCTCCGCTTCGACCGCGTCGAGCGCGCGGTGCATTGGGTCAACGCTGCGTTGGTCCTGATCCTCATCGTCACGGGCGCGGCGCTGTACTTCACGCCGCTGATCGCGCTGGTCGGGCGGCGCAGGCTCATCGAGCAGGTGCACCTGTACGCGGGGCTTTCGCTGCCGCTGCCGCTGCTGCTCGGAGTCGCCGGCAGCTGGGGGCGGGGCCTGCGTCGCGACGTCAGTCGCATCAACGGCTGGACTGAGGCGGACCTGCAATGGCTACGCGGCCTCGTCGACACCGCCTCGGGCCGCCGGCAGGCGGCGCCGCGGCCACGACTCGGCAAGTTCAACGCGGGGCAGAAGCTAAACGCGGCGTTCGTCGCCGGCGGCGGTCTCGTCATGCTCGGAACCGGCGCCCTCCTACATTGGTACGTTCCCTTCCCGCTCTCCTGGCGTGCCGGCGCCACATTCGTGCACAACTGGCTCGCCGTGACCTTCGTGATCGTGATCGTGGGCCACATCACACTCGCGCTGGCGGATCGCGAAGCGCTGCGCGCCATGCTCGGCGGACGCGTCAGCCGAGCATGGGTCGCTCGACACGCACCGGCATGGCTCGACGAATCCGCCGAACAACAACAATAGGGTGGCCTGACGTCTCCGTCATCGCTCGACTGAAAGATTGTGCGCAGGAGCCGTGCTTCGCGGCCAGACGCCGGCGCGCCCCTCCCTCGCCGCTCAAGCGGCCAGGCCCGTCGGCGACGGTCGCGTCTGCGCAACGGGCGTAAAGGGACACGATGCCGGTCCAGCCCACGCTTGATCGCGGAAGCCGCCGCAGTCCTGCTTTTTCTCTCCGACGAGCACCTCGCTGCTGACGACGCGCGCCCTGGCAACGCGCGGAATCCGGGTCAATCAAAAACGCTAGCTGCCGACGCGTTCGCGGCTAGCACCGGCCGACAGCTGACGGTCGCTTTGCGCGCGAGTCACGCTCGTCGCGACCGTTTCCCCGGTTCCCGACGGAGGCACGGTGGCGTTCACCCAGGACGGCTCCAGCGTCCCGTACTGTACCGCGGTCAAAGGTGAGTACCAGCAGCGGACAGGCGCTGTGCGTCGTCGGCGGCTCGGTGGTGGCCCCCGGCGGTCACACATTCCAGGCGAGCTACTCGGGCGATGCACTGTTCGCGTCCAGCAATGGAACCCTGACTCATGTCGTGACCCCCATTGTCACTGCCACGAGCACAACGTTGCAGTCTCGCCGAGTCCGGGGATCGACGGTCAGCCGGTCACGTTCACGGCGACGGTGTCGCCGTGCCGGATGGCGGCACGGTCGCGTTCACCGGCGGCGACGGGACGATATCGGGGTGCGGTTCGGTGAGCGTGAGCACGAGCACCGGGAAGGCTACATGTCAGGTGACGTACCCGGTGCCCCGGAGTCGCCCGGGATTCCGGTGGGGCCGGGGCTGATAGCCCTGTACATCGCGGCCTACTCGGGCGTCCCCGGCGCGTACACCCGCTCGGAAGGGTCCACCTTGGAGGAGGTGAACTCGCCCTTATATCCCGCGAGCGCCTCGGCCACCGCCAGTTCGCTGACGATGACGGTGAGTTGCGCGTCCTCGTGCTCGGGCACGGTCACGCTTACCGCACCTGAGCCGTTAGCGGGCGTAGCGAGCGCGGCCCTGTTCACGGCCGGCAAGCGGAAGAAGCCACGCACGAAGACGATCACGCTCGGAACAGGCCACTTCAGGATCCGTGGCAAGGGCTTCGAGAAGCTGACCATTCGCCTCACAAAAGCAGGCAAGAAGTACCTCCGCCGCGATCATGACCGCGCGAACGCGACGGTGCTCATCTCGGATAAGACCCAGACTGGCGCGTTCCGAACAACGCGCATGATCAAGATCACGCCCGCCAAGCGATAGACGAAGGACCGGAAGCTGACGCCGGCTGACAGCGGTTTAGTGTGCCGCGCGGATGAACGGACCGCAGAAGCATATTGTGGCTCTAGGTTGTCTTGCCGCAGCTGTGGTAGCGATGGGTGCCGGCGCCGCCGAAGGTCACACGGCGTCGACCGCGCGGCACACGCCCGCCAGGAACCACAAGCCGGGCGGGTACACGGCCAAGGGCCACTCGAACATCTATGCGACCGACGGGCAGGTGTGCTTCCTCTCGACCTGGCAAGGCAACGGCGGGTGGTCGACGAACTACCACTCGACCTCGACCGGCCCGGCTCCCGGCCAGAGCGCCAGTGGGACCAATGAGGACTCGAGCAGCTACAGCTGGGACGCGAAGCCCGCCAGCCGGGGCGGCGTTTGCGGGTTCATCCTGATCGAAGGGTTCAAGCCACACCCGAGCGAGTCGTACAACGCCGGCTTCCTGCGGCTCGCGTTGATGGGGGACGACAAGTCCGAGTCGACCAACTCGGCTCCGACACACGAGACGTGTAGCAAGTCCTTGATCACCCATGGAAGCGGGGGCCAAGCAACTGGCGGCTTCACCTCTCAGGTGCGCGGGAATTCGCTCGTGTTCACGGCAACCGTCTTCCTCGGCGAGGCGCCGACGGTGCAACCCGGCTGCGCGACCTACGCCCTCCCGGGGTCCCTGGGGACCGCCGGGAATTTCCTCACTGCGTCGAGCGTCCCCGTTCCGATCTCCGTCTTTAGGACTGCCCGCACGGTCTCGGTCACGTTCTCAAGCGACCCGTCGCGCGTTCCCCACCCCAACTGCGGCCTGGCGGAGACGCCTAGCGCTGGAAGTCACGTGGATTGCACCGAAAAGGGATCCTGGCAGGGCACCCTGACGTTCACCGTGTACCACGGCTGACTTGATCCTGTGTGCAGACCGGAGGATGATCCCTACGAGATCCGCAGGCGCTTGGCGGCGGTTCGGGCCTCGACCGAATCGTCGAGGGATCCACCGGACTCGTAGACGCCTTGGTCGATGATCTCGCCGGAGATGGCCGCAGTGAGTCGCTTGTGTGCGGCGCGGCCTGAACGCAGCTCGCTGAGCTGCGAGCGAGAGAGCTCAACGACGATCGTTCGGCGACCCGCTGTGGTGAGGCTGATCCCCGGGGCGGACACTGTGAACGGTCGGCCCGCCCCGATCGAGACCGCGGCAGTCGCGGCCGGCAGGCACGCCGCCGTGCACGCGACGACGGCCCTGATCTGGTGGCTGGAGATTGGATGCTGGCCGCCGGGGATCGCGAGCGAGACCTGTGCAACGGGCGGTTGGAGAGCCAGCGCGGCCTTTGCCAGCCCGTCGAGATTGACGCTCCCCCAGCCGGTCGCCTCGTTGTATCCGGGCCCAGCGGTGCAGCAGCCGAGCGGGGTGCCTCCCCCGCTCGCGAACACATCGTTGGTGCCTGAGGTCACGTCGTTGAACACGCTCGCCGCCGAGCTTGACTTGCCGAGCCGATACAGCAGCGGGTTGGCCAGCCCGAGCGGCTCCCGCCCGGCCGCGCGCAACGCTTGGTCGATCAGCGCGAACCCTCCCGCCAGCAGCGGCGAGGAGAAGCTCGTGCCCCCAACCGATGTCCACGGCTGGGAGGTGCCGTAGCACCCGTTCACGGTGAGGCTGCAGTAGAACGTGTAGCCGGGGACCTCGTCGGCGTAGAGCGACACGTCGGGATCGCCACGCTGGTTGCCGGACACAACCCCCTCCTGATAACGCGGGCGCGCGAACAGCTCGCTGGGGCCACCGCCGCTGGCGAGCCCGTCATCCCAGACGATCTGCTCGGTGATCTGGTTGGCGGAATTGAGCTCCCATTCGGTTCCTCCGACTGCGGTGACGAGCGGCGACGACGCCGGAAACTCATCGGCGAGCTCGTCGAGCGGCTCGCCTTGCCCGTTGGTGCATTCGCTCGATCCCTCATCGCCGCTGGCGGACAGGACGCTGACGCCGGCCGCGGCGGCCTCAGCGAGCGTTGCCTCGAACGCGCCCAATTGGCTGTTGGCGCCGATCAGGCTTCGATCGCAGAGGCCGATCGACGTCGAGATCACCTGCGGCACACGGGCGGGATTCTGGAGCGGCGCCGCGAACGCCTTGATCAGCGCGACGAGGTCATCGGTGGTCTCGTAGGTGTCGATCTCACTGAGGTCAGGCGCGGCCGCAATCACCGCTTCGAGGTCGAGCTCCGTCTCCTCTCCGGGTGCGAGGCTCGGAGTACCGCCGACCTGGAAGGTCCTGATCTGCGGCATGTTCAGGCCGAAGCACTGAGCGAAGGTTCCGATGTCGCTCGGCTCGAACCCCTGCACCTCGATCAGTGCGACCCGCGCGCCTTGACCGTCGAACCCTGCCGCGTGGAGAGGGTCGTAGTCGTTGGCCGTGTTGTACTGGTTCGGGGTGTAGCTGTCGGTGGCGAGGGCGCCGGCACAGCCATTCGGGGTCCCTGTGTACGGGAGTGGTCCACCCGTGCTGGAAACCCCGCTCCCGTTGGGCCGAACCCCGCGGAAGGGCACCGTGTCGAGCCCGATGACGCTCAGCGCAACGCCACGAAGCGCCGCGGGAACTGGCGCGCCGGCCGACGCGACGGGCGCACCGGCGGGCGCGATGAACGGGGCGCCGCGGCCCGAGCGGAACCGAGCCAGTCGCACATCAAAGGCGCGGTCGGCCCGCGCGACGCTCAGCGTCGCGTAGGCGAACAGGCCGGTCGCGTCGACCTTGGCCGCCGTGGCACCGGCCTGCCGCAGATAGCCCATCACCCACGCCCGGACCGACTGAGAGGCGCCGAACCGCCGGGCCAACTCGGCGACCGACTCGTAGCGGCCATAGTCGGCCGAGCCGGGGGTCGCCACCGCGACCGCGAAGCGCTCGAGCGCCGCCACGCGGGCGACGAGCGGTATCACGACCTGCAGGGGCTGCCCCGCTCGCGCCGGTCCCAGCTCCGCGGAATCGCCGGTCGGGCGTGCGACGGCCAAAGCAGTGCTCAAACCGCCGACCGCGACGACAAGCACGATGACAGCCAAGAAGCGAAAACGCGCGATGAAGGCATGATCACGGGTACGACGGGCCTAGACAAACAATCGTCCAGGCCCGGCACTTTGCCCTCGATCCTCGTCCGATCGCGCCGAACCAGATTGGGTGAGGCCACGAGTCCGAATTGTCTGCACCGTTCTGGCGTCGATCGCAGCGACGTTCGGCGGGTCGTTGGCAATCCCCGCGTTCGCGTCGGCTGACGCGAGCCCCGTTCCCGTATGCAGCCCGACCGGGAGCGTTATCAGCGGGGTGGGCGGCCTAGCCGGCGTCGGCGCCGGAAGCGGAGGCCCGGCCCACGTGTACATGTCGCAGACCGCCTACACCGCAAACGAGGACCAGGGCGAGCTGTGGATCACGATCGAACGCACCAACACCCTCAGACTCGAGCAGGTCCGCTACGGGGTCAAGCAGGCCACTGCGCTCTCGCCGCTGGACTTCGAGGCCGTGCCGAACTCGCTCGCGACGCTGCTCCCCGGCCAGGCGTCGTGCCAGTTCGCGGTTCACATCAACGACCTCGGGATGAACGCGCCGTCCGTCACCGCAGACGCGTATCTGTTCGGCTCCTCGAATGCGGCCCTGCGTCAGCCCAACAACTCGACTGTGACGATCCTGCGCAATGATCCGCTACAAGCGCGGGACTCAAATAACCCGCTCGAGCTGAGCCCGGCTCCCGGCGACGGCGACCCGCTGACCGGCGCCCGCTTCTACGTCGCCGGCGCCAGCTCTGCCGCCGGCGAGGCGATGACCGACGATCTGGTGAGCGGGCCGGCCGCCGTGACGGCCCTGCAGTTCATCGCGCAGCAACCGCAGGGATACCGGTTCTGGTTCTGGAAGACACCAGCCGACCCCGCCGGAGTGGTCTCGCATTACCTGGAACAGGCGGAGTCCGCCGAGCCGGGCACGGTGGTCGAGCTGTCCACCTATTCGCTGGTTCACGGCGCGTGTGGCTCCACTGCCAACGCCGCATTCACGCAGCGCTACCTGAATTGGGTCCGCGGGCTGGCGCAGGGGATCGGCAACTTCCGCGTGGTGATGTTTTTCGAGCTCGACTCCCTCATCACCTCGCCGTGTTTGAACCACACGCAGCTTCGGATCCGGCTGGCTCAGCAGCTGAAGCCGGCGATCGAGATCCTGGAGCAGGATCCGCACGTCGTCGTCTACCTCGACGGTGGCGCGTCCGACGGACTGCCCGCGCGCCTCGATGCGGCTCGCCTACGTGAGGCCGGAGTTCAGGACGCGCAAGGCTTCTTCCTGAACTCGACGCACTTCCAATGGGACACGACCGAGATTCAGTACGGGCAGCGGATCAGCGGCCTGCTCGGGGGTCAGGTCCACTTTCTCATCGACTCCGCCGAAAACGGCCGTGGCCCGTTGCTGAACCCTCATCCAGAGACACAGGGTGTCGAGGATCTGTGCAACCCGCCTGGCCGCGGACTCGGGCCGCTCTCGACCGAGACCGGCTACCGCGATCTCGACGGACTGCTGTGGTTCGCGCAAGTCGGGAACTCCGGAGGTGCCTGTCGTCCGGGCGCGCCGCCGACGGCTGCGTTCTGGCCGGCGTACGCGATCTCGCTGTATGACAACCGGGACTTCAAGATCTCCGGCCCGAAGCTGGCGCTCTCCCGAGACGGCGCATACGTCCCCTACGGACCGGCGTTCGTCCCCTGAGCGAGCAGCTCACGTTCGCACGGACGGACGTTCAACCTCCGATACGTCGCCAGCAGGCCTGTCTCCCGAGCGTCTTCGGGGGTTCGTCGCTCTGCGGGTCTTTAGTTTTGCCCCGAGGATGGGCGCTAGGAGGCGTTTTCCGGGCTTGCTAGGGCCTCGCTCGTGACGCACGGGAAACGCGGATGTTTCGACACGTGGCCAGAGACGGTCGCGAGCCCGGCACCGATACTTGTCGCCAACAGCGCGTTGAGTGCTGCCTGGCAACGTTCGGCGAAAGGAGGATCTCGATCACGCAGGATGATCCCCAGATCGCGGAGTTCGCTGTCGGACAGGTCCAAGCGGCCAGCGCGAATCAGCCCGCTGCGCTGCTGCGCGCGCTCCGCGACCTCCACCTGAAGATGATTAATGCGGTCCTGACGGGCGGTGGCCTCGCGGGCGTCGCCGAGCTAGCCGCCGCGGCCGCGGGCTCACCGGTCGCGATCGTCGTGCCCGGCGTGGCCACCGCCGTCGCCCCGCGTCGGCTCCAGCTTGACTGTCCCGCGTTCCAGCAATGGGTCGCCGAGCGCCTTCGCGGGCGCCCGGCAGCGCTCCCGGCGGACCTGCTCGCGGAGGTGCCGATTCGCTTGCGCGGGGAGCTGGTGGGGGCGGTCGGGCTCCTGCAGAGCGAGCGTGCGGTGGTCTCAGGAGCCACGGAGTTCCTCCACCAGGCTGCTGCCGCGACACTGACCGAGCTGGCGGTCCGGGAGACGCGGGCGGCAGTCGAGCGCGAGCTGCGGGGTGCGTTTCTAGAGGAGTTGCGCTCACGCGAGGATCTGACCGGCGCCGAGGTCATCCGCCGGGCCGCCCGGCTGGGCTGCGATCTGTCTCGTGGAGCTGTGATCCTCTGCGCGGAGCTGACCAGCGACCGTCCGCAGCTGGCGCTCGCGACGATCGCGGCAGAGTATCCGGGCGTGCTCGCGCAGCAACTCGACGGCGGTGGTCCAGACGGGCGCCCGCGCGTGTATGCGGCGCTCCCAAGCGCCGGCGACGGGAGCGGGGCGACCACGGTGGAGCTCGCTCGGCGCTTGGCGGCCAGGCTCGAGCACGTCGGGGTCGTCGGCCTGTCGAGCTTCCACGCCGATCCGGGCGGGCTCCGAGCCGCGATATACGAGGCCGAGTTGATGCTGGGATTGCTGATGCGCAACAAGAGCGCGGCGGTCGCCCAGGAAATCAACAGCAGTACCTACAAGCTGCTGTTCAGGGTGCTCGCGTCGCATCCCGAGGAGCTGCGCAGCTTCCACGAGGCCACAATGGCGCCGCTCGTCCAGCACGACGAGCAGCACCACGCCGATCTGGTGGCTACCTTGCAGGCGTATCTCGACGCGAACTGCAACATGAACGCTGCCGCCGGCGCGATCGGGGCGCACCGGCACACGGTCGCTTACCGACTTGATCGGATCCGGGAGCTGACCGAGCTGGATCCGCTGGTCTCGGAGGACCGCGAACGGCTTGGGCTGGGGTTGAAGATCCATCGGCTGACTGCGCCCGGCTGACTGCGCCCGGCTGAGTGCCAGGCGCGGTTTCGGTTGCGCGCCGTTCAGGCCGGCATCACGCGATCGCTCATCCGCACCAGTCCCGGCTCGAGCACCTCCCCGAACACACCGAACGCCAGCGGTTCGGTCGTGTCGAGGCCGCGGCGGTAGGCGAGCAGCTCGAGCGTCGGTAGGTCGGGGCGCCCCGTGTCCGGGCAGTGGGTGGTCACCAAGCAGCGACCGACGTGGCCGCGCATCGCCACCAGCGCGTCGCCGATCCGGACGTTCCGCCCGACCCATTGATCCTCCTCGTGAGCCGCCGGGCCGACAACCTCGATCAGCATCCGGAAGCGACGGGCGTCGACCGGTCGCCCACCGGCGAGCGACTCCAGCTGCTCGATCGAGCTTCGGGAAATCAGCGAGACGGCACCGGACCGGCCACGATCGACACCGCCGCCCGTGGCTGGGTCGGAACGCACAAGCGTGAGCGGCTGGCCGGCGTAGCTCGAGAGCGCCGCGGACCAGGGACCGAGGACCGGTTGGGCAGTCGGCGTGCGCTTGAAGAAGCGGGTCTCCACCGGATCTGCGAGCGTGATCCGATCCGACACCACCTCGCCGTCTGGGAAGGTGAGCGTGAGCCGCTCGGCGGGCCGGTCGTAGTCGGCACGCACCGCGGCGAGGATCCCGATCCGCTTGCCGTTGACCATCCGCCCCTTGGCGTCGATCAGATAGAAGCAGCGGTTGTCGCGCACCCCGGACCGTTCGAGCATCACCTCCGCCGGCGAATGCAGTCGGAGGCTCTTGACCGGTGTGGTGGCGAGTGCGGCGACGACGCCGGCCGGGCTGCGGCGTTGGGGGAGCAAGCCCGGGGTGGCGGAAC
>Ga0335074_10014681_pt1 | contig 10980 bp, 7 predicted proteins | sample Lox_Sample_23_FD_206715 | JGI IMG/M metagenome (GOLD analysis project Ga0335074, IMG submission 206715) | Soil microbial communities from Loxahatchee National Wildlife Refuge, Florida, United States - Lox_Sample_2.3 | ecosystem: Environmental > Terrestrial > Soil > Wetlands | place: USA: Florida... | reverse complement strand
CACGGACCAGGCGCGGGAGCGCAACGAGCGGGCGATCCGCAACTGGCAGAACAAGAGGTGGCCAGCATTAAAAAAATCGCTGCGCGACAGGGCCGAGTAATCGTCTTTATCGACGAGTCGGGTCTGTCCGAGAGACCCTGTCGCGCACGCACTTGGGCCCCGAAGGGCCAAACTCCGGTCCTTCAATATAGCTTCAGCTGGAAGCAGCTGTCGGTTATCGCAGGCATCAGCTACTGGCGATTTTACTTCCGCTTGTTTTCCGGTTCGATCAAGAGCCCGCAGATCGCGGAGTTCCTGAGGGCACTGTCCGCCACGATCGGCCAGAAGCTGCTGATTATCTGGGACCGTCTGCAGGCGCATCGCTCTCGGCTGGTTCGCCAGCATGTCGATGCACAGCGTGGTCAGATCGTCTTCGAGTACCTGCCGCCGTCCGCACCGGAGCTCAACCCGGTAGAACGCATCTGGGGCTACCTGAAGCATCACGCCATGCCCAACTACTGTGGCCAGAACCTCAAGGACGTCGCGTGTCGTGCCAGCTCGAACCTGCGCTCCATGCAACGCCGACCGCGACTGATCGCAGCGTTCTGGAAGCAGGCGGAGCTGTTCTGAGATCGTCACTTACTTACGCAGTGCTCAATAAGACCCGTTACGCGGGGGCTCTATTTGAACCAGCTCGCTCGCCCGCGGCCGACGGCGGCGGAAGCGGCAGGTTTCGTTCGCTCCGGCGCGATTGTGAGCTTGCAGACGGTACTTGGTGACGCCGGAACCACGAACAGCTATTCGGACATCGTCACTTCCGTCCTCCCCGTGCGCGGCGGCGTCGCACAATCGAGCCGACCTGCTGTTGCGAACGGCATTGAATATCGCTTTCATGCCATGCCTGCTCGATTACTGAACGATGAGGCGGGAGATCTGGAGGATCGCATGGATCTGCAAGTCCTCTATCCGCGCGCTACGCCTGAGGAAGCGCTGTTGGACTGGATCTATCTTGGCGATTCCCCCCGCACCAAGCTGGCACTTCCCCCCTTGATATGGACCTCGAGGGTATCGATAAGCGCCGCCTCGAACGACTCGCCAATCGTATGAAGGTATCCAAACACCTCGCAGAATACCTTGCACGAAAGCGTAGGTATGATCAGGATCCAAGCATTCGCGCAAATGCGCCGGCTGGCGGGCGAGAACCGCCCGCGGAGCGGGAGCTCGAGGACCGTCAAACCACGCGAGCGAAGAAGGGGAACAGCAACTGATCTTGGCGTCTGCCGCCTATTGATCCATCTGATTGGAGCGTACCTGGATACTCAAAAGTCCTGCGTCATATCGGTTGCAACCGCCAGGCGTCAGGCCGCTCAACGCCCGAAGTGATATTCGATCTGCGCCGAGACGACCCGCACGTCGCAGCGCTCGAAGCACTCCCACCCTGCGCCCACGTACAGCGCCGGCGCGGGATGGATCAGCAGCATGGCCCCTGCGTCCAGACCCGCGCCATAGTCGCCGCTGCGATAGGTCGTGGGCGGATCCGAGATCTCCTGGCGCGACTGGTAGAGCAGCAGCCCGAGGTGCGGCTCAATCGCGAACCAGCGGCTCAGATCGATCGGTCCTCCCAGGCCGAGCGTGAAGCCACGGCCGGCGGGGCCGAGCAGATGGGCCGCATCGGCGGATACTTTGGCTGCCTGCATCGCGGTGGTCGCCAGCTGCAGATGGTAGACCCCCAGATAGGCGACACCGGCTTCCAGCGACAGATTGTGAAAAAACGGGATGCCGCCGTACAGCACACCGGCCGCCTCGTGCCGTTGCAGCGAGATGACACTCGCGCTATCACCGGCGGCCGCGAGCGAGGTGTCGAGATCATCGACATCGATGGCGTAGCTGGACTCGCCGGCGCGCAGGCCAACATAGCTCTGCGCGACGTTGAAGCCGAGTTCCTGCGCGCTCACTGGCGGCCCGGACAGTGTCAACGCCAGCAGCATCAACACCGGCAGCGTGACCCAACTCCCCGTGATCATCGGCGGCCGGGAGCGGCGCGGGCGTACCACCCGTGCCAGCGCCAGCAGCGCCAGTCCGAGCAGCGTCGGAGCTCCGATCGCCCCCGCGCCGCCGGCCTTGCCGGTCAGCACGACATTGGACGGCGGCGCGCTGACGGTCAGATCGGCGCTGGCATTGCTCGAGCCGCCCACACCCGTGCAGGTCAACGTGTAGAGGTCAGTGCCGGCGGCGGACGGCGTGAGCGACTGAGTGCCGCTGGTCGGCTCGCCGCCGCTCCAGGCGCCGCTGGCCGTGCAGGTGCCGGCGTTGGTGCTCGACCAGCTCAGGGTCGCGCTCTGACCCAGCGTGACGCTGTCGGGCGTGGCCGAGATCATGACCGTCGGCGGCATCGGCGGCACGTTGGCCGCGATGGCCCCAGTCAGTTGAAATACGCCGCCCGCGTCGGCTGGACCGCCCTCGTCGAGCGTGCCGTACAGACTGCCGTCGGCGCCTTCGATGACGCCTCCGGCAGGGCCGGTGGCCGAAGGCGCCGCAAAGGCGGTGAGCACCTGGTAGCTGCCGGCGGTGGATAGACTGAAGACACTGCCTTGCGAGCCGCCGTCCAGCTGCCCGGGAGCGGTCCCGTAGAGGTTACCGTCGGAGCCGACGATGAGCGGCGCCTGCGGAGCGCCGGGGTCGGCGTCGGTACCGCCGAAGGCGTAAAGCACTGTCAGCTCACCCGGCGGCGTCATGCGAAACAGGGTGCCGGCACCGTTGATCCCCCCGCCCAGTGTGCTGCCGTAGAAGTTGCCGTCCGGTGCCTCGACGAGCGCGGCCTGAGGATCGAAGGGCGAGCTGGCCGTCTGGGGATAGGGAAAGGTGTACAGGGTGGTGAATGTGCCGGCGACGTCTACGCGGAAGATCGTGCCGGAGTTCTCGCCCGTGAGGCCGCTGTAGGCCGGCGTCAACCCATAGAGATTGCCGTCTGAGCCCTGGATGAGGCCCAACGGCTCTCCACCATCTGCCCCCCCACTGAAGCTGTACAGGATCGTCAAGACGCCCGCCGGCGCGAGTTTGAAGACGGTACCGCATCCGGGTGGATCGGTGCCGCAGGTACCGCTGCCGCCGCTGCGAGAAGTGCCGTAGAAGTTATCGTCGCTGCCCAGTACGAGGCTCGTCGGACCACTGATCAGCGGCGTCTTTTCCGCCGTGAATGCGTACAGCGTACTCACAGTGCCGTCGGGAGCGATCTGCAGGATGGATCCGCATACCGTAACCGGCGCACTGACGTTGCAGTCGGGGCCGCCGCCGTTTGCCACCGCGTAGACAGTGCCGCCGGTGCCCTGCAGGAGGCCGGTGATGTTGTCGGCCGTACCCTGGCTGAGCTGCTCGATCACGGTCAGCGTGCCGCCGCTCGTGATACTGAACAGCGTTCCACTACCGGCATTGCCTTCGGTGCCGGATTCGGAGGTGGCCCCGTAGAAGGTCCCATTCGGGCCCTGGACCAGGCCAACCAGCGGGTTGGCCCCGTCGTCGGCACCCGTGAACGTGTAAATCACGTTGGTGGTCGGTGTGGCAGCGATTGCAGCCTCCGCCATCAGGAGAGCACAGAGCACTCCGAGCAGCAGCGCGCTCCGGAGTCGGCGTAGACTGACGCAGGCCATCGGGGCTCTCATAGCCGCAAAGCTCGGACTCATCTCAACCTCCGGTTCCCATCGATCGCTCGCCACGCTGCTGCGCGGCGATCCCCGAGTTCTAATGGAAAGAACGCAGACGGCCCGAGAAACCGGACACTGCCGGGTGCCGTGGAGGCCCAGCACGCCGAATTGGGGTCGCCGCACCTGTAAAATCAGGCACATCGACTCGGCCAGCGGCGATATATGATTGCGGTGGGATCACAGGCACCCAACGAATGCAGGAATCCGATCGACCAGCCGTCGCGGACTTACCGGAGTTGTGGACGCTCACCTTCGGTGAGCTCAAGAAGCTCGCGCGCGCGCGCATGCGTGCGAGCGGTCCGCTGACCCTCCTGGACACCACGGGGCTCGTTAACGAGACCTACCTGCGCATGGCTCGCATGCCCACACTCTCGCTGCCCGAGCGCGGCCAGTTCTTTGTGTACTGCGCGCATGTCATGCGCTCGGTGGTGATCGATCTGGTACGCGAGAAGGCGGCGCAGCGCCGCGGCGGGGATCTCGAGAAGATCACGCTGAGCAGTGCGCTGCTGGAGGAGCCGTCTCAGGCCGAGCCGCTGCAGGTGCACGAGGCGCTCGAGGAGCTCTCCGCGCTCGAACCCAGGCTCGCGCAAGTGGTCGAAATGCGCTACTTCGCTGGATTCACGGAGGTCGAGATCGCCCAAATGCTGGGAGTCACCGAGCGCACCGTGCGGCGCGATTGGGGCAAGGCGCGCGTCCTGCTGCACTCCATGCTGACGACGTGAGTCTGCATCGCCAATGCGCGCCTACGGCCGGTGATGGAGCATGTGAGCATCGTCCCCATGTCGAGACTGCCCTGCCCCCGTGTGCTTTGGCCGACCTTCTCGGCGCTGCTGGATGAGGCGCTCGAGCTGCCGCAGGATGCCCGGCACGCGTGGCTCGAGTCCCTGGGCGGCGAATACGATGCGGTGAAGCCGAGCCTGGCGAAGATAATCGAGAATGCCGCCCACCTCGCGCCGTGCGAGTTTGAACAGGGATCCACCGGGACGCTCGGCGATTCGGAGTTTCATGGCGGGCAGCACGTCGGACCGTACGTGCTCATGCGGCCCCTTGGTCAGGGCGGCATGGGTGAGGTGTGGGTGGCGGTGCGCGGCGACGGCATGCTGAAGCGGCCCGTCGCCCTCAAGCTTCCGCACGCGCACCTCCTGAGCGGCGCGGCTCGCCGACGCTTCGAGCGCGAGCGCGACATCCTTTCCGGACTGACCCATCCGAACATCGCGCAACTGTATGACGCGGGAGTCAGCGACACGGGGCATCCGTATCTGGCCATGGAGCTGGTAGAGGGCGAGTCGGTGACGCGCTACTGCGACGAGACGGGCTGCCGTATCGATCAGCGCCTGAGCTTGTTCAAGCAGATCCTCGAGGCCGTGCACTACGCGCACATGCGCTTCATCGCCCATCGCGACCTCAAGCCATCCAATGTACTGGTGACATCGCAGGGCCAGATCAAACTGCTGGACTTCGGTATCGCGAAGCTCCTCGCGCCCGAGGAGGGCACGAAGCAGTCCGAGCTGACCGGCTTCGGGGACCATCTGCTCACTCCGGTTTACGCCGCGCCCGAGCAACTGACCGGCGGCCCTGTCACCACCGCATCGGATATTTACACTCTGGGGGTCGTGCTGTTCGTGTTGCTGACGGGCCAGCTGCCCGTCGACCGTGCGAGTCGTCCGCAGGATGGGGCCGAGGTGCCGCGGGCGTCTGCGGTGATATCGCAGGGTGCTCACCGGCCCGGCGGACTCGACGTACGCGCCCTCCAGCGTACGTTGCGTGGCGATCTCGATTCCATCCTCTCCAAGGCACTGCACCCCGATCCCGCCGAGCGCTATCAATCCTCGCTCGCCTTTGCCGCCGATCTCGACCGCTATCTCGCCCACGAGCCCGTCGCGGCGCGCCGGGCCAGCCGCGTCCTCCTGCTGCGCAAATTCCTGTACCGCCACCGACTGGGCGCGGCCGGTGTCGCGGCGCTCTTATTGACCCTCGCTGCCGGAATCGGCGGCGTGCTTTGGCAGGCTCGCTTGGCGCAACGCGAAGCGCGGCGCGAGACCGCGGTGAAGAATTTCCTCATCGGCGTGTTCAAGGTCAGCGACCCGCGGGCGGCGTCCGATCAGCCGCGGGATCAGATCACCGCGAGGAGCCTGCTCGATATCGGCGCGCAGCGGATCAACAGCGGTCTCTTTGGCGACGCGGACGCTCGCATCGAGCTGCTCGGAACACTCGCAGAAATCTACTACGAGCTCGGCGACCAGGAACGGTTCCGCAATCTTCGCAGCCAGCAGCTGCAACTGGCGCAGATGCGCTACGGCAAGGACAATCCGATCGCCATCGACAGCCTGCTGTTCGAAGCGAAGGAGGCAGCGGATCTCGAGGGCAACTACGCAAAGGCGCGACAGCTGCTTGAGCGCGCCGACGAGGCCATGCGGCGCTCGGGTTCGACGGATCCGGTGCAGCGCGCTCACTGGTGGTCGGTGCGGGCGATGACGCTGCGCGGAGGTGCCAAGACGGCCAGCTCATGGCGCGAGGCACTCTCCAACGCCGTGCAGCTTTACGCCGCGCATGCTCCTCACGACGAGGGCTACCCCGAAGCGCTCGGCGACCTGGGCAACTATTATTACAGCCAGGAAGGCGACCCGCGGGAAGCCGCAACCTACTTTCGGGCCTCACTCGCTGCCTTCGAGCAGGTGGACGATCCGGACCGCTCGCAGGAAGCCGTGGCCTACAGCAACCTGGGGACCGTACTGTCGCAGCTCGGCGAGCTGGACGGCGCCGAGCGTGCCTTGGTCAACGGGCTAGATCTGTTGCGTCGTACCTATGGAAAGCAACATCCTCTCTACTGGATCCCGGCGGCAAGCTATGCACTGCTCGTACACTGGCGCGGCGACCGCGTCCGTGCGCTGCAGCTATTCGAGCAGCTACGGGCCTCGATTCCGGCCAAAGATGGCTCGGCACGCAGCGCCCTGCTTGCGAACGAGATTTACGCCTATTGCCTGACGGCCGAGGGCCGGCCTGGCGAAGCCGTGCCGTTGCTGGAGGCCGCGGAGCGTGACTATCTCGACAATCCCATAGAGCCCGATGACCTGCCACGGGTCCGCGGCAGGCTCGGCGTTACCTATGAAATGCTGGGCCGAACGGCCGATGCGCGACGAGAGCTGAAGCTCGTGTTGGATACCTATGCCGGCTCGCGGCGTCCGAGCAGCGCTTCCCTGCTGCGGATCCGCGAACGCTGGGGAAATTTCCTGCTGGAACAAAACGATCCCACCGCAGCGGAGACACAGTTCCGCGAGGTCGCGCGCTGGAATCAGATCCACGATGAGGGGCAGCTGTATGTCGCGCTCGCCAACGGTGGACTCGCCCGACTCGCGCTGCTCCGTAATGACACCGCCACCGCTCTGAAATACATCGTGCTCGCCGAGCAAACATACGATCAGCTGCTGTCGGCGCACGACGTACGCTGGGGACCCTACCTATGGCTGATCCACGCGCGGGTGTTGAGCGGGTCCGGCGACATACGAGGCGCCGAACGGTGGGCGCGCCGCGCAGTCGAAGCCGATAAGAGCTACGACGCTCCCACCAGTCCCAGCCTCACCGAAGCGCAGGCCGTCCTCGATTCGGTGCGGAAGCTAGAGACGGCCAATCGTTGAACCTGAGACGGATACCACCTCTTGCCACGAGAACAATCAGCTTTGTGCAATACGAGAACGGATTGATGCCCGCCTTCGCTGCGGGCTGCGCGGACACCATTGCTGCGGCAGTCGCTGGAGCTGCGTCGAACCGGGTCTGGGCGGGGTCGGGGTATCGGTGCCGACAATATGACCGCGTGGGGCGCGCCACTTATACTGACGTCTATCGTCGAGATCGTAGTGCTGACCATCTGGCGCGACGTAATGCGCGGTGTCGGTAATCGCGTCGTCAGCCTGCTGGAATTGCCGCTGCTCGCCCTGTCACGGGCCATCGCTCGGTGGGCGACTGCGCCGTCGCCTGCTCCCGCGCCGTCCGGTCCTCGTTCTGGTGCAGACTTGGAGACGACGTGATTCAACAATTGATCGGCCGCGTTCCCCTGCCCGGTCGTCGTTACGAACCCGCGTACCCGTGCATGCCCCGCTGTGCACGCTCGTCTGGAATTGGAGCACAGCAACGGCTGCTCCGGACATGCCTGCTTGTCGGTCGCTGTCGCAGGTGAATGACGCCTGGGCCGCGCTCCATTGGTTGTAGGTCGCGCGTGAGTTGGATTTGGTAAACCGAGTCACGTCCGGCAAGCGACCAACGGAGACGCGCACAGGAACGAGCGTCGGTCCGTACGGGCGATGGGAATTAGACAGGGCGCCGAGAAGGGTGAGGAAAGAACGCGCCCATGCCATGCACTGTCGCATATCACACCCTCTCGCGCGATGGGTGCGTGCCAATCACGTCCCACCGCGCGTGTTTGCTACGCACGATAGGAGTCATTAGCGCCTCGGGCGGTTCGCGGGGGACTCCATCCCCGATTCCTCGGCACGTCGAGATCAAGGAAATCACCTCACCTCGTCAACTTCACGGCGCCTGCTCATCTTTCGACGTTCTCGTGCTTATCGCTCGGCAACCAGCGTGCGATGACCCGCAACAAACGAAACGACGCGTCGCGCCGCCTCGGTCTCCTCCTCAGTGGTCAACCCGCGGCGGATCCCGTCGTATTTCAATACGTAGCGCTGCATATCTTCGGCCAATCGAGCCGCCGCCGCCGCCTCGCGTCGACTGAGATCCGCGGCCTTGAGCCGAGCCGGCTCAAGCTGTACCAGCTTCCGAAGATGGGGCAGGCAAGCCCCCTCCCACGCCGTCGTCTCGCCCGTGTCGGCCAACCATGCTGAAATCACCCGTTCTTCGATGCTCTGCTGAAGCTCGCAGAGCGAGCACCGCGGTCGTGTCGCAATAAGGGTCTCCGGAGTCCCATTTCTCAGCTGGGCGGCGAGCTGCCTGAGAAGGGGCGTAAGCGCGACACACACGCTGCGGTCGGTGGCCATCGACACGTACAAGCGCAGATGCGCGCCGCACAGTCCGCCTTCCTCGGCCAGCCGCTCTCCCGCCTCGGCGTGCATCGCCAGATCGTACTGGTACTGACAGAGACGCTCGAATAGCCCGTCGCGCACGGCGGTGCACAGCGTGCACTCTCCCATCCGTGCCGATCGAGATGCCGAACCGGAGGTCGCCTGAATCTCCTCCGATTTCGCAAACTCGAAGAACGAGCAGGTAAACCGACCGCGCAGCTCGGTAAGGCGGGAAAATAGCTCCGCGCGCGCGCCCTCGACAATCGAAGCAGCGTTCAGCAGTTTCACGGCACGATCGCACAGACCGATGAGAAACGCCCGCCCCTTGTCTTCGATCAGGAATCGCATGAGCTCGCGCTCGAGGTCCGCAACGCCGCTAAGCTCGAGATCGTTGGGCCGGCGCGCGAGCTTCGCGGCCAAGGCATCGCGGGCCGAGATCATGAAAATGCGGGGTAACTCACCCTCCACCAGACTCGCCACGTGCTCCTGAACATAGACTTTCACTTCAGCACGTGCCTCGACCGTGACGGTGTCCTGTTTGTTCAGCACCAAGAACAATGGTCGCTGTGAACGGCTCACCGATCGAATGACCTGCTGTTCCTCCTCGCTCAGCGGCGCCTCAAATCCTGACACCAACATCACCGCGTCCGCCTCAGGCAAGAATCGTTGGGTTGTCCGGGAATTCTCCAGGATCGCGGAGCCCAACCCCGGGCTGTCCACGAAATAGATCCCGCGGCGGAGGATTTCGGCCGGGAGCGCAATGTGCGCCATCTGAACGCGCCGCCGGTTGCCTGGATTACCACGTTCCGTCACGTAGTCCGCGAGTTGCGCCATCGGAATCTCGTGCGCCAGGCCGCCGCCTTCGAAGGCGATCCGCACCGCTTCTCGACTGCCATAGCCCACGCTCGTGATGACCGAGGTCAACGGCAGAAGCCCGGTCGGCAAGCGGTCCAACCCCAAGATCGCATTCATCAGTGAGGTTTTCCCGCGGCTGAAGCGTCCCACCACCAGTAGATTGAAGCGATCTTCCGCGAGACGCGCAAAAAGCTCCGGCGCACCGCGCTCAATGGCGTCACAGCCCTTCGGCGCCTGCGACACGACCGCCCTGAGAATCTGCGCCAATTCGAACTTGGCGCCTTCGTAGGTGCTTAGATCCATGAGCGGGCTCCGGAGGATTGCACTGCAGTACCGCTACCGGTCCGTCCGATGAGGTTCCGACGATTCCGCCGCGTCACGAGCCGTTTTCATCGTGCGCCTCGAACACGCGCTGTGCGTAGGATTCGAGCAGCGCTTCGCAGCCCTGTAGGCGCTGCTGAGCCTCACTCGCCAGGTTGGCGCCACAAAAGCCGAGCTTGCGAATCTTCTCCAACCACGACTGCAGCTTCTTCAGATCCACATCGTTCTCCCCGAGCGCCGCGTAGGTGAAGTGGCTTGCTGTCGTCTCTTTGCCGATCTCGACCTCGAAGTCCCTGCACTTGTCGATGAACTCCTCGTATTCGTCGTCACAGTCCGCCTTGAAGCGAGAGCCGACCTTATCTTCCTGCACCCGATCCAACGCCACCGTCTCCAACAGAACCGATTCACCTGACATCTCGTGAATCGCGATCTTCTACTCGGTGGCCATGGCGGTAAGCGGCGCCGGTTCGTTCGTGCTCGGGCGCCCGTTCGACCGATACGGGTTTCATGTGCTCATCGCGCTGACGATTCTCACCACAGCCTTCGCGCCCCTGGTATTCCTCGGCGGATTCTAGCTCGCGCTCCTCGGTGCCGCCGTGTGGGGCCCCGGCATGGGCGTGCATGAATCCATCATTCCTGCCGCAGTGGCCCCGATGGTGCCAGCCGAGCGTCGCGCCGCCGCATTCGGCCTACCCACCGCCGGGTACGGGATCACCTGGTTCCTCGCAAGCGCCGCCATCGGCGCGCTATACGATCGATCGCTCGCGACTGCGATTGCCTTTTGCATCACTACGCAACTGGCGGCCGTTCCACTGTTCTCATGGGTCCGCCGCCGCCGCGCGCCCGCATGAACTAGTGGACTGTAACAGCTGATGTAGGAGTAATTCGACGAGTAGGATCGAAGTACTTCCACTTCACAGTCTTGGGCGCCTTGTTGTACTCGCGGATGTAGCGCATGAGTTTTCTCTTGAGATCTGGCACCGAGCTGAACACGCCCCGAGCGATGACATCGCGCTCGATCTTGGAGAACCACAGCTCGACCTGGTTCAGCCAGGAGGAGTAGGTGGGAGTGAAGTGCAGGTGGACCTTCGGATGAGTCTTCAGGAAAT
>Ga0335074_10014680_pt1 | contig 10981 bp, 9 predicted proteins | sample Lox_Sample_23_FD_206715 | JGI IMG/M metagenome (GOLD analysis project Ga0335074, IMG submission 206715) | Soil microbial communities from Loxahatchee National Wildlife Refuge, Florida, United States - Lox_Sample_2.3 | ecosystem: Environmental > Terrestrial > Soil > Wetlands | place: USA: Florida... | reverse complement strand
GCGCCCCCGTCACCGTCACCATCGGCCACGACAACACCACCGACACCGTCACCCTGCGCGTCACCAACGGCCCGCCCACACCACCAGCCCCGCCCGCCCCGCCGCCCGCCCGCGACGGCCACGGCCATGGACTGGCCGGCATGCGCGAACGCGTCGCCCTGCTCGGCGGCTCACTGTCGGCCGGACCCTCAGCCGACGGCGGTTTCATCGTCTCGGCCGTCCTCCCGCTCGGCGAAGCCGCGTAAGCCGCCGGCTCCGGCAACCGTCTCAGCCGTCTCAGCCGACGGCGGTTCAACCAGCAACGGTGGTCACGGCCACGTGAACGGACGTCAGCGGCGGCCGACGAACAGGCTGCCGCGCGTCTGCCGGGGTCCAGCCTCCGGAGCGAACCCGGTTTCGGCGAGCAGCCGGACCCAGGTTTTTTCACTGAACGCTCCCAGCCGGTGACTCTCCTGCACTACCTGAACTGTGCCGTCGGCATCACGCAACACGAACTCGTAGTCGGCCTGGATCCAGTCGTCGTCAGGGTCCGGGTCCCAGTCCCGCTCGTGGAAGCTCGCCTCCCGGCCGTACCAGTCGGTGCCGCCGCCACGGCCCCGGCCGGCCTGGAATCCCTCCGCGGTGTGATCGGGAGCGAAAACGGCGATGCCACCCGGCTGGCAGTGCACGAACGCTGTCTTGATCACCTGCCGCAGGTCGTCCTCTTCGGTCATGTAGTCGACGGCATCGTGGACCAGCACCCCGTCAAACACCCGGCCCAGCCGCAGCGTGCGCATGTCGCCGAGGATGTGCGCACATTCGGGGTTGAGCTGGCGGGAGACTGACAGCATCTGCTCGGACAGGTCCACCAGCGTGAGGTCTACCTGATCCTTCAGGTGCACAGCTACATGGCCGCCGCCGCTGCCCAGGTCCAGAACCTCCCGCACCGGAATCGCGGCCGACTGGAACACGGCGGCCAGCCGCTCGGCCTCCCGCGCGTACTCCTCCGGTGGCGAGATCACCGGCCACCACTCCGCCAGATCGCCGTACAGCCGGTACTCAGCCACGCCGTCGATCTTAGGTGCCCTCATCCCAGGCCTTTTTCGTGATCCGGATTGTCAGTAGCCTGCCGTCGTGACCGAGCTGATGTGGCTGGACGCCACGGCGCAGGCAGACCTGGTGCGCCGGGGTGAGGTGAGCCCGGCCGAGCTGGTCGAGGCGGCGATCGGGCGGATCGAAGCGGTGAACCCGCGGCTGGACGCGGTGATCAGGACCCGGTACGACCAGGCCCGTGAGGAGGCCGCCAACCTGCCGCCCGGCGGTCCGTTTCGTGGGGTCCCGATCCTGCTCAAGGACCTCGGCTGCACGGTCGCTGGGGAAGTGACGGCGTTCGGTCTTGGCCCGTTGCGCGAGTTCCGCTGGCCGGTTACCTCGTACCTGGCAGAGACGTTCTGTAAATCAGGCTTTATCGTGCTCGGGCGCACGAACGTGCCGGAGCTTGGCAGCACGGTGACGACCGAGCCGCTGAGCTTTCCCCCGTCCCGCAATCCGTGGGACACCAGCCGGTCAGCCGGCGGCTCGTCCGGCGGATCCGCGGCCGCGGTGGCCAGCGGCATGGTCGCGGTCGCGCACGGCAGCGACGGCGGCGGCTCCATCCGCATCCCGGCCAGTGCCTGCGGCCTGGTCGGGCTGAAGCCAACCAGGGCGCGGGTCAGCCAGGGCCCGGCCGTCGGCGAGTCATGGGCCGGGGGAAGTATCGACGGCGTGCTGACCCGCAGCGTCCGTGACGCGGCCGCCGTGCTGGACGTGATCAGCGTCTGGCAGCCAGGCGAGCCGTACTACCCGCCGCCGCTGGTCCGGCCGCTGAGCGAAGAGGTCGGCGTCAGCCCTGGCCGGCTGCGCATCGGGGTGCTGGACCGGCCGGGCTCCGGCCTGTACCTGGACGATCCGGAATGCCGGGCTGCAGTTGCCGAGGCGGCCCGCCTGCTGGAATCGCTCGGCCACCATCTGACGGAATCCTCGCCGGAAGCCATGTTCGAGGAGCCGTTCGTCCGGCACTTCGGCGCGATCGTCGCCGCGGACACCGAGGCCACGATGCAAGCGTTCGAGATGCTGATCGGCCGGCCGATCGGTGGGGACGAGATCGAGCCACGCAACGCCGCGTACCGGCGGGCTGGCCTCGACATGGGTGCCGTCGGCTACCTGCGCAGCCGGGCCTGGATCGGAATGTGGGCGCGGCGGATGGCTGCCTGGTGGACAGACCATGACCTGCTGCTCACGCCGACGCTGGGCGCGCCCCCGCCGGAGCTGGGCTGGTTCACGGCGGAGGGGCCGCGAGCCGAGGGCAGGCGGGTGGTGAGCTTCATCCCGTATACGTCGCAGTTCAACATGACCGGCCAGCCCGCTGTGAGCCTGCCGCTGCACTGGACACCGGACGGCCTGCCGGTCGGCGTCCAGCTCGTGGCCGGTTATGGGCGGGAAGACCTGCTGGTCCGCGTGGCCAGCCAGGTCGAGCGGGCAGCCCCCTGGCACGACCGGCGCCCCCCGGTGCGCTAGGACTGTGCTCTAGGACTGTCCTTTACGACTGGGGACCGCGCTGCGCGGCCTCCGCCTGTTCCTGCTTGGCTTCCTCGGCGTCTACTATCTGGGCCTCCGCCACGTCCGCATGCTCCCGCTCCACCGCAGCGCTGCCGATCGGCTCGTCGGTGCCCGTCGCCCGCCAGATTTCGCGGACCAGCACCTGGATCGCGCCCGCGGCCGGGATCGCGAGCAGTGCCGCGACGAATGCGCCGAAGACGCCGCCGATCCAGCTTCCGATGCTCGCCGCGATCAGGATGGACAGCAGCACCAGCAGCGGGTTGACCTTGACTGTCCGGCTCATGATCACCGGGTTCAGGATGTGGTTTTCGATCTGCGTATAGATCAGGAACACGACAAGGGTGATGATCCCGGCGACCAGCCCGTGTCCAGTCGCATACAGGACCACGGGAATCCCCGCCAGGGCCCCGCCGATCATGGGCAGGAAATCGACGAGCGCCACCCACAGCGCCCACAGCAGCGCGTACGGGACGCCGAGGATCATCAGCGTGACGAAAACCACGCCGCCAGCGATCAGCGAGGTCAGGAAGTTCCCCAGCATGTAGCCGGTGACCGAACGGTTGACCTCGCGCGCCACTGCGGAGTAGCGCTGAGCCCGCTCCGGCGCCATCATCCCGAGCACGCCCCTGCGCATGACCGGGCCCTCAAGCAGCAGCATGATCGTGAGTACGAAGATCGTCAGCAGCGCGATCAGGAGCGAGAACCCGGCCTTGCCCACGTCCAGGGCAGGCCCGCCAAGGCGGCTGCCGAAGCTGGCCAGCTTGGGGGCGTTTGTCTGGATCCAGTGCTGAACGTGATACTTACTGACCAGGTGCCCGATCCAGCCCTTGCCGTGCTCGGCAGCGCTCACGTAACCGGGCAGCGAATTGGCCAGGTGGGTCAGACCGTCCACCAGCGGCAGGCCGAACGCCAGCGCCAGGGCCGCGAACACCACGACGGCAAGCAGCGTCACCAGGGCCACAGCCAGCCCGCGACGCCGGATGCCCCACTTCTGCAGGGCCACCACCAGCGGGTTCAGTATCAGCGCGATGAACCCGGCGACCACGATCAGCAGGATGACGTCGCGCAGCCGGTAGACCAGCTTGGCCAGCAGGAACGTCACCGCGACCACGGCAACGGTGACCAGGATCGTCCCCAGCGGGATTTTCCTGGCCGCCGCTGCCTTCCACAGCCGCTCTCGCCTGGACCCGGGCGGCGGCAACTCGTTGCTCACCGGACCATGATTGCAGGAGCCCGTGGTCTGGTCATGACACTCATTGGGCTATTGCACTACCTGATGATGAGCGGGCCAAACCCGGCCGAGCCAGCGCGGCAGGTACCAGCAACGGTCACCGAGCAGTGTCATCGCGGCCGGGACCAGGACGCCGCGGACCACCGTGGCATCGATCAGCACTGCCAGCGGCAGCCCGATGCCGAGCATCTTCAGTTCCAGCAGGTGCAGCGTCGCGAAGATGGAGAACACCGCCATCATGATCAGCGCCGCGCTGGTCACCACGCCCGCGCTGCTGGCCAGGCCCTGCGTTATCGCGTCCCGCGTACTGGCGCCGTGCAGCCGCAGCTCGCGGATCCGGCTCAGGATGAACACGTGGTAGTCCATGGACAGGCCGAAGAGGAACACGAACAGGAACAGTGGCACCCAGTTGGTGATCGCGCCGAAGCTGCTGAAGTCGAGCAGTCCCTGGAACCGGCCGTCCTGGAAAACCAGCGTTATAAGGCCGTAGGCGGCACCTACGGACAGCAGGTTGAGACCGATGGACACGAGCGGCAGGGTGACCGACCGGAACGCGATCATCAGCAGGAGGAAGGCCAGGGCCGCGACGACAGCCAGCACGAACGGGAAGGTCTTGTCGATCCGCTGGGTGTCGTCGTAGCCGGAAGCGGTCGGCCCGCCGACCGCGTAGCTGATCCCGCTCACCCGGCCCAAAGTGGCCGGGAGGGCCACGTTCCGCAGGTTCAGCAGCGCGGCATTGGACGTGGCGTCAGTGCCGTTGCCTGCAAGCGTGACGTTGACAACCAGGGCGCGGTCGCCGGCGACAGGTGCCGCGGAGACCGGCTCGCGGATCGGGCCGCTAGCCGAGGCCCGGGCCTCCAGGGCGGCGACCGCGTTCCTGACCGCGGGGCCCGACAGGTCGCTCCCAGTCACCACAACCTGAGCCGGCGACGGGGCCTGGGGGAACGCTTGCTGGATCCGGTTCAGCGTCGCGATCATCGGCACGTTGTTCGGGATGTCGTTGACCGGGGTGCCCAGGCGCATACCCAGCGCGGGCACTGCAAGAACGATCATCGCCGCGGCGGCAACGCCGCCCCAGAGCAGCGGTCGCCGCACCACGCGGCGGGCCAGCGCCGCCCAGAACACCGACGGCCGGGCGACGGTGCGGCTGCGGCCGAGGAACGGGACCCGGCCGCGATCGGCCCACCGGCCCAGCCAGGACAGGATCGCCGGGACGAACGTGAGCGACCCGATGACCGCGACGCCGACCACCATGATCGCGCCGACTGCGATGCCGGTGAAAACCGCGGCCCCGGTGAGGAACAGGCCGCTGAGCGCGATCATCACGGTGAGCCCTGAGACGACGATCGCCCGGCCCGACGTGCGCGCCGCGGTCCGCACGGCCTCAGCGACCGAGGCCCCGTTAGCCCGCTCCTCGCGTTCCCTGCGCAAGTAGAACAGCGTGTAGTCAATGCCCACCGCCATGCCGATGAGCAGCACGACCTCGGAAGAGGACTGCCCGACCGGCAGCCAGTGGCCTGGGACGGCGAGCAGCGAGATAGCGGTGATCACCGAGGTCCCGGCCAGCAGCAGCGGGATACCGGCCGCGATCAGCGCGCCGAACACAAGCAGCAGCAGGATCAGCGTGAGCGGCACCGAGGTGACGAGAGCTCTCCGGAAGTCCGAACTGACCAGCGCGCCGATGGCCCGGTCGGCGCTCGCCCCCCCGGCCTCGGTGACCAGCAAGTCCGGGTGGCGGGCCTGCACCCCGGCGACCGCGCTCAGGTCGGGGACAACTGTCTGGTCAGCGTTGTCCGGGTTTCCCGGCACATTGAACGTCACCAGGGCGCTGCCGCCATTGGCGGAGACCATCGCGCCGCCGCCGGCACCCAGTGGTGAGCGGATGTCGTCCGCAGCCCCTGGCAGGCGGTGCAATGCGGCGACGACCTGCGCTGTGGCCTGGCGCAGCTCGGGATCGGCCGCGAAGGACCGGCCTGGTGCCCTGGCCTGGATCAGCACGCTTTCCGATGGCGGCGGGTTCACGTTCAGCTGGTTCAGTACCTTCTCAGCCTGACCGGACTGCCCGACGTCGTAGCTCTGCACTGTGCTCGCCGGGAGCATGTGCCCGCCATAGAGGACCGCAGCGACGAGCACGAGCCAGCCGAGCACAGCGACCTTTCGATGCCGGGCGCTCCAGCCGGCGATTCGCTCCACCACGGGTGTGCGGACCTCGTGTGGTGGATGACCGGGCGGTTGTGCCTGCCTGGGCACAGCGGACGCCTGGGTGGGGAACTGGTGCATGATGACCTCGCTCGGTAGTCAGCAGGAGTTAGCAGCGCCAGCCTCTGGCAGCCGCGGCCCTGGGCGACATCCCGCAGCCACCCGGATCGGGGGTGAGGCTGTCCTCAGCCTGATCCGGTGGCCTGCAGGATCGGCGCACGCCCGGAGTTGGCTTACGGTCAGATGACGATGACCACCGTCGTGCTGAGGAGGACCGAGCGAATGGCCACGGCCGGGACCGGAGCGGGAGCCGCGCGAGGCGGCCCGTTGCTGGCCGCTGCCCGGCCGGTGGTGTCCGCCAGGACCTGGCTGGCCATCGTCCACCTGCTGACCGGCCTGTTCACCGGCACCGTAGGCTTCGCCCTCGCCTTCATCGGTGCCGCCGGTTTCGCGCTGCTGATCCTGCCCTTCATCGGGCTCCCGGTGCTCGCGGCCACGCTGGCCCTGTGCGCGGTGCTGGCCCGGGTCGAACGAGCCAGGTTCGCCGGCCTGCTCGGGGTCATGCTGCCCGCGCCGCGCCGTAGCGTGGACTCCACGGCGGGCTGGTGGCGGCGCGCCTGGCACGCGCTCTTCGCGCCGGCCCGGCTGCGGCAGTTCGGGTACGCGGCGTTGCGCCTGCCGCTCAGCTTCGCTGAGGTGACCGTCGTCCTCGGCGTGTGGTCGCTGGCCCTGATCTTCGTAACCCTGCCCGCGTACAACTGGACTCTGCCGCAAGGCGGCGCTCAGATCGGCGGGACCGTGCTGCGCGGGCCCGGCCCGATGGCAGTCGCGGAGGTAATCGGGCTTCTCCTGCTGTTCGCGGCGCCGCAGTGCACCCGGGCTATCCAGGTGGCCGACACGGCGATCGCCCGCTACCTGATTGGCCCAGGCAGCCATGCCGACGTGTCGGCGAGAATCGGCGAGCTTGAGCAGAGCCGGGCCAGGGTCGTGAATGCGGCCGAGGCCGAGCGCCGGCGGATCGAGCGCGACCTGCATGACGGCGCCCAGCAGCGTTTGGTCGCCCTCGCTATGGACCTGGGACGGGCGCGGGCGCGGTTCGCCGATGACCCGGAAGCGGCCCGGGCGATCCTTGACCAGGCGCATGCCGACGCCAAAGAGGCCCTGTCCGAGCTGCGGAACCTGGTCCGCGGCGTGCACCCTCCGGTGCTGACCGACCGCGGCCTTGACGCGGCGCTCTCCGGCCTGGCCGCGCTGAGCCCAGTTCCGGTGAGTGTGCGAGCCGACGTAGCCGCGAGACCGTCGGCGTCGGTCGAGGCCATCGCGTACTTCGTGGTCGCCGAGGCGCTCACGAACGTGGCCAAGCACGCCCAGGCCAGCAGGGCCGAGGTCTCGGTCACCCGGCGCGGCGACGTGCTCCGGGTTGTGATCTCCGACGACGGGGTCGGTGGCGCCGACCCGCACGGCCAGGGCCTGTCCGGCCTGGCCGACCGGGTGGCCGGGGTCGACGGCACGCTCTCGGTGAGCAGCCCAGCCGGCGGCGGAACCGTGATCGAGGTGGTGCTGCCGTGCGGGTCGTGATCGCTGAGGACTCGGTGCTGCTGCGGGAAGGGCTGACCCGGCTGCTGGCTGAGGCCGGGCACGAGGTAGTAGCCGCGGCCGGTGAGGCCGAAGAGTTTCTGCGCGCGGTGGGCAAGCACGAGCCGGACGCCGTCGTGGTGGACGTGCGGATGCCGCCGACGTTCACCGACGAGGGTCTGCGCGCCGCCCTGGTGGTGCGTTCTCGCTGGCCCGCTGTTGGCGTGCTGGTGCTCTCCCAGTACGTGGAGGAACGCTACGCGACCGAGTTGCTGTCCGACCGGCCCCACGGCGTGGGCTACCTGCTCAAGGACCGGGTAGCGGACCTGACTGAGTTCCTCGAAGCCCTGGACCGCGTGGCCACTGGCGGCAGCGCGCTCGACCCAGAGGTCGTCGCGCAACTCCTCGCCCGCAGCCGTCACCCGCTCGCAGCACTCACCGCGCGCGAGCGCGACGTGCTGGCGCTGATGGCCGAGGGCCGCACCAACTCGGCTATCGCCAGCGCGCTGTTCGTCACCGACGGCGCGGTGGAGAAGCACATCAACAGCATCTTTGCCAAACTCGGCCTGGCTCCGGCCGACCAGGACCACCGTCGGGTGCTCGCCGTATTGCGCTACCTGGGAGCGGAGTAGCCAATGACCGCGACCGGAACCCGGCCGCTGCCGATGACATGGGGCCGGGTGACCGCCCTGGTCATTGGCGTGCCAGTCGCTCTGGCCCTGATCGGCCTTCTCTCCCTGAGCATCGTCGCCGACCTCGCGCCGGTTCGCGTCTCGATCGACCGGACAGTCGCGCTGAAAGAAGCGACCGCGGGTGTGGCCGTCGACGACCCCGACCTCACGCTGAACGCCAGCCACACGGCTCACCGCCAGATTGTGGTGCGGGGAACGCTCACAGGCTCGTTCACCCAGCCAGTCGTTGACCTGCGCACCACGGCTACCGGGGTAGCCGTGAATAGTCGCTGTGTCGTGCCGACCGGAGACTGCTCGGGCGCCCTGGATGTCACGGTCCCGGCGGGGCTTCCCGTTCTGGCATCTGATGGGAACGGGAACCTGAACGCCAGCGATCTGCACGGGCAGGTCACCCTCTCGGACGGCTCCGGCAACCTCACTGCCACCGGGCTGTCGGGCACGATCTCGATGTCCGACGGCGCCGGCGATATCTTCGCCGCCGGGCTGTCCGGCCGCAGCATCAAGATCGGTGATAGCTCGGGCAACCTCAACGCGGCCGGCGTCTCGGGCAGCACTGTCGCACTGAGCGACAGCGCCGGCGACATCTCGGTCTCTGACCTGGCAGCGACTGATGTGACTGGACGGGCCGGCTCCGGCAACATCACTGTCGCGTTCACGGCAGTTCCGCGACGGGTCGATGTCGTCGACTCCGCCGGCAACATCACCCTGATCCTGCCGCGAGGCCCGGCCTACTACGAGGTCAGCACGCAGATTGTCGACGGCAACACCTCCGTCAGCGTCAGGCGCAGCGCTTCATCGCCCTACGTGATCGACGCCAGCACGGATTCCGGCAACATCACTATCCAGTACTGAGACGGCCGCCCGCTCACCGCAGGCTGGGTCAACCTCAGGTTGACGAGAGTGAAGGGTCAACCTAAAGTTGACGCATGGCTGAGTTTCCCATGTCGCTCGACAACCTGATCGCCTTCGTCAAGTCGCTGCATCCGGACGGCGACCAGCTAGAGAACCTCGCGGACGCGTTCAGTGTGTCCGCGCAGATCGACGATCAGTCCGACGCGCTGATCGGGCATTTCGTCGACCAGGCCCGCCGCGCCGGAGCCTCCTGGAGCCAGATCGGCGCCAGCATGGGCGTGTCCAAGCAGGCCGCGCAGAAGCGGTTCGTGGCCGTGTGGGAGAGCGCAGAGTTTTCGCGGTTTACCCAGCGCACCCGCAGTGCGCTGGCCGCGGCCGCCCGGTCCGCCGCAGCGGCGGGTGCCTCACCGGTCGGCGCGACGCATCTCGCGGCCGGCCTGCTAAGCGAGCCGGACGGCGTCGGCGCGAAAGCCATTCATGGCGCCGGGCTGAGCGATGAGCAGGTCCTCGCCGCACTCGGTGTCGAGGCAGCGGGCGACGGCGAGGGCGGCACCGACGTGGCCGCCCTGCGCGAGATGCGCTTCACTGAGGCCGGCCGGGCTGCCCTGCGCAGCGCGCTGACCACCGCCCTCCGGCTGGGCCACAACTACATCGGAACCGAGCACCTGCTGCTGGGGATCCTGCAGGGCCACGGCGACGCCGCGCACGCCCTCATCGGCCTCGGGCTCACGGCCGAAGTGGCCGAGCGCCAGATCGCCGCTGAGATCGCGAAAGTCCAGGCCCAGCGCAAGGCCGGCTGACCCGGCCGGGGGCTGCGCCCACCGGCGGTGATCCTGACCGGTATCTGACGGGGCTCCCGGCTGCGCCACCTGTCAGGGGGAGCGATGATGGTGCTTGATGGGACACGACATCGCCTGGGCGTCTGCTGATGACAAGCTTGATCTTGCGTCGGCAGATGCGGGGCTGGCGGCGCTGCTTGAGGCGTGCGAGCGGGCAGTCGACCAGCTTGGCGCATCGCACCCATCGGCACAGATGCGCGCGCTGCTGATCATCGAGCAGGCAGGCAGCCTGAACCTGACCGGGCTGGCCAGCCAGCTCGGTGCGACCGCGTCGGCCGCCAGCAGGCTGTGCGACCGGATGGAGATGGCCGGCCTGGTGACACGCGACCGGGCGGCCGCAAGCCGCCGCGAGATCGTGCTGCTGCCGACCGAGTCCGGCCGGCAGCTGGCCCAGTCGGTCCGGGAAAGCCGCCGGGCCGCCCTCGGGGCTGTGCTGCGAGGAATGTCACCGAGCGGTAAGGAAGCGCTGGTCCGCGGCCTGCAAGAACTGGCCCAGGCCCAGGCCCAGGCCCAGGCCCAGGCGCGCTAGCCGGCAGTTCGCCGCCGCCCGCAACCGGGAGTTCACCGCAACCTGGGTAGGCCCTGGCGGCAGGCTGGCCCCCTTCGGCCGGGATCAGCCGCAGAATGGACAGCGCCAAAACATGGACAGCACAAAAACCGCTGTCATTTCGGCCGAAATGCCCCTAACCCCGCCAGGTCGCAACCCGGTGGCGACGCAAAAGCCGCGATACGGGTCATTTCGTGCCGCTCGCCCGCGCGAGCCGAACTCAGTAGCGGCGTGGATGGAAGGTTGGTGCAGCCCCAGCTACATCGGTGGTCCACCCATGCAGCTGACCATTATTAGTCGCCGCCCGCTGCCCGCTGCCCGCTGCCCGCTGCCCGCTGCCTGCTGCCTGCTGCCCGCTGCCCGCTGCCCGCTGCCCGCTGCCCGCTGCCCGCTGCCCGCTGCCCGCTGCCCGCTGCCCGCTGCCCGCTGCCCGCTGCCCGCTGCCCGCTGCCCGCTGCCCGCTGCCCGC
>Ga0335074_10014679_pt1 | contig 10981 bp, 8 predicted proteins | sample Lox_Sample_23_FD_206715 | JGI IMG/M metagenome (GOLD analysis project Ga0335074, IMG submission 206715) | Soil microbial communities from Loxahatchee National Wildlife Refuge, Florida, United States - Lox_Sample_2.3 | ecosystem: Environmental > Terrestrial > Soil > Wetlands | place: USA: Florida... | reverse complement strand
CTGCTCGCCCGCACCATGGTCGCGCTCGGCGAGGAGCACGGTGTCCGCACCAGGGCGCTCGTCTCCCGCATGGACACCCCGCTCGGCCGCGCCGTCGGCAACGCCCTCGAAGTGGAGGAAGCCGTCGCGGCGCTGAGAGGTGAGGGCCCTGGCGACCTGATGGAGGTCACATTCGCGCTGGCCCAGCACATGCTCGAGCTCGCCGGGCTGGCCGCCGACCCGCGGGAGGCGATAGCCAGCGGGCGCGCGCTCGACACCTACCGGCGGATGGTCAAGGCCCAGGGCGGCGACCCGGACGCCCCGCTCCCCGCGGCCAGGCACGTGCGCCATGCCCTGATCGCCGGCGAGGACGGCTGGATAACGCGCCTGGACGCCCTCGCCGTCGGTGTCGCGGCGTGGCGCCTGGGCGCGGGCCGGGCGCGCAAGGAGGATACTGTCAGCCACACGGCCGGCGTCCGCTGCCTCGCCAAGCCCGGGGATCACGTCCGGCGGGGACAGCCCATACTGGAGCTGCACACCGACGACCCCGCCAGGTTTGGCCCGGCGGCGGAGGCGCTGGAGGCCGCGGGCACGCTCACGATCGGCGGCGCACCCCCGCCCGCGACTCCGCTGGTCGTCAGCGTGATCAGCGCCGCGGACGTCGGAGAATAGCGGGAGGATAACCGGCGATGAGCCCGACACTTGACCAGATCCGTGCCGTGCCGAAGGTGCTGCTGCACGATCACCTGGACGGCGGCCTGCGCCCGGTGACCGTTATCGAGCTCGCCGCGGAAACCGGCTACGACGGCCTGCCCACCGACGATCCTGACGAGCTGGCGAAGGTGCTCACCGCCGGCGCGCACCGCGGCCACCTGAACCTGTACCTGGACGCGTTCCGGCACACGGTCGGCGTCATGCAGACGAGGGACGCGCTGCGGCGGGTCGCCGCGGAGTGCGCCGAGGACCTCGCCAGCGACGGCGTCGTGTACGCCGAGGTCCGCTTCGCCCCCGAGCTGCACACCGAACGCGGCCTGACCCTCGACGAGGTGGTCGAGGCCGTCCTCGAGGGCTTCTCCCGCGGCAGCGCGAACCGCCCGATCCGGGTGTACGCGCTGCTGACGGCGATGCGCACCGCGGCGCGCTCGCTGGAGATCGCCGAGCTCGCCGTCAAGTACAGGGACAAGGGCGTGGTCGGGTTCGACATCGCCGGCGCCGAGGCCGGGTGGCCGCCGAGCCGGCACCTGGACGCCTTCCAGTACATCCACAGGGAGAACTTCCACATCACGATCCACGCCGGCGAGGGGTTCGGCTTGCCGTCGATCTGGGAGGCGTTGCAGTACTGCGGCACCGAGCGGCTGGGCCACGGCGTCCGGCTCGCCGAAGACATCGAGATCACCGGTGACGGCGCGGTCCACCTGGGCCGCCTGGCCAGCTATGTCAGGGATAGGCGCATCCCGCTCGAGATGTGCCCGACGTCGAACGTGCAGACCGGCGCCGCACCGTCGATCGCGCGGCACCCGCTGCGGCTGCTGCGCCAGCTGCAGTTCCGGGTCACCGTCAACACCGACAACCGGCTGATGAGCCAGGTCACGCTGAGCTCGGAGTTCGACGCGCTTGTGCGCGAGTTCGGGTACGGCTGGTCAGACATCGAATGGCTGACGATCAACGCGATGAAGAGCGCGTTCGCCCCCTTCGACGAGCGCATCCGGCTCATCAACACGGTGATCAAGCCGGGCTTCGCGACCGCCCGCGCCATGAGCGACGCGTACATCCCCCCGGATCTGCTCTCCCGCTAGCGGGCGCCGGCGGCCAGCCAGTCGTCGAACGAGGTGGGACCGAGCCGGGCGCCGTCCCTGGGCAGCAGGACCTCGCCCGCCATGTCCGGGCCGAACACGCCCCGCCAGGTCGGCACCAGCGTGATGTCCTGCCCGCGGGCGTGATACGTGCGGCGGGCCATGTCCACCAGGTCCTCGGTGCGCGGTCCGGCGATGTCCATCGTCGCGCGCAGCGGCGCGCCCGCCGCGACCTCGGCGAGCACGTCCGCGACGTCGGCGTGCGCGATCGGCTGCACGAGCAGCGGGGCGATGGTGGCGGTGCCGTCCCGCTGCGTCCACCCGGCCACCATGGCGGCGAAGTCGTGGAACTGGGTCGCCCTGACAATGCTCCAGGGCACCGGTCCCGCGGTGACCAGCCGCTCTTGCTCGCGCTTGCCCGAGTAGTGCGGGACGCGCTGACCATGGTCGACGCCAACGATGGAGAGCAGGACGTGGTGGCCCACACAAGCGCGCTCCCCGGCGGCCAGCAGGTTCCCCGTGATGGTGCCGAAGAAATCGGTGATCTCCGCTTCGTCGGCCGACCGGATGTTGGTGACGTCGATGACCCCGTTGGCTCCCCGCAGCGCGGCGTCCAGGCCGTCTCCTGTGTACGCGTCAACGCCGGCCGTGCGGCTGATCCGCACCGCCTGGTGACCGGCCCGTTCCAGCGCGGCGACGGTGAGCTGTCCGATGTTCCCGGTCGCGCCGGCTACCGCGATCCGCATGGTCCGTGCACTCCTTTCCGCCGTCCGGTCAGGATCGATTACTTTCCCGCGAACCGCCCGTCTTATGTGGCATCCGGCCGAGCAGAGGAGACCAGTGAACCAGGAACCTCAGATCCAGGAGCGGGCCGCCCAGCACTACGCGGGAATCCAGCGAACCGTCCCCATGAACGGCGTCTCCGACGCGGTGGACGAGGCATTCCCTGAACTGTTCGGCTGGCTGGGCAGCCGCAGGATCGAGGCAGCCGGGCCGCCGTTCATCCGTTTCCTCGTCATCGACATGGAAGCGGACCTGTCGCTCGAGTTTGGCGTGCCGGCCGGCGCGCCCGGCGCCGGGAGCGGGCGCGTGCGGCCCGGTGTCCTGCCCGCGGGCCGGTACGTGGTGCTGCGGCACATCGGGCCTTACGACGGCGATGACGGCCTGATCCCCGCCAACGCGGAGTTGCAGCGGTGGGCGCGTGAGCGGGGCGTGGAATTCGACACCTGGGACACCAGCGAGGGATCGGCCTGGCAGTCCCGCGTGGAGCACTACCTCACCGACCCGGCCAGGGAGCCCGACCCCGCGAAGTGGGAGACCGACGTGGCCTACTTGACTAGGGCGCCCGGCCGCAGCGGACTGGTAGCCGAATAGCTGTCCGTCTCACTGGCGAGGCCGGCCTGAATCCGGCCGCCTGAGCGCCTCACCTCTCTGCCGATACACCAGCCAGGCCGGGGGTAGGTCGCTCCGGACTCTCTAACCCCACTGGTCCGCTAACAGTGGCCCATCTTCCTATCACTTATGACCACTTTTTCATCTGTCTATCACTTACGACCATTATTGCGCCCGATTTATCCGGAATATCCCCATCGAACTGATAGGCAGTCACCAAAGTGATAGAAAGCTGCCCGCCTGGCAGCACACGCGCGGACCTCATGGTTGTCTTCCGCCTCACGTGTCACGGCGTCCCAGGCATCCGGCCATCACCGCGGCGAAATCGCGGCGATCAGGCCGGTTATCGCGTCCGCGACCTGAGCCGGGTCGACGAGCATGTGCAGGTGCTCGCCCGCCAGGGTGGTGACAGGCCAGCCAAGGGCAGTCGCCACGGTACGTTCCGACTCATATCCGTCACCGAACGCCACGTACCCACCTGGCCGCCCCGGCCAGCCAGGCGGGACCGGCACGCTTTCCCCGAAGTAGGAAAGCGGCAGCCGCCGCTGCTCGGCTTCCACCGCAGCGCGCGTGCTCGCGTCGGGGAACAGCCCGGACAGGTCTTCGCCGTCCCACCACTGGGTCCACGGCGGCAGCATCCCGTCGCCGTCGGCCTTCGCCGACAGCATTTCGTAGAACCCGGGCGGGATCATCGGCGTCCGCGCGGCGCCGGCCCTGGGCAGGCCCGCGTCGACGAACACGTACCCGGCGGCCGGCCGCCGGGCGGCCAGCGCCGGCACGAACAGGCCCGCGTTGCTGTGCGGGACGAGCAGCACGTCCCGGTCCGCCGGGATGGCCGTGAGATAGGTATCCAGGACGTCCGCCCCGGTCCGCGGCGCGGCGCCCGGTGACGGCACCTCGGCCACCGGCCAGCCCCGGTCCGCGAGCGCCCCGGCGGCCGGCCGCCAGCAGGCCGGCCCGAGCAGCGGGCTGGGCAGCAGGCACAGCACTGGCCTCATGCCGCCACGCTACCCGGGCGCCAGCAAACCCGTGGCTTGGCTGCGGACGAAACGCGTCTGTAACGTAAAACCGGATGATTGAAGAATGGCGTATCTCCTCGCGGGAAACGGAGCGGATCCGGGCAGCGGGAACGGTGCAGGGAACGGCCGCACCGGCCCGCCCAAGGGCTACCTCCCGGTCGAGGAACACGGCATCGTCGGAGACCTCCGCACGGTGGCGCTTGTCGGCTCCGACGGAACGGTCGACTGGTACTGCCCGTCGCGGTTCGACGCGCCCTCGCTGTTCGGCGCGCTGCTCGACGCGGGCAAGGGCGGCTATTTCTCACTGTGGAGCCGCACCAGCTACACCCGTCCCAAGCAGCTCTATCTCCCCGACACCAACATCCTGCTGACCCGCTTCCAGGGCAAGGAGGCCGTCGGCGAGGTGATCGACTTCATGGTTCCGGAGACCCGCAGCACCGGCCGCGCGCGCGACCTGCTGGTCAGGCAGGCACACGCGGTACGCGGCAGGGCCACGTTCGAGCTCGCCTGCCACCCCGCGTTCGACTACGGCCGCGCCAGCCACACCGTCGAGATCGTGCAGGGTGTCGGCGCCGTGTTCACCTCGGCCCTGGGCCGGGCCGTGCTCCGCACGACCGTCCCGCTGAAGGCAGAGGAGCAGGGCGTCGCCGCGACTTTCACGCTGGAGGAAGGCGAAAGCGCCGACATCCACCTGGAGTGGAACGGCGAGATCCGCCCGCTGGCTGACGGCGAGACCGGCGACCTGCTCACCCGGACCCAGGACTTCTGGCAGAGCTGGGTCAGCCAGTCCCGCTATCGCGGCCGGTGGCGGGAAATGGTGCAGCGCTCCGCGCTCGCCCTCAAGCTGCTCGTCTACCACCCCACCGGCGCCCTGGTCGCCGCGCCCACCACGAGCCTGCCCGAGGAACCGGGCGGCGGCCGGAACTGGGACTACCGGTATGCCTGGTTGCGCGATGCCGCGTTCACCGTCTACGGCCTCATGCGCCTTGGCTTCCTCGAGGAAGCCGCGAGCTTCATGGACTGGCTGCAGAAGCGCTGCGAGGCCGCCACGGAAGAACGTGACGTCATGATCATGTACACGGTCGACGGCAGCGAGAACATCGCCGAACAGATCCTCGACCATCTGGACGGCTACCGCGGCGCCAGGCCGGTGCGGATCGGCAACGGGGCAGTGACGCAGCGGCAGATCGACGTGTACGGCGAGCTGATGGACTCGGTGTACCTCTACAACAAGGAGGTGCCGATCTCCTATGACCTGTGGGTGGCCCTGTCGAAGCGGCTCGACTGGCTGAGCAAGCACTGGCGGGAACCGGACGAGGGGATCTGGGAGATCCGCGGCCCCCGGCATCGGTTCACCTACTCAGCGCTGATGACCTGGGTCGCCTACGAGCGGGCTGGCCGCCTGGCGCGGGACCGCGGGCTGCCCGCCCCAGTGTCCCGGTGGCGCAAGCTCGCCGCGGCGGCGCACCGCTTTGTCCAGGAGGAGTGCTGGGACCCGGAGCTGAGGACGTACCTCATGTACCCGGGCAGCCAGTTGCTCGACGCTTCGCTGCTCGTGATGCCGCTGGTGAAGTTCGCCGGCCCGACTGACCCGCGCTTTCTCGCCACGCTGGACCGGATCTCCGGCGAGCTCGTCTCCGACAGCCTGGTGAGCAGGTATGCGCTCACGGGCGTCGACGGGATCGCCGACGGCGAGGGCACGTTCAACCTGTGCTCGTTCTGGTATGTCGAGGCGCTGACCCGGGCCGGCCGGGTGAGGGAAGCCCGCATGGTCTTCGAGAAGATGCTCACCTATGCCAACCACCTCGGCCTGTACGCCGAGCAGATCGGCGCCTCGGGTGAGGCGCTCGGCAACTTCCCGCAGGCGTTCACCCACCTGGCCCTGATCAGCGCCGCCGTCAACCTGGACAGTGCCCTGGACCGCCAGGGAACGGGGCAATTACGCGGGCATCCGCAGCACCGGCTTGATGACGTCGCCGGACCGTGAGGCCTCCATGGCCTCGTTCACCTGCTCGAGCGGGAACTCGGTGATCAGCTTGTCGTAGGGGAACCGGCCCTGCCGGTTCAGCGCGATCAGCGCGCCGATGAGCGACACCGACCGGCCCTCGCCGCCGAGGATGCCGACGACGCGCTTGCCCCACAGCGTGGACATGTGGTCGAGGCTGAACGACGCCCCGGCCGGGGCGCCGCCGATCAGGCACACGGTGCCGCGCATGCCGACGGAGTCGGCCGCCTGCCGAAGCACGGAGATCACGCCGGTGCATTCCACGCTGAAGTCGGCGGGGCCGCCGCAGATCTCCTGGACCGTGGCCACCGGGTCGGCGCCGGCGGCCGACACGTCGATCGTCTCCGTCGCGCCGAGCTCGCGCGCCAGCGCCAGCCGGGAGGCCACCCGGTCCACCGCGATGATTGTGGTCGCGCCGGTCAGCCGGGTGGCCATGACCGCCGACAGCCCGACCGCGCCCGCGCCGTACACGACCACCGAAGATCCGGGCAACGGCCGCAGCACGTTCAGCACCGCGCCCGCCCCCGTCCCGATCCCGCAGGCCAGCGGCCCGAGGGTGGCCACATCGACGTCGGCGGGCACCGGCACGAGCGCCGGGGCCGCGCACACCGAGTAGCCGGCGAACGACGACTGGCCGAAGAAGTGGCTGTGCAGCGGCGACCCGTCGGGCCGCCGCAGCGCGGTCGACCCGTCGGCCCGGCAGCCGGCGATCACCAGCGCCCCGAGCTGCAGGCAGTACCGCGGCTGGCCCTCCAGGCAGTTGCGGCACACCCCGCACCATGGCCAGCCGATCACCACATTGTCCCCGACAGCAACGTTGGTCACCCCGGGTCCCACGGCCGCCACCACCCCGGCGCCCTCGTGCCCGAGCACTCCCGGCGCCGGGAACGGCATGTCGCCCTCGATGGCCAGCGCGTCCGTGTGACACACCCCCACGGCCACCACCCGCACCAGCACTTCGCCGGGCCGCGGCGAATCCACGTCCACCTCGGCCACGCTCAGCGGGGTGTTCAGCTTCTCGAAGATCGCCGCGCTCGCCCGCATAACTCCCCCTCGCCCGTCGCGGCCGTGCGGACGGCCGCACGGATGGCCGCGCCGGCCTCGGCGACCGCCTTGTCGCCGTCGTCGAGCACGTTCACGAACGAGAAGAACCCGTGGATCTGCGACGCGTAGTGCCGGTGCTCGACCGGCACCCGGGCGGCCCGCAGCCGGTCCGCGTACGCGAACCCCTCGTCCCGCAGCGGGTCGTGCTCCGCCGTGATGATGTACGCCGGCGGCAGCCCGGACAGGTCGGTGGCGCGCAGCGGCGACGCGTACGGGTTAGCCCTGGCCGCCGGGTCGGGCACGTAGTGGTCCCAGTACCACGCCATGTCCCGCCGGTTCACGATGAACTCGCTCCCGTCGTACTCGTGGTAGGACGGGCGGTTCAGGTCGGCGTCGGTCACCGGGTACACCAGCACCTGCAGGGCGAGCGGCGGGCCGCCGGAGTCGCGCGCCCGCAGTGCCACGACGGCCGCCAGGTTCCCGCCCGCGCTGTCGCCGGCGACGACCAGCGGCCGCCCGTTCGCCAGCGAGTCTGGCGTCCCCGCCGCCCCGGCCCAGGCCAGCGCGTCGTAGGCGTCGTCGACCGCGGCGGGGAAGACGTGCTCGGGCGCCAGCCGGTAGTCGACGCTCACCACGTCGCACCCGGCGGCGACCGCGAGCGCCCGGACCGACGCGTCCCAGCCGTCGACCGAGCCGACCACCCAGCCGCCGCCGTGGTAGTACACCACGACGCCGGGCGCGTCGGGAACGGGGGAGTAAACGCGCGCCGGTATCCCGCCCGCGTGTCCGGGGATCAGGACGTCGCGCACGGTTTCCACCGCGGGCCCCGGCCCGATCGTCTCGTTGTTCGCGGTCACGATGGCCCGCGCCTGTTCCGGCGTCAGCTCCCAGAACGGCGGGACGCCGATGGCGGCCTTCCCGTCGAGGAGCAGCTGCGCCTGCGGATGGATCGAACCGCTCATCCCAAACCTCCGGACCTCGCTGTCAGAGACTCAGCCAAGCACGAACCCCTCGTAACCCGCCGCCGCCACCGCGTCGCACCGCGCCCGGTACGGCCCGACGCCGCCCAGGTACGGCGTGAACACCCGCGGCTTGCCGGGGATGTTCGCCCCGACATACCACGAATCCGCCAGCGGGAACAAGGTCGCGTAGGCCACCTCGGTCACGTGCGCCATCCAGGCGTCTTCGGCCGACGGCTTGGCCTCGACGGTGGCGTGCCCGCGGCCCACAGCGTGCAGCACGCAGTCCCTGATCCACTCCACGTGCTGTTCGATCGACAGCACCATGTTGCTGAACACCGACGGGGATCCCGGCCCGGTCACGACGAACAGGTTGGGGAACCCGGCGGGAACCACGCCCAGGTAGGTGCGCGGCCCGGCCGCCCACGCGTCACTGAGCGCCGCGCCGCCGGCGCCCCGGATGTCGATCCGGTTCAGCGCGCCGGAGATGGCGTCGAACCCGGTCGCGAACACCAGCGCGTCGAGTTCGTAGTACGACTCCGCCGTGTGCAGCCCGCGAGCGGAGACCGCGGTGACCGGCGCGGACCTTATGTCCGCCAGCGTCACGTTGGGCCGGTTGAACATGGCGAAGTAGTCGTCGCTCTGGCACAGCCGCTTGGCCCCGACCGGGTACGCCCGGGGCAGCAGCTGCCCGGCCACCGCCGGGTCGGTCACGGTCTCCCTGATCCTGTCCCGCATGAACTCGGCCACGATCTCGTTGGCCGCCCGGTCCACGAGCACGTCGGTGTAAGCGCCGAGGAACGGCATGCCGCCGCCCGCCTGCCACCGCTCCATCAGGGTGCGCTGGATCTCCGCCGGGGGCTCGGCCAGCGCGGGCCGCCCGGTCCCGGTGATGGGCACGCCGAGGAACGACTCTTGCGCCTGCTTCCGGTAGGACCGGTAGTCCGCCTTGAACGCGCGCTCCCAGTCCGGGTCCAGCGGTGCGTTCCTGTTGGGCACCGCGAAGTTCGCCGTCCGCTGGAACACGTACAGGTGCTCGGCGACGGCGGCGATCTCCGGCGCGATCTGGATGCCGGTCGACCCGGTGCCGATCACCCCGACCCGCTGTCCGGTGAAGTCCACGCCGTCCCGCGGCCATCTGCTTGTGTGGTACCACCGCCCGGCGAACGTCTCGAGGCCAGGCAGCGACGGCACCTGGTAGGCGGACAGGCAGCCGACCGCCGAGATGAGGAACCGCGCGGTGCGCTGCTGCCCGTCGTCGGTCGTCACGGACCACTGGGACCGCCGCGCGTCCCAGGCGGCCGCCGTCACCCGCGTGTCGAGCTGGATGTCCGGCCACAGCCCGAACCGGCCGGCCACGTGGTTCAGGTACCGGAGCACCTCCGGCTGCGCGGGGTACCGCTCGCTCCACGACCAGTCCTGCTCGAGTTCGGGGGAGAACGAGTAGGAGTAGTCCTTGGACTCCACGTCGCAGCGCGCGCCCGGGTAGCAGTTCCAGAACCACGTGCCGCCGATCCCGCTGCCCGCCTCGAACGCCCGCACCGTCAGCCCGGCGGACCGGAACGCGTGCACCGCGTAGACCCCGGCGAACCCGGCTCCGATCACTGCGACGTCAAGGTCAGCCATGACCTGACCGTAGAGAACAGAAAAACCCCGGTCAATGCGGTGGTCCACAAGCCGCGGCGCGCCGTTTGGTGACAGTCCCTAGTCATCCCGAACGTACCGGGGCGTCTCCAATACCTCATGTCTCCGGTCTTTAGCTGTCCGTCATAGGCGCGATTGTGCGAGATTGTGTGCTGAGGGGAGGCGGCTTACGGTGTCACAGTCGATCGTCGGCTCGCTGCGCCGCTGGGATCCGGAACACATCGGCCCTTTCGTCATCATCGGCAGGCTCGGCGCCGGGGCCATGGGCCAGGTGTACCTGGCCCGGTCGGCGGCCGGGCGCCTGGTCGCGGTGAAGACGATCCGGATCGAGCTGGCAGAAGAGCCCGGCTTCCGCGCCAGGTTCGCCCGTGAGGTGGCCGCGGCCAGGCAGGTGAGCGGCGTGTTCACCGCCGCGGTCATCGCGGCCGACCCGGAGGCGGACCGGCCCTGGGTGGCCACGGCCTACGTGCCCGCGCCGTCGCTGAGCAGGCTGGTGCGCGAGTGCGGTCCGCTGCCGGTGCCGGCCGTGCGCTGGCTGGCCGCGGGCTGCGCGGAGGCGCTCGAGTCGATTCACGGCGCCCGGCTGCTGCACCGTGACGTGAAGCCCGCGAACGTGCTGGTGGCGCCGGACGGCCCGCGGGTGATCGACTTCGGCGTGGCCAGGGCCGCCGAGCGGGTCCAGCTCACCGTCACCCGCGGCGCGGCGGGGACGCCCGCCTACATGGCGCCCGAGCAGGCGAGGGATGCCGCGCAGGCCTCGCCGGCCAGCGACGTCTTCTCGCTCGGCGGGACGCTGGTGTTCGCCGCCACCGGCCACGCGCCCTACGGGGGCGAGACGGTCATGGACATCCTCGTCCGGCTCGCGACCGAACCGCCCGACCTGGCCGGCGTCCCGGCCGAGCTGACCGCCCTGGTCGGCGCGTGCCTCGAGCGCGTGCCGCGCGACCGCCCGGGCACCGGGGCGATTCTCGCCGGGCTCGGCTCGTTCGCCGCCGGCCCGGACGGGCCGGGCCACGCTTACCTGCCGGATTCCGCGATGGCGCTGATCGCCGAATACCAGCGCGTCCCGCTCCGGCCCCTCGTCGCGGGCCGGGGTGCGGGCCGCGTCAGGGGGCAGCCGCGCAGCGGTACCGAGGCGAGCAAGGC
>Ga0335074_10014678_pt1 | contig 10981 bp, 15 predicted proteins | sample Lox_Sample_23_FD_206715 | JGI IMG/M metagenome (GOLD analysis project Ga0335074, IMG submission 206715) | Soil microbial communities from Loxahatchee National Wildlife Refuge, Florida, United States - Lox_Sample_2.3 | ecosystem: Environmental > Terrestrial > Soil > Wetlands | place: USA... | reverse complement strand
AAGCTTCATCACCCCGGCCTCGGTTCCGCCGGCCCGCTCCGCGTTCAGCAGCGCCTGGCGCACTCGTTCGAGGCTGCGCAGATACAGATACCGCGTCGCTTCCATGCCGAGCAATTCCATACAACAGGTCTGCAGTACGCTTTCCGAGATGCCGATCGCGTCGCAAATCTCAGGCATGAGTAGCGACCGATCGGGACGGGCCAGGAGCACTTCCTCGAGCCGCACCAATACCCTGGCACAGCAGCGCATGGTGGGGGATTCATCCCGCGGTTCGGCATTCGTCAGGCACGTCACCAGCGCCCAGATGAGTTCCTGCTCTACTGCCCGAGCGACCTCCGGATGTTCGAAATGGCTCAGCCTCGTTTCGGCGATCCGCACTGCCTCGGCGTAGAAGCGAAGCAGTTTCCTTCGATCCGCCGGATAGGGGCGCAGGACCTGGCCGAAGGTCGGGGGCGCCACATCCCGTTCGGCGAGCGTTCTTCCATGGTCCCGCAGCCCGGCGGGAGACAGTGATACAGCCCCCCATGCAGCAGTATTGGTCGTGCGCTGGTGAAATCGCTCATTAAGGCTATGGAAGGGAGAAGCAGACAGAGGGTACTGCCGCAGCCAGATCGGCTTTGCGCCCAACCTGGCCATACAACCGCCATAACCGACGGCCCGAAAGCGGACATTCCTCTACGCCGCTCTGTCAGCGGGGGATGGGTGGAAACCGGACCTTTGAATGTCGGAGGCCAGACCAGCATCGAAGGTCCAGGTCGCGTAAGCTATAGATAGGACGCTCGCCGTGGTAGCGTGGCAGGTCGGGGGGCTTTTGCTCTGGGGAGAACAGGCTGATGACCACGAGAAACGCCCATGCGATCCAGATGCGGAATTACGGGCCGCCTGAAGTGCTAACCTATGCCCAGATTTCTCTCCCACCCCTCGAGCCGGGCGAGGTGCGGATCAGGACCATAGCTGCGGCAGTGAATCACACGGACCTGGAGATCCGCGTTGGCAATTGGCCTGTCACAAAGGCCGTCCCCTTCCCTTACGTCCCCGGAGTGGAAGTCATCGGGGATATCGAGGAAGTGGGAGAGTCGGTCAACGACATTCGTCGAGGCGACCGCGTGATAACGATGATGCAGGGACTCGGCGGTGTGCGCGCGGAACGATCCGGGAGTTATGCCGAATACGTCACTGTGGCCGTCGCTGCGGTTGCACCAGTCCCTTCGGGGATTGATCCGTACGATATGGCCGCAATCGGTCTGGTCGGGGTGACCGCCTACGAGGGCCTGCGGCGGATTGGACCTCTCGCCGGCCGAAGGGTCGTCGTTACGGGTGCGGCTGGCGGCATCGGATCGGCAGCGACGGCGATTGCTCGCGCTGAGAACGCTTCGGTGCTGGGTTTGGTCGCGAGCCCGGAACAGGTCGACTATGTCCGCGCACTTGGCGCGGACGACGTCATCGTCACACCAAAGGACGGGCCCTTGACATCACTGCAACCCGAGAGCGTGGACGGTGTCCTCGATGCTGTTGGCGGCAACCTGTTCGGGCCTTGCGTAGAGGCGTTGCGCTCTACCGGCGTCCTGTCGCTTGTCGGGGCCGTTGCGGGCGGTGACGTCCGATTCGACGCTTGGCAATTGACCCGCCCAGTGACGCTCACCGGGTATTCGTCCGAGAGCCTGGATGGGCTGGCTCTCCGCAACGCGGTCACCGCACTTGCCGGTTGGCTTGCCAGCGGGGCAATCAAGCCCGCAGCTCGCACGATAGTCCCGCTGGCCAAGGCGGCGCACGCACATGCATTGCTGGAGCGGGGAGGCATTACTGGTCGCGTGCTTCTCGTTCCGTAAGCGCCGACCGTGACGCGCTCAGCCAGCAATCGCGAAACAGGCAAAGAGATTCGAGGGTGAACAGCCGTTTTGGGTGGATTCTGGGCATAGATCCTCAGTCGATAGCCCAAGATTACGACAGTGGTCTCTTGAGCCTCTCGCCACAGTTGTGGTAGCCTCGACCTTCGTGGAGGAGCGACATCATCGTGTCATATAAGCATTCTCCCATATCTGACTGTGGATGCGCATCCTGCGCTGAGTTTATTGGCGAAGGCCTGTCACGGCGCGGCTTCGTACGGGTGCTGGCAGTTAGCGCGGCCAGTTTGGCGGCCGCCCCCCTCGTGCCCGGCACCGCGTGGGCGGATGTCAAACCCAGCTATCAGGCGATGCTGCTGTCATGCATCGATCCGCGCACCCAGGCACCGGTGGCCGCTTGGATGGCGCAGCCGCAGTCCGACAGCCATTTGACGTCGCTCGCCGGGCTCTACAGCCAGTTCACCATCGCCGGCGCCTCGGCAGCAGTGATCGCTCCTGCCTTCAAGGCATGGCGCCAAGCCTTTTGGGACAATCTCGGCGCCACCATCCAGTTGCACAAGATCAACACGCTCGTCGTGGTCGATCATGGCGACTGCGGGGCATTTGGCATAGCCTATGGCCAGCATGTGCTTGCCGACCCGGACATGGAACTTAAGAAGCATATCGAGACCACAACGGCGTTGCAGAAGGAGATTGCCGCGCGGCATCCGCACCTCAATTACCAGGCGCACTACGTCTACCAGGACGCGCAGGGCGCATTCACGCAGTGGAAGACCCTCGTGTCGGGCCACGTAGTCGCGTGAAAGCCGGCAAGTCGGGGTTCCAAAAGAGCCTGTCTCTGAACAAAGCCGAAACGGGTGGTGGGAAGCGGCCGGCGGCGAAGCTTTCTGTCTAGGTCCGCTATGCGCCCAACCCGGTCATCCAACCGCCGTAGCCGATGCCTCGGAAGCGGACGCTCATCTGCGCTGCTTTGTCGGCGGGGATGGGTGGTTTTGCGACGCTCCGCTTCCGCGGCTGGGCGCGCCTGAAGCGGACATTTGGCCCAAGCATCGGAAGAGCGAGCAGCATGCTCTGTGCCTCCGACATTCATCTAAGAGAGGCGCATGCCCGTCGCCTTGGTTTACTTCAAGTATCGCGCGTTTGGACCATGTGGGTCATTGTCGCAGGAGATCGGATATTTCGTACCGGCGCAGATCGCCGATGTGCTCGAGCTGACCGTCACCGTGCGGATACTTAGCCAGAGCCTCTGGATCGGCGGCGTAATGGCCCTGCTTGGCGAACACCGTCGTCAGCCGATCGCCCCAGCGCCGCTCCATGGCATTAAGGATCCGCAGCTTGTCGTCGATCATGACATAGTGGCGGGCAGGATAGAGCCGCTCGACGTCGTCCAGCTCCTGTTCCTTGTGGACGTAGATCAGCACATGTCCATCGACCGCCCGCCACAGGCCGGAGCGATCGACCTTGTGCACTGGAACACGGCGTCGCCATCGGATAGGATGACGACAGGCGCCCATTGCCGAACGCGCTGCACCGCCTCGAGCGCGCCAGGGTAAAGCCGGTCGGCGAACGGATAGTTCAGCAGCCAGTTGGAGATACGCAGGACGCGCGGATCGTGCATCGCCTCCAGTCGGTAGCGCTCGAGTGCGCCGAGATAGTCGGCATAACCGAGTTCCTCGCTTAGCGCCGCGAAAATCGCTCAGTAGCGGTCGCGCGCGGTCCCGCCGTGCTCGATGCCGATATGTGCATCGAGGTCAGCGAATACGCGGTCGTTGTTCAGCAGCGTGTTGTCGACGTCGAACAGGAATACGATATCGTGCGTCTGCCGTTCCTCCTACCAGCCAATCGGTGATTTCGAGCGAAGACAATCGTCGCGTCTGACTGCACCGTTGGCCTACCTTTGCCGCGGCTTCCGGTACTGACATCATTGGAGGAGCCCTGTCAGGTGGAATCTCAGCCGTGCAATCCGCTCTAATGTGCTGCCCCGCCGGCGCCTGTGCCCTTGCGTAACAGCACGGTCGGTAGAATGGCAGCGAGCAGCACGATGCCGAGCAAGGCGAAACAGTCGGCATATCCCATAATCGTCGCTTGCGCCCGGATTATAGTGCCGATGGCGATGACGGCTCGGTGCCATGCTTCCGCCACGCTTGCGACCCCTTGCGCCATCGCATATTGTTGCAGGTCGCCGCTGAGGAGTTGCGGATCGACAGCGCTCGCGGCCCCGTGCGTCAGGAAGTACTGCTGCAACTCGGCGATCCGCTCGCGGGTTGCCGGTTGGAGCAGCGACACATGTGCGTTGATGATGAAGGAGTGGAACTGCTCGCGCTTGGTAAGGAACGTCTCGATCGCGGCGGTACCGATCGCGCCGCCGAGATTGCGCATCATGTTGAAGAGCCCCGATGCGGCACCCGCTTCTGCCTTTGCAATCCCGACCATCGCGATCACCGAGAGCGGGGTCATGACGATCGCCTGACCGACCGCCCGGACTATGTCGGGCCAGAACAGCTGCGGTGCGGCGTAGTCGATATCGAGCCACAGGTTCATGAAACAGCTCAGCGCGAACACGGCGAGCCCGACGCCGACGAGCAGACGCGCGTCGAAGCGTTTCATCAACAGCGGCACCAGCGGGATCACCAGCAGCTGCGGCAATCCGGTCCACGCCACGACCTCGCCCGCCTGCTCGGCGTCGAAGCCCTGGGTGACGGAGAGGTACTGCGGCAGCAAGAAGGCCGAGGCGTAGAGCGCGAAGCCGACCAGAAAATTGCCGAGCGTACCAAGGCCGAAATTGCGCCGGCCGAGCAGGCGGAGATTGACGACAGGTTCGGCGACAAAGAACTCGAGCACTATAAAAATGCCGAGTGCCACCGCGGCGACCAGGCTCAGTTTGACGATATAGGGCGAGCCGAACCAGTCATAGACGTTGCCGTCGTCGAGCACCGTCTGCAGCGCGGCGAGGCCGATCGCCATCAGCGCGATGCCGCGCCAATCGCCGCGGCGCAGCAAGCCGAGTTGCATCGACCCTTTTGGCAGGCTGTACCAGAGTGCCGCCAGCATCAGCACACCGGGTGCCAAATTGACGTAAAACACCCAGGGCCAGCCATAGGCGTCGTTCAGGTAACCGCCGATCGTCGGGCCGATCGCCGGGGCGAACGTGGCAGTAATCGAAAATCCCGCGAGCCCCATCGCGTGCTTCGAGGGCGGCAGCATCGACAGGATGATCGTGAAGGCGAGCGGGATCAGCACGCCGCCGGTGAAACCCTGCAATGCGCGGTAAAGGATCATCTCGCTGAGGTTATGCGCGTGCCCGCACAGCACCGAGAACAGCAGGAACAGCGCCGTATTGACGAGCAGATAGCGGCGCACTGAAAACACCCGCGACAGGAAGTCGGTCAGCGGCACGACGATGATCTCGCCGATCAAATAGGCGGTCGAGATCCAAGTGCCGTTAACACCGCCGGTGGCGATGCCGCCCTCGATATAGGGGAGTGCGGTGTTGGTGATCTGGATGTTCAGCACCGCCAGGAAGGCGCCAAGCAGTGCGCCGCCAACTGCGATCCAGGTCTTCAGCGGGACCGGGGCCTCGCCAGCACGATCGTCGCCGCTGGTCATGACAGCCTCCCGAAATGGGGCGCCGCGGCGCCCGGCTTCGTGTCAATCGTCGGCTCGACCGACATGCCCGGCCGCAGCGCGCCGAGGAGCGGATCGTCTTTGTCGATGGCGATCTTGATCGGGATGCGCTGGACGATCTTCGTGAAATTGCCGGTCGCGTTGTCGGGCGGCAGCAAGGCGAAATTTTCACCGCTCGCCGGCGCAAGGCTCTCGACGGTGCCATGCACTGTCGTCCCGGGAAAGGTGTCGACATCAATCGTGACCGGCTGACCGGGCCGCACATCGGTCAGCTGGGTCTCCTTGTAATTCGCGGTGATGTAGACTTCACGCAGTGGCACGATCGCCATCAATTGAGCGCCGGGTTCGACATATTGCCCGACCGCCACAGTGCGCACGCCAACGACACCGTCAAACGGTGCCACAATCGTGCTGTATCCGAGGTTGAGTTCGGCCTGTTGGGCGGCCGCCTGCTGCTGCGCGAGCGTCGCCTTAGCTTGCGCGAGCTGCGCCGTGTAAACCGCGATCTGCTTATCTGCGGCGGCGGTACTTGCCATGTCGCGCTGTAAGGCCGCGGTTTTTTCACGAATGTCGGCAGCAGCCTGCTGTGCGCTCTGCACTGTACCAAAGCCGGTGTGCTCCAATTCGGTGTAACGGACAAAATTTTGCTGCGAATAGACCTGTGCCGCGTGATCGGCCGCGACCTGCCGGCTGTCCTGCTCAACGACGAGCCGCTGCTGCTCGATCTGCTGCTGGAGCGTAGCCATGCTCGCCTGCACCGCCGCAACATTGGCACGCGCCTGATCGAGTGCGGCCTGATAGAGGCGCGGGTCGATCCGGGCCAGTAGCTCGCCGGCGTGGACCCGCTGGTTGTCATTGACCGGCACCGCAATGATGTAGCCCGACACCTGGGGAGCGATCAGCGACGAATGAACCCGCACATAAGCGTCGTCTGTCGTCACCAGGAAACGGCCGGTGTTCCACCAGTAATCGCCATAGAGGCCGGCGAGGCCAAGCGACAGACCCACCGCAGGGGCGATCAAGAGCTGCCGCAGCGACCAGCGGCGGCGCCGTGTCCTGTCTGCAATCGCATCAACGCGATCGGCAAGGCCGGGTTGGACAAGCGACTGCGAGTCGGACATTGGACTCTCCTCAGCAAACGGGCTTGCGGCGGAAAATCGTGTCTCGAACGGTCCGCGATAACCGGCTATGGGTTGAACGGACTGTCGACTATCACTTGACAATCGGAGATCCCCGTGGACCGCATGGCCAGCCTCACCGCCTTCGTGCGTGTGGTCGAAAGCGGCGGCTTCGCCCCCGCGGCGCGCAGCCTTAACCTGTCGCGGGCGATGGTCAGCAACCATGTCCAGGCGCTCGAAGAGAGTCTCGGTGTGCGCCTGTTGAACCGCACCACACGCCGTGTGGGCCTAACCCAGATCGGCTCTGAGTATTACGAGCGCTGCTCACAAGTCCTGCATGAGCTGGCCGAGGCAGACGAGGTTGCCAGCGCGTTGCAAGCGACCCCGCGCGGGCGGCTGCGGGTTTATTGCCACCAAGGATTGAGTCGGTTCATCGCGCCCATGACGACGCAGTTTTTGCGCGAGTACTCGGATGTCTCGCTGGATCTGCTGACGGGCGACACAATGATTGATCTCGTGCATAAAGGGTTTGATCTGGCGATCATGCCGGTGTCGCCACCTGACTCGAATCTGATACGACGGATCCTGGCTAGATGGCGATCCGTCCTATGCTGCGCGCCGGCCTACCTCGACACCCATGCCCCGCCGCGGACCCCGGCCGACTTGTCCGATCATCATTTTCTGCTCTACGCCTATTCGGCCTGGGGCACGGAGCTTCATTTCGTCGATCCCGCCGGCAATCCGGTGAGCGCTCGCGCGTCGGGCAACGTGGTCACCACCAGCATTGGCTTCATGCGCACAGCTGTCGCTGCCGGGCTCGGATTGTGGCTATGCCCCCTGTATCACGTTTCCGATCTGCTCGCCTCCGGAGCGCTAGTGCCGTTGCTGCCCGACTACGGAACACCGGAGATGGAGATCGTCGCGCTCTACCCCCATCGCCGCCAATTGAGCACCAAGGTCCGGTTGCTCCTCGACATGCTTATCGACCGGTTCGCTGAAGAGCAGCGTTGGCTTGAGGCCACGCCCGACCGGTAAAAGCGGAGTGTCCGCTACTGGAGATCGAGCAGCGAGGACGGAGGGTCTGACTTGGGTCGCTTTGAGCCATCGATCATAGTTGTGGGAACGTCCGCTTGTTGCCCTCGTGCGCTCCAAAGCGGCCGCTCCGTTCTCGGCCAACTTCGGTCATTGCGGCGCCAGTCAAGTCGCAGCATCGGGGGAACTGAGCCAGTGGATGACCGCTGACATATACCCCACTGAAACACGGCTGTGAGGCACTTCCGGCGCCTCATTAGGGTCGGTTTCGAGGGCTTGAGACGACTCGGAAACGGGGTCTAGAGGCCAGCGATACAGATTCCTCCCTCCCCTGCCCGCCCGATGCCCCACTACGGCTACGCCCGCGTCAGTGCGTCAGCACGATCGACCAGGACCTCGCACTCCAACGCGTGGTCCTGAAAGCCGCCGGCTGCGATGTCATCCGTGCGGAGAAGGCCCCCGGCGCTCGTCGCGACGGGCGCACCGAACTGCAGGTGCTGCTCGATTTCCTGCGCCAGGGCGACACCCTGGTGGTCACGCGCATCGACCGGCTCGCCCGGTCGCTCAAAGACCTGCAGGACATCGTGCACGAGCTGAAGGCAAAGGGGGCCAAGCTGAAGGCGACAGAGCAGCCCATCGACACCGGGACCGCGGCCGGCAAAGCGTTCCTTGATATGCTCGGAGTGTTCGCTGAATTCGAGACCAACTTGCGCCATGAACGTCAGCTGGAAGGCATGCCGCCGCCAAGGCGCGCGGCGTGTACAAGGGACGCCAGGCGATCATCAATGCAGCGGAGGTGCGGCGGTTAAGTCAGGAAGAAAAGCTCGGCGCGACGGCGATCGCACGCCGCCTCGGCATCGGTCGTGCGTCAGTCTATCGCGCGCTCGGCAGGCGTGAACGACTGCCGGCCGCGGTGGAGTAACCGGATGCCGATCCGCCACGAACTGCGCCCCCTGTATCCGCCCGATTGGAAGGAGCTCAGCCGACGGGTGCGGTTCGACCGTGCCAAAGGCCTGTGCGAAGTGTGTGGCCGCCCACACGCCAAGCTGATCCGCTGCCTCCCTGACGGGCGGTGGTTCGATCCTGCCCAGCAGACCTGGCGTGACCGGCGCGGCCGGCGCGCACGCTGGCCGGACCTGCTGGCGCTGATACCGGCGCGCACCACGCGCGTCGTGCTGGCCGCGGCGCATCTCGATCATGATCCGAGCCACAATCGGTGGCGCAATCTCAAGAGTCTTTGCCAGCGCTGCCATCTGCTGCACGACCGGCCATATCATCTCGCACAGCGCTGGATCACCTACCGACGCAGGTACGCCAGGGGCGATCTTTTTCTCGGGTTTTACGCACCGTCTTACATCGGCGGTGACGCAACGGAGATCGCGCCGAATGGCAATGCAGGTGCGATATCGCCGTTCAGCGTCATGCGTGCCTTCACGCCTCGGGAATCAGCAGCGGACGATCACTCAACGAAATTCGGAAATTCGGTACTATCGTCCAGAGCGCAAAGTCCCTCCGGAGCTTTCAGTCCAATTGAACTCCTCGTATGAGGCGTGAGGCGGATGCGGAACGTTCCTGGACCGAACATCCGTTCTCATTCGTGAGCGGAATCCGCCCTTTGTTCTTTTCGGCACGCCCAACCGGGACACGCGCGAAGAAGTTCCTCCGTACCGGCTATGTTCCGCCGATCGACTCCGGCGCGTCCGGGACGCTGTAGTGGGGGTCGCCGCACGATTTCACGATTTATGGAATGGCCCGCCCCTCCACCCCAGCGGCATAAGCCGACTGGGGTGGAGGGGCGGGCCATTCCATAATACCGAGGCTCGCCGATCAGAACCCCTGTGCCGCGTCACGCGTGATCACCTCCGCATCCGGGAATCCTGCCCATGAATCGTGATCAACGGGGCTTGGTATAAATCGTCGGGTGGCCCCTCCGACTCGGCCGCACGAGTGCGGGCCGTCGCGAGCCTGCAACACGGAATCGAGCCGCCCCAAGCGATTTCCGACAGATGTCGACAGGTCAGCCCCAGGTCGCGCCGCGTCGGCTTCTCACGCCCCGGCCAGGACCAACGCCAGGGCGCCCCAGATACTCCACCCAGGGCGGTCTCTCGAATGTTCTCAAGCGCCTTGCGGTCTTCCTGCTGGGCTTCTCGTCGCGCGGCGGCTCGTCGGTTCGTTGCTCATGCTGCCTCCGAGGTCGGCCAGGACGCCCTTTCCAAGACCTCGCGGATGGCCTCGACCATGTCGATGCCGCGCGTCGCGCAGGACGCTTTGATCCGGCGGTGCAGCGACTCGCCGATGATGATGGTCATACGCTTGACCGGCTCGGCATCTTCCTCCGCTTCGGATTTCGGCTCGGGCAGTTGCTCGGCGACCTCCTCCAGCGCGTCGATCGCGATGGCGATGGCGAGGCGCAGGTCTTTGACGTCGATCATGCCGGCGCCTTCTGATCAAGTTTCTCGCGCAACCACAGGGCGATCAACGCGGCACGGCTGATGTCCCTGTCACGCGCAACCGCATCAATGCGGTCGAGCAGCCGAGGCGCGATCGACAGGGTGATCTGGGTCCGGTTGCCGCGTCGGCGGCTCATATCCCGCCAGCTGCGGCGACAGCGCCGGTGGGCTGGTAGCGGGTGGGCGGTCGTGGGCACCAGGCGGCGAAGTCGCGCCAGTCTTGCCTTTGTTCCAGAGGACGCAGCCCAGCTGCCGCGCCCGTCTGTGCAACGCTCGCGGCCGCGGCGCCTGCGCAGAGCACAAGGCTCAGGCCGCGGCGATCGGCGCCGCCCATGCTACTCGCGCCAGAACGGCTTGCCGGCTTCGTACCACACGTCTGCGCACGTCAGGCCGATGTCCTTCAGCATGAAGTCATCGAGCTGCGACAGCAGATTGCGGGAGTGCCACCGGCGCCATGCAAGCTTGACGGTGGCGAGCCATCCACGCACCGGCACCGTGACCGAACGGCGCCGCGGCGGCACTACCTCGCGTGGCAGAATTCGTAGCGATAGCGTCGTCATTGTCGAGTCCTTTCAGTCTGAACGACGCCGGAGATAGTGTCCCCCTGCTGACAACGTGCTGTCAGCAGTAATCGCGGCCGGATCTGATCAATGCGTCGCGCGGATAGTCTGTTCGACATCATCCAGATACTGCGGCTGGCGTGCACTCCGGTTGCTGCTGCGGCTATCACCGCGGACTTTGCTGGGAGCGGAGGTTCGCTCGATGACGTGGCCAAGCTCGTCGAGCCGTCAGAGAGTAGGCCCACGTGAGGTTCTGTTGCAGCGCGTAGGCACGTGGAGCGCCGAGAGCCTGTGCCGCTTCTCCGCGTGGCCGAAGAGGCGGCGGCAGATATCCCCAACAATCAAGATGCTCT
>Ga0335074_10014677_pt1 | contig 10982 bp, 12 predicted proteins | sample Lox_Sample_23_FD_206715 | JGI IMG/M metagenome (GOLD analysis project Ga0335074, IMG submission 206715) | Soil microbial communities from Loxahatchee National Wildlife Refuge, Florida, United States - Lox_Sample_2.3 | ecosystem: Environmental > Terrestrial > Soil > Wetlands | place: USA... | reverse complement strand
GCTCTGACCCCGGCTTGCCACCCACACGATCTCCTGAAGACCCTAGATCATTAATCTCGCGCTCGAGATCGAAGACCGAGTCGATACGGCGCACTGCCTCGATTACCAGCGGCGCTTTGGCATGGTCTCAACAACGTCCTAACGTCGGCGCAACCATCCGTTGGGTTTATATGTGACGTTGGTACCGTAAAAGTCGCAAAGGTTGCGGTCGATCTCGTAGGCGTCCGGGTTTGCGGCAAGGAAGTCCTCAAGTGCGCGATTGGGGCCGTCCTCCTCGTAGGTTCGGTAGTGCGGCTCGGGGAGGAATTTTACCACCCCGTCCTCGACGACGATGTAGTCGCCTGACGCCAAGTGTAAGTGGAAGAAGTCAAGCACCGCACGAGTGGTATCATAGACGTGCGCGCTGTCCTCGACAACGAGCCATGGGCGTGGCAGCCGGTCCAATACGGCCGCTTGCATGACGTCATCGAGGTGCAGTGCGTCGCCGGCGATGAATTGGATGCGGCTGTCCATGAAACCGACGTTGGCGGAGATATCAATAGACACGACATGGGGCGACAGGCCGAGTATGCCCATCATGTCGGCGAACCACAGTGCACTACCTCCTTGATAAGTGCCGACCTCGACAACAGTGCCCGGACGCAGACGCTGCAAAAGCTGCAAATACAATGCCATATCGAAGGGACTCTTTAGGAGCCCGACACCCTTGTAGCGGGTTGCCAGCGTGCCGGCCTGAATACCTGAAAGAGCGTCGCCGGTCAGGTCGCACCGCCATTCGAGGAAAGCAGCGTCGCGCATGGTAAGCCCTCATGGAGGTTTTCACAAAGCCGCGTAGTCGACGAGGCGGGCGGTTCGTATGGTTTCTCGCACGTCTCCCGCCTCCACGCAAGTCCTCGCCGATGGCATGCAGCTGTTCTCATTATGACCTGACGCAGGTGCCCTGACGGATCTGGGGGAATTTTTTGAACTGGCGGCCTATGGCCCGGGCGGAGGCAGTGGATTTCTACGCAGAAAGCGTCAAGAGTCAGGTGATAAGGGACTATCTGGTGTTCCCGTCTCGGGATCATCTACTTGAAACGCTGGCCTTCGCTCGACTCTCGGTCCGGGGAAATTCGCGTGTAGCGTTCGAAGTGCGATTCCCCTGCCGTCTCGCGTTTGAGCAGCATGCCGGTGACGAAGCTGTTGCGGTAGGTCACCTCCCCGGCGGTGTTGAGGATCTCGATCATCAGCCAGTTGACGGTCATCGCCTTGGCGTCGCCGCGCAGAGGCACATCACATAGCCATTGGTGGCGGTAGGTCGTCCATTGCTTGCGCCGCCGTACCTCCGGGTCAGCTCATCCAGAGCGATCCGACACGGAATTCCTCGATCGCCGTGTGCGATTCCGGTTTGCAGACGAACAGGGAGTGGGCGCGTTCGTCCAGCACGGCCTGGCAGATGGGCTGGCGGGAGAACAGGTCGTCACCGAGAGACACCGGCTTGAGCCGGGCATATTGGACAGCGTGTACCGCCAGCCAGCGCCGGACGGCCCGGCTTTCGCAGTCCTGCTTGTCGTATCCGTCCTGACGCACGATGAACTAGGGCTCCAGCGGCACGGTACGTTATGACCTGGCGCTACCACGGTGGCGGCGAGCAGGGTTTGGAAATAATCCGTTTTGGTCTTGCTGCGCTTGCGGTGGGAGCAGTTCGGACAACTGATCGTGTCGGAGCAATGGTACTCGGTGCCGTCCCATGCGATCAGCAGATGTCCATCGAGGGCCCGCATGGCATCCAGGCCGCCACATTGGTCCAACTCAGCCACGATATCGGCGAACAACGGGTAGACCAGGGCCGGGTCGATCGGGTCGAGCATGGCACGGACCTGCCTGTCGCTGGGAATCTTGCGCATGCCAAACAGCGTCTCGCAGTTCGACCGGCCGTGATCGGTTTCCATATGGCGCTGATGTGCCAGGAAGGACGGGCTTTGCATGAAGAACGGGGCGAAGGCGGCGAGTGTCAAATCGGCTATCGCATAGGTCGTGTTCTTGCCACGCCGCCGGTCAGGTAGGGCCAGGCAGCAGCGGCGCAGCCCGGCGATCAGGCGGTCCTGGATTTGCACCCATACATTGAATCCGAGATTGCGCTCCGTACGAATTGTGAAACTCGCGTGGATGGCCGATCATCAGGCGAGTGTTGCATTTGCGACTCACCAGAGCGGGCCAGTTGGCCGACGGATCGCCACTCGGACCGGGGAAACCTGCTCAAGCGCCATCCAAACGGCAAAATGAGAACTGCTGAATGGCATGGCGGCTTTCGGGCCATGCGCCTGCTCGCGGCGTCCAGCACAGTGGTGCCCGATCCGACGCCATCAGTCCAAGTCCGCAATTCTCTGACACCCACCCTCATCGCTGTCTTCCGACGGCGCGGGTTTGCGATTGCGGAGGACGGGCAGGCGGTGCCAGCGGGTGTGCACCACCTGCACTGTCTCATTAGCCGTCTTGATAACGGAGACCTCGTCCGGCTGATGCTGGACGATGCGACCGAGGGATCTGCTACCAGGAGCGCCTTTCGTTAGGTTGTATAGACAGAATCCTCATGCCTCCCCTAATTGTTCGGTCGAGGGAGACGCGCGACGAAAGAATCGGATCGGTAGCCGAGCCGGTCTGAAAAGAATCGCAGCGAGTCGGTTCGGATTCGGGTTGTTTTGTCCCTTACATGTAGCTGCTCGCAATCATCGACGCTCGTGCTCGCAAACGGAGGGGATTTCTGCTCGAATTAGCTGACAATGGAGCGGCGCTGCTGCTCACATTATCTGCCACTGTGTTCGCCATCATCGGGTCGTGCTCGCCAACGGAGGCTCGTGCCCACATTGGCTGCCAATGAGATTCGGGCGTGCAAGCGGCGGTGGCTGGCTGTACTCGAAAACCAACCTTTTTGATGATCTCCGAGTGTGGGGGGACAAAACTTCACCCGGTAGCACAACAGGATTCTTAAAAGTGTTCTCGATTGCCATGAGCTGGCAGATTTGCTCCGGTGCGAAGATCGCCGGCGCGCCGCAGCGAGGGGCGTCGCTCAATCGCGCGGCGCTGCCCGCCGAAGCTGCCGCCGCCTCCCAGTGGCGTCGCCACAGACGCACCGTCTTGCGCCAGACGCTCAGCGCCGCGGCGCTTTCGCTGATCCCTTGGCCGGTGGCGGCGAGCAGGATGATGCGGGCGCGCTCGGCCAGCTTCTGGGGGGTGGAATGCGCCGCGACCAGACGCTTCAGGCCGCGTTCCTGGTCTGGCGACAGTTCGATCGGCGGGGCCTTGGGTGCCGGCACGAGTTCCCTCCGTTGCAACCGGCAGGGCTTGTGCCAAAGCGAATCGAGGGCTGACTCGGATTAATTGCCGGCGCGCTGCGCATTGGTCGCGATTGTTGCAGTTCCGACTCACCCCGACCTAGAAGTGAGTCGCCATTCCCGGCGGGGTGCACTAGTGTGAGGACGCGGCCCGCTCCGTTGTCAGCAAATTCGAGCAGGAAATCGCCCTGTTTGCGAGCACGAGCGCCGATGATTGCAAGCACCTACACTTACATATCGCTTGCCTGCCGCCGGCTATCAGCGAGTCTCGCCGCATACAACCCGATTCGCGAGACAGGCGATGCAACCCAACCAGACTCTCTGCTTCACCCAAGTGCAGCGCTTCCTGACCAGTTTGCTCGACGGTGACATGCACGCCAAACGGGTTCTGTCCCTGGCCAACGCCACGCTCGGCGTTATCAAGACCGCTTCGCTGGCCGTGCATACCATCGGGCAGGGACTCGCCCTGGCACGCCGTTTGCTCACACGTGACGACCGGTGCCACCCCGCTGCTGTGGCTCATGTCGACGCCGCCACGCTCAAGAATAACCGCAACAAGTACGAATATCAGGTGCTGGTCCGCCTCGCCGACGACCTGCTGGCGGATGTGAGGGTCTGTATTGTCGCCGACGGCAGCTTCGGCGACCAGAATCTCCACCGTGTACTCTCCGACGGACTGAAGTTCAGCCATCTCATTCGCTTCCGCGGCAACATCACGGTGACCGCGGCGCATGGCGAGGTCCGCACCGCAGGGTTGGCCCCAGCGGGCGGGCGCGTGTCCTGCGTGGCGCCGCAGTAACAGCGGAGCGCTACCAGTTCGGCACCGTCCTTTGCGTGCAGGACAAGGACATGACGCAAGCGTGGTACCTTGCCGCCAGCGACACCGTGGCGTAGGCCAAAACCTTGAATTCCGAGGTTGGGCGAGTTTAGCATTCGGCAAATTTGCGCTGGAACCGTTTTCGTGTTCTCGTTGGGTTGGACGAGGCAGCGGCGAGGTAGCGGCGAGGCGAAGGACGTGCTTGGTCTGAAGTTGGATTGGACTGAGGGGCAGGGGCCGCAACGGCGAGGGCGCGTGACCACGATCCCAGTGCGCCAGCGGCAACAGGCCGAAGTCGTGTTGCGCCGGATCGAGGGTCAGACAAAGGGCGAGATCGCCGGGCAGCTTGGGCTGCCTCGGCTGACGGTGAACCAACCGTGCCGCCGCTCCACGGCGTCTCGCTAGTCTGGATGACGCGCTGGGCCGTGGCCGTAAGCAGTCGTTGCCGTCAGAGAGGGTGCGCACGCGACGGGAGAAGGCGTACAAACCGCCCGCGAAGCTCGGGCGCTGGACGGCCGGACGGTGGTGCGCAAGGCAGGGATCTCACAGGGCAGTGTGCAACGCATTTGGGCTGTCAATGACATCAAACCGCACCTCTCGCGCATCTTCAAGCTATTCGAGGACAAGAATCTCGAGGCAAAGTTCTAGGACGTGACCGGCCTCTATCTCGACCCACCGAAGAAGGCCCTGGTGCTGTGCTGCGACGAGAAGTCGCAATGCCAAGCATTGCAGCGGACTCAGCGCGGACTGCTGCCGAGGACCGGCCATTTCAGAACCCGGACGCACGATTACATCCGCCACGGTACGCTGACGCTGTTCGCCGCCCTGAACTACTTTGACGGCAAGCTGATCAACCGGATCCCCAAGTACCATCAGCACCAGGAACGGCCGGTCTTTCTCAAGCAGAGCGACAAGGAGGTGCCCACCGGACTGGACATCCACCCGATTGCCGACAACTACGCCACCCACAAGCATGCCAACGTCAAGACCTGGCTGGCCCGGCACGAGCGGTCCCACATGCACTTTACCCCAACCTCGTCGTCATGGCTAAACTTGGTTGAGCGGTTCTTTCGCGGCCAGACCGAATTCGTGACGGAGAAAGGCTTCGCCTCGGTGAGGCGAGCTGGCGGCAGCCATCATCGGCTTTTTGGGCGCGCGCAATGCCAACTCACGACGCTAACTGTGGCGGGCCAAGGGGGAGGACGGTCTACGCAAGATCGAAACAGCACGACAGGCGCTCGCGGCAGTTTCTGCCGACTGACCCCTGGTGTAAGGCTATTTGTGAGGCAGTACACTAGGTCCTGTGGACAAGCTTCCCCGGATACGAATTCACGCGGTCAGGATGAAGCTTCCGGTAACTACTGGCGGCCGCTGCGGGATCGAGTCGTCAGAGTCAGAACAGTAGCAAGTTCCGACAGGGGCTGGGACATTTCCCGCGTGGGCACAGACTACGGTCAGTGCTGGCGAAATCGACGGTTATCTGGGACCTCCCGGCTTAAGCAACCAAACTGTGTGGCGTGCGACGATGATAAACCTTATCGCCTTCCAGCTTAAGAACGCTGCCAGGCTTCTCTTGATCAGGGCCAGGGATGCAGTCGCTGTGAGTCCAATTCTCTATCCTGTCGCACGTGGCGTAATTCGTGGCGCGCGGCGCATTCGAGTGTGTGCGCGAATACTTGACCAAATTATTGAGCCTTCCCTCGCACAAGGAGTTCCTTACGACCAGTGGATCGCTAATAATGATCCGGTCGAAGATAGTGACATAAAGGGAATTCTAAGTCACATTGAGGGTTTTATTTACGCCCCGAAAATATCCATTGTGATGTCGACCTATAATACACGCGCATCTACACTGCGCGATGCGATTTCTTCTGTGAAAGGTCAATATTATCCTCACTGGCAGCTCTGCATCGCTGACGATGCATCAACCACTCCCGATACTTGCACCGTTCTAGAAGAAGCTGCGGCTTCTGACAATCGCATCCAGATCACGCGACGAAAACAACACGGGCACATTTGTCGTGCTGGAAACTCTGCTCTCGAGTTAGCGGATGGCGAGTTTATCGCCCTTATGGACCATGACGACCTTCTGGCGCCGCAAGCCTTATACGAAGTCGTTGCTGAGTTAAATCTGCACCCAGATGCCGACCTTCTTTATTCCGACGAAGATAAAATCGACGACGATGGGAATCGCTACTCCCCCTATTTTAAACCCGACTGGGACCACGAGCTTTTGCTTGGCCAGAACTATATCAGCCATCTAGGCGTTTACCGTCGCTCAATAGTCATGTGCATTGGCGGTTTTCGTCCAGGGTTTGAAGGGAGCCAAGATTACGACTTAGCCTTGCGATTTATCGAGCGCACAACAACCGATCGCATTCGGCATATCCCAACCGTTCTCTATCATTGGCGCCAGGGCGGAGCGACGAGGTCTTTTTCAGAGGACCAATTAGTCCAATGCGGCTTGGCCGCTCAGACGGCGGTGGCCGAGCATCTGAATCGCATTGGTATCGGGGGTGCGACAGTCGCACCTTGCCCAGGCCTACCTGGTTGGGTCGAAGTTAAGCACCCACTTCCAATCGAACTACCAAAGGTCTCGATCATCATCCCAACGCGGGATCACGCCGATCTACTCCGGGTCTGTGTACACGGCATACTAAAAATGACAGATTACCAGAATATCGAACTGATAATAGTGGACAATGGAAGTGTCGAACCAGAGACAGCAGCTCTCTTTAACGAGATCTGCGCCGATAAGCGCGTCCGGGTCCTTCGCATCGAAGCACCATTCAATTACTCGATGTTGAATAATGCGGGAGTTGCAATCTCGACTGGCGACATCCTACTTCTACTGAATAACGACACAGAGGTCATTGCAGGGGATTGGCTTAAGGCGTTAGTGGCTCAAGTCGTCCGTCCCGAGGTTGGAGCGGTAGGCGCACGCCTTTTGTACCCTGATGGGGGGGTACAGCACGCTGGTGTCATCGTCGGCGCCGGCTTTGATCCGTCTGGGAATGGTGGTGTAGCAAACCATATTCTTTTAGGGGCTAAGCGGGCCGATCCAGGATATTTTGGTATTCTTCGTTTGCCACATAATGTAAGCGCCGTCACCGGTGCCTGTTTGGCTGTTCGGCGTGAGGTTTTTAACGAAGTTGGTGGACTTGATGAAATAGATCTTCCGGTCGCCTTCAACGACATTGATCTCTGCCTCAAGATCCGCCAGCGTGGGTATCGTGTCATTTGGACGCCGCAAGCAGAACTGTTCCACCATGAGTCGGCTACGCGTGGCGCTGACACTTACGGAAGGAAGCAGGCTCGCTTATCTCGTGAAATCGTGACCATGCAAGCTCGATGGGGACACACTTTAACCGACGACCCCTTTTACAACCCTAACTTTCACCTTGTCCGTGCAAGTTTTCAGCTTGGAAAGAAGTCCCGGCGCGCTGTCCCCTGGATTACTCAACAACAATCCCCAGGGCACGGCGCGTTCGTTTTGAGAACCTCCAGCACACAGGATCTTCGTTTTACGGTCTCTGTGTGTGAACAATTGACCGGGAAGGTGGCCCTGTCGCCAGTATTGCTGGATATAAGTGGCGACCGAGCAATACTCCCGACTCTGGCAGAATTGGGCGACCCGATCCGGTTCATTGCCGAGGAGCTATCTGATATCGGTCATATCGTTAATAGGGCACTTTCATACCACAGTTTTACTAAGGTCAGTATCTATACATACGAAGAGGACTTAGACGACGTAATATGTTTTCTGACTACAAGACAGGATCGTACAGTAGATTTTTCTCCAATCAAGATCTCAGTTTAGGGCGCCGTCGTGATAGACACCCGTTCGTCTCGTTGCGATGCCGGCATAGTTGTGTATCACCCAGACCCCGGGATTCTCACTGCGTTGGTGCAGCAAATCTCCCCTGAGACAGGATTTATCTGGCTCTTTCAGAACGCCCCAATCGACGAGGCACTTAAGTCCGACCTTCGGGAAGCATCAACGGTTGGCGTTGAATTCTTGAATGATGGGACTAACTTTGGACTTGGGGTTGCCTACAACGCTATCGCAGCGGCCGCCCGTGATGCCGGTTCGGACATGCTGATGCTATTCGATCAGGACACTTCACCTGTGAGAGGAACTATATCACGCTTGAAGCACGGTTATGCTGAGTTGCTGTGCAGAGGGGAGAGCCCGGCTTTAATTGGGCCACTGCCAGTCTCCGCAGATAAGCAACACCTCAAGCCACCGCGGCAGTTCAGCAATCGTTCGGCTCCATCGGGCGGCACACTCTGGCCAACGGAATTCGCAATTTCTTCTGGATCACTTATCAGTCTCCCTGTCTTTGAAAAAATTGGTGCGTTTCGTGAAGACTTCTTTATTGATGCGATTGATATTGAATGGTGTTTTCGTGCTTGGAATCGTGGGTTCTCCTGTTGGATCGACAGCACGACGATCATGCCGCACCGGCTTGGCCAGGGTACAATTCGCGTGCCGATCCTAGGAATGCTGTTAGCGCGCCAACCACCTGCACGGTTTTATACCTACGTCCGCAATCAGATTGCGATGGTTCGCGAATGTAGCGTCCCGCGTTATTGGAGATTGCGGATTATACCATATCTCCTCCTACAGGGGGTCGTTTACTGGATCGCTAGTGGAGGGCAGCGACACAGGGTATTACGCGCGCTGTGTTGGGGGCTTGTGGATGGGTTGACCCTTAGACTTGGTCCAGGGCGGCGTAACCAAGTCTAATCCCAAGACTCGCTGACCAGAACCCATGCGCCAAACGTGCGCGCCGATCGGTATGATCCAGCGCTGAACCTCTGACTCGGTGCAGGCGGCGCGGCAATGATTGACAAGGGCCTAGGGTTACCGAACATGCGGTTGGAGGAGAGCATGACGATGTGCGGGGCGGTTATGTCGCCGCACGTCGGACGCAGCTTGGTGCATTGTTATGTGCCAGGCCGGGATACTAACGTTCGAATTGTGGCCGGAGGGTCCCCAATTGGTGCACATGGGACGCTGCCTTCCGCTTAAGAAGCGCCGGGGGAATCGGCTCAGTGCCTGTAAACGTCAAGCTCCTCGGCTCTGACGCCCGTGGCCAGCATTATGCCACAGGCGAAGCTGACGATTGCATCGTAGGAAAAGTCAGTCTTGTCACAACGCAAGGCTCAATTGTCTTGAGGATATCGCCAGCCTGGGCCTGACACAGGCCGAAGGAAAGCACCTGCTGGCGCGCGTTCAGCAGGAGGTCATCGCCGCGCAAGTCGACAACCACGCAATGCTGCGGCCGGCCTGTCGCACCTGCAACGAGAGATGCCATGTGAAAGACTGGCGCCTCCACTGCATCCCCACACTGTTCGGCGAGCTGAGACTGATGGAGTTCGGGTTCTGCTTCGCCGCCGCGCCTGGCCGCGTGAACCACGTCGCGCTGGCGCTGTTTGCCGCGCCAGAGAAGATGCCAGGCATACGGGCCTACGACATACCGGCTGGGCAGAATGGCGGATTTGATGAACCGATGTTCGTACGGCACTTTGCCGAGGAACTGGCGGCGCTGCCAGATCACGTGCACACTGTCATCTATTCCAGTGAATTCTGCCACAGCCGTCTGATCGAGAACGCCCATGTCGCAAAACTCGCCGCGTTGCTTCAGCGGCATTTTGCGTCCGTGCGGGTGCTGGTGTATCTGCGCCGCCAGGACGAAATGGCCTGCAGTGGTTATTCCATTTTGCTGCGATCCGGTGACACCGGCCTGGAGATTCTGCCGAATGTCCCAGACGCGGCCGCCGCCGCTAATTTCCGTGACCTGATCTGGTCGTACTATTTCGATTACGAAGTCCTGCTCGACCGCTACGCGCGCGCGTTCGGCAGGCATTGCATCGAACCACACATTTTTGCGCCTAATCGGCTGGCAGATGGCAATCTGGTCAGCGACTTCCTGGCGGCGTGCAGCCTGCCGAAATGGCTGGGTGACGGGGTGCACAACCGTGACTGCGCCATTCCGGCGGCGGGCCAACACTTCCTGGTGCGGCTGAACGCATACTGCGCAGAAGCGGACGCGGTCCTGCCGCTGGAAGCACGCGGCATGTGCGCGTCCATCCTGGAGACCAACCTGCGCGGTCGGGCGCGGTTTCCGGCGCGCGCCGATGCCGAACGATTTTACGCGCGGTTCCGTTTGGCAAACGAGCGCGTGCGGGCGGCATGGTTCCCGCAGCAGACCCGGCTGTTTGCTGAAGATTTCAGCCAGCATCCCGAAGCGAGCACGGCGTGCAATGAAGGGGCCGATGCTGAGGCCTTGCGTGCGGCTTTCGTCGTCGTCGGCGAGCTAGTGCCACGCGTCATCGATGTCGCGGTGCTCTTGCAACTCGTCCGGCACGGCGGCGGGGTCGGTCAGATGGGGTCGGAACCCCGCAAGATCAACGACTCGGGGCACTAGTACACCCCGCCGGGAATGGCGACTCGGTTCCGGGCCGGGGTGAGTCGGTACGGCAACAGTCGCGGCCGATCCGCAGCGCAGCCGCAAATAGCCCGAGTCAGGCCGCGATTCGCTTTGCCACAAGCCGTACCGGTAGCAACGGAGGCAACCGTGCCGGCCCCCAAGGCCCCGCCGATCGAACTGTCGCCCGACCAGGAACGCGACCTGAAACGTCTGGTCGCAGCGCATTCCACCCCCCAGAAGCTGGCCGAACGCGCCCGCATCATCCTGCTCGCCGCCACCGGCCAAGGGATCAGCGAAAGCGCCGCGGCGCTCGGCGTCTGGCGCAAGACGGTGCGCCATTGGCGCCGCCGCTGGGAGGCGGCGGCAACCTCGGCGGGCGTCGCGGCGCGCTTGAGCGACGCCGCCCGCTGCGGC
>Ga0335074_10014675_pt1 | contig 10982 bp, 14 predicted proteins | sample Lox_Sample_23_FD_206715 | JGI IMG/M metagenome (GOLD analysis project Ga0335074, IMG submission 206715) | Soil microbial communities from Loxahatchee National Wildlife Refuge, Florida, United States - Lox_Sample_2.3 | ecosystem: Environmental > Terrestrial > Soil > Wetlands | place: USA... | reverse complement strand
GTCAGGCCGCCCGGCGGAGGTCGAGCTCGAGCCAGGCCGCGAGGCCGGCGATTTCCCGGTCGATCTCGGCGGTCATGGCGGCGGTGAACGGCACGTCCTGGTGGACGGCGTTGACCACGAGCGCGCCGGCCTTGCGGTCGGCGACGGCGTCGAGCTTGCCGACCATCTGGTCGCCGTAGAGGAGCGGCAGGGCGTAGTACCCCCAGCGCCGTTTCGCGGCCGGCTTGTACATCTCCAGCTGGTAGTCGAACTCGAAGAGGTCCAGGGTGCGGGCCCGGTCGTGGATGAGCCGGTCGAACGGCGACAGCAGCGCCGCCCGGCCGTGGAACGATCCGCCGAGCAGCGCCGGGTCGACCCGCCACTCGCCGCGGACCCCCTCAACGACCGCCGGCTCGCCCGCCTCGCCGACGACGGCAGGCTCGACCGGCATCGCCGTGCCCTGGGCGCGGGCGATCCCGAGGGCGCGCAGCCGCCGCCGGTCCCGTTCTCGCTCGGCTTCGGCGGCCGGCAGAACGGGGTCGTCGGGGTAGACGCGTTCGGCGAGGTCCCAGAGCCGGTCGCGGCCTTTCCGCCCGGCGACCGCGACGTCGCCGCGGGCCACCATGAAGTCGAGCAGCCGGGTGACGTTCTTGTTGTTGGTCCAGCCGGTGGAGCTCCACGGCCGCTCGCACAGGTCGGGCAGTTCGCGGGAGGCGAGCGGGCCCTCGGCGCGCAATCGCGCGAGGATGTTCCGCCGGCAGGTGTCGTTGGCGAGCACCCAGTCGCGGATGAACTCCTGCCACTCCTTCAGCTCCCCGGTCCCCGGCCAGGCGGCCATCTCGGCGCGGTACAGGGCGATGTCCTCGGCGGGGCGCAGCAGGGCCTTGAGCTCGATGAGCTGCCGGTCGTCGAGCGCCTTGCGCAGGTCGACGGGGGAGTAGGACGCGCCGAGCCGGCTCCAGGCCACCAGGTCGGCGCTCGGCGCGACGGCGCTGACCGGATCAAGCTGGAGCAGCGTGAGCCGCCGCGCGACCGTCAGCAGGTCCGCGGGCCGGTCCCGCTCCAGCAGCTGCGCCCTCACAGCTACCCGCCGCGCGTCCTTGCGGCTGAGGCGATGCACTTCCGGCATGCCCCGAGCGTAGACCGGCGGCTCGGCGACACGCCAACCTCAGCAGTCGTGGACCGGCTGTATGGCCCACAGAGCCGGTAATAGGCGGCTGTATGGGCCATACAGCCGGGCGGGTTGCTGATAACAGCAAGAAGCGGGACGCCAAAATCAGAAGCCGCCGCGGACAGCCGTGTATGCCAAAGGCAACGCAACAATGAGGGCGCAGACGCCGAAGTTGACGATCTTGTAGCTGAGGAACACCGCGGCGAACTCGCGGAGTATCGCGCTTGGCCAGAAGTAGGGGGCGGTCGGCGCTCCGGTGACCTGGCCGTTGATGCCGAGCCGGCGCGCGATGATCGCGGCCCGGAACGCGTGAAAGCTGCTGGTCACGATCACGCACCGGGCCCCGGGCTGACGGCGGTCCATGATCGCCTTGCTGAAGATCAGGTTCTCTTCTGTCGTCCGGGAACGATCCTCGAGGACCAGCCGGCTGGCCGGGAACCCGCGGCTGGTCAGGTACGCCGCCATCGCTTCGGCCTCTGACACCCGCTCGTCGCTGCCCTTGCCGCCGGAGACGATCAGGACGGGGTCGTCCGCGCCGCGCGCTACCAGGGCTTCGTAGACCGAACGGCCCCGGTCCAGCCTGCTGGCCAGCAGCGGCGGGACCTGCCCGCCGCGTATCAGCCCGGCGCCCAGCACGACCACGAAATCCGCGTCGCCGCCGGCGGCCAGCCTGCTGTACAGGACCGCGTAGATCACGTAGGAGACGCAAAGGAACGACAAATAGCCGGACAGCAGCACGGTAATCGTGGCGAACAGGCTCAGCTGCGCGGAGCCGGCGCGGTCCGCGGCGACGACGAGGCCCATCACGACCACGATCGCGAGGCCGGTCACTAGGGGCAGCAGGTTGACCGGGCGCACGCCTTCCCTGATCGTCACCGTGACGCCGTTGACGATCAGGTAGATGGCGGCGACGAACGGGCCGGCGGCCACCAGCAGCACCACCGCCAGCAGGAGCAGGTGCGCCGATCTTTCTGGCGCCCGGGCCAGCCGTTCGACGACGCCCAGTGCCCCCAGCGCCAGCGCGAGGCCGAGGAATACCGCGTTGCTGAAGCTGCGCGGGTCGCGGATCACGCCGGCGACCGAGACGACGAACGCCGCCAGGGCCAGCTCGAGAGCGAACACGCCCTGAGAATACGGTGGAGGGGGAGGAGGACGGATGCACGACGACCCCCCGCCACGCCGGGACCGGCAGCCGCGGCTGTTCGGGCTGATCCCCCGGGAACGGGCCTATCTGGCCATGATGGGCGTGTGCCTGCTGCTGATCATCCTGGCCTGGACCCTGATCTACCGTTACTCAACCATCGCGGCCGTGGTGATGTCAGCGGTAGCGCTGATCATCCCGCCGGTCGCGGCGATCATTGGCAACGAGGGCCCCGTCAATCGCCAGTGACAGCAGGCAGTTAGGGACGACCCGCCCTGGCGAGCGCGTCCTCCGCCTGGGCGGCGAGGGTTTCGACGAGGTCGGCCGCCGGCGGCAGGTCGGTGATCAGGTCGATGGCCTGGCTGGCCCAGACCGGCTGCTCGGGCAGGTCGCCGCGCGCCACCCCGTCCCGATAGGCCTGCTTAGCCTCGGCGCTGGCGGCGAGTTCGTCGTCCCGGCCCCGCCACGCGTCAAGGAACGGGTGGCCGAGCGTGCGCGCGGTGTACTGGCGGGGCCAGCGCGAACCACGGGCGATGTCGAGCACGTTGCTGCGCTCCGTCTCCTCCCCGCCTGCCCCGAGGATCGCTTTCTTGGCCGCCGGGCTGGCCAGGGATTCGGCCGAGGCCAGGAACCGGGTGCCGACCAGGGCGCCCGCCGCGCCGAGCACGAGCCCCGCCGCGACGCCCCGACCGTCAGCGATGCCGCCCGCGGCCAGCACCGGAACCGGCGAGACCAGGTCCACGACGGCTGGCACGAACGGCAGCGTGGACCACCCCCGCCGGGCGCCGTGGCCGCCGGCTTCCGTGCCCTGGGCCACGATGACGTCGGCACCGACGTCCACCGCCTGCCTGGCCTCGTCCAGATCGGTGACCTGGATGATCAGCAGCGCACCGGACCGGTGGACGAGTTCCGTGAACGGGCGGGGATCGCCGAAGGACAGCATCATCGCTTGCGGACGGTACTCCAGCGTCCGCTCGACCGTGCCCGTGTCGATCGCCCAGCTCTGGAAGCCGACTCCCCACGGCCCGTCGGCCACATCAGCGACGATGGGCAGCTCGCGGGCCAGCCACTCCCGGTCTCCGTTGCCGCCGCCGAGCAACCCGAGCCCGCCCGCGTTCGAGACCGCGGCGGCCAGTGCCCCGCCGGCTCCTTCACCCATCGGGGCCAGCGCGATCGGGTGCTGGATAGCGAACATCTCCGTGAACGCCGTACGCAAGGGCATGACCGCCTCCTCGTCTTAGTACGCCGCACGATACTATTGATCACATAGTATCGCGGGACGTAGTAACTACTACGGGAAGGCTGCTGGACATGGGGGAGCGCACGACCACCAATGACCTGGGCCGCTGGTCCGATCCGCCGCTGCTGGTCCTCGCCAGCCTCGCCGGCGGACCCAAGCACGGGTATGCCATCACTCAGGATGTAGCGGACCAGACCGGTGTGCGGCTCGGTCCCGGCACCCTGTACGGGGCCATCGGCCGGCTGGAGGAACGCGGCTTGATCGAAGCGCTGCCGCCCGCACAGCGGCGCAGGCCTTACCGGCTGACCTCGGCCGGCGAGCAAGTCCTGGCCGACACCGCCCGGCAGCTGCGCCAGGTCGCGGACCTGGGACTCAGCCGCCTCGCCCTGACGAGGACACGGTGATGACGATGCGGCCACACGGAAAGGCGGAGCCCGTCCACGGCCCGGCGGGCCAGCGCGATCCGCGCTACGTCCGGATGATCCTCGGCTGCTACCCGCCGGGCTGGCGAGAGCGCTACGGAGAGGAATTCGCCGTCCTGCTCACCGATCTGGTCGACGGATCGCCGTGGCCAGCCAAGATGAGACTGCTCGCGGACGCGGTCGGCGGCGGGGTCGCCGCCCGCCGACGCCACAACCGAGGCGCAGCCATCCGCGGGCAGGTCCGCGGACCGGTCACCCGGACGATCCGCGCGGGGAAGGCCCTGCTGGGTCAGCGGTTCATCTACCCCCTGTACATCAGCAGGCTCCGCGGCCAGCTGGCCGGCGGGACGCTGCCCCGCCACGTCGGCATCATCATGGACGGCAACCGGCGATGGGCCCGCCAGCAGGGCCTGGCGAGCCCGAGCCTGGGCCACAAATACGGGGCCGAGCACACCGAGGAGATGCTGGACTGGTGCGAGCGGGCGGGGATCGGCCACGTCACCTTGTTCATGTGCTCGGCGGAGAACCTCGCGCACCGGGACAGCGACGAGGTGGCGTTCCTGATGCGGGTGATCGAAGAGCTCGTGGCCGACCGGCTCGCCCGGCACCCGGCGTGGCAGGTGCACATCGCCGGGAACCTGGACATGCTGCCGGACAGCACCGCCCGCGCGCTGAAGCAGGCTGTCGAGGTAAGCCGGGACTGCACGACCGGCAGGCATGTCACTCTCGCGGTCGGCTACGGCGGCCGGCAGGAGGTCATCGAGGCGTTCCGCTCGCTGCTCTATGAGCACGCGGAACGAGGAACCACGCTCCTCGAGCTGGCCGACACCATCACCGCCGATGACATCGCCCGGCACCTGTACACCGCGGGCCAGCCCGACCCTGACCTGGTCATTCGCACGAGCGGGGAGCAGCGCCTGTCGAACTTCCTGCTCTGGCAGAGCGCCTACTCCGAGCTGTACTTCTGCGAGGCCTACTGGCCGGCATTCCGGGAGGTCGACTTCCTGCGCGCCCTGCGCAGCTTCGCCGCCAGGCACCGCCGCTACGGACGGTGACAAGGCCAGTATCGTGGCGGCCATGGGCTAGGGGTCGTGACGGGCGCGACCCGGCCGCCCGAAGCGCCACCGTGGTGTCACGCCGAGCCGCGATGGCTCGACAGGAACACCAGAAGGAGTAGTTGCTGTCGTGGATGTGAAGCACGAGATCGAGAAGACCAGCATCCGTTTCGGCCCGGATTCCAGGAACCGGCTCGCCGAGACCGCTGATCCATCCGCCAGCGGCGCGGAGGCCGCGCTGGAGTCCTTCTACTACGCGTTCCACAGCGGTGATACGGGCGCGCTGCGCGACGTGTGGTCGGACAGCCCGCTCGCGCAGCTGGACAACCCGGTCGGCGGCATCCTGCGTGGCGCGGACGCCATCGCCGCGCTGTACCAGAAGGCCCTCGCCAGCCCGGCGAACATCCGGGTCACGTTCGGCGACGTCGTCGCCTACTACGGCGAGTCGCACGCGGTATTCGCTGGCCGGGAGACCGGCGGCTACACCACCGCCGATGGCCGGACCACGCCGCTGCAGATCCGTACCAGCAGGTACTTCCGGTACTCCGACGGCCACTGGCGCCAGTACCACCACCACGGCAGCATCGACGACCCCGATGCCCTGCGCGCCTTCCAGCAAGCCATCCGCGGCTGACATCCGCCTCGCACCCGGCGGGGATGTCCCTTTACGGTGTACCTATGCGGGGTGTTCCGTGGTGGGGCGTGGTCTCCTCGGCCGCGGCTCCCGTGCTGGTGCTTGGCGGGTGGACCGTTGCCGCCGGGCTGCAGCGACAGCCCTTCGACCCCGTGTCGGAGATGGTCAGCGAGCTGATGGCCGTTGGGGCGACCGACCGCTGGGTGATGACGACGGTGCTGCTGGCGGTCGGGATCTGCTACATCATCACCGGGGTCGCGCTGCGGCCGGCCGCTTCGGCCGGCCGGGCGGTGCTGATCGCCAGCGCCGCCGCGGGCATGATGGTCGCGGTGAACCCCGAGCCCGCCGCGGGCGCCAGCGTGCCGCACACGATCTGGGCGGTGCTCGGATTCGCCGGCCTGGCGGCGTGGCCGGCGTGGGCGTGGCGGCGCGGTTCACCCGTGCCCTGGGGCCTGCGGCCGGCGGTCTGCTTCGGCGCCATCGCCGTTGAGCTCATGCTGCTGGCATGGTTCGTGGCGGAGCTAATCGCCGGGGCCGGGCAAACCGGCCTGGCGGAGGTGGCCGTCGGCGTGGACCAGGCACTCTGGCCGCTCGCCGTCGTGCTGTCCTGCCGGATCCAGCGCGGCAGCCAGGACCGCGGCCGGGTCAGCTCTGTGCCGCAGGCCGGCGGATCCGGGCCGCAGCCAGATCACGCAGGCTGACGACCCCGCACACCTCGCGGCCCTCGACCACCGGCAGGTGCCGGAAGCCGTGCAGCAGCATGAGCTGAGCGGCGTCCTCGACCGTAGTCTCCGGGGAAGCCTGCTCGGGGTCCGTCGTCATCCACGCGGACACCGGGGAACTGGTCAGGTCGTGGCCGGATGCCGCCGCGCGGAGCACGTCCCGTTCGGTGAGAATGCCGGCCAGGAAACGGCCTTGCATGATCAGCGCCGAACCGACCTTCTGCCGGACCATGGCCGCGGCGGTGTCCGCCAGCGGGTCGTCAGGGCGGGCGGCGACCACGCGGGTGTTCATCAAGTCGCCGACGGTCAGTGCGCGGGGAGGATCGTCAGCCACTCTCGCCCACCTCGTCTAGGTCCGCGTCCACGTGCGGCGCGGACGGGCCGGACATCTCCTCGGAGAGCATCCGCCACAGCGACCCGGCCCACGAGGAGACCTGCGGCCACCGCATCCAGAACAGCTGCAAGGTGGTCTCATCGAATTCGGCGTGCGCCCGCTCGGGGGAGATCGCATCCGTGAAGTCCTCGAACTGGTGGAGGAGTTCGAGGAAGTGGTCTGCGTCAGCTTCCATGTCATTACCTCCGGGCAGGCGGCGAACGGCAGGCTGGCGTACGGCCGAGAGCGGCTGATTCCGCCGAGTGCGGTGGTCTATACCCCGTTGCGGCGCGACCCAAAAGCAGGCAAGCCAGGAGACACCGGACGCTGCCCTAAGTTGGCTCGGATTCAGTGCGCAGCCGGCGCCGTGCGGCCCGCTCGGCCGCACTGCTTCCTATGCAAAACTCGTTCCCCTCCGGGTCGGCGAACACCACCCACCCGCTCCCGTCCGCCCGGCGGCAGTCCGCCAGCACGGACGCGCCCAGACCGGTCGCTCGCTCAATCTGCTCGTCCCGCTTCGTCGAGGTCGGCCACAGGTCAAAGTGGATGCGGTTCTTCGCCGTCTTCCCTTCCGGGACCCGCAGGAACAACAGTCCCGGCTGACCCGGAACCGGCGCGACCAGTACCGAGTCGTCTTGCGGCATACCGCCGTCCCGGATCTCACGCTCAAGCAGCGCGGCCCAGAACCCGGCCAGCGCGTGCGGATCTCGCGCGTCGAAGGTGAGCTCGTGGATCTCCACGGCCCGGTGCTCGCTATCAGTCATAACGTCATTATGGGTCTGGGCTGGCCAAATCAACTGTCTTACCATGAGGGAATGACTAGCGCGAGTCGATGGATGAAGGTCGGTGACTTCCTGCTCCGCCGCCTCGAAGAGGCCGGCATCGGCCACCTGTTCGGCGTCCCCGGCGACTTCAACCTCGAGCTGCTGCAGCAGCTCGAGGACGCCGGCCGGCTGAAATGGGTCGGCACCTGCAACGAGCTGAACGCGTCCTACGCGGCGGACGGCTACGCGCGGCTGAACGGCATGGGCGCGTTCACCGTGACGAACGCCGTGGGCGCCCTGAGCGCGATCAACGGGATCGCCGGCTCGTACGCCGAGCACGTCCCGGTGATCGCCATCGCCGGGTCGATACCGCTGCGGTCCATCGAGCGCGGCCTGGGAATGCACCACACGACGGGCGACGGGACCTGGGACCGCTTCCTCGGCGCCTTCGCGCAGGTGACCGCCGCCGAAGCCAGGCTGACCCCGTATAACGCGGTCACCGAGATCGACCGGCTGATCCTCACCGCCTGGCGGGAGAAGCTCCCGGTATACATGGAGTTGCCGTCCGACGTCGCCTACCTCGACGTCGAGGTCCCGGATGCCGCGCTGGTACTCGCCCAGCCGCCGTGCGATCCCGAACGGCTGCAGTCGTGCGCCGCCGCGATCGCGAGCCAGCTGTCGGCCGCCAGGTCACCGGCGATCTTGGTGGATCAGGACGTGGACCGGTACGGTGCCGCGGCCGAGGTCGCGGAACTGGCCGGGAAACTGCGGGCGCCGGTGGCGGTGACCGGCCCGGCCAAGGGAGTGATCGACGAGAACTTCCCGTATTACGCCGGCATCTACAACGGCGCGGGACGCCTTCCGCCGACCCGCGAGGCCATTGAGGGCAGCGACTGCCTGCTCTCCCTCGCCTACCGGCCGATCGACGGGACCTCGGGCGACTTCACCGCCCAGCTGCCCGCCAATACGATCCATGCCCGCGGGCACGCGGTGGACATCGGCGAGTACAACTACCAGGCGGTGACCCTTAAGGAGGTCCTGCGCGGCGTAATCGACGCGGTCCCGCAGGTCACGCACCGCCCTGCCCGCCAAGGCGGGCCGGCGATGCCGGCCGCTACGGCCGACGGCTCGGCCAAGCTTAAGCAGGCGGCGTACTGGGAGACCCTCCAGGGCTACCTCCGGCCCGGAGACGTCCTCCTGACTGATAACGGCACGTCGTACGCGATCTTCGGCTTCAAGCTGCCACCGGACTGCACGGTCGTCGCGTCGGTCATCTGGGGCTCGATCGGCTACAGCGTGGGCGCGCTGCTCGGCACGGTGACCGCGGCGCCCAACCGCCGCCACCTGCTGTTCGTGGGCGACGGCTCGTTCCAGGAGTCGGCGCAGGAGCTGTCGACCATGCTGCGGCACGACTGCAAGCCGGTGATCTTCCTGATCAACAATGGCGGATACACCATCGAACGCGGCTACATGGGCAAGACCGAGATCTACAACGACGTCGCCCGATGGGCCTACGCGGAGCTGCCGAAGGTGTTCCGGCCGGATACCACGGCGCGATCGTTCGTCGTCAAGACGGTCGATGACCTGCGGGGCGCCCTCAGCGCGCCGAACGACACGTTGATCTTGGTCGAATCGATCATGGACCCCTACGACGCTCCCGCCGCGGTCATCCACAGCAGCAACAACGGCGCCGAGCTCGACTATGGGCCTCGCGGCCCCCAGCACCGCCCCAACGCCCAGCTCGAGCCCGTCCCGCCCGCCAGCTGAACCGCCCGCGGTCAGCGCGGGACGAGCTTGACGGCCGCGCCGCGGGCCTGCGGGGCGAGGATCGAGTTGACGATGTTCGCCGCGTAGCGGCGGTACTTGGTCCGGTACGCGGTGTCGAGGTCGTCGTCGGCACCCGGGTCGGGGGCGGCGAACGTGATGTCCTTGCTGACGCCGGCCGCCTCGACGTGCCCGGCGTGGGTGGCCTGGGCGCCGCGGTACCAGGCGCCCGACGGCCCGCGCACCGACCGCGCGTACAGGTCGTCGCCGCGCCGGACGACCCACACCGGCCGGGGAGTGCTCAGCGTGCCGTCAGGCCGCTGGAACGCCAGCCGGATCTCGTCGCTGTCCCCGATCCTGGTCAGCTCGTCGCTGGTCCACGTCGTCATCGCGCTGGTCTCCTCGGGTGTCGAGAGGGCAGTCACCACGGGTCCGTTCGGAAAAATTATCCCGAACGTAAGCGGCTGACTCCCCAGCGCCCCCGCTAACTTGTACCTTTCGTTCTCTTGAATCGTTCGTGTTTACCGGGGTAGTGTCGGCGTCGTGAGTGCGTCTGCTGAGCTGCGCGGTGCCGGCCTGCGGGTGACGGCTGCCCGTGTCGCGCTGCTCGAGACCGTCAGGGCCGGTGACCACCTTGGCATCGAGGCGATCACCGCCGGAGTGCGCGACCGGGTGGGCCACATCTCCCTGCAAGCCGTGTACGAGGCACTCCACGCGCTCACCGCCGTGGGCCTCATCCGCCGTATCGAGCCTGCCGGCGGCGCGCCACGTTTCGAGGGGCGCGTTGGCGACAATCATCACCATGTCGTGTGCAGGTCGTGCGGTGTAGTCGCCGACGTCGACTGCGCGGTCGGCGAGGCACCCTGCCTGACCGCGTCTGACGACCACGGCTTCTCTATCAACGAGGCCGAGGTCGTGTACTGGGGGCTATGCCCGGACTGTTCCACCGCTCGCAGTTCGTGAAGACCGCGTATTCCGGAAGGATTTCCATGTCTGAGAATCAAGAACACGATCCAGTAGTCATCGAGGGCGAGACACCGGAGGCGGCGACAGAGACAGCGGGAGGGTGCCCGGTCGTGCACGGTCGGGTGGACCCCACCTCGGGGGACGCCAACTTCGAGTGGTGGCCCAACAAGCTCAACCTGAAGATCCTCGCCAAGCACAACCCCGCGGCCAACCCCATGGGCGCGGACTTCAACTACGCCGAGGCGTTCAACACCATCGACCTGGCGGCCGTGAAGGCCGACATCGGGGCGGTGCTGACGAACTCCCAGCCCTGGTGGCCCGCCGACTTCGGCAGCTACGCGGGGCTCTTCATCCGGATGGCCTGGCACAGCGCGGGCACCTACCGGATCAGCGACGGCCGGGGCGGCGCCGGCTCTGGCCAGCAGCGGTTCGCGCCGCTGAACAGCTGGCCGGACAACGTCAGCCTGGACAAGGCCCGGCGGCTGCTGTGGCCGGTCAAGAAGAAGTACGGCAAGAAGCTGTCCTGGGCCGACCTGATCGTCCTCGCCGGCAACGTCGCCCTCGAGGCGGGCGGCTTCAGGACCTTCGGCTACGGCGGCGGCCGCGAGGACGTCTACGAGCCGGACGCGGACGTCTACTGGGGGCCGGAAACCGAGTGGCTCGGCGACGAGCGCTACAGCGGTGACCGCGAGCTCGCGCAGCCGTTCGGCGCCGTGCAGATGGGCCTCATCTACGTCAACCCGGAGGGCCC
>Ga0335074_10014674_pt1 | contig 10983 bp, 12 predicted proteins | sample Lox_Sample_23_FD_206715 | JGI IMG/M metagenome (GOLD analysis project Ga0335074, IMG submission 206715) | Soil microbial communities from Loxahatchee National Wildlife Refuge, Florida, United States - Lox_Sample_2.3 | ecosystem: Environmental > Terrestrial > Soil > Wetlands | place: USA... | reverse complement strand
GTTCTGGACAGAGCGTCGGATCGGGTTACAGACTCGGGCGGTCTGTGTCAAAAAACATTTCCGCGCCGTGACTTTTAGAGCCACGTAGCGAACTGAACGATGTTAGGTGATCATGAGGCCAGAATCTAGTTGTTTGAGGAGAACGTCTTGAATAGAGTCCTGATTTCATTTTTATTTTTAGCAACCGTGCTTCCGCTTGCCGCCGCAGCTCCGCCGATGGTCGGCGAAAGAGCCCCCGATTTCGCCCTCTCTACTCCAGAAGGAAAAAGTGTCCGGCTTTCGGACATGGCTTCGAAGGGTCCGGTCGTTTTGGTTGTGCTTCGCGGATACCCAGGCTATCAGTGTCCATATTGCAATCGTCAGGTCCAGGACTTTATCCAGAAATCGCAAGGCTTTTCTGATGCTGGAGCCCATGTGGTGCTGGTGTATCCCGGTCCCCCGCAGGACCTGGGAGCGAGAGCGAACGAGTTCTTGGTGGACAAGAAACTCCCGAAAAATTTCGATCTGGTTCTTGATCCGGGCTACACGTTCACAAACATGTACGGGCTTCGCTGGGATGCTGTACAGGAAACGGCGTACCCATCGACATTCCTAATCGATCGCCAGGGCGTTGTATTCTTCAGCAAGATCGTGAAGGAGCACGGAGGTCGCACCACGGCGGCGGAAATCCTCGACGCCATGCCTAAGCCCAAGCCGGCGAAATAAAGTCGACCTGAGCGGCGAACCATATTTATTAAATACTCAACAGACTGCGCCCAGCAGTTGCGCGGCTCGGCCCTCTGCTGGTCGCTAGCTGCCAGTGATCTGATCGCGATCCGTAGCCCGTCAGCAGCAGGGATTGATGTGCGCGACCGTAGATGAGCACTCTAGGAGGTTGCCCTTTGGGTATCCATCAGGTTGAGACTTTCCGTGGCGTGATTCCGTGGAGCACAAGGAACTCGGCGCGCTGCTGCTTTCTCCAGCAAAGCCTTGATTGAACAGGCCAAACCGGAGGCAATTGTCCCTGCATCTCGCTAGCCGCCGGTTGACGCCGTGGGAACACGCCGTAACTCAAACCGATACAGGAGCGAAAAAAATAGCATGAGAGCAGCCTCCGCTACCAGAGCCGTCGCCCTTCGCTGGGTGTTTTTCGCTTCGATGGCATTTTTTGCATCGGCCTGCTTCGGGCAGCGTTTCGACCCGGTTCACTGGTCCCTGCGGTCGGACGTTCAGCGCGTACGTTCCGGCGAGGCGATTGCTCTTCAGTTGACAGCGACGATCCAGCCGGGATGGCACCTTTATTCCCTGACGACGCCCGGAGGCGGGCCGACTCCAACTACCGCCGTTCTTGAAGGCGGAACGCTTCAGAGTGCCGCGCTTTACGAGCCGGCGCCGGAACGGCGATTCGATCCGAGCTTCAACCTCGACACCGAAATATTTTCGGGACAAGTGATTTTGCTTGTGACGGGCACTGTTGTTCCCACCCACACGCAGGGCGGGCTAGACGTGATCGCCGACTTGCGCTATCAGGCTTGCAGTGACCGTCTTTGTCTACCTCCGAAGAAAAAAACCGCGTCCCTGAATCTTCTGGTCGATTCGACTGCGCCTGCGCCGCCCAAGTTTCAGATTCCGGCTGGCTACATTCTCGTCGGATCGCCCGGAAAGCTCTCCGCGCAAGTTCCTCCCGCGAAGCCAGACCTGCACGATCAAGGCAACGCCGGAGTATTCCTGCTGACTGCGTTCGGATTGGGTTTGGCCGCCGTTTTCACTCCATGCGTGTTCCCAATGATTCCGATCACGGTTACTTTCTTCCTCAATCGCCGAGGCGGGGTCACGCAAGCTGCGACCTTCGCCCTCGGGATTGTGTTCTTGTTTTGCGGGATCGGTCTCGGGATTACCACTCTGACGGGTCCGTTCGGAGTAGTGCGATTGGGAGCGAGTCCGTGGGTAAACGGGTTCATAGCCGCTGTTTTCGCGATCTTCGCGATCAGCCTCCTGGGCGCGTTCGAGATCACTCTGCCCTCCGGGTTGCTCACCAGGCTGGATCATCTGTCGCGCCGCGATGGATATCTTGGAACTCTGTTAATGGGCCTGACTTTTTCGTTCACAGCGTTCGCTTGCGTCGGCCCTTTTGTGGGAAGCCTGCTGGCCGCATCCGTTCAGACCCCTGGTTCGCGCACTCTGTTGGGCATGTTTAGTTTCGCGACTGGTTTATCCTCGCCATTTTTTTTCCTCGCGGCCTTTCCCTCTTACCTCAAGAAGCTGCCGAAGAGCGGCCAATGGATGGTGCGGGTGAAGGTGGTCATGGGCTTCATATTGCTGGCGGCGATGCTGAAGTATTTGAGCAATGTCGATCAAGTCCTTCAAATTGGCTTTCTGAGCCGTGAGCGCCTACTCGCAGCTTGGCTGGTGCTGTTTTCGCTCGCTGGGTTTTATCTGCTGGGCCTCCTGCGACTGGAAGGCATGAGTTCCGAGGAGCCGCTCGGCGTCGGAAGGCTACTTGTCGCAAGCCTCGTCCTGACGTTTGCCTTCAGCCTCGTTCCGGGAATGTCAAGTTCCAGGCTTGGCGAGCTGGAAGCCTACCTGCCAGCGCCGCAACAGGATGCGTCGTCGGCGGCGGGTGGGAGCGAGGCCGCGCTCGCATTCCTCAAGAACCAGTATCCGGAGGCATTGGCAAAGGCTCGTGACGAACACAAATCGGTACTCGTCACGTTCACGGGTTACGCCTGCACCAATTGCCACTGGATGAAGGCTAATCTGTTCACGCAACCTGAGGTCGCGGCCCGGATGAAGGATTTCGTCCTCGTGGACCTGTACACCGATGGCTCCGATGAGGCTTCCGTTAAGAACCAGGAACTTCAGTTGAAAACATACGGTACGGTTGCCATCCCTTTTTACGCGATCGTCGGTCCCGAAGGAAACACGGTGACGACTTTTCCGGGTCTCACGCGAAATGCAACAGAATGGCTCGATTTCCTTAAAGAGGGAATCCTGCAGTCGAGCCGCTCCGTGGTTGGAATTCCCCTTCATGACGCCGCGACGATCCGCCAGGCGACTCAGGCATAGATAGAAGGAGAGAGATGCTACACACTAAATCACAAATCGCGTGGTTCGGAGCGCTGGTTATTGGCATGGCGCTCCTAATCGGCAACCCTGGTTCATCCGGTGCAACTTCAGGGCTGATGAACGTGAAAGACCGGCGTCCGGCGCCAGATTTCATTCTGAAAGACTCCAAGGGAGCGCAGATCAAGTTATCCGTTTACAAAGGAAAGGTTGTCCTCTTGAACTTCTGGGCCACCTGGTGTGGTCCGTGCAAGGCGGAGATCCCGTGGTTCGTCGAATTTGAAAGCAAGTACAAGGGCTCGGGTTTCGCGGTGCTCGGCGTCTCGATGGACGACGATGGCTGGAAAGCTGTGCGGCCTTTCTTGGAGCAGGCGAAAATGAACTACACCGTCATGCTCGGTGACGATGCCACAGCATCGAAGTTCGGAGGCATTGATTCACTTCCACAGACCTTCCTCATCGACCGTCAAGGTAGAATCGCGGCGAAGCAAATGGGACTCACGAGGCAGACCACGTATCAGGAAGAGATTGTGGAGTTGCTACGGACAACGAACTGAGGGGAAGACTGGGCGATGCACCCAAACTGTCGCGTGGTTCCGTCGGTCTGGCCTTTTGTGCCAATGAGCCGAGTTACTGGCCGAGGTCCAAGGCTGCCATTGCCGTCGAGCCTATTGAAGCACAACACAGCCATTGCGCCCTCCCTGGCCTGGTAGACCAACGCAGATTCGTACGGACGCGCATTCCGGAAAAAGGATGCAGCAAGGGAAGCGAAAAGACACAAGATTATCACGTTGCATTAGCTCGGAATAACCAAGTGCGGCTGAGTTCCTTTCCTGGGATTCGCGGTCCGTGTGCATCGTTAAGACGCATAGATGAAAACTCGGCGAAAGGTGTTAGAGGTCTGCTTCGCGTTGCTTCCGGGGCGGGAATGAGCGCGTTCTTGCGAGCCGGAGACCTACCGGCGCACCTTGAGGTAGGGGAGGCCTCAATTGACGTTTACTTCGATTCGGACCCGTTCGATCTCGGCCGCGCAACCCTGCTCGACTGGGTGATGCAATCCGCGCAAGCCACGACCGCGTACTTCGGCAGGTTCCCGGTGACACACGCCCGGGTCCGCCTTCTTCCTTCCGGTGGCGGGCGCGTTTCCAACGGCGTGAGTTTCGGCGAACCCGGAGCGCCATGCCAGGTCACAGTCGGCCAACATGTCACTCAGGCCGATCTCGACGACGATTGGGTGCTGACCCACGAAATGATTCACTTCGGTTTTCCATCCGTAGAGGAGCGCCATCATTGGATTGAAGAAGGTATCGCAACCTATGTCGAGCCGATTGCCCGAGCCCAGGTTGGACGATTGACGACCGAGCGCGTGTCGCGCGAGATGGTGGATGGCATGCCGCAAGCTTTGCCGGCAACCGGCGACCAGGGGTAGATAATACCCATACATGGGCCGGACTTACTGGGGGGGCGCGATCTTCTGCCGACGAATTCACGATCGAGGAGGAAGACATATGCGTTTTGCTTTTTTGTGGATGCTTGCGATTGCCGTTCTTGACGGCCAGAACATCAAGACCGGCCCGCCGGTTGGAAACCGGGTGCCCGATTTTTCGGCCCAGGATCAGGAAGGCCGGACACAAACCCTGAAATCCGTCAGCGGCCCGAAAGGAACGATGCTTGTCTTTTTCCGCTCGGCCGACTGGTGACCATACTGCAAAACACAGCTCGTGGAGCTGCAACGAAATCTGAATGCGATCCGGCAGCAGGGGCTGGGGCTGGCAGCCATCAGCTATGACTCGGTCGCGGTGCTGAAGAATTTTACGGATCGGCTGCACATCACGTTTCCGCTGCTCTCCGATCCTGAGTCGAAGATCATACGCGCCTTCGACATCCTGAATGAGACGGTCGCGCCGGGCACGGCGTTCTACGGGATCCCATACCCTGGCACCTACGTCATAGACCCTCAAGGACGAGTCGTTTCAAAGCATTTTGAGGACGACTACCGGGAACGCATTTCTGCTACGGACATTCTGATCCAGGACTTTGGCAAGTCCGCGGATGCGGCGCGCGAGGTTGCGGAAACCAAGCATCTTCGTCTCACCACGGCCGCAAGCACCCCAGTGGCAAGGCCTGGTCATCGGATAGTGCTGAGCCTCGAAATCGACCTCAAACGCAAAATGCACGTCTACGCTCCCGGCGTGCAAGGCTACATTCCCATCGAATGGAAACTGGAGGAGGGAGCTGCCGGGAAGTTGCAACCTGTCGCATACCCCGCCTCGGAGATGCTGCACCTGAAAGCGATCGGCGAGACCGTGCCGGTTTATCGAGGCCGCGTGATCATCAAACGAGAGATCACCTTCGGCCAGGAAGCCGCGCTGAAGCCATTGGTCAATCCGGCTGGCGAATTGACGCTGAAGGGATCATTCCGGTATCAGGCGTGCGATGATCGTGTGTGCTACGTTCCGCAGGTAGTGCCCCTGGAGTGGCACTTTCATTTTGAAGCTCTGGAGCGTGCCCGCGTCCCAGCAGATTTGCAGCGCAAGCTTCGGTAGGTGGAGGAGCTGAATCCGAGGTGGAATCCGCTTCATCCCGTAACCAGTCGTCAAATCGTCGAGAAAAACCTACATGGAGACAGAAAGCGGCAAATTAAAAGCAGCGCGGGAGACTCCCGTTCTCGGCAGACCGCCAGAAGCTCGCGTTCGTCTCCAATCGCAACACCAAGGAGCGGTACGAGCTCAACATATTCGTCGCGGAGGATTGTAAATAATCTATGACACCCATTAACCTGTACGGACAAATCGCCGCTGTAACCGGTAGCGGACGCGGCATCGGGCGAGTGACGGCGCAAACCCTGGCTGCGGCCGGCGCAACGGTCGCGTTGCTCTCGCGATCCCCGCGCGAATTGGCGGAAAGCGTCACCCTCATCGAGCGCGCCGGCGGACGGGCCCGCGCTTTTCCCCTGGACGTTCTCAATGCCACGGCGGTGGCCGAAACACTGGCGGAGATCGAGCGTACGCTGGGACCGCTAGATCTGCTGGTGAACAACGCCGGCGACGGCGGACCGGTGGGTCCGCTGGAGGAGACTGATCCCGCGCTTTGGTGGCACACGCAAGAGGTCAACCTGCGCGGGCCGATGCTGTGTACGCACGCGGTGTTGCCCGGCATGATCGAGCGGCGGCGTGGGCGGATTATCAACGTATCGAGCAGAGCAGCAGAAATCACTCAACCGTATTTTTCGAGTTACATTGTCAGCAAGGCGGCATTGAACAAGATGACGGAATTGTTGGCGGTGGAGACCAAGCGGTATAGTATCGCCATGTTTGCGATTTCGCCGGGAGCAGTACATACGGCAATGTCCGAGGCGTTTCTCAAATCAGAGAAGGCCGCCAAATGGATGCCCTGGTTCCGTCCCATGTTCGCGGAGCACGCCGTGCCGCCGGAGCTTGCCGCGAACTTGTGCCTGAGGCTGGCCTCCGGCCAAGCCGACTCCCTAACGGGGAAATGCCTCTCCATCACCGACGATCTGGCTGCCCTGGCCGCGAGTGCCATGGGCTAGAAGAACCGCAACGACGCTTTGCTGAGACGATCCGGGTCAAGTCGTCAAGCGTTCGATCTGGGTCACCGGCTTCGGGTCTCGCCATGCACTGCGATTGCACCGAGCGTTTGAACCGCTAGCTGTTATGAAGTTTGCGATGAGAAGTGAGGCTAGGGCTAAATTCTAAGAATCGCGTCTGAGATGGGGCGCTGGTCATTTGAAACGCGCGGTCTACCAGAATGGAGCGACCGCCCATAGGAGGCAGCGCGATCAGACGTACGGTGGCGAGAGCGCGCGAGCGGAAAGCTGGGGAGTGGGGACCAGGCGGCTCCGGAGCTCCAACAGGTGGATAGTGACTGCGGCAACAACCCGGGTCGCTGTGATGACTTAGCGGCGGCGCGCTCTCGTGGTTGCAGCAGGAATGCGCTACACATTCAGCCCATAGTCCTTCCAGGTCGCAACAAAGTTCACAGTGGCAGGTCAATGTGAAGACACAGGCCAGCGGCGCCCCAAGTAAGCGATTGGGCTGACCCGTCGATCTAAAGCCTTGGCGAATAGCTGCCACTCACGCAATTGACATCTTCAATTTCTTGTCGGGCCGTGCGTCTATGCGGTTTGGGTCTGCGTGCCGCTCCACGCCTGTGGGAGAAATTGCTGGTCCACCGGGGTTTCCGCCATGTGGTTGGCGTAATTGCTCAACGTCTTCATGGTGACGGCAAACACAACTTCCAAAACGTTTTCACGCGTGTACCCTGCCGCGAGGAATACTTCGATCCGCTTGTCGGACACGCGTCCGCGAGATCGGACTACCTCGACCACAAAAGAGCGAAGAGCTTCCAGCCTTGACTCAGGTAGGATGCTTCCACTCCGAAGAGCTGCCAGCACGGGCTCTGGCATCCCAGCCATCGTGGCCACGGTGCTGTGCGCTGCCATACAGTATTCACAGCAGTGCTCATAACTTGAAGCAAGCATCATCACTTGCTGCTCGATTGGACTCAGACTGGCCTCGCCGAGCAAATCAGTAAGGTCCATATACGCCCTTAGCGCGATTGGCGCCTCAGCGAGCACGGCCAACAAGTTGGGCACGAACCCAAAAATCCTTTCCGCAGCGTTCAGATCCTGTCTTGCAGATACCGGTGCGGTCTCCGCGGTATGGACGACAAATTTCATTTGGTTGTTCCTTCCACTCATCAGGTTCGTCGTTATTGCGAACGAGGTTACGGTCGAAGACGAGTGGGGGCAACTGCGCGAACACTTCCAGCGAAGAGTTCACGCGTCTTCCTTGGCCTCGTCCCATGCATTCCTGGATCATCGACTTCGAAAAGGCGTCGCACCGGCTCGGCTCTGAAAGCTACTTCGGCCAGCTGAGGTATCAGGGACCGTAACTTTGCAAATCCGTTTTCCGAATTCACCTGCAAGGAGCGTACATCGAATGACGTCTCGTGGAAGAAAACTGTTCCTCCGACTTCTTGAACTGGCCGCGTCGCCTACACGATTCCAATGAAGACGCATCGCATACTCATCGTCGGCGGTGGCTTCGGAGGCGTATACACTGCGCAGCGGCTCGAGCAGATCTTCGCGCGCCGGAAGGATGTCGAGATCACACTGATCAGCGGAGAGAACTTTCTCTTATTTACGCCCATGCTCGCTGAAGTGGTCTCCAGTTCCATCGAAGCAAACCACATCGTCAGCCCCATTCGAGCTTTCTTTCGAAGGGTAAGATTTCAGAACAGTGACGTGCAGTTCATCGATTTCGAGAGGCGGGTTGTAATTTCCTCCCACTGCCCCCAGTGCGGTCCTCGCGAACTGGCGTTTGACCACCTCGTTTTGGCCTTGGGCTCGACGACCGATTTCCACGGTATTCCCGGAGTTTCCGAAAATGCCAGGTCCATGAAGACGCTCGCCGACGCGATGGCTCTTCGAAATCACATCATCGATGTCCTCGAACACGCGGATATGCAGACCGACCCCGACGTACGCAAGTCCATGCTGACGTTTGTCGTCGCCGGCGGCGGATTTGCTGGGACCGAGACTGTAGCGGAAGTCCACGATTTTCTGCAAACTGCGTGTCGCCTGTATTCTACAATCGGGCCAGACGAAATTCGCGTCGTTCTGGTTCACTCGGGTGGACGAATTATGCCCGAGATCGGTCGCGAGCTCGCTGAATACGCCCTAAAGAAACTCAAGGCCAAGGGGATCGAATTTGTTCTGAATGTGCGCGTGAATTCCGCGAGCGAAGCCTGGGTCGAACTTAGTGACCGGCAAAGAATTGCCACCAAGACCCTAATCTGGACGGCGGGTGTGGCGCCTAGTCCGTTGCTCTCCAGTTTGCCGTGCAAACGTAATCGCAGAGGGCAGGTGACGACCAACGAGTATCTGGCCGTGCCCGGCCACCGTGGACTCTGGGCGCTAGGCGATTGCGCCGAGATCCTCAATGGTTTTGACGGCAAGCCCAGCCCGCCGACTGCACAGAACGCCATGCGACAAGGGAAGGTCGTCGCGGAAAACATCGCCGCCGCCCTTGGCATCGGCACGGAGAAACCCTTTGCTTACAAACCGGTGGGGATGCTGGCGTCGCTCGGTCGGAGATGCGCTGTAGCAGAGATCTTTGGGTTCAGTTTCTCCGGCTTTTTCGCCTGGTGGCTCTGGCGCACGATATATCTTCTCAAACTGCCGGGTTTAGAACGAAAGGTGCGGGTCGCCTTGGACTGGACTCTTGACCTATTCTTCGCGCGGGATATTGTGCTTCTCAAGCTCCTCATGAGACCAGATCTTCGCCAGGTGCGGGAGGTCCGCACGGAGATGGAAAGTGAAAGCTATCGACCCTCCTTGACGCCGGGCAAAGACTTATTCCAGACCTGACCGCATCTATGGCCTGCGCCGCTAACCACTTGGCAGCCGGACGGGACAGCGAGATGGAGCAGATTTACGGACTCGCTCCGAACGCAGACTTCTCCCGCGTGATCCTTGAAACCTGTCGATCCGTGCTGGCTGTGTTCACGCCTCCGAAACTCACCTGGTCTGACTTAGGGACACCACCCAGAGTTAGGCAAACATTGGCACTGGTTGCGTCCAACGGGAGAGCCTAGATCACGCAGCCACTAACGTGGCATTTGAAACTGCGCTTGGCGTCGCTATGGATGAAGGCGGCTGGCAGAACCTGAGACCTTTCATAGCAGCGCATAATGTGAGCTACCGCGTTGCGATTGGCACTGACCAAGTCGCGCGGCGTTACGGAGGAATCGCTTCATTGCCGACGACGTTCATCATTGACTAGGAGGGTAAGATTGCGGCTGTCCACATCGGTCTGGTCAGCAAGACCAATCACGCGAGTGGCCCATAACCGAGGCACAATTGCAAATATGTCAACTGATCGTCGCTATACTTGCCGTGCCAAGTTACAGTGCCGCTGCTTTGTTGGCGCCTTCTCAGGGCGCCTGTTCCAACAAAGAGCGTAAGCGCTCATACGCCCGGTGGGCTTTTTGCTTGACCGCTCCGACCGTTGAAGACGTCGCGCGAGCAACCTCTTCAATACTCAATCCATTCACCTTGAGCATGGTCAGAACCTCGCGCTGGCTCTCCGGAAGCGACGCTACCAGTTCTTCGAACGGTGGAAGGTGGCTCGTCTCCTCCTCGTTTGCCGGAACCTCAGGCAGTGCATAGGCTGAAGTCTCACGTGATGCGATGCGCTGACGCTTGCGATAACTATCCACCCGTACACGCCGGGCTATGGCATAAATCCAGGGGAGCAAGGGCTCGCTTGGCCGATACGTGTGGCGCACCCGGTGAATGCGCAGCCACACGTCTTGGAGCATGTCTTCCGCGTCGGTTCTGCTGCCCATTTGGCTCGCGAAAAACCGATACAGCTGTGGGCTGAGCGACTCCACCAGAACGGTTACGGCGGTAGCGTCGCCCCGTTGGTACAACACCATTAGGCTTGCCAAGTCCGGCGCAGGAGACGGATAGTGACCGGTATCCGGTCGTATCGGTTGCTCCTCGTGCTTCGGCTGGATTGTCATGCTCCTACAACTCGTTCCACCATGCCTCATCTGAGCTAGACTCTTCACCCCCTCAGACGGGATGCGCGAGGAAAGGATGCAAGACTTAAGAAACTCCATCGTTGGCGCAATACCGTACGTTGCGGCATGGCCCCCGGCCGGTGCCGAGGGCTCAAAAAAAGATGATCAGCCGTAACTTCTGGTTCCTGGGCCCGAACTCCCAAGCATAGAACTCACTTGCGCTCATCCCTTCGCTCGTCTTGATTAAGGCTGTCAGGCGATGCGGACACGTCGGTGGGTTTGAGGTTTAGTCGAACGAGGTTTCGATACTCAAAGCTTGAGGAGATGTGTACATGCGCTCACTGTTTGTAGCTGCTGGTTCATTCCTAACAGCGTTGTTGTTTTTGACCTTTG
>Ga0335074_10014673_pt1 | contig 10983 bp, 8 predicted proteins | sample Lox_Sample_23_FD_206715 | JGI IMG/M metagenome (GOLD analysis project Ga0335074, IMG submission 206715) | Soil microbial communities from Loxahatchee National Wildlife Refuge, Florida, United States - Lox_Sample_2.3 | ecosystem: Environmental > Terrestrial > Soil > Wetlands | place: USA: Florida... | reverse complement strand
CCGGTTCGATCGGAGTGCATACCAATCAGCACCATCGCCGCCGTCGTCACCAGAAACGGAATAACGGCCACGATTCCCGTCCAGAAATAACTCAACCCCGACAATGCCCGGATCACGCTCGGCAGCCATAAAGTCACCCCGTACATCGTGGTCGACACGGCGAAATAAACCAGCGACAGCAGCCAAAGCTTCGGGCTGAGAAGAATCCTCCCAAAACTCTGCTGAGGAATAAGCGCTTCGGAACTCTTTTCCGCTGCCAGTTCATCCAGCAGCCACTCCTTCTCGTCACCTTTTAGCCAGCGTGCCTCGTGTGGAGTATCAGCCAAAGTCAGAAAGACAACCAGTCCAAGAATGATCGCCGGCAAGCCCTCAATTATGAACATCCATTGCCATCCCGTGAGGCCGGAGCCATGCAGATTCAGCAGCCCGCCAGAGATGGGACTGCCGATGACGCCCGCAATCGGATTCGCCGTCATAAACCAAGCCACGGCGCGCGCTCGGGTCTTCGCCGGAAACCAGTTCTTCATGTACAGAATCATGCCAGGGAAAAAACCGGCCTCCGCCGCGCCCAGCAGGAATCGCATGACCGAAAAGCTGACCGGCCCGCGAATGAAAATCATCAGGCACGAAATTACTCCCCAGGCCGCCATCAACCATGAAATCCAGCGCCGTACGCCAACTTTTTCCAATATGAGATTGCTCGGAACTTGAAAGAAAAAGTAGCCCGCGAAAAACATACCCGCGGCGCGGCCGTAATCCGCATCCGAAATATGGAACTGTCCCCGCATCTGCAGGATGGCAAAACCCACGTTGATGCGGTCGAGATAGGCGACGACGTAGAGCAGAAACAGAAACGGCATAAGGCGCAGCATCATGCGCGAGACTACGCCGGATTCAATGCGATCGGGCTCAGCTGGCAAGACAGTTCCGCGAACCGGAGGAAATGATTGGAGGATTCTACGCTAGTCCGAGCTGTTGACGAATGGCCGCGACAATTTGCGTCGGAGCTCGGTTAATTGCCACCGTGACTGCGTCTCCCGGTTCTTCCAAATCAGCAAGCTGGCTGGCAAGAATTTTGTCGTCTGCGAAATGACCCTTGCGTGCACGCAGGCGCGAGTCAATCAACGCGGCATCCCCTTTTAGATAAACGAATTTCACTTCAGGCCCGACTTTCAGCTCTTCCCGGTACTTGCGTTTTAGCGCCGAACACGCGAGCACAACATTCACGCCGCTCGCAATCCAATTCGCGATTTCCTGATGCAGGCGCCTGAGCCAGGGGTCGCGGTCGACATCGGTAAGAGGAATGCCGCGATGGATTTTTTCTTTGTTTTCCGCAGAGTGATAATCGTCGGCATCGGCGAACTGCCAGCCAAGTTGCCGCGCCAGCAGGCTTCCAACCGTTGTCTTGCCAGCGCCGACCACCCCCATGACGATCACGATCACCTGTGGCCTACTTCTTTGCGTAGTTCTTTTCGAGTCCCGTGCGGCCGTTCGTCACGGTAAACGACCCGTCGGCCTGAGCCACAACCTTCAGATACTTCCCTTCGCAATTCTCTTTCACGTTCGCGATGTGATCGTCGGGAACATTGTGATCGCGATCCGATTCCTCCGCGTAGTGGAGCTGCCACAGATCCTCCAGCCCCGGCGAGTCATGCACAATCTGCCAGGCATCCGGACTATTTCCCTTCCGTGGCCCGTTGTTGATGATCGCCACCCGCGGATGCAGCGCCCAGTCCATAGCTTTTGTATTCGATTGATCGAATCCATGATGCGTCACCAGAAACAGATCCACGGTGCCGATCATGTTGTTCGGGCAGGCAATTTCCAGTTCTTTCTTCTTGGTGAGATCGCCGAGATCGAGAAAGCGAAATTTGTCATAGGTGATTAAAACGCCAACTGAGCGTGCATTCTCAGAGTTATCCACCGGCGGCTTCGGTTCGCTGGCGCAATAGGGATTCGCCTCGCCCGCTCCCGGCAACGGCTCGGTGATGTGCTCGCCCGCCGCCGTCAGCACGCGCACTTCGATTCCCCTGATGGGCACGCCCCATCCCGGCTTGACCACAACGTGCGCATGGCCCGCGATAGCTTTCTCGTAAGCAGCATAATCGGTACGCGTGACATCCGAATCTTCCAGATTTGGACCATGGTCGAGGAACGTGCCGACCTTAATCCCGTCAACCAGTTGCGGCACTCCGCCGACGTGATCGCGATGATAATGCGTGATTAGTACATAATCGATCTGCTTAATCCCGGCCTGATGCGCTGCCGTCATGATGCGATCGGCGTCACGCCCGTCGTTTCCCGGCCAGCCGGTGTCAATCAGCAGCGATTGCCCGGACGGACTCACGACAAGCGTGGACTGCCCGCCCTCGACATCGATGAAATAAATCTGGAGCGGACCTTCCGGCTTCGTACTACGCGCGAACGAAACAAGAGCCGTGAACAAAACGCAGAGCGACGCCGCTTTCACCAAGGAATGCATGATATGCACCTGAAGGGGAAATGTGTTTCGGGAATTATGCCACGTGTTCGCGAAAAACGTAGAGTTGACCTTGTTTCTGCCAATCGCAACGCAGGCTCCTGATCCATCACAATTAAAACCTTTTCCTTCGGCGACGGCAGTCGTAATTAGGTAAAACACAGCATCGTCAAGTTGGGGCCGGTTGTGCTAGTCTTGCGCTTGCTCTCGACCACCTTTTCCCTTGACACGAAGAGACGGTCGGAGCAGGTATGCTGTCGTTGAGCGTGTAAACGTGGGGTTTGCGGCGCTCCAGAACCGGATCGGGATCCCTTTAATCTCTTGTTGACATCATCAATGATGAGCACGATAACCCTGCCTCTGTCGGCTGTGCGGACTCGGGCCAGCTCCGTTTTGCGAGATTACGCCGAACTCACCAAGTTGCGGGTCACGACGCTGATTGTGATGACCGCATGGTGCGGATATTTTTTCGGCGCGCATCAGGCCGGACTTCCCTGGTTCAGCTTTGGGCTCCTGCACGCCCTCCTCGGCATTGGACTGGCGTCCAGTGGTACTGCTGCGCTCAACGAGGTCATCGAGTACGAGATTGACGCACACATGCGCCGTACCGCGCACCGCCCCATTCCCGCTGGCCGTATGAGTCGGCTGCATGCCGCGATTGTCGGCGGTTCCGCGGCGATTGGCGGGTCGATTTATCTGGCCATCTTTACCAATCCTCTGACCGGGTTGCTCACGTTCCTGACTTCGGTTGTTTATCTCGCCGCTTATACACCGCTCAAACGAATCTCGCCAATCTGCACCTTCGTTGGAGCTTTTCCCGGCGCCATGCCGGGAGTCCTCGGCTGGACCGCCGTTCGCGGCCGCCTCGAATGGGGCACGCTGGTTTTATTTGCAATCTTATTTGTCTGGCAATTTCCGCATTTCTTTTCGATCGCCTGGCTTTATCGTGAAGATTACGCCAAGGGCGGAGTACGCATGCTTCCGGTCGTCGAACAAGATGGACGATCGACAGCGCGACGAATTCTTTTGTACTCGCTGGCGTTGATCCCGATCAGCATCGTCCCGAGCTTCATGGGAATGGCCGGCAATATCTATCTCATCGGCGCGGTTGTGCTCGGCCTCTCGCTCTTGTATTTTGGGGTTCGCCTCGCATTTTTGAATCTTCCTCTGGCAAGCCCGCAGTCAAAATTGCGCGCACGCCATGTTCTGCAAGCGACCGTTGTTTACCTGCCTCTGCTCTTCGCCCTGATGATGAGCAACTCTGTTCGGCCGTAGTTTCCAACATTTTTCAAATGGGCTGCCGCATTCAAACGTGGAGATCCCACTTCTCGCTGTTGTTGCAAGAAATGGAAACGGGTTTCGCCGCGATCGATTGGAACGGTGCACTCACGCATTCGCTATCAATAATCGTAAAATGCACTGGGACTGAAACGTGAATCTCACCGAAGATCCGCATCGCAGATTCAATCCTCTCACCAACGATTGGGTTGTAGTCTCTCCGCATCGCACGAAACGCCCTTGGCAAGGCGATGTCGCGCCACTCCCAACTGCTGCCGAGCCGGAATACGATCCGAAATGTTATTTGTGTCCGGGCAACGAACGCGCGGGAGGCGTCCGCAATCCGCAGTACTCTTCGACCTTTGTTTTCGACAACGATTTCGCAGCGCTCAAACCTGATATTCCGCACGAGCGTGTCGATCTCGATGCCAAAGGACTACTGGTCGCCGAATCAGAACCCGGCATTTGCCGCGTGGTTTGCTTTTCTCCCAAACACAATCGCACGCTCGCCACCATGGACGTGAACGAAATCGAAATCGTGATTGAAACCTGGCGGCAGCAATTCCGCGAACTGGGCAGCATAGATTTCGTCGACTATGTACAGATTTTCGAGAACCGCGGGGCTATGATGGGTGCCAGCAATCCGCATCCGCACTGCCAGATTTGGGGAACCTATTCCATCCCGCAAGAGCCTAAAAAAGAACTCGCCGCGCAATACACATACTTCAGCAACTGCAATCGTTGTCTGCTATGCGACTACATCGAACTGGAGCGAAAACAGAAAGTCCGTGTCGTTGCTGAAAACGCGCGATTTCTGGCCGTCGTGCCCTTCTGGGCGATGTGGCCTTTCGAGACTCTGATCTGCAGCCGGACTCATATCGGAAGCATGAACGAATTCACAACCGATGATTCGCGCCAGCTCAGCACAATGCTCAAGCAGGTCATTTCCACTTACGACAAGTTGTTCTCAGTTCCTTTCCCCTACACGATGGGCTTTCATCAGACCCCTACGGATGGGGTGGATCACCCCGAGTGGCATTTTCACGCGCATTTTTACCCGCCTCTGCTACGCTCTGCGACCGTCCGCAAATTCATGGTCGGATTTGAAATGTTAGGCACGCCGCAGCGTGACATCACTCCCGAAAGCGCCGCCGAACGCCTGCGCGCCCTGGCCGGAGGATAATTTGAACTCCAAAACTTCTAACTATTCCGGACGAACAGAAATGATGAGTGAGGGTGCCCCATGTCTCGCCGTTTTTGCGAGACGTGGGAACCGGACACCGCATTTCGGCCTTACCCGATATGCCGTCGCGCTGCTCATCCTGATCTTGTGCGTCTCCTCCGCCCTTTGTGCTCAGCAACCATCGCCGGTTCACCTCACCGCCGAGCAAGATCACCAACGCATCATGGACCTGCTGCATATCAAGTCTCTGCGCCGCGGCCCGGATGGCGATCCCAAATCTCCCAACGCTGCGAACTTTGATGAATCCAAGGTCCGTTCTTACGTCTTGCCGGATCCCTTGCAACTCAACAACGGCAAGCACATCACAACCGCGGCGGAGTGGTGGAGCGAACGACGCCCGGAAATCGTGGAAGCCTTCGATCGCGAAGTCTACGGCCGCGTTCCCGCCAACACTCCGAAAGTGGCTTGGGAACTTAAAAGCACGAAGCGGGAAATGTTCGGAGATGTCCCTGTAATAACCAAAGACCTCGTCGGCCACGTCGATAATTCTGCATATCCCGCTATCACCGTCGACATGCAGTTGACCCTGAGTACTCCCGCCAATGCGAAACTTCCAGTCCCCGTAATCCTGGAGTTCGGGCTCAGCCCTGAAGTGCTGGCTGCGCTCATCAAACGCTTTCCTCAATTCAAACCAATTGGGCCGAGCTGGCAACAGCAACTCGCCGAGAAAGGATGGGGCTCCGCCACTCTGGTGGCGACCAGCGTGCAAGCCGATAGCGGAGACGGTCTCACCGCCGGCATCGTCGGCCTCACGAATCGCGGCCAGCCGCGGAAGCTGGACGACTGGGGCGCATTGCGCGCCTGGGCCTGGGGCGCGAGCCGCGCGCTCGACTACTTTGAGAGCGACAAAGAGGTTGACGCGAAACACGTCGGCATTGAAGGCTTATCGCGTTACGGAAAGGCCGCGCTGGTCACGATGGCGTACGATCCGCGATTTGCCATTGGCTTCATTGCGTCCTCAGGCGCAGGGGGAGCCAAAATCCTGCGCCGGAATTTCGGCGAACAGGTCGAGAACCTGGCTTCGACTTCGGAATACCACTGGTTCGACGGAAACTTCCTGAAATATGCCGGCCCGCTCAGCGTCGATGACTTGCCCGTCGATGCTCACGAACTCATCGCTCTCTGCGCGCCGCGTCCGGTCTTCATCAGCAGCGGATCACAACAAGTCGAAGGCGGTTGGGTCGACGCCAAGGGAATGTTCCTCGGAGCCGTGGGCGCAGGGCCGGTCTACCGCTTGCTCGGCAAGAAGGATTTGGGAACCACAGAAATGCCGCCAATCGGAACTGCGCTGATCAGTGGCGACATCGCCTGGCGCCAACATACCGACGGTCATACCGCCGGGCCGAACTGGCCAACATTCTTGACATTTGCCAGCAGATATTTCCCGTCGGCCGAGAATTCGAAAGCGGCAGCGAATCTGCAATCATCCAGCGAAGATTCTTCTCTGCGCCTTGCCGCCAACGATGTCCTCGCAACCCACGGCCTTAGCATTCTTCTGTTCCACAATTCCTATCATCCCGTTTTCGGCGACGAAAAGATGAGCGGAATGGAAATCATTCTTCACGACCAGCGCATCGCCACCAATGGGGATGTGCGGTTGTCTCCCACGCCGGCGCAATGGGATCCAATCCCTGAATTCAAACAGCGAACTCGCGGCCCGCAGCCGGATTCGATTCAGGCATCGTGCGAGTATCCGAAGCACGGCCTGAGTTATCACATCGAACTGCAGCCGGAAACCGGTGGTCTGCGCGTCGCGGTTGAACTCGATCATCCGTTACCCGCCGATCTAGTCGGCAAAGCCGGATTCAATCTCGAATTCCTTCCCACGGCATATTTCGGCAAGTCGTACATCCTTGACGATGCAGCCGGGATTTTTCCGCGGCATCCCGATGGTCCCATGCAGAAAGCTGATGGATTGATCGAGCCTGTTCCGCTGGCCACGGGACATTCGATCGTTCTTTCTCCAGAGGATCCGCTGACCCGCGTCAGCATCTCCTCTGATGACGGAACCTTGGCGCTCTTCGACGGCCGCAATCAGGCGCAGAACGGCTGGTTTGTGGTGCGTAGCCTGATCCCCGCCAACAAAACGAACGATGTGGTGGTCTGGCATATCCATCCCCATATCATCCCCGGATGGGTGCGCGCTCCAGTCGTCGCTTACAACCAAGTCGGCTACACACCCGAGCGAGAGAAGGTTGCCGTCATCGAACTCGATCCTCTTTACGATCCGCCGAAAACCGCACGTCTACTGCGCCTTCTGCCCTCCGGCGAATATGCGCAAGCCTTCAATGGCGAGGTCAAACCCTGGGGCAAGTGGATGCGCTACAACTACGCTCGCTTCGACTTTTCCGCCGTGCATGAGCCGGGAATTTACTCGATCGAGTTTGCCGGCCAGCGCACGGGTCCGTTCCAGATTGCCAAGAACGTCTATGACGGAATCTGGGAGCCATCGCTCGAAACCTATCTCGCCGTGCAGATGGATCACGTCAAAGTCCGCGAGGCGTATCGCATTTGGCACGGCGCTTCGCACCTCGATGATGCCCGGCAGGCACCGGTGAACCACACGCATTTCGACGGCTATGCCCAGGGCCCGACCACCGATTCCCCATTCGCTCCGGGCCAACATATTCCCGGCCTGAATTCCGGCGGATGGTACGATGCCGGCGATTACGATCTGCGCACGCAGACGCAAGCGCAAGTCATCACTGACCTCGTTCTCTCAGTCGAAAAGTTCGGCCTCAAAACCGACGACACGACCATCGACGAGAAATCGCGCTATGTCGAGATGCGCAAGCCCGACGGCGTCCCCGACTCCATTCAGCAGATCGAGCATGGCGTAATTCTGCTGCTGGCGCAGTACCGGATTTTCGGGCACGCCATTCCCGGCATCATCGAACCGACCTTGGCGGAATACACGCATCTCGGCGACGCTGCCTCTCAGACCGACGGCCGAATCTACTCGGCCAGATTAGGATTGCTGCAAACAGATGGAGTCTACTCTGGCGTCCCCGACGATCGCTTGGCCTTCACCACCCACACCACCCCCTTGAATTACGATGCGGCCGCCTCGTTGGCCGCCGCCAGCCGCGTACTCGCCCCTTATAACCGCAACATGGCAGCAGAATGTTTGCAGGATGCGGAGCGCGTCTGGGACGAAGAACACAAGCAGCCGCCCGCTTTGTTTCATTCCTTCAATACAACCGGCCCCGATCTCCAGACCGGTGAGATTCGAGCGGCAGTCGAACTGCTGGTCGCTACCAAAGGCGGCCAAGTCTATGCTAGGCGATTAATGGAACTTCTGCCGACTATAGATAAACGTTTCGCCGGACTCGGCGGGCTCGCTGTCCGCGCGATTCCCTTCATGAACGCCGATTACAAGAATGCTCTCGCATCCTCAGCTCGCGCCTTCAAGACGAAATTGGACACGATGCTGGCACAAAATCCTTATGGCGTTCCCGTCGCCACCGGAACCTGGGGAGGTTCTGGCCTCGTCGCCCGCTTCGCCACGAACATGTATTTCCTCCACGAAGCCTTCCCCGAAATCATCGGGCCGGAATACACCTTGCGCGGCCTCGATTACTTGCTCGGCACGCATCCGGTCTCGAATGTCTCGTTAGTTTCGACGGTGGGCACAGAATCGAAGCTGATCGGCTATGGCAATAATCGCGCCGATTACACATTCATTCCCGGAGGCATGGTCCCCGGCGTGACGATTCTCCAGCCCGACTTCCCGGAACTGACAAGCTCCTGGCCGTTTTTCTGGTACGAAAACGAATACGTTGTCGATGCCGCCACCGCTTTCATTCTGGCCTCAAACGCCGCCAATGCTTTGGCGTTTCAGGAAAGGCCTCAGTGACGCTGCCATCGCGCCGGACATGTGCTCGATGGACGATTTGTTGAGTTCAAAACCGGTGATTTTAATTGGCCGCGTGAAGTGGCTAGCTTCCTAATTGATCGATGGAATCGTGATGGACATCGCTGCTAAAATCGCCGTATGAAATCAACCCGAAAGTTTACGGTCATCATTGAGCGTGACGAGGACGACTACTACGTTGCAACAGTGCCTGCTCTCCGAGGGTGCCATACCCAGGCTAAGAATCTCGACACTCTCATGAAGCGTGTCCGTGAGGTCATCGAGCTCTGCCTGGAAGATAAGCGAGGGACGCCGCAGCTTGAACTGGTTGGTATTCAGCAAATCTCGGTATGACTCGCCTTCCGCGTCTCAAGGGTAAGGAGCTCATTCGGATCCTGAGTGGGTTTGGGTTTGAAGTCGTCCGCAGCCGGGGAAGTCACTTTTTCCTCGGCCACTCTGATGGGCGAGTAACAACGGTCCCTGTTCATTCTGGCGAGGTCCTCTGTCCTGGCCTGCTCAGATCGATCCTGAAAGACGTCGAACTCACGCCTGAGGACCTCACCCGCCAGTAATAGAGCTCCAACTCCCAACGCGGTAGTTGGCTGTTTGAATTTTCTAGCCCCCATAGAAGGTCAGTCTCTCGAACAGGACGTAATAAGCCGCCGTGAACCGAAACTGCCCATATCAAGACGACCACCGACAACAAGGGCCATCTGATGTGAGGAAAACCAAAGAGGTAAGCCTTCGTGGTGAATCCAAAATAGAGTTCAACGAGAAGTGACAAAGCTAGCGCGAACATGCAAGTAATACCTGTCAATTTCAGCAATAGCGTCCATGTCCCCCTGATATTTATCAAGTCCGCGATCTTAAGGGTAACGCGCATAGACGCTCAAGCCGGCAACGTGACGGGTGGTGTCCTAATAGTGCGTTGCTACGAAGCCGGAAGCGCGGGTGGCGGAGGAGGAAGTATCTTAGGACACTACCGGATGACGCACGGAACGCCTTGCGCGTAGTGGAGCAGGCCACAGGCGCTCCGCTCGCTGCGAAGACGCGAGTACTCCGGTTTCCAGAACGCAAGAAGAATCCGGCTGCCGTGGCGCTCGGCAAGCTGGGAGGATTCAAGGGCGGGCGCGCCCACGCCGCAAAGCTCACGCCAGGGGAGTGCAAAGAGATAGCCCAACGGGCTGCGAAAGCACGCCGGGCTAAAGCAGCTAAAGCCAAAAGAGGGTTTAGAATAGGCTGTGCGCGGCAGCCCCGCGAAAATTCAAAACAGCCCACTACTCCTAACCCCCCTTGCAAACCTGCCGGAACCGACGTATTGTAACGACGCTTTTTGCTTACGGGACGGAAATACCCATTCCAGACCCGGTCAGCCAACTCTGGGGCTAGCGTACCGTCGACCAATTGCATCCAAGGGGTCGCTATGAAACTCTGTGACACGATTGCATCCGTTCTGCAGGCGAAAGAGCGCAACCTGATCCTCTCGGTCGGCCCCGACCAGTCCGTTTATGAAGCGATCGAAAAGATGGCCGAATATGGAATCGGCGCTTTGCTTGTCCTCTCCAATCAGCGGCTGCTCGGAATCGTCTCCGAGCGCGACTATGCCCGCAAGGTGATCCTGATGGGCCACTCCTCCAAAGAGACTCGCGTCAGCCAGATCATGACGACGCCGGTCGTCTACGTCTCCCCTGAAAACAGCGTCGACGAATGCATGGCGATCATGACCCGGCATCGCTTCCGTCACCTGCCCGTTGTGCGGAATGAGGAAGTTATAGGGATCGTGTCCATCGGCGATCTGGTGAGGTGGGTTATCGACGGGCAGGCGAAAACGATTCAGGAGTTGGAAGGCTATATCAGCGGCGGCTATCCGGGATAACTCACGTTCGGGTGGCCCACTCAGGCCCGCTTTTGGCTTGAGTGGGAGCGCTTCAATGCAGACTCATCCTTGATCCTTCAGCTTTAGCCGTGTCTTATTCTCTTCCATGAATTTCCTGATGTCGTCGGCGGCATTCAGCAGCCGATTCCATTGTTCGTAATAGAGCGTCACCGGAAATCGGCCGAGGCCATACACGCTCACTCCGCCCTTCTCTCCAACCTTGAAAATCAAATCGCCGCTGCGCTTCTTTACTT
>Ga0335074_10014671_pt1 | contig 10984 bp, 12 predicted proteins | sample Lox_Sample_23_FD_206715 | JGI IMG/M metagenome (GOLD analysis project Ga0335074, IMG submission 206715) | Soil microbial communities from Loxahatchee National Wildlife Refuge, Florida, United States - Lox_Sample_2.3 | ecosystem: Environmental > Terrestrial > Soil > Wetlands | place: USA... | reverse complement strand
ATCCTAAGTCTCGGCAATCCGTTGACAAAGCATCGGGTGCTAAGCTTAATTACTATAATATAAACTACCTTGAGAATCAGTCTTTGCAGCTCAAGTTTAAAGGCCCACGTTTACTCAACTTGTATGGATCACCAGATATACCTCAATGCGGAGGATCAGACTTTGCGTAAGATTTCCTTTATTTCATAGTAGTATACCATTGTAGATTCTCTCTGCTGACAACTTCTTAGCTTTCAATATAATCGTGATCAACCCCCTTGGAACAATCGAGTTCCAATATCCACTGATATATTGATAACCCACACTCCTCCCCGATATCATCTCGATATCGGTCTGGGCTGCTCTGGTCTCCTAGAAGAAACATGGCGAGTTAAACCACGTCTGCATGTATTTGGACATATTCACGCTGCATACGGCCGAGAAGCTGTGTTTTGGGATAACGGCCAGGCTGCCTTTGAGCGGTTGATGGCGCGTAAAAATAAAGGCGTTATTAGGGATCTTTTGCCTAGTTGGGCATGGATAGATGCTCTCAAAGTAATTTGGTATGGAGTAAGAGGAATCCTTTGGCAACACCTAATGGTTGGCTCGACGGGCGCAAATGGTGGGTTATTGGTGAATGCTGCTTTGGTTTCTTGGAAAACAGCGGACATTATTGGACATCGGGCAGAAGTTGTCGAGTTGTAAAAAGTTATCATACTTAAGGTAGATCTCTCCGCCTTGTTGAGCAAACCGGCAATAAGGGTTGGACCGAATTGACATAGATCACATGACCTCCCTTATGTTTGTAAAGATAAAATTCAAATTAAGTAATTAGGTTTCACTCCAAGTACGCCTGGCTCAGTATGATCTCTCTTAACATTAAACTTAGAAGATATACACTAACCCACTCCATGAATATTACAAAGACGTTTACTTAGATTACTAGCTAGTAACACCACAATAGGGTCAAGGTTCGAAATAGAGGACCTCAAAAAGTAAAAACCTTTACCTTTACCTTTACACGATGAGGAATTTCTGTAGCCAGCTTCCTCCAGGAAGTTAGTGAGTCTTCTTGCCTCTCCTTCTTTTTGTTCTTTGTTCTTTTCTGTAAATTGTAAAAATTGTTCCTCTTGCTGTGTTACTCATATGTTTGGTAGCTGATTGTTTCTTTACTTCGAGAACCCCATCTGGGATATTGCAACAAACGGAGAATATCGGATTCACCATGATGCTTTACGAGCCATTAGTTGATTAGACCACAATATAAACCCAGACGCCTCCGTCCTCCTTTCTGTCCCTATATCGATGTATCCATCAGCAGCTCCCTTAACTATTACTAACTATAGAAAATGTATGACTTCGACCTAAACTAGATGTCCTGGACATGGACTTAAGCTGCAGAAACTCTTCCGCGCTCACTGCTACACCACACCCTCCCAGGAGGCCTCTCTCATGCCGAGCATAAGGCGACAAAGCAAGAAATTGTAGAACGTATGAATGGCAATAGTATATACCAAGGACTCTGTACCTACTTATTATATCACATACACACTGCCTCGCTACGTCACATTTCCACCTATAGCAGCGGCTACAGGGGACTAGGGATGGTTCTAGGCAGAGTAGGTAATGTATGCTTCAAAACTATGTAAAGAGGGCTGGTTTCAGAATGCGTGAATGGTTCTTGGTTTCAATGCTGGGAGAGAAGATTTGAAAAGACGGATGTCAAAGGCGTTGAGTTTAGCATAGTATTCTTAAGCTTTGCAAGAGCTCAGATCCTTCTATAGAGTTAAAGATATTATCGATATATATTAACTTCTTTCCTACAAAATTTCGTTTCATTTACTAGGGCTTAGAGAGAAGCATCCTATGAGACCACTAACGCCTTACTTACAATAGTCATTTCCGGGTATCTTAATCATTTCCTTTCTCATTTCCAGTACCTTTTCGCCTCGAGCATCTCATCCGTGTCTCTCATGCATGTCCCTCTCTCCCACCAGCTCCTTAGCATAGCTAGAGGCTGGCCCATTTTAAGCGCCACTATCGCGCAGCGGAGTAGCATGTCCCGGTGCAGTTCCAGCGTCTGCAGGAGGCGGCAACATTGCGTCATCTTCAAGCTCAGTAACCCTGCCATTGCTCTCCGCCATCCTCTCCCTGGATTCCTTTTCCAACCTCACCTCTTTCCCACGCTTGTGGCAGTACCAGAAGACAAATAGGAGTACTATATACCATCAGCTTGCTGTTATCATAAGGTAGTTAGTTTGAAATATATTGACTCACCAAACAAACCCAAGCTTAACAAGACATTCGTGCCCATAAACGCCGGCCACCTCGTCTTCAACGCATTCATAATAGCCTTAAGCATACCCGCAACCGCACCCGGCTTCGTAACCAAATCCTTCAAATTCATGAACCTCTTCGCCTTACTCGTCAGCCCGCCCTTGGGGGTAGCAAGAGCCTGCGCCTCCGTCGCCACAGCCAACAGCTCTGGCGCCAAAGAGCTCGTAAACTTTTGCGGCAAGCTCGCAACGAGCTTCTTCAGGAAACTGGGCAATTGTTCGTAATTCTTCGATAATGTGTCGGATGAGCTCTCGATAAGCTTGACGAGGTCGTCGTACGCGGTCGGGACGCCGTTGACTAGGTCCTTGAGGATGACAGTGAACTCCTGAACGAGCTTCTGGGATTCTTTCGAGATGGAGAAGGCGCGGTTGTTGACGGCTGCGAGATTGAGTTCGTCTAGGACGCGACTGATGTCATCTTCTTCCTTCTCAGCTTCCTTCTCTGGGACGCTGGTGGTGGGTTTGAGGCCATCGTCTGATTTCTTGCCGCGGCGTAGGAATGAGAAGCGGTGTGATTTCTTCTTGCCCTTGTCTTTGATGTTCACTTTTCCTTTGCCTTTGGGCCTTTCGGCCTCCTCTCCTACTTTTGCCTCTGCCTTGGTTCCAGCCTCGTTATATACCACCATCTGCTCATCATTGTTTGTTGAGTCGCCAGCCTCGCAATTGAGTACAATAGGGCGCTCTGGGAGCTCAGGAGGGCGAGAAACAGGACGCTCTGGGAGGGCTGGTGGAGGGCCTTCGGCAGAGACAATGCGCTCAAGGAAGTTCTCATCTTCTTCAGTGAGAACTGGTGACTGGACTTCTGCCTCAGCACGATCTTCGGCCCGGTGCTTCTTAACTATCTTGAGCTGTTCCAGCATTTTCGCGTTATTGATTCAATTGTTATCCTTTTGGCGATTTCGATCTGAAGTAGTTGAGGTTGGAGGCAAATATTGGGAGGAGTAGAATGTCACTTTCAGCTCGCCATACAGGGTTATATAACAATGAGATCATAACCGACAGGGACCAATAAATGCTATGAGCCCTGTCGGAAATGCCAAGCTGAGGCGACAAGCACAGACCAAGCGAGAACATCTATGGCGAACTGCTGGGGCAGCAGAGCGGCATCGGTATCAAGCTAGTCTAAGAAAGTGCTGCCTCGCGCTCCCTACAATAGCCCGATTCAGCTTGTCTACAGCTGTGTATGCGCTACATAGACCATGCCTTGTACAGCACCATCTACGACAGCAGTCGTCGTCAGTAGTTATTGGCATACAAGTCTCTAGCGAGGAAGATGGTCAAGGCGGGCTATTAGGGAGGCAGCACAGTATACCCACTACCTCCTCTCTTTATCTTTTATCCTTAACTACCTCTTAATAACCTTTATTAGAAAGCATCAATTGCTAAAAGCTATATACACTGTCCTGCTAACCTTCAAATACCTCTTCACCTCCTTTAGCACTTTTAAGAGCTCAATTAAATAGTCCACACCAATATTACAAATAACTACATATTAATTGTCCTATCCGCCACCTCCTTTAATAGTCGACTCTCTACTCCTAGCACCATCTCTCCCAGGCTCGCTTTTTTATTAAGATCTTTTACTTAAAACTCTATTAGATAGGAATTCGCCTCTATATCCTTACTATTTAACTTACCCCCTATACAACTCGCCCACCACCCTTTACGGCCCTTGGGCAAATGACTCGTCAAACTCAAGCAGAGATCTAGCACCCTTGCGCCCTTGTAGATTACACTTGCATAATAGCTCTTTAACCCTTAATCGCGCCGTCGTCGATGTATTGCACGAAGCGCGACTGGACGTAGAACTGCAGATCTAGGCTCTCCTCTGCGCAGCGAAAGTCTTAAGTGGAGAAAGTGATTTGTGCAGGGAGGGGAAGAGGGATTGATCGATATGGAGATTGGGATTGGGACTACGGTTTAGTGCTGCAGCAGCGGCGGTGTTACCAGTCGGGCTTATGGCGGCAGCAAACCAGAAACACGAAAGTGAGGAAGCAGCATACGAGGATGCGCGAATTTGGTAGTGTGGGAATACAGCCGGGATGACGAGGTGCGTGGCAGGAGCCGAGAGGAAAGACGAGATACCAGTAGAGACCGGGATGATACGCGTAGCATTGCAATTGACTTCGAAGAGGAACATTATTATTGAAATGAAGGCGTCGACACGGCAACAGTTTAAGCTCAACGAAACGGGCATATGGAAGCGTCATGGACGGCAAATGCATTTATGCTTAAATTCCTTAGCCTTCCTCACTATAGTGCTTGAAAAGAAGGCTGCCTATACTCGATTTGTATAACCTCTATATTTAAAGAGTAAAATTTACCTTCCCTTTTTAATTTAAATGGCAAGGTTAAAGAAAACCACAGTTTCTAACAGTCAAGGATAAGACACAAATCTAGCTGTCGTTGGACGAAGTTAAGGCGGAGGCGAAGATGAAGTAGAGTCTTGGAGATGAAAGCGAGGCGATATTGGAGGCGAAAGAAACTGTTGCAGTAAAATTCGCAGTCGCAAAGAGACAGATAGGCCATATTTTATCATAGAGACAGCCAATTCGTTGATCAACTGTCTATAGCTTCGACAATAGTAGATTTTGAGAATGACTTGGGAGAGGTTTGGTCATTTCACCGGAAACGTGATTAAGTCTCACTTGTCTCTGACAATCACAGCAATCAAATGCATGGGTGATAGCGGTTGGATTTTCTATGCTGGCATATCTGAACTTTAGCCAAACATCCCTTCTCATCTTCATCCAACCTCTCGTCTCCTGCTTACTAAATTTCAGAATATCGAAGGATCGAAGAGGGCTTTCAAAAACCCCTCAAAAAACAGCAAACGAAAGGCATATGAGCTTAGATTCTATGTTAATGTTGCTAGGCTCTGCAGGCCATCCCGGAAGTGGAATTGGCACATGTCCCAAAGCCCATCTGGCATCCTTCTCCACAGTAGGCGTCAGTGCCGCCACAGTAGCCAAATTTCGAGCAGCAAGAGTTGCCAGTAATACCGAGGCAGGTGTAGCCTGCTATTGCTCCGCAAGATCCGTCAGTAGAGACGGGGAAGTTGGTGGAGTTCCGCCTATCAACAAGTATTGCGGCAGGGGCTGCGTTGACAAAGCCGAGGAGAAAAAGGGAGGTAGCGGCGAGGTGGATAAGTTGCATGATTGTGGGAGAATCGGGACTGGATTCTGATTTGCTTTGACGTAATGGGATTGTTTCTGGCGGTCTTCAAGTGAGACTTAATGGGCTTGTTGTGCCGTAGAAAGAGTATAAACGAGATTTTAGTGTTATTGTAGTGAAATATGATGACTTTGGAAAAGGTGCTTCCTTGATTATATGGAGATGGGGTTGCTGGCTTCTGCGGAGGAAAGAGGTACTGGAGGAAGGGTGGAAGTTTGTTTAAATACACATTATTTGAGCATGGCACGGCTTGGAGGACTGTGATGGCAGTGCTGTTATTGTTAGTATCATCGGTGTTATGCCGTGGTGGTGCTTCTGAATCCTAGAGGCAAAAGTCCAACAAGAAGCAGTGCAGCAGCACGATCCTTCAATGCCTTCAAATCCAACAGGGCGTGTAAGTGAAAAGAAGCCAACGAGGCAGACACGCCGACGAGGGATTATAGCGGCCATTTCTGGATAGGAGCGACCTGACTAGAGACCAAGAAAATCTCTCAAATGAGTTTTCCCGGCCTCCTCCAAATAGGCTACGTAACCATATACATACTTTCTCGTGGATGTGTTGCTTGACACGCGGATTTGCCTCAGCTAGTAATATCCTTATTCCTAATAATGCCGCCTTTTCGCGATCCGGGCAGGTGTACCTCCAAGGGCTATAAGGATTGTGGTGGTAACCTAGAGACCTTCCGGTCGACCTCCCTGCATCCTCGGAATAATGTGCTCACCACTACGGCCGACATAGCATGACTTCGCGGTCTCCGTGCTTTAATTTACTCCGCCTCACCATGCGAAAGACCGCATGCGGCCATGAGGGCACCAAACTATCCACCTTCTAGAGTTATGCTTGGAGTGGGGAAGAGGTTTGTGTCATTAGCACGGGGTTTTTGTAGAGATGGTCGAGGGCCTCTATCAATATATGTAAACAAATGATAGACTACACTATAGAACGCGTTAGAGATTTGGATTCTCTTGGTGGGGCTTTAGGATCGCTGTTAATAGTTGGATCCAACAACTTACCGAGATGCATGCCACATACGTGTGACGCATTTTTTGGCATAATGAATGAGGTTGCCGGTGGCGCTTACATATTGGCCTTAGCCGCTGTGAAACGGGTGGACCAATCGGAGGCGGCCTGTCAAAATGCAAATGGTCAAAGATGGAATGAAATTTGCTGTGCTTTCCAGGTGTCAGCCTCGCTAACGCGCCGATGCTTAAATCGCCTAACGGCGGTCGAATTGGCTCGTTATTATCGAATTAGTTTAAGGAGGAATCTAGGTCATGTGGTACAAGCTGCTGCTCCAACGAACCAACACATAAGCACACTGCACTCATGCCAGGACGATGACGACGCCACGGGTTCACATGTGAGAGTCCATTTCGAATAGCGAGAACCACTGTGAATGATCGCTTGAGTTATTTGAGCAAGTGGCTCAATGTTTCAATACTCCATTGATAAAAGCCATGCGACTTTTACTAGCGGACCTTCACTAGCACCCTTTGGACATTTTTATATAGAGGCTAACACATTATCGGATGTAGCAACATCCTGCGGGGTAAATCAGCGGGGCTGCATACCGGGAAGTGTTGGAAATTGGGGCTGTACAATGAGGCTTAGCCACTTTTAGCTCTGACGCCCGAATTCCCTGATAGGGGCTGGCAAAAAGTTAAAGTTCCCGCCCCATATCCTCGATCTTAACAACCTTTACGAGGCGTAAGTCACTTATCAATAACGAGAGCTAAAGGTAGACGAACCGGGGAAGTACCTCTTTTACTCATAAAGCCCAATTAGGTTAGTTGTCGACGTAAGCGCGGGGGCTACAATAGTGGCTTTATCCGTGTATTTGCTTAGGTACATGTACCCTTTAGTCAGGTCTGGTTTCGAGGTGCATAGCCCATCCAATGGTCGAATATCTGCTGGGTACCTGGTCCGTTATGGGCACCGGCATCACGATAAGAAGCTCCCCACTGATAAGGCAAACTATCGTACAACAAACATTTAAGCTCCTTCCTACGCATACTGCAGCACCACCATTTCTAGCTCAAGCATGGGAATACATGTAGCGATCACAATGCTAGACAATTTTCTCGCCGTGGGCGCCTCTCTCGTCTCTTGGCTCTGGCTCTGTGACTGGCGGTTGGCTGCTTTCGCTGTCTGCCTCTCCCCGTTCGTTCTTACCTACCTCATCACCCTCTCACTTGGCATGCTCGCCGCCCGGCGCCGCGGCAAAGGGAAGCTTCCACCTAATATACCCTACGCTGTGCCTTTCCTTGGGAACCTGATACCCTTCGTCTTCAACATGTGTAACTTCATATCCCGCAACCGGTTCGTTTCCGCATCTTCCCAACCTCTCCCCCTCCTCCGTCCCCTGCGCCTCCTCACTTACGCGCCGCCATAAGCCAGCACTAATCAACATCCGCATACGTAGTTCCCGATTTGGCTCCCACATCCCCACCACCGTACGTGTCCTCAACAAGAAAATCCACCTCGTCTCGGGCCGCACTCACATCCTGTCCTTGTTCCGCGCCAGCCGCGATCTTGGCACCGCGCCTTCCAATGTCCTGATTCTTGAGAACCTGTTTGGGAGCCCAAAGACGGACAGGCATGTCTATGAGCGGGACGATACTGGCATCCATGCTGAGCCGCTGGAGGGTAGTTGCGTTTTGAAATCTTGTAATCGGATATTTTATGGTTTGCATAGGACGCTGCACGCAAACCTGGCGGGGCCTGGTTTGGCTGAGCTTGCGACGAGGTTTACCAGTAATCTAAAGCTAGAGCTCGAGGCAAACAAGAGCATTGGATATGAAGAATGGGTGGAAATCGAGGATTTATACAGTTTTATACGGGATATGATATTCCGCGCCTCAACCAACGCTCTCTGTGGCCCTCATCTCCTCCGCCTCACTCCAAGCTTTGTAGCCGATTTCTGGGAATTCGACTCCTATTCTCCAAAGCTGTTCAAGGACTTCCCGAGATGGATGATTCCTAAAGCATATGAGGTGAGGGACAAGTTACATAAAGGTATGAAGAAGTGGCATGGCTTTGCGAGGGACGGCTATGATTGGAAATTGGAGGATGAGGGGCTGTGGGAGGAGTTTTTTGGGGCAAAGGTTATGCGGGATAGGCAGATGATGTTTAGGGCTGTTGAGGGTATGTCCGACGATGCGATTGCGGCAGTGGATTTGGGCATGATTTGGGCGTGAGTGCAGCTCTTCCGTTTCAATCTCATTTCTTAAAGATAATAAGAGCACTGAGATATCCTCCTACAGCACAAACGCCAACGTAATCCCGCTCATCGGCTTTTCCCTTCTCGACATCCTTCTTCGGCCACGTCTCTATTCCCGCGTGTTATCCGAAATCGAATCCGTTTTCGACTATACCAGCGAATCCCCTCCTCCTCAAACTGGAGTCCCCAGTCTACCATCAATCGACATGACAAAGCTGCTAACCATCCCGCTCCTCCAATCTATCTACAGCGAGGAGCTTCGCCTCCGTGCTTCCGTCATGGTCCAACGTACCGCCGTGGTTGACAACTTTACTCTCGGTGATGGGGAGTGGAAGCTTCCGAAAGGAGACATGATCTTGGGGAGTAGCTGGCACGAGATGAAGGATAGGGAGATCTGGAATGATTGTGCAGGGGAGTACAGCGTAGATGAGTTCTGGTCTGATCGCTTCCTCCTGTACCCGAATGACCCAACCAGCGGGCCTGGGCGGCCCAAGGCTGGGAGCGTAGTGAGCTCCAAATCAAAAAGTTCCAAGCCTTATTCGGAGTCGAGAGATAGAGGAGTGCCACAGTTCAGCACTGAGCCTGTACAAGGGTCTTTTATTCCCTATGGTGGTGGGTCTAAGATCTGCCCTGGGAGGTTTTACGCGAAGCAGGAGGCGTTGGGTTCGCTTATACTGATTTTGAAGGCTTTTGAGGTCGAATTGAAGAATACTGCGGATTTGCCGAAGCCGAATATGGAGTTTTTCGGTTTCGGGGTCGTGCAGCCAGTGGGGAAATTTCCCGCCAGGGTGAGGAGGCGGAAGTATTGAGTTGAGGATTAAGATAGCAATATCTTACTATCAGATGATATCGACTAATACATGATTGACAGATAGGAGGATTGGTGGTTGAGCAATTTAGCGGTGGAGACTAGAGCTGGAGCTGAAGCTAGAGCTAGAGCTAGAGGGAGAAGGATATCAACGGTAATCTCATCGAGATCAACAAAAAAATTTACATGGAGGAAACTTGCAGAGTAAAACTCGCGGTGACTTTGGGGGAATGACTTCCATGTCACCTCCAGACTATGATCACTTTAGAGAGTTGTACTTGAGATGAAGGAAGTCTAAGATGACGTAGTGCTATTACATGCAAGCACGAGGCAGCAGCATCTCCCCTTTAGGTTTGATCGCAATAGGGCCTCTCAGAGAGGTGGACAAAAAACTGGTTGGGCGCCGCTCGATCTCGGTCCCCACGTCCAGTAATGGGCCCGTGACAGCGACGCTAGGGGCAACCGGACTCGGCGAAATTGATCAAGCTTAATTGCAGTTCCAAAATTATGTGTTGATTTGTAGTAAATTTGTTGATGTTCATGGTAGTTTGCTTACTGTAGTTGTACGTGCACGCAGCCTTGTACACTTCAGTCATGTTGCCTTTCGTCCTGATTCATCCTCTCGTCTAAGGTTAGGTGACTGCCAAAACTTTTGACGAGATGTCGCTACGAGGGCTTCTCTTCCACGTTAAGTGGTTTATGATCTTCATCCTCCATCTCGTGTGGCTTCCTTTGTACATCTTGGTTCTATATCTTATTGTCTCAAGACTAGCGAAGGGCGGTAGTCTAAAACTTGTCGCCGCGGCTATCTTGGGGCCTCTTGGTGTCTTCGGTGTCGCTGCCGCGGTGCTCCTCCCCACCCACCGCTTGATCAACGATGTCGCCTTCGCGAACATTGTGCTACGCCATTTGAGATATCCAAAGGGGTGCTTAGAGAAGCTATATCTGAATTGCAGGTATGGTTGTGAACAGTGGCGTGCTGTGTATCATGACCTAGATCAGAACAGTCGCCAGATACGCCTTGTTGTTATCCTGCCTGGTGCTACGTTGGATCGAATCTATTGTAGGCTGTACTACATTCAGCTTGCTGACACTGTGTATGAAGCATTGTCATATACTTGGGAATCCAATTCTTCTTTTCGCTCTATAACAGTGAACGGTTTCCCATTCCACGTTACCAAGAACTTGGAGGTGGCTCTGAAATGGCTCCGTTATCCTGATAAAGAGCGATTTGTATGGATCGATGCCATATCAATCAATCAGAATAATATTAGGGAGCGGGAACAGCAAGTATCTCTAATGAGAACCATATATACTTCCGCAACGGCCGTTGTGGTCTGGTTGGGGGACCGTTCTAGCTCGAATGATTGTGGTATGGACTTTCTTGCTCAGGCAGATACAGAGGAGGATAAGGAGGGTTGGTTTTTGCGGATACTCACGTCTAATCAAGACATATACGTGGATCA
>Ga0335074_10014670_pt1 | contig 10984 bp, 15 predicted proteins | sample Lox_Sample_23_FD_206715 | JGI IMG/M metagenome (GOLD analysis project Ga0335074, IMG submission 206715) | Soil microbial communities from Loxahatchee National Wildlife Refuge, Florida, United States - Lox_Sample_2.3 | ecosystem: Environmental > Terrestrial > Soil > Wetlands | place: USA... | reverse complement strand
GGGATTTATCGCGGAAGGCGTAGCGAGCCAGCGTCACTAGGAGTTCCGGCCTTGTTTGGGGCATTGGCTCTCGCGGCAGTGTGGCCGGATCGTAGCCTTGTCTGAGGCGCTTTGGGGTCAGGCTGTAGCCGATTGGAATCTGGCCGGGACAGAGATAGCTCGCCAAGCGAGCGAATCCAAGGCTGCCGCCGATATTGCCACGCAGGTCGACGATCAGGCGTTGGCATCCGTGTTTCTTCAGGTCGTCAACCGCGTGATCCAGCGCTCTCGTGAATCTCATGCCCAGGGCGCCGGGAAAGTATGGGATCTTGAGAAGCCCGATGTCCTTCCCGATCATGGAGTGAATCGGACTCCTCGGTTCTACCAGAGGCGGCCGTTGCTTTGTCCCTTTTCGTGTCGGAACTTCGATCACGATCTCTCTGACGCTGCGCGTGTCGGTTGAAGAATCCCCTGGCGTGCATGCGTCTCACCGATGATCGGGAATAGGGGGATCGTGGTCGGTTTCGGAGGCGTCCAATCCTCAACGCGATTCGGAGGCTCACGGTCGCAGGCGATTCGCTAAACCAATCGGCCACGTTTCCGTTGGTGGTATTTCAAGCAACCCCTAGTAAGGGCAACAACTACCTTGACGTACCAATGTTACAAGAACTAGAATTACAGACTGAAGCGCCGAAGTCAGAAGTCATTAAGCGGGCGGCGCTACCGGTCTGCCTCTGCCCTTGGCTAGAGAATCCATACAGGCTGGTGAGCCTGATGGATATGCTTAGATTTCTAGCGGCAGACTTCTGTAGGGCCTCCAGTTTGATCGGTCAACTGTATTCAAGGGTTCAACATGGAATAATTCCCACTCCTGATTCATGGGGGATTATCGGCGGCGAACTTGGCATGATTGAACGTTCATGCGAGCAGCTTAACCTTCCGAGCACGCTTGCACAGATCACCCGAATCAAGCAGATATTTACAGACGATAGAAGGGGCAGCAGCATCGATGCTGCTGCTTTCGCCCGCGACGTGATGGAAGTTCAGATTCGAATGATAGATGAACTAAACGCGCGAATGATTCTTGCTGTCCTTCCATCGCGCACTAATTATTACGAATCGAAGCAACCTCTTTTTGGCGAAGATGTGGCAAATAATTTCCCCTCCACGGCATACGACATAGTCGAGGCGGGCAAGTGCTTTGCCTTGGATCGCTCGACTGCTTGCGTTTTTCACTTGATGCGGGCATTATTGACCATCGCATAATATAGCGACACTTTTCGCGGGAGAATGGGTTTGACTCAGTATGGGCAATCCCGCTGGAGTGGCACGTGATTTTGAAGCGCTGGAGAAGCGCCGGATGAAAGCCGTTCGACTGCTGGAAAAGGGAGATCTCAATCAATCCGAAATTGCAGGTCGGCTGAAAGTCTGTCGCCAAACGGTGAGCCGGTGGGCGGAGGAGTACAACCAGGGCGGCAAGCAAGCGTTGAAGAAAGCCGAGCGTGCGGGCCGCAAGCCGGAGTTGAGCGAAGCGGACCTGGAGCGCCTCGGCGAGTTGTTGAAAAAGGGCCCGGAGGTGCTCGGGTACGAAACGCCGCTGTGGACCTGCTGGCGGATTGCCCACCTGATCGAAAGCGAGTTCGGCGTTCAATACCATCCCGGCCATGTCTGGAAGGTGCTGGACAGCCTGGGTTGGAGTTGCCAGCGCCCCGAAGGTCGGGCGCGCGAACGGAACGAGGAAGCCATCCGCCAATGGAAGCGTGTGAGTTGGCCCGATATTAAAAAAAAGCCCAAGCGGAAGGCCGTACGATCGTCTTCATCGACGAAAGCGGAGTGAGCCAGCGGCCTCATCGGGTGCGGACTTGGTCGCCGCGCGGCCAGACCCCCATCTTGCAGTACAACTTCAACTGGGACAAAATGTCGGCTGTCGCCGGCCTGACCTTCTACAACTTCTACTTCCGTCTTTACGAAGGGTCGATCAAGAGTGCCGAGGTGGTGGAGTTTCTGGGGGCGTTGCTGCGCCACATCCCAGGACTGCTGACCATCGTATGGGATCGGTTGTCCGCGCACAAGAGCAAGCTCACGCGGGGCTTCCTTCATCAGAATCGCCAACGGTTATGGGTCGAATACCTGCCGGGTTATGCACCGGAACTCAACCCGGTCGAGTACATCTGGGCCTATTGGAAGCAGCACACCCTGCCCAATGTTTGCCCAAAGGACTTCTGGTCGCTCCATGCGACGGCGCGTAAAACGCTAAAACGGATGCGCCGCCGCCCACGCCTTATTACCGCCTTCTGGAAGCAGGCCGAACTGTCCCTTGACTGACTCCATATTATGCGAAGGTCAATAGATACGACTATGAGTGAGACGTTGTTGTTGCGTCAGCCCTTAGATGAGACTGATCACGCTCCGTTCGCCAACGGCATCACGGGCCCATCGCAGCAAGTTGTCAAGCCGCGCTAGGCAGCTTTGCTCCCCGCGCTTTTCTTAGCGGCAGGCGCCGATTTTGCTGCCCTGATAGCCGCCCGCCTCCGCCTCGCCCCTCCCCCATCGCTTTTCGCGCGCCGCGCTGATCCTGCACTTCTTCATCGCGGCCTTGCGGCCGGAGCAGCGCCTGCTTACGCCGCCTTCTTTTTCGCCGCTGCCCTCTTCCGCTTCGCCCACGAAGCCTTCATCACTTCCGACATTCGCCTCTTGAACTGTTCGTCCTCTGACGGTGCCGCACTGCCCTCGGCCTGATTGCCTTCAGCTTTCTTGCCCCTGACCGCCGCCCAGCGTCTCCGCGCCGCCCCCGCGATCGCCTTCCGCCCCGCGGCACTGATCCTGCGTTTCTTCACGGCCGGCTTGACCGGCGCAGCAGCGGGCGCGGCGTTAGTCGACGCCACGGCTGGTCGCTGGCCTCGGCGGCGCGATGATCCCTGCAGGGCTTCGATGGCGCGTGAGAGGCGGTCGCGCTCGGCTATCAGCAGGGCGACGATTTGTCGTGTGTCCATGACGTGAGCCTAACATTTTCAGATAAGAATGTTCAAATGATGAGCAGACGACAGGGAGAACGCCAACATCTTCAGGAACAGAGTGGATATGCGATTCCGAATCGTGTCCTCTCCGTTTCAGGCGATGGAACCAATTGCCCGAGCGCATCGAATGAAAACCGAAGACGACCGCACCAGCAACCGGCGCGTGGAATTCGTGCGGCTGGCCGAGTGATTCGAGATCAACGGCGGCGCCAATCCGGCGTTTCGACGTAAGCCGTCGTAATATCGGCGATGCTTTGCGTCCCGCAGTTGCCCATCACCAGCTTCAGCTCGCCCTGAAGAATCTCCAGCACGCGATCCACGCCAGCTTGTCCGAACGCTCCTAATCCCCACAGGAACGGCCGGCCGATTCCCACCGCCTGCGCTCCCAGAGCCAGCGCTTTAAAAACATCGGTGCCGCGCCGCACGCCGCCATCGACGAACACTGGCACGCGATTTCGCACTGCGCTGACCACTTCCGGAAGCGCCTCGATGGTCGCGCGGCGCGTTTCGGTCGACCGTCCTCCGTGGTTGGAAACGAGAATGCCGTCGCAGCCGTGCTCGACCGCCAGCGCCGCGTCTTCCGGCGAATCGATTCCTTTAATGAACAGCTTCACCGAAACCGCCTTGCGCAGCCGGTCGACGTATGCCCAGGTCATCGCCGGATTCTGCGTGGAGACGCCGGTCATGTCGATTCCGTCGTACATGTGCCGCTCCCGGATCGACGGCGAGGCGCCACCCTCGTGGCAGACCGCGCACGGGCGCAGATCCTTGGGGCGCGTGCGAAGATAGGTTTCGCTGTTGCGCCCGGTGGTGTTATCCACGGTCAGCGCGATCACCGGACATCCCGCCGCTTCGACGCGCTTGACGATTTTTTCGCAAACGTCCCAGGAGGACGGAGCATAAAGCTGATACCACACCGGCTGGCCGTGCGCCGCGTTGACGTCTTCGACTCCCGTCGAAGTGGCTGTCGAAAGCATCTGCATCGTTACGCGATCCTTGGTCGCGCGCGCCACGGCCAGCTCGCCATCCGGGTTGAAGGATTTTTCCCCTCCGGTCGGGCAAGTGAAGATAGGACTGCGGTAGCGCACGCCGAACAGCTCCGTGGTCATGTTCACTTTGGTCGCATCGCGCAGCCGCCGCGGGCGCAATTCGATGCGGCTGAAGCCTTCGCGATTGGCGCGAATGGTGGCATCGTCGTCGACGCCGCTGACCATGTAGGCCCAATGCCCAGGCGGAACTTTGCGTTTGGCCGCCGGTTCGAAATCCATGACGCTGAGAGCTTCCTTGGGATTCTGGATCACGTCGGCGATTTCCGGAGCCTGCTCGGCGAAGGCGCGGATTCCGCCCAGCGCGGCCACATACGGACTTGCGGCGGCGAATTTCAAAAAAGCCCGCCGATGATGGATGCGTAGAGGGGAGTTCATCATGGCTGCCATTCTACTGAATGCAGGCAGAATATAGGGGAGCTCGTGCGGCCGTCGAAGTACTGCGAAATCGCGTTTCGAGAGCTGGGGATCTTCCGCTATATTCTGCGACGTTCAGCAGATCAAGTCACTCATCCGTGAAGCAATAGGGCGAGTTCAGTGGAACATCTTCCGCCCTACCCTACCACCCCAGTCACCAGCGACCAGCCAAATTTCGAAGGTCGGCATGGGGCCGCGCCAGAACGGGTCATGGAAAAAATCCCATCCTTCGCGAACGGCGCTGAAACACCGTGTCCGCCGCTGGGACGTGCTTCCCATCGGTACGACTCCGAGCATCAAGGTTCGAAGTCTCGAATCTTCTTCACTGCCCCCGCATCCAACTGCTGCAAGAGAGCGACCAGCAGGTCGACCGTCTGATCGAAGTCGCGGCGGTTCATGATCCCGTTGTGCGCGTGCGTGTAACGGACGGGCACGAGCAGGCATACTGTAGGGACCCCGCCATTGCTCTTTTGAATCTCTGCCGAGTCGTCACCGTAGCCCTGCACCAAATCAAACTGAAGCGGCAGATTCTTCGCGGCTGCCGTCTGTTTCACAAATTCGACAAACTTGCGGTTGGGAATCTGCGAGTTGTTATAGAGGAAAATTCCCGGACCTGCACCGAGCTTCTCCTGCGACAATTCCGCATTCCCGCCGAACACATCGCCGGTGACGCCCGCCTCCAGTGCAATCCCGATATCCGCCTTGGCCTCTTCACTCGCGGTGTGCGCTCCGCGCAGGCCGATCTCCTCCTGTGTTGTCAAAGCGTAGATGATCTGATTGGCATGAGGCATTGACGCCAGCCGCCGCATCGCCTCGACGATCACCGCGCAGCCGACCCGATCATCCCATGCCTTGCCCAGGTAATTCTGGGTGCCGTTAAGCACTGTGAATGGCGCATCCGGCACGACGGGCGACCCCGGCTCGATGCCCATATTTCGCACCTCGGCGTCCGACTGAGCGCCTACGTCGAGAAAGATACTATCGCGGGAAATGATCCGCGTGCGCTGGTCGGCGGGCACCAGGTGGGCGTCGCGGATGCCGGTCACGGCGCGTACCGGGCCCTTTGAGCCGATGATGATCCAGCGCTGATCGACCAAGGCCTGATCGAGCCAGCCGCCGAGCATCTGCATCGTCATCAGTCCGCGAGGCGTGATGCGTCGAATAACGCCACCCAACTCATCCATATGAGCATCGACCATGATGCGCGGCCCTTCTGTCCCTTGGACCGCCAGCATCGATCCCATGCCGTCGTAGCGGATCGAAGACGCATACGGCTTAATGGCGTCCACGATCAGCTTCCGTACCGGATCTTCAAATCCAGGAGGGCCAGGCGCGTCGGCGAGTCTCCGCAGCAGATCGACCGTTTGGTCCTGAGCGGCGAGCGGAATCGCGCACAAGGCGGCCAGCCAGTATCTTCGATTCGTTTTCATATTTTCGCTGATGATAGCAGACTACCGGATCAGGCAAATGCACCTTGCTTCGCCGAAAGATCGCGTGGAGCAGGCTTGACGCGGAACTCGTGCGAACCGGAGGTTCGATACGGACGCCTCCCGCCGACGTGCCGATGGGAGGGTGATCGCTATGCGCGTTTAGCAAACAATGCACGGTGTTCCGAACATCAGCCGATTCGCCACCGCCGCCTCGCCGCACCCCCCATCGCTTTTCGCGCAACTGCTGATCCGGCGTTTCTTCCGCGCGGAATTTGCCGCCGCAAAGGCAGGAGCGGCATTCGTCGGCGTTGCTGGCCGACAGCCGCAACGACGCGCTGGTCCTTGCACGGCTTCAATTGCTCTTGAAAGGCGATCGCGCTTCGCGATCGGCAAAACAACGGTATGTTCGCATGACCGACAGCGTTCCGAATTTTGGCCGTTAAGGTCCCTGTGCTTTATCTTGCGGCAGTTGATTATGACGTCCGCTGACGCATTGGTCAAAAAGCGTGCCAAAATCAGGCCAGGGATGAACTTCAAACAAAAGGCACGAATCAGCCGCTCCGATGCTCGGGCCATCCGGAATGCTCTTGACCAACGGGCGGAGGGATGTGACAAGGCCTGAATCGTGCTCTCGCTTCTGCACTGGCATACTGCGGTCGATTTTCTGATTCTCGCCGCGGCCTTTTACGCATTGCTGCGTTGGGCCCGGTCGGCGCGCGCACTGCGCATCGTGCTGGGTATCGTGGCTCTGCATGCCGCGTCTCTTCTGGCGCAGCGCCTGGACTTGGTGATTACGAGCTGGGTTTTGGATGCCGCCGCGGTTCTAGCAATTCTAATTCTGCTGCTCGTTTTCCAGCCGGAACTTCGCCGCGCGTTTATGCGCCTCGACAGCGCTTTAAAGCGCTGGCCGGCCCGGCATGTGGATGTCTCGCAGGGAAATCGCGCGCTGGCGGCGGGCGCTTTTCAATTGGCGCGGGCCGGCTTGGGCGCGTTGATTGTGGTCGTGCGCCGGGACTCCATCGCCGAAGTTGTGGAAGGCGGTGTGACGCTGAATGCCGCGATCACGGAACCATTGCTGGAGTCAATTTTTCAAAAGACGTCACCGCTTCACGATGGCGCCGTGGTGGTGGAGGCCGACCTCCTGGTCCGGGCGGCCGTCATCCTGCCGCTCTCGCTTCGTCAGGACCTGCCGGGCTACTACGGTACACGGCATCGAGCCGGCATCGGCTTAGCCGAGCGCTGCGACGCGCTGGTGATCGTGGTTTCTGAAGAGCGCGGCCAGGTGGTTCTGGTGCGCGGCCGAATGGCGCAATTTATTCAGGAGCCGGCGCAGTTGGTGGATTTGCTACAAGAGTTGCGGAGCCGTCCGCCGGCGAAGGCGCCAGTACTATTGCGGCGCTTGTTCTTGGCCAACCTGGGGCTGAAGTTCGCGGCGATCGGACTCGCCGCCGTGATCTGGGGTATGACGTTTCTGGCGTCCGGAACCACCATCCGCACGGTGAGTGTTCCCATCCAATTCGATAACGTCCCCATGGGGCTGGAGATCACGGAACAATCCACCGGTACGTTGCAGCTCCAGATTCGCGGGAGTCCCTGGATCATGAATTCGGTTAGTCTGGGAGATCAGGTGGCCAGTTTCGACTTGAGCCGCATGGGGCCGGGCTGGCACACGTTGAAGTTCGCGCCTGGTACGCTGGCTCTTCCACCTGGTTTAGTAGTGGACCGCGTGACGCCTGTGCTCGTCCGGGTGCGTCTTGCACGTGCGACGGATTGAGATAAGATCCTCGGTCGTCGAGGATCGATCGTTTAGCGCTTGGGCCGGCCAGATTGCGACGTTGCTTTCTTCGACCGACCTGATCGATTATCGGAACGGCGGTGGCGGCCTCTCTCCCCGCAAGTTGACTGGGCAGGATAAGTTCGGCGATATCACGCTGAACCGGGGAATCGTTCCAGACCAATACTTGAGCAATTGGGCCAACGCGCGAGGTTCTGGCCTGGCCCGACCAGTATGCGCCTATCGCAAAAAAATAGAAGCTCGTGAATGACCGGGAATCGGGCCTGATGTGCAACATCGTCGGCCCCCCTGCCTCACGGAGAGGCTTCCATGCAGCTCCCGTCAGACCAAATCCGAATCGGTCAGGCTCGCGCCAGCAATGTTCTGGTCTGCTCCACGGCAAATGGAACCCGGCGAAGCCTCACTCCAGTGGCATCAAACACGGCATTCGCCATCGCCGCCGCGACCGGCGCGGAAGCGGCCTCCCCGGCTCCGTAAGGAGGCTGGTCCGGGTGATCGATTAGCGCGACTTCAATGGTGGGCGCCTCGGGGAACCGCAGCACCGGATAGCTGCTCCAATCCACGCTGGTGACCTTCGAATGATCGAAGCGGACCTGCTCATGGAGCGTGCGGCTCAGCGTATGCATGATATTTCCTTCGACCTGGTTGCGCAGGCCGTCCGGATTCATGATCAGGCCGCAGTCGTGCGCGCAGGTGATCCGCCGAACCGTGATCTTCCCCGTGACACGCTCCACCGCAACCTCCGCAGCGAGCGCGACATAGTTTTCCGCCTGCTTATAACGCATGTATGCGATTCCGCGGCCCACCCGGTAAGCGCCCTGGTTCGGATTCGGATTCGGAGAAGGACGCGGCTGCCAACCGATCATTGCGGTGGCGCGATCGATCACCGCCAGCGCGCGCGGATCGGTCAAGGCTCGCCGCCGGAACGCGGCCGCGTCCATTCCCGCGGCCGCTGCCAGTTCGTCCGTGAAACCCTCCACCGCGAAAACGTTGGCGATCTTGCCGGGAGCCCGCAGATTCGATAAACGCAGCGGAGTGTCTTTCAAGTTGTGCGCGACAACCCGCACATGGGGCGCGCTGTAGGGAGGATCAGCATTTGCCGTCATCAGCCCCGCACCCTGTCCATGTCCCTGCTTCATGCCGGCGGACTCGGGGCCGATCAGGGCGCGCGCACCCGTTGGCCCGCCGGGCAGCCACATCTGCGTCTCCCAGGCCTGGATGTTTCCGCTCGCGTCCATCGCCGCGCGGACGTCCAAAAGTTGAACCGGCCCCTTCGGGTCCCAGCCGAGTTCATCGTGGCGCATCCATTGCACGCGCACCGGCTGCCCGACCGCGCGCGAAAGGAGCAATGCGTCGGCGGCGGCGTCCTCGGCTCCATTCGAGCCGTAGGAACCCGACCCATCGAGGAAAATCACCCGCAGCTTCTCCAGCGGGATTGCGAAAACTTTCGCCAGGTTTGCCCGCAACCCAAACGAATTCTGCGTTGACGACCAGATCGTTGTGCCGGAGTCCCTTGCATCCGCCACCGCGCACGACGGCGCCATGGACGCGTGGCTCTGGAACGGCCAATAGTAGGTCGCCGACATTGGCTTCGCGGCTGAGGAAAGCGCCGCAACGGCATCTCCGCGATTCACCACGACTTGATCCGGACCGGCCGCCGACTCGCGAAGATAGCGTTCCAAATCATCACTCGCCGGAATCCCCTGCCATTCGCTCCAACTTGCTTTCAACTCTCGCGCGGCGCGCACAGCGGCCCACTCGTCCTTAGCGGCGACGCCCAGGAAACTTTCGATGCGCACGATACGCACCTCCGGAATGGCGCGCACAGAAGATTCATCCACCGAGCGCAGCTTCGCGCCAAATGACGGCGGCCGCACCACTCTGCCATGCAGCATTTGAGGGACGGTCCAGTCCTGAAGAAAAATTAGGCGGCCGCTGCATTTTAAGGGGACATCCGCACGCAGGATGGGCTTGCCAACGGTGGTATAGGTCGAGGGCGACTTTAACGGAGCATTTGGATCGACCTTTAGCGAAAAACGCTTCCCGCCGATGAGCGCGGCGGCCGGGATTCCTGCGCCGCCCTCCTTGGGCCGAACTTCACCTCCCTCGATTACGAGATCTGCTGCGGGCTGGTTCATTCGAGCGGAAGCGAGTTCGAGCAGAGCCTGTCGCGCGGTAGCCGCCGCTCGCCGGATATCGGCCGCGCCGCGCGGCACGCCGGTGCTGCCGCCGGTTCCTCCATGGTCGGGCGTAGTCGCCGTGTCGCCTTCGACCACCGTGAATCGCTCGACCGGAATCCCGAGCTCCTCCGCCGCCGTCTGCCGGAAAACCGTGGCAATGCCGGTCCCCACGTCGACATGGCTCGTGAAAATTGTCACGGACCCATCCTCGTGAATGGCGAGAAAGCTATCGACATCGAAGGTACGCGATCCGCTCTGCGCCAGGCTTCGCTTGGGCAGCATGGAACCGATGGCGAAGCTGACGACCAGCGCGGCGCCGTTTCTGAGAACTGCGCGCCGGGAGAGACCAACGTCGTCCATGATTCCTCCTTACGCCCTGGCGACTCGCAGGACTGCATTCAGAATGCGCGTATGAGTTCCGCACCGGCACAGGTTTCCACCGAGCGCGTTTTTGATCTGCTCAAGCGTCGGATGCGGCGATTGATCTAACAGCGCCTGCGCCGCCATGATCATGCCGTTAGTGCAATACCCGCATTGGGCGGCCTGCTCCGAAATGAAAGCGGCTTGGATCGCATTTGGCTGCTCCGCTGTGCCGAGACCTTCGATGGTCGTAATGGCGCGGTTTGAAACCTGATGAATTGGGGTCACGCAGGAGCGCACCGCTTTTCCGTCGATTAATACCGTGCAGGCCCCACATTGGCCGAGTCCACATCCGAACTTGGGGCCGTGCAACCCCAAACTGTTTCGCAGGATATACAGCAGCGGCTGGTCCGGGTCCCACGAATCGACATTGACCCTTTTGCCGTTAACCCGGAGTGCATATTTGGGCATGGACCTGACCCCAGCTGAATTTTATCACCCCGGCGAACCCAACTTCTGATTCCGATGTGCGCCCTGACAACGCGGAATATCGGTAGTGATTCGAGGTCCCGATGCCGGCCCCGTGGCTGGGTCGTCAAATAGGCGAAATTCACGATGCGCCGTGATCCTCCCCTAGCAGGGTGCTGAAAAAGATACTCCGCGAAGGTTCTGGACCTTCACCAACTAGCTTTTCACGGGCATTTTCGTGGAGCCTGGATGCCAGAAACGCCTTTTTATTGGCGTTCGGGCACAGTTCTCC
>Ga0335074_10014669_pt1 | contig 10985 bp, 9 predicted proteins | sample Lox_Sample_23_FD_206715 | JGI IMG/M metagenome (GOLD analysis project Ga0335074, IMG submission 206715) | Soil microbial communities from Loxahatchee National Wildlife Refuge, Florida, United States - Lox_Sample_2.3 | ecosystem: Environmental > Terrestrial > Soil > Wetlands | place: USA: Florida... | reverse complement strand
TGCCGAGCGGCTACTGCTCGGACTGCACCAGGACCTACACGATCGGCGAGCCGCCGCCGGAGTTCGCGGCGTACTACCAAGTGCTGCAGAACGCACAGCAGGCGGCGTGCGCCGCGGTGAAGCCCGGAGTGAGCGCGGAGTCTGTTGACGCGGCTGCCCGTGAGCCGATCACCGCCGCGGGCTACGGCGAGTTTTTCGTGCACAGGACCGGGCACGGCATCGGGCTTGAGGTCCACGAGGATCCGTACATCGTGTCCGGGAACGCCGAGCTGCTGGAGCCGGGCATGGCGTTCTCGGTCGAGCCCGGCATCTACCCGGGCGCGCACGGCGCGAGGATCGAGGACATCGTCGTGTGCACTGAGCAGGGGTTCGAGCGGCTGAACAACGCCCCGCACGACCTGGTCTGCGTGCAGCCTTGATGACCCGCAGGCCAGGGCCCTTGGCTGAGCCCTGGCCTGCGGGTGGCTTATTTAAGTGCTCCCGCGGTCAGGCCGGAGATGATCCGGCGCTGGGCGAAGATCACGATCAGTGCGATCGGCACCGAGATGATCACGACGGCCGCGTCGATCAGGTTGTAGAACACCTGGTTCTGGCTCTGGCCGAGGTTAACGATCGCCACCGGCGCCGTCGTGTACGCCGGTTCCTGGTTGAACGACAAGGCGAAAGCGAAGTCGTTCCAGGCCAGGATGAAGGCCAGGATCGTCACTGTGAACACCCCGGGCATTGCGACCGGCATGATCACCTTGTACAGCGCTTTGACCCGGGTGAGGCCGTCCACGATCGCCGCCTCCTCGAGTTCCTTGGGGATCTGCGAGAAGTAGCTGGTAAGCAGCCAGGTAGCCAGCGGCAGCGTGTAGATCATGTCGACGATGATCAGGCCCTGGTATGTGTTCAGGAAATGGATGTGGCTGTAGAGGATGAACAGCGGGCCGACCATAGCCAGCAGGGGGAAGAACGCGCCCAGCAGCAGGAATCCCAGGATCGGGGTCTTGGCCCGGATCTGGGTGCGGGCCAGCGCGTATCCGGCCAGCGACGCCAGGATCACCGATATCACGGTGACCGACGCCGCGATGACGATGCTGTTGAGCAGCGGCCGGATGAAGTCCTGCTGAGTCAGGACGTTGCTGTAGTTGCTGAATGTCACCCCGCTGGGGAGCAGGCTGGTGGTGCCCTTCTCGATCTGCGCCGGCGTTTTCAGCGACGTGATCACGATCCAGTAGAACGGGAACAGGCTGACCACCACGAAGATCGCAAGCAGACCGAAGAACCCTGTCTTGCGTGCAACCAAACCACCGTCATAACGCGAGCCACGGCGGTTCGGGCGGGTCACGGCTGCACCCGCTGCGCTTACCGCACTCATCGGCGGGACCTCCTGTGTGTACTGGCTGGCTGGCTCATGTCGGCTGCCCCTGCTGCGTCCGGAATACGCGCACATAGATGGCCGCGATCATCAGCGCAATTATGATCATCGAGACCGAGATCGCCCCGCCGTAACCGAAGTCACTGTTGGTGATGAACGCCCCATAGTCGAGGTTGGCCAGCACATTGGTCGTTTCCTGTCCCCCGGGGCCGACCGGTCCGCCGTGGGTCATGATGTAGACCACGTCGAAGATCATGAATGAGGACAGCGTCCGGAAGATCAGCGCGACCGAAAGAGCAGGCATCAGCAGCGGCATGGTGATCCGCCAGAACGTTTTCCAGGCATTGGCGCCGTCGATGCGGGCCGCCTCGTAGACGTCGGACGGGATGACCTGCAGCCCGGCGAGCAGCACGATCGCCATGAACGGCGTGTTGCGCCAGGCGTCGGCGATCAGCAGCCCGGTCCACGCTGTCCACTGATTGCCGGTCAGCCAGTCGGTGCTGGCCCCCGGCAGATCCAGCGTCTTGAGGATGTAGTTCACGAACCCGTTCTGCGGGTCGAACATCGTCTTCCACAGTTCGGCCGACACCACCGTGGGCACAGCCCACGGAATGAACATGGCCGCCCGGACTACGCCGCGGCCGCGGAACGGCTTGCTCAGCGCCACCGCGATCGCGATGCCGATCACTGTCTCCAGAACCACCGACACAATCGTGAAGCCCACCGTGTGCTCCAGGGCAGGCAAGAACTGCAGGTCGGGCAGCGGATTGGTGAACAGCAGCTTGTAGTTGGAGAGCCCGGCGAAGGTCCCCACCGGGGGATTCTGGTAGTCCACATGGTGGAACGAGTTCCACACGTTGTAGATCAGGGGATAGGCGATGATCGCTAGCAGCACGATCACCGCGGGGGCAACCAGCCAGGTCCCGAGCCTGCGGTCCTGGGAAACCAGGCTGGGCCCCTTCCTGCGCCGCCGCCCCGGCGCCGGCGGCCTGGTAAGGGCCGCCGGCGCCGCGGAGCGCTCTTGCTTCGTGGTCATTCGTGCCTCAGCCCGACGCACCGTCGGCGAGAGCCTTGACGGTCGGCGCCGCGGTCGCAAGCGCCGCGCTCGGCGTCGCCGAGCCGCTGAGCACGGAGGCGATCATGTTCTGCAGCTGGGTGGAGATCTGCGCGTAGTTCGACGCGACCGGCCGGGACACCACCGCGTTGTAGACAGCCTGCTCCTGCTTGTAGTACGGCGCAGCCGCGTACAGCGTGGAGTTGTAGGCCGACTTCACCGACGGCGGATCGCCAGCGCTGATCGCCCGGGCATCCTGAACACTGTCACTGGTGAGGTACTGGATGAACTCCCAGGCCGCGGCCTTGTGGGTGCTCTTGGCGTTGATCGCGAGGTCGTCACCGCCGAGCGAGGTCTGCGGTGTGGAGCTGGGGAACGGTATCCAGCCGGTCTTGCCGGCCACCGGCGAGCCGCTGGCTTCCGACAGCTGGTAGATGTATGGCCAGTTCAGCGCGAACGGGGTCTGCCCGGAGAGCCAGGCGGACTGCACCTGCGGCTCCTGCCACGCGGTCACCGCCGACGGGGAGATCTTGTTGGTGTGGATCGCGTTGTACATGAACGTCAGCGCAGTGACGTTGGCCGGGGTGTCGATGCCCTTCTTAAGGTCAGACAGGCTGATCTGGCCGCCGAAGCTCTGGAACGCCGTCACGGCGCCCTCGTATGTGTCGCCCTCGAATGCCAGGCCTTCCTTCAGCGACGGGTCTGCCGCCATCGCCGACTGGGCGTCGCTGACAAGCTGGGAGGCCGACGTCGGAGGGCTCTTGATCAGGTCGGTGCGGTAGTAGATGCCCTCGGCGTTGATGAACCACGGAATCGCGTAGACCCCGCCGTTGATCTCGCCGGTGGACATCTGGCCAGGGAAGAAAGCGCTGGTGTTGGGGCTGAACGAGCTGAGGTTGGCCAGCCAGCCTGCCTTCACGTCCGCCGCCGGCCAGGTCACGTCGGTGTAGACGACGTCGGGTGTGGCCGAGCCGGCCACGAAGTAGTTCTGCTCCTGCTGCTGGGCGCTGGTCGAGCTCGAGGAAAGCGGCAGCAGATTGACCGTGATGTTCGGGTGCGCCTTCTCGAACCCGGCGATCGCGGCCTTGGTCGCCGTACCCTCAGTGCCCAGGCCCGCTGACGCAAACACGATGGTCTGCTTGGCGCTGGCCGGGGTACCTGAACTGGTCGTGCTCGTGCCTGAGCCGCTGCTGCCGCACGCGGCTGCGCCCAGGGCCACCGCCAGCCCTGCTGCCACCGCGGCGACCGTGGTGGCGTGTCTGTTCTTCGGCCACAAGTTCACTGTGGCTACCTCCCTTTGTGCTGCTTTGCACTTACGGACATTCCTTGACGCCGGGTGCCTGCGGCACCCGGCCCGCCCGGGCCTCAGCCCGGCCTGATGATCTGGTCCAATTCGCCAGACAGTGTGGTGATCGTTGCGTTCACAGACGCCCGTTGCATGAGCGCCTGGTGGACTGAGCTCGATATGGCGAGGCTCAGCTGGTTGTAGTCAGGTACCGCGGGCCGGGGGCGCGCGGAGAGGATCGCCTGCTTCAGCGTTGGCAGATAGGGGAACCGCTGAATCAGCGAAGGATCGGTGTAGAGCTGGGTCCAGACCGGGGGCAGCGAGCTCTCGATCAGGATCTGCCGTTCGACCGGCAGGCTGGTGAGGAACTTGATGAAGTCGAGCGCGGTCCGCTGGTGCCGGGAGAACGCGCTGATCGCCAGGTTCGCCCCGCCGAGCGAGCTGGAGCCGGGACCGTCCGGGCCTGGGAGCGCCTCCACGCCGATCTTGCCTGCGACCTCGTTGCCGGGGCCGGGAGTTTCGGCCTGGCCGTAGACATACGGCCAGTTGTTCAGGAACAGCAGCTTGCCCTGCTGGAACGCGTCCTGCGACGCCAGCTCGTCGTAGTTCAGCGCGGCGGCCGGGATCCAGCCGTCGCGGAAGCCGTCGACGAGGAAGGTCAGCGCCTGGCGGGCCTGCGGCGAGTCGATGGTGACCTTGGTGCCGTCCGGCGACAGGATGCTGCCACCCGCCGACTGGACGGCCTCGGCGAAGTTGACGGTCAGCCCCTCGTAGGCCGCGAACTGGCCGGCGTACCCCCACAGCCCGTACTGCGGTGCGACGGTTTCCGCCTCCGACGCAAGCTGCGCCCAGGTCTGCGGAGGCTGGACGCCAGCCTCGGACAGGATGTCAGAGCGGTAGTACAGCAGCTCAGCGTTGCTGGTGAACGGGATCGCCCACAGCCGGCCTGCGTACATCGCGGTGTCCACCGCCGGGCGCAGGAAGTCTGACAGGGGGAGCTGGCCGCCGTTCAGCGGGATGATCCACCCGTTCGACGCGAACTGCGCGGTCCAGATCACGTCCAGGCTCATGACGTCGTAAGCGTTGCTGTGGGCCTGAAGGTTGGCCGCGAGCTGGGCCAGCTGGTCGTCGGTGTCGTCGGGCAGGTTGATCAGCGTGACCCGCTGACCCGCGTGGGCCCGGTTCCACTCATCGATCAGGCCGGGCAGGTAGGTGCTGGTGTCGAGCTCGCCAGTCGCGAACGTGATCGGCCCGATGCCGCTGAGCGACGGCGGCGGCCCAGCCGGCGCAGCGTCGGCGTTGACCAGCCCGCAGCCGGCGGCCATGACGACGGCGAGCACAGCGGGGACGAAGCGAGGCAGACGCTGTGGCAAGCGCATGGTCAGCCCCTTTCGTCGTCAGCTCCGGCAAGTTCCCCCGAACGCTGCGCTCCTGGCGGGGCGCTCCGCACTAGCCTCCGAATACATGCGTGTTATATACCTCTGTTAGGTATCGGTCAACGAAAGTTACACATATGTTGCTCCCGTCGGCCTTGCACTACGGACAACCAGTGCACTACCGCCCAGCATGTGCCACGATGTCGCTGTGGCCCGAGACCGGGCCAGACGTCACGCCCGAGGGGGCTGCGCCGTGCGCCTGCCACTGCTAGCGCTGCTGGCCAAGGAGCCAGCTCACGGTTATCAGCTCAAGACCCTACTGGAACGGACGTTCGGGGAAGCGTATCCTTCACCCAATATTGGCCAGATCTATGTCACTTTGCAGCGTCTGGCCAAAGACGGTCTGGTCAGTTGCCAGGAGGTCGTGCAGACCTCCCGGCCAACCAAGCGGGTCTACGAGCTGACGCCTGAGGGCCGCGACGCCCTCGCCACCTGGCTCGATGAGCCGAGCGACGGGCCGCGGATACGCGATGATTTCTTCATGAAGCTAGCGCTTGGCCCGCTCGCTGGTGCCAGTGACCGGATGGCCCTGATCAACAGGCAGCGCCGGCATTACCTAAACCTGATGCGCGGCCTGTCCGGAATGGCGCAGGAGCCGGGTTACGGCAAGATCCCTCGCCTGCTGATCGAGGGAGCGATGCTGCACCTGCAGGCAGACCTGGACTGGCTGGAGCGCTGCCAGCAGGAGCTGATGTGAAGCCCCCCGCTGACGAGCTGATGCGGACCGCCGGCCTGATCAAGGTCTTCGACGGGGATGGCGGCCCGGTGCACGCGCTGCGCGGGGTGGACCTGTCGCTGGCCGCGGGCGAGTTCGTCGCTGTGATGGGCCCGTCGGGGTCGGGAAAGTCGACCCTGCTGCACACGATCGGCGGGCTCGAGCCTGCCACCCGTGGGGAGATCTGGCTCGACGGCCGCCGCGTCGACGGGCTCAGCCAGGCCCAGTGGGCGATGCTGCGCCGGCGCTCGATCGGCTTCGTCTTCCAGACCTTCAACCTGGTGTCGACGATGACTGTGGCCGACAACGTCGAGCTGGCCGCGCTGCTGGGCGGCGCGACCCGGCACGAGGCCCGGGAACGCCGGGAGGAGCTGCTGGGCGAGCTGAACCTGTCGGCCAAGGCCGGTGCGGCCCCGACCCGGCTGTCCGGCGGTGAGCAGCAGCGGGTCGCGGTGGCCCGGGCGCTGGCGAGCAAGCCCCGCCTGCTGCTCGCCGATGAGCCGACTGGAAACCTGGACAGCTCGAACTCCGCCGACGTGCTCCGGCTGCTCGGCCGCTTCCACCGCCGTGGCCAGGCCATCCTGCTGGTCACCCACGATGCGCGCGCCGCCAGCCTGGCCGATCGGGTGATCAGCCTGTTCGACGGCATGGTCGCGGACGACGCCGAGGTCCGGCCGCCGCTCGGCCTGCCGCCGGCCGCGGCGGGCGTCCTCCGGCTCAGCGGATGACCGCCTCGTGATCACGATGCGGGCCGCTGGCCGCTGGATCAGCGCGGACCTGGCCGCGCGCCGCGGCCAGGTACTGGTCGTGATCGCGGTGATCGCCGGAGTCGTGGCGTCGCTGCTGCTGTCGGCCACCGTGCTCGCGGGCGCCACCAACCCATGGCAGGGACTGTTCGCGCAGACCCGGGGGGCGCAGATCTGGATGCGGCTTGCTCCGGGCACCAACACCCATGATCTGTCCCGGATCAGCGGCGTGACCGACGTCGCCGGGCCGTATGCGACTGCCGTGGCGACGCTGTCCCAGGGCCCGGTGCAGTCACAAGTCTCGCTGCGGGCAATGACGCCGGCCGAGCCTGCCGTCGGCAAGCTGCTGGTTCGCCAGGGCAGCTGGCTCAGCCGCTCAGCACCGGACGGTGTGGTGGTGGAGGCGTCGTTCGCCCAGGCTCTGCACGTGAACGTCGGCGATGGCCTGGCGCTGGACGGCATCGACGGCAATGCCGCCCGGGTCCGGGTGATCGGCATCGCCGACACCTCGGACCAGGGCTTCTACCCAGACCAGACGCCCGGGCTTATCTGGGCGCTGCGTGGCGTCGTCGACCGCGTGGAGCCGGTTCCCGGGCATATCGAGGAGCTGGTGGGCCTGCGCCTGGCCGATCCGGCGCAGACCGGGCTTGTGGTCCAGCAGGCAGTGACCCAGCTCGGCAGCAGCAGCGTGCTCAGTGTTACGACCTGGATACAGGTGGAGCAGTCGATGGCCCGCGGCGACCCGCTGCTCGGCCTGCTGCTCGCGCTCTTCGGCCTAATCGCTCTCGGGGGGGCCGTGCTCGCAATCGCGAACGCGGCAGCCGGCCGGGTGCTGGTACAGCTTCAGGAGCTGGCCACGCTGAAGACGCTGGGCTTCACCCCGGGCCAGGTCATGAGCATGGTGGTGGCCGAGCAGGCGGTGATCGGCGTGGCTGGGACCGCGATCGGGCTGGCGGCGGCCCGTGAGCTGACGATCCCGCTGCTGCAGGGGCTCCCGTCCGGGGTGCTGCCCGCTGTGATGCCACTCCCAGCCGTATGGGTAGCGCTGATCGGCGGCGGCACCGAGCTGGCGGTCGTGATTGCCACGGCAGTCCCCGGCTGGCAGGCGGCCCGGGTGCGGCCGGTCGCTACCGCGGTACGGCCCCAGCCGACCAGCCATCTGTCCTGGCTGACCCGCACGGCGCTGCTGCCGCGCTTCCCGCTCGCTGTCGTGCTCGGCGCGCGGGCCGCCTTCCTCAGGCGGCTGCCGGCTGCCCTCACCGTCGGTGCTCTCGCCGTGACGATGACAATGGTCACGATCGGTCTTGGGTTCCTGTCCACGGTGGATGACGTCCAGGACAACCCGGCCAGCATCGGCCTGGCCGATGCGCTGACCGTGAGCCCGGGTGAGCTGAGCAACGCGGCGGCTCGCTCGATCGTGTACGGCGACCGGCAGGCGGCAGCGGTCTACCCCTCCGTCCAGGAAAGCACGCTGCTGCCGGGGGACACCACGTCGATCACGACGCTCGGCATGGGCACCTCATCGCGGCCGTTCCCGTTCGACGTGGCCGCGGGCCACCTGTACACCGCACCCGGTGAGGCCGTGGCAAGCCAGGGACTGCTCAGCGTGCTGCACCTGCAGGTGGGGGAGTACGTCCGGATGCCCATCGGCGGCGTCCCGGTGATCTTCCACATTGTCGGCCGGATCATCGAGCCTGAGTACGACGGCCAGGTCCTGGCCTACGGGCTGGATACGCTGTCCCAGGCCGGGGCGGCCATGCCGCCGGTGTCCTACAGCCTGGTGCTGCGTCCGGGCGTCACCGCCGACGCGGGCCGCGCACATCTCCTGCGCGGGGCCGGCGAGGGCCTCGACGTGTCCATCGTCAGCAATCCCGCCGACCAGCTCGGCATCGTACGGGCGATGCTCACCGGCCTGATCGTGATCCTCGGGCTGATCGGCCTGACCAGCCTGCTCACCGCCTCCGCGGTCGGCCTGCGCGACCATCTGCGCGACGTCGGCGTGCTGCGGGCCATGGGCCTGACCCCGGCGCAGCTCATGACCACGCTTGTGACCAGCACCACCGTGCTGGCGCTGACCGGCGTCGCGGCGGGAACGGCCGCTGGGGCCGCCCTCGCCGGACGCCTGATCAACACCGGGGCCCAGGCCTACGGCATCGGCGCCGGGATCGGCCGGCCACCGTCGGTGGCCGGTATCACGGTGGCCGTAGCCATCGCGGTGGCCGCGGCGTCGGGCGCCGCGATCCTGCCGGCCCGCCGGGCCGTGCGCGCCCGGCTCGCGACGGTGCTCGGGACCTAGCTACACGGCGGAGCCGCTGACCCCGTCCTGCATAGCGGCCGCCACGATGTTGGCCTCGTGGCCGATCGACAGCGCGCTGTCCATGTCGAAGAACTGCATCCGTGAGGTGTCGACGGCGAGCTCGATCGGCTGGCCCGGCTTCACCCCGCTGCGGGCCGCGACCCGCGCGGTCCACAGTGACTTGCCGCCGGTCAGCGGAATCGCCGCGTCCTCGTCGTCGTGCACTGCCTTGCTGATGCTGGCGTGCTCGACCTGGGGCGCGTCGATCGTGAACAGAACGTGGATCTCGCTGCCGAGGTCCTCGGTGACCCCCGCCGTCGCCTGGATCCGGGTCCAGCTCGCGTCGCCGATGCTGGAATCCTCGAAGTCAGACGGCCTGATGCCGAGGATCAGGTCACGGTCGAAGTACTTGTCAAGGCCGGGGCGGGCCGCGAGCATGGCCGCGGACACCGGCAGCTTGTAGCCGCCGAAGGTCACAGCGGGCGAGCCGTCGCGGACCAGCCTGGCGGTGACGAAGTTCATCGCGGGCGAGCCGATGAACCCGGCCACGAACAGGTTGACCGGGTCGTTGTAGAGCGACTGCGGCGTGCCGACCTGCTGCAGCTTCCCGTCCCGCAGCACGGTGACGCGCTGCCCCAGCGTCATGGCCTCGACCTGGTCGTGGGTGACGTACACCGTGGTCACGCCGAGCCGCTCGTGCAGCTGCGACAGCGAGGCGCGCATCGAGACCCGCAGCTTGGCGTCCAGGTTGGACAGCGGCTCGTCCATCAGGAACGCCTGCGGCTCACGGACGATCGCGCGGCCCATGGCCACCCGCTGGCGCTGGCCACCGGACAGCTCGCTCGGCTTGCGCTGCAGCATCTCGTTCAGGCCGAGCATCCGGGCCACGTCGGTGACCCGCTGCTTGATCTCGTTCTTGGGCGTCTTGCGCTGCTGCAGCCCGAAGGCCAGGTTCTGCCAGACGGTCATATGCGGGTACAGCGCGTAGTTCTGGAAGACCATCGCGATGTCCCGGTCCTTCGGCGGCAGGTGGTTGACGACCCGCCCGCCGATCGAGATGGTCCCCGAGGTGATCTCGTCCAGTCCCGCGATCGACCGCAGCGCGGTGGACTTGCCGCACCCCGACGGCCCGACGAACACCATGAACTCGCCATCGGCGATGTCCAGGCTGAGCCCGTCTACCGCCTTCACCCCCCCGGGATAGACCTTGTCCACGTGGTCCAGAACGATCTGTGCCATCCGTTACTCCCGCTGGTGGTCTCTTGGCTTGACTCTTACGGGACAGTATCGGCGGGATTTCCTGGATGTTAAGGCAGCTTCTCGTTGTGTTACGAGAGTGTAAATACCGATATCTGAACGTTACCTACCGGCGTCCGCGGCAGGTGGAGGCTACCGTGGCCGGGTGGAAGAGACCGACCGCGCGATCGTAGCCCTGCTGTGCAGCGACGGCAGGATGAGTTTCACCGAGCTGGCCAAGCGCACCGGCCTGTCGGTCTCGGCGGCGCAGCAGCGGGTGCGCAGGCTGGAACGGCGGGGCGTCATTCGCGGCTACACCGCCGTGATCAACCCGGACGACGCCGGCCTGCCGCTGACCGCGTTCATCTCGATCAAGCCGTTCGACCCGTCGTCACCGGACGACGCACCGCAACGGCTTGCGCACCTGGCCGCCATCGAGGCCTGCCACAGCGTGGCCGGGGAAGAGAACTACATTCTCAAGGTGCGGGTGGGCAACCCGGCGCAGCTCGAGGACCTGCTGCAGGAGATCAGGTCAGCGGCCAGCGTCGCCACCAGGACCACGATCGTGCTGAGCACTCCCTACGAGAACCGGCCACCCGAGCTATGACAGGGCTATGACACCTCCGGCAGCACCCGCAGCCGCCTGATCGCTGCTTCGGCGTCACCTTGGGTGATAACCGCGGTGGCCTGATGCTCATCGTCGGCCGCCGCCGCTACCGTCGCGCCGCGCAGCAGGGCCAGGTCGATCAGCGCGGTGTAGGAGAGGGCGTCACCGGCCGGAGGGCCGGCCAGGACGACATCGGTCTCGCCGATCCCCACCTCTGTGTCCAGCCTGCTGAGCAGGCTGAACAGGTCAC
>Ga0335074_10014667_pt1 | contig 10987 bp, 9 predicted proteins | sample Lox_Sample_23_FD_206715 | JGI IMG/M metagenome (GOLD analysis project Ga0335074, IMG submission 206715) | Soil microbial communities from Loxahatchee National Wildlife Refuge, Florida, United States - Lox_Sample_2.3 | ecosystem: Environmental > Terrestrial > Soil > Wetlands | place: USA: Florida... | reverse complement strand
GAACGGCCAGGCGACGGCCCTGGAAGCGAGGACGTCCTCGACTGTGATCGGGTCACGGAACATTGCCCGCGGGTTGCGCGCCGCCCACTTGCGCTGCGCCACGGCGACATAAGCGAGCTGCTCGTGCGTCAGCCCGTACTCCTTCATGTACCGCAGCACCGGGATGGTGAACGTCGAGGTAGGGCCGGCCGTCCCGTAGGGTGCCTCGAACTGACCGGGGATAGTCGATGCTCCGCGCGGGAACGGGCTAGCGCCGACGCGCGACCGGCCCGATTCGCCGTGCGTGATGAGGACTGTCCTGGCGTAACCTGCCCTGATTGCTGCCGCGGCGTGGCGGACGTGCAGCAGGAACGACGTGCCGCCCACCGCAGTGCCGTCCATATACGACGGCGTGATGCCCAGCGCGTGCGCGACCTGGACGGGTCCAGGTGCGTTGACCGTGGCGATGCCGTCGATATCGCGCATCGTCAGCCCGGCGTCGGCGACCGCGTTGACGGCAGCCTCGACATGCAACTGCAAGGTCGAATAGTCAGGCAGCTTGCCGATCGCATTGGTCTCGGCGGCCCCGGCGATGATCACGCCCTGGTCGCGGCTCACTGATCTTCTCCGGCCGGGACGGTGAAGACCGGGAGGCTGATCTCGCCGCGCTGCTCGAACGTCACCTGCAGCTCCATGTCGAGTACCAGGTCTTCCGGCGTGTTCGGCACCCCGACCAGGTTGGTCATCATCCGCGGCCCCTCGGCCAGCTCAACGACCGCGATCGCGTACGGCCCGTCGCCTTCGAAACCGCGCGCGGGCCGGTGGTTAATCACGTAGGAATACAGCGTGGCTCGCCCGCTGGCGGTGAACCACTCCACGTCGGTGGAGCCGCACTCCGGGCAGACCGGCCGCGGGTAGAAGTACGGCTTGCCGCAGGCGCGGCAGCGCTGGAGCCGGAGTTCCCCGCGGGCGCAGCCGTCCCAGAACGGCTGCGTCTCCGGCGTTGGCTGAGGTACTGGCTTGGCTGCTGGTGCCGGAGCGCTCACACCAGCCTGCCCGGCGTCGGCCGGAACGACCGCTCGACCTGCTCGGCCAGGTCATCGAGCTGCCATGGCTCCTGACTGAGCAGCCGGACGACCGGCGCCATGTTGTTGTACAGCGAGACCTCGTAGCCGGAGGAGTGCACGATCCGGCCGGTGAGCCAGCCCGACCGCTCGCTGGCCAGGTAGGCGACGACAGTGGCCACGTTGTCCGGCGACCGCCGCTGGTCCTCGTCGGACGGCCGGTCGGTGCGCCGCCGATCGGTGGGGATCGAGTCGGTCATCCGGGTCGCCGCCGCCGGCGAAACCGCGTTGCAGGTGACGCCGTACTTGCCGAGCGAGTTCGCGCAGGACCAGGTCAGGCCGACGATGCCCATCTTCGCGGCGGCGTAGTTCGGCTGGCCGGGCGCGCCGTGCAGGCCAGAGACCGAGGTGAAGTTGATGATGCGATTCTGCGCCGTCTCCTCGCGCAGCGACCGCCAGTGCGCGGCAGCGAACTTGGACGTGTTGAACGTGCCCTTGAGGTGGACCCTGATGACGTCGTCCCACTCCTGCTCGGCCATGTTGAAGATCATCCGGTCGCGGAGGATGCCGGCCACGTTCACCAGTACGTCGAGCCGCCCGAACTCGGCGATCGCGGTCTTGATCAGTTCTTCGGCCGCGCCGTGATCGGACACGTCGGCACCGTTGGCGATCGCCTTGCCGCCGGTGTTGTTGATCTCGCTGACGACGTCATGAGCTGGCCCGGTATCGTTACCGGAGCCGTCCACGGCTGCGCCGAGGTCGTTGACCACGACGCTCGCACCCTCGCGGGCGAGCAGCAGGGCAGTGGACCTGCCGATGCCGCGTCCTGCCCCGGTGACGATCGCGACTCGCCCGTCCAGGCTGCCCATACAGCTCACCCGATCCTTCGCTACACCTAGCTGGCCTGATATTAGAACGCTCTTCTGGAATTATCACTGAGAACCACATCACATGTCTCCCGCGAAGCGGAAGGGGTCGTGCCAGCCGTCATGGATCAGTCCCCGGCGAATGCGGTCGCGCGGTGCGAGGTACACGCGGGCCGGATTCACCACCTCCGCGACGCGCATCTGGCGCTGCTTCGGGACGGCGAGCTGGTCGGCGCACGACAGTACCGGCTGGCCGCCGACCGCGATCGCACCCTGCTCGGTGCGGTCTTGCTCCGCCTGGCCGCCGCGCGCTACCTGGGCGGCCGGCCGGCCGATATTGCCGTCGACCGCAGATGCGATCGGTGCCGGGCACAGCACGGCCGGCCGCAGTTGCCGGGCAGCGGCCTGCATGCCTCGGTCTCCCATTCGGGCGATGTCGTCGCGGTCGCGCTCACCGCGGCCGGGCCGGTCGGTGTGGACATCGAGGTGGTCCGGGCCATCGACGTCGAGGCGGTCGCCGACTCGGTCTGCAGGCCGGCTGAGCGCCGCCACCTCGCTACCACTGCCGGTTTCTATAGCTACTGGACCCGGAAGGAAGCGGTGCTGAAGGCCACCGGTGAAGGGCTGTCCAGGCCCATGACGGACCTGCACGTTACGCCTCCTGACTCGGCGCCGGTGCTGTTGCAGTTCGGCAGCGAGTCGCGGCCCGCCTGCCAGCTAGCTGACCTCCCGGTGGGAGACGGTTACCGGGCCTGCGTCGCCGTGCTGACTGCGGAGCCCGTTGCGGTTGCCACCCTGGACGCGACCGAGATGCTGGCAGCTAGCTCCTAGCTCCTGACTGGTCAGGGGGCCGGGCTTGCTCCCAGACCGACGCGCGCAGTGCCGGACGGCCTTCCAGCGCGACACTGGTCGGCAGCTGGTAAGTAGCGACCCGGTGGTAGTGGCTGCGCGGAAAGTAGGTCCGGCCGATGTCGCCGGTCAGGACCAGCGCCCCGCGGTCAGCCATCTGGTCGAGGTACGCGCCGGCCTTGTCGGCTAGTTCCTTCTCGTACCAGACGTCACCGGCCAGGACCAGGTCCGGGGCCGGGCTGAGGCCAGGCAAGTCGTCGGTGCACGTCGGTGCGGTCACCCCGTTGGCCGCCGCGTTCAGGCCGATCGCGGCCCTGGCGAGGTGGTCGGGCTCGGCAGCGATGACCAGGGCGGCACCCGCTCGGGCGGCTGCGATCGCGACCACTCCTGAGCCCGAGCCGCAGTCGAGAACGCTGCGGCCAGCCACCACAGCCGGGTTGTCCAGCAGGTAGCGGGCCAGCACCTGGCCGCCGGGCCAGGCGACGCCCCAGAACGGCGGCGGCAGCCCGGTCGCGCCGAGTTCACGCTCGGTCTGCTCCCACAGCGCGTAGATGTCCTCGGCCTGGTAGATGCTGAGCTCGGGCACGAACGGCACCGGGGCGAGCCGGGTGGCCGCGCGGACGAACTCGGCTGCGATCACGCTGTCATCCTCGCCGAGACGCCTCTGCTGCGCCGGGTCGCACGGGAGATGCCGGGAATAACCGCGTTCCCTTTGTGTAACGATCGCTGGCAGGGACGGATGGTTTGTCGCTCCCGGATGCGACGCCAGACATGGCACGATGCTGCGAACAGCCGGGCCGTTCCAGGGAGGCGGTGAGAGCCCGATGGCTGAACCGCAGGCGCGCAAGCCGGGCAGCAACTCCTGGCAGTGGGGGCGCACGGCGCAGACGCAGCGGGCGCTGCTGGACGCGGCGCGCGACGTCTTCACCCGGCAGGGGTTCGCCGACGCCAGCATCGCCGACGTGGTCGAGCGGGCGGGGTCCAGCGTCGGCAGCCTGTATCACCACTTCGGCGGTAAGAGCGAGCTGTTCCTGGCGCTCTGGCAGGAACACCAGCAGGCCTACGAGGCGGCCGCCAGCAGCGCCGTCGCGGCGACCCGGCAGTCGGGTGTGACCGACCCGGCCGAGCTGTTCGCCGCCGGGGCGCGCGCATATCTCGAAGGCAGCTGGCAGCGCCGGGATCTGGCGATGCTGTTCTCGACCGGCGACGGTCCGCCGGGCTTCGAGCTGATGCGACGGCATCGAGGGCACGAGTGGATCCGGCAGAACGACGCGCTGCTGCGGCTGCCGGATACCTCGTTCGACCGGCTGTACGCAGCCATGCTCACCACGGTGATCGGCGAGGGAGCGCGTGAAGTGGCCGCCGCGCGATCGCGCGCGCAAGCGGGCCAGATCATCGACGCGGTGATCGAGTACGTGCGGCGGCTGATGAGCGGTGGCCCGGCGCATCCCGGCGACTAGGCGGATCTGGCCCTGCTGACCGGGTGCTGGCCGACGGGTGCTGGCTAGCGAGTCAGCCCGAGATTCCCCCAGAACCCCCGGCGGATCACCCGGAACCGCCGGAGACGCTGGCAACATGGCTCAGCTAACTCCCGGTTACCCGGTACTCATAGACCTCGAGGCCGCCGATTTTCACGGCCTGTGTGCGCTGGCAGACGTGGCTGCGGCAGCCGCCGGACAACCCGCCGACGTAGCGGGCACGGCGACGGATCTGCTGCGCGACGCAGTCAAGGGCAAGCTCGACGAAGGCGGATTGAAGTGGGACCCGGCACCTGAGTCAGTCGCTCAGCGGGTCGCTGAAGCGGCCAGGCCTGGCAACGCAGTGCAGGCCTTGCTGAAGCGGGACACAGTACGCAGGTACGCCGGCAGCGCATTGCTGGTCGCGGTGCTCGTCCTGCTCTGGGGCGGCTACGTCAGGGGTTGGGAGTGGACTGGTTTCCGGGCCAACGAGCAGCTCTGGGAGTGGATGCACCTGCTGCTGCTGCCGGTCGTTGCTGGCACGGCCCCGCTCTGGCTCCGGCACCGGGAGTACATGAGCCACAGCCGGCGACGGCTCTTGCTGATCGCGGCAGCGGCGTTCGCCGTCTTCGTTGCGGCTGGCTACCTGGTGCCGCTGAAGTGGACTGGTTTCCCCGGCAACACCCTGTGGAACTGGCTCGGCCTGCTGTTGCTACCGCTGGCAGTGACGTGCGCCCGGTTCCTGCCGTCGACGATCCGCTCGCTGCGGCGGCCGCACCGGTGGGCGGTCGCGGCCGTCGCGCTGGCGTGGACCCTGACTATCGTCGGCGGTTATGCCTGGCACTGGGCGTGGACTGGCTATCCGGGCAACACGCTCTGGGACTGGCTGCAGCTGCTGCTCCTGCCGCTGCTGGTGCCAACGGTCCTGACGAAGGCAGTCGCGCGGTGGATCTCGGATAAGGCGCCGGGGGCGAGTCAGACGACACGGCGGCGGAAGCCGGGGGCGTCGGGGGCGCCGGGGGAGAGCCTGGCAACGCTGGTGCGGAGCCAGGAAGTGCCGGCGCGGAGCCTGGCAGCGCTGATGGGCGGCCAGGATGCGCTGGTGGGCGCGGGACCCGCCGGCCCGCGCTAGGCGCGCCCGCGCTAGGCGTGCCCGCGCTAGGCATGCCCGCGCTAGGCGCGCCCGTCCCCGGGGTCGGTCACGGGCAGCGTGACCTCCACGGTCGTGCCCCGCTCCGGCGGGCTGTCCAGCCGGAGCTGGCCGCCGAGGGCTTCGGCGCGGTCTTTGAGACCGACGAGACCGGATCCGTGGCCGAAGTCGGCGCCGCCGTTCCCGTTGTCGCTGACCCGCACGCGCAGGACGCCGTCGCGAACGGCCGCGTCGACTTCGGCCGCAGTCGCGCCGGCGTGCTTGGTGGTGTTGGTGAGCGCCTCGGAGACGGTGTAGTAGGCGGCGGTCTCGACTGGTTCGGGGAGCCGGTCCTGGACGTGAACGTCGACGCGGACGGGGACGGCGGAGCGCCGGGCCAGGGTTCTGAGGGCGGGGCGGAGGCCGCCGTCGGCCAGGATGGCCGGGTTCAGGCCGCTGGCGATCTTGCGAAGGTCGTCTAGGACGCCGTCCAGTCCGGCGGCGACCCGGTCAAGCTGCCGGAGGAGTTCGCCACTTCCCGGCGGTGCGGCTGCTTCCGCGGCCCGCAGGTCGAGGGCGAGGGAGACCAGGCGCTGCTGGGCGCCATCGTGCAGGTCGCGCTCGATCCGGCGGCGGGTGGCGTCGGAGGCGGCCACTATTCGCGCACGGGAGGCGGTCAGCGCGGACTGAGTCTCGGCGTTCGCGATAGCAGTCGCGGCAAGCTCAGTGAAGCCGCCCAGCCGCGCTTCGGTCCCGGCCGGCAGCGGGCCCTGGCGAGAGGCCACGAGCATGATCCCCCACAGGCGCCCCTGGACACTGACCGGCACGCCGACCGCCGCGCGCAAGCCGAACTCGCGAACGATGTCGCCAACGGGGCCCGATACGCCGGAGTAGTCGTCGATCCGGGCCGCCTGGCCGGTCCTGCCTACTATCGTGTGCAGGTCGTGCCCGCCCAGCTTTTCCAGGCTGCCAACTCCGAACGCCGCGTCCGGCCAGCTCCAGGTGGCGACCACGCTGACGGTGCTGTCGGCGTTGTAGCGCTTCATGGTCGCGCGATCGGCATGCAGTAGCCGGCCCGCTTCCTCAGTGACTGCTGCGAGCACCGTGGCCGGTGGCGCGCCGCGGGCTACGAGAGTCGCCACCCGCCGGAGGGCGGCCTGCTCCTCGGCGAACCCGCCCAACTCGACCCGGGCCTGGGCGTTGGAAATCGCGGTCGCGGCCAGTTCGGTGAACCCGGCCAGCTGTTCCTCAGTACCCGTCGGCAACGGCCCGGCCCGCGATGCGATGACCATGACGCCCCAGAGCCTGCCTTCGACGCTGACCGGCACGCCGACAGCTGCCCGGACTCCGGCCTCGCGCACGGCGTCGGCAGCGGCGCCGGAGTCCGTGGCGGCCTCGTCGTCGCGAGCTGCCCGGCCCGTCTGGAACACCATGGTGGGCACGTTCTGCCCGCCGAGCCGGAGCCGCGTGCCGACGCCGAAGATAGGGCGGGTTGTGCTCGATGCGGCGACGACCGTTCTCGCGCCGTCCGGGTCATACCGGGCCATCGTGGCGTAGTCGGCGCGGAGCAGCCGCCCGGCCTCCTCGGTAACCGAAGCGAACACCTCCGCCGGAGGCGCGCCGCGGGCCACGAGCGTCGCCACCCGCCGAAGCGCCGCCTGTTCCCCCGCTATCCGGTCGTCGCCGGTGGCTCCCGGCAAACCAGCCATCCTTCGGAGTTTATGTCGCCGGAGATCGCGAGCAGTTGCTGGCAGACGCTCCGTGCTGAACCCGCCTCCCTGTTTGCCAGATTTCGAACAGCTTGGCGGAGCCGAGACTGCTTTGAGGTCTTGGTCCGTCAGTGCGCGTGCTGGCTGCGCGGGCTGGCTGCGCACGATGCCCGGGAGGAGTGAGCCGATCAGGCAAGATGGATGCGCCCGGACGTCGACGAATGCTGGTAAGGCTAGGTAACAATCGGCGGCCGATGGAGCCTTACCGGCATTCGTCCTATCATCAGCGATATGTCAGTACTACCGGTGGCCAAGCTTGTCAGCGCTGCTCTGGTGGGAGCAGCGACCCTGTCAGCCGCGCCGCATGCGGCTGCGACCGCGACGCGCTTCCAGCTCACCGTGCGGATCATCGACCGTACAGGCCAGCGGGTCAAGCCGCTGGATCTGCAGTTCCTCAACCTGGCCAGCGACACCAACACCGACCTTGGCCAGAGCACCAGCGGCAAGGTACGCCCAGGCCGGTACAACGTCGCCGCGTGGATCGGGACAGGGACCGGCAACGCGGAGACATTCACCCTGGCCGACCAGGTCATTGACGTCACCCGGAACCGGACCATCACCATGGATGCGCGACAGGGCCGGCGGGTCCGCGTCAAGCTGAACGCACCGGGAGCGGTGCAGGAAGTGCTTGAGTTCGCGCCGATTGTGGACGGCGACTGGGCGTTTAACCCCTCGAGCATCGCCGACTCGCTGAACGGCGGTACCTCCACGGCACCTGCCTACGTGGTACCTGTCAAGGCCAAGGGGGTGACGCTCTACACCTATACGGTCTGGGAGAAGAAGGGGAACACAGTCGCCCGGCCGAGCCCGTTCCGGTATGACATCATCAACGTCTACCGGGGCGGTCTCCCTGCCCACCCCAGATACACGGTGCGCACGTCCGCTCTGGCGCGGGTCTCGGTCGGGGTCCGGGCTACCGACCAGAACCAGCAGGCGACGCTGACGCTGACCCCGATGGGTAGCCTTGGCCCGCCCCTGCCGCTCAACGCCGGCACCACGCTCGGCGCCACGCCAGCGCGGCTTATCTCTTACCGGTCGCCGGGCTATCAATGGCAGCCGATCGTGGACCTGACGAGCCCGTCCGGGGAGATCCGCGACAACGTCCTGAACATGAACCCCTACGGGCGCGGTGACTTCACCGAGCGGTACTTCGCTGCCGTGCTCGCACCGCAGGCGGGGAATGGCCCGTACGCCTTGGTCGAGAACCGGCAGATGCAGGTCAGCGCCGGCTTCCCAGTGCTTGGCGACCCGCTGCATCTTGGTGACACCGACGAGAGCTCAGGCGTGACCACGCGGCTACGGTTGTATTCCGGAGCACGGCAGATCGCCAGCTCCCGCGGCGGAAACCTGAACGTGCGGATCCCGGCGGCGCGTCACTGGTATTCGCTGCACATTGCCGCGACCAGGACGCCTGGCGCGACCTTGTCCACCCGGATCGACGCCATATGGCGGTTCTCCGCCCACGGCACCACCGATGGCTTCACCGTCACACCCCAGCTCTACGCGTCTGTGCTGCTGCCGGGCGGCCTGGACGGGCGGAACCAGGCGGCTGCAGGCGTGGCCACGCCGGTCACGCTGCGCCTGTACAGTCCCGGTTCCGGCACCCCGATGCTGCTGCCTGTAGTGCGCGCTCAGGCATCGAGCAACGACGGTAAGACCTGGCACTCGGTCACGGTTCGGCAGCACGGCAGTCACTATGTGTTCAGCGTCCGTAATCCGAGGCAGGCAGGTTTCGTTTCGCTCCGGCTCTATATCGAGGACCGGTCAGGCAATTCCGAGTCGCTTACAGTCATCCACGCCTATGGTGTGCGGTGACCGCCGGCGGGCCCAGCGTCCCGCTGGCCTGGACATCCGTGACGTTGACCATCCGGTCTCTCGTTGGCTCGGGCGACGAAAGCGGGCTCGCCCATCGATCGGGACCGCAATCACGCGGGCGCCTGCCGGAACCCTTGACAGCAGCGGGGCCGCCAGGATTTCATCGGTCTAGAACGCGATTCTAGGATTTGCCCGTTTCCCCGCACTGCCGCCCGCGGGGGCGGCCTGGTCAGCGCGGCTCTTTCCGGGAGGCTCTCGTGGAACTTGATCTTGGTCCGGAGATCGCGGAGTTCCGCGCCGAAATGCGTGACTGGGTCGCTGGACATACCCCGGCCGGACTCACCGAGCTCACCGACTGGAACAACGTCGTCACCACCGGCGGCTACGGCAGCGAGCGCCGCGCAGTGGCGACACAGCATCCGGCATACGCCCAGTGGGAGCAGGAGCTGGCAGACGCCAGGCTGATCTGCCCGCAGTGGCCCGGGGAGTTCGGCGGCCGGGGGCTGGACGCCGTCCGCGTCGCGGTGTTCAACGAGGAGCTGTACCGGGCCGGCGTGCCGCGGGTCATCCGCGGCATGGGGGAGAGCCTGGTCGGCCCGTCGGTGATCGTGCACGGCACGGCGGAGCAGCAGGCACACTTCCTGCCCCGGATCATCTCCGGCGAGGATGTCTACTGCCAGGGATTCTCCGAGCCGGGCACGGGGTCGGACCTGGCCGGATTGCAGACCAAGGGCGAGATCGATGGCGACGAGGTCGTCATCACCGGCCAGAAGCTGTGGACGTCCGGCGCGGCGCGGGCGAACAAGATGTTCGTCCTGTGCCGGACCGACCCGGACGCCGAGAAGCACGCGGGCATCTCGTTCGTGCTGATTGACTTCACCGACCCCAAAGTGAGCTACCGCCCGGTCCGGCAGATGACTGGTGCTGCCGAGTTCTGCGAGGACTTCCTCGACGGGGTGCGGGCGCCGATGTTCAACGTGATCGGCGGGCTCAACAACGGCTGGCGGGTTGCGATGACCACGCTGGGCTACGAGCGCGGCGGCAGCGCCTCGGTCATGCACCTGGCCTACCAGCGTGAGTTCTGGGAGCTGACCGAGACCGCCCGCAAGCGCGGCAGCAACACCGACGCGCAGACCCGGCAGAAGCTGGCCTGGGCCTACAGCCAGGTCGAGATCATGCGGTTCGCCGGGCTGCGGGCGCTAGCTGGCGTTGCCCAGGGCCGCCAGCCAGGGCCGGAGGCGTCAATCAACAAGCTGTTCTGGAGCGAGTACCACAAGCGACTCGGCGAGATCGCGATGGACATCGAAGGCACGGACGGCCTCATCAGGCCGGCCGGCCCTGGTTACCCCACGACGAGCTGGCAGAACGTCTTCCTGGCCAGCCGGGCCGGATCGATCTACTCAGGCACAAACGAGATTCAGCGCAATATCGTCGCCGAACGCGCCCTCGGGCTGCCCAAGGAGCCGCGGGTGCGGGCGTGACCGCCACCGGGACGACGAACGACCGGGCCGCGGCGAGGCGGCTGATCACGCCGGAGCGGCTGGGCGAGTTCTTTGCGCCCCGGAGCATCGCAATGGTCGGGGCGTCTGAGACGTCAGGCTGGTCCCGGTTCATCGTCGCCGCCAACAGCGCCGTCGGGTATCAGGGGCCATTGCTGCCGGTGCACCCGCGGCACGACAAAGTCTTCGGCCGCCCGGCCGTGCCGACGCTCAGGCACTTGCCGCAGCCCGCTGACCTCGCGTTCATCCTGGTGCCGACTGAGGCAGTAGCCACCGTTATCGAGGATGCCGCCGACGCTGGAGTCCGCAACGTCGTCGTGCTCGCGTCCGGTTACCGGGAGGCCGGGCTTGACGGCAAAGAACTGGAAGACGATCTCGTAGCAACCGCGGTCGGCCATGGCATCGTCCTGCTCGGGCCGAACACGCTGGGCTTTCTGAACACCGGCGCGCAGGCGGCGCCGTTCGCGCTGACCGTGCCGCTGCCGCTGACGGCCGGCCCGGTCGGCATCGCGCTGCAGAGCGGAGCGCTGTCCAGCGCCCTGCTGGCATTCGCCCGGTCG
>Ga0335074_10014666_pt1 | contig 10987 bp, 7 predicted proteins | sample Lox_Sample_23_FD_206715 | JGI IMG/M metagenome (GOLD analysis project Ga0335074, IMG submission 206715) | Soil microbial communities from Loxahatchee National Wildlife Refuge, Florida, United States - Lox_Sample_2.3 | ecosystem: Environmental > Terrestrial > Soil > Wetlands | place: USA: Florida... | reverse complement strand
CGCTCCAGCAGATCGGCCAGCCGCCCGGCCACTTCCGGCGGTAAGTCCAGCCCCGTGAACAGGCGCATGAGCGCCTTTCATTGTACAGTGAGATTCCATGCCGTTTGGCCCCATCCTCCGGCGCGCTTTCTACGGCCGCCCGGCCCCCGATGTCGCCCGTGCCCTGCTGGGCAAAATCCTGGTGCACGGCCCCACCGCCGGGATGATCGTGGAAACCGAGGCCTACCTGGGGAAGGATGACCGGGCCGCCCACTCCTACCGCGGCGTCACCCCCCGCACGCGCGTGATTTTCGGGCCGCCCGGCCACGCCTACGTCTACTTCATCTACGGCATGTACGAATGCCTCAACCTGGTGTGCGAACCGAAAGGCTCCGCCGGCTGCGTGCTGATCCGCGCTCTGGAGCCGGTGGCCGGAATCGAGCTGATGCAGCGCCGCCGTCCCGCCGCCCGCCGCCTGGAAGACCTCGCCTCCGGCCCCGGCAAGCTCACTCTGGCCATGGCCATCACCCGCGCCCACAACGGCGCCGACGTCACCCGCGGGACCCTGGTGGTTCGTGAGCCATCGCAGCCCGCCCCCATCGCCATTCAGGTGACCCCCCGCATCGGCATCACCCACTGTGCCGACCTGCCGTTGCGCTTTGTCATCCAGGGAAACCCATTCGTGAGCCGGAGGTGACCCCCAAACCCGGTTCGCAATCACCTACAGACGTACCCTTCCGGGAACCCCCAAACCCGCATGGTTCATGCTCCAGTGCTGCCGGTTGGCTCTCCAGGACGAACTGAGCGGCGGGAATCTGGGTGGGGAAGTTGAGATCGATGAGACTTTCATCGGCGGCAAGGCTCGGAACATGCACAAGCAGGACAAGATCCGCAAAATGCGGGGCAAGCGCGGAAGTGGCGATGCTGGCAATAAAACCGTGGTGATGGGAATGTTGGAACGCGGAAAGCATGGCAGCAAGGTCGGGGCGAGCGTGATTCCCGACCGTTCCAAAGCCATAATGAAACCTCTCATAGAGGGCACTTTATACAGGGTGAATATCCGATTCCGCAATCAAAACGAATGGTTCCATTTGGGGCTGATCTGTAACAGAACAGAGGTGCATGAAGTCAAAACCGCCTGATTACGTCGAAGGCCCGGAGGCGTGGAGCAGGGAGCGCTGCGGAAAGTGCTGGCCGTTCCCCATTCTGAGATCCAGCGCCGGATCGCGGACGAGCGCCAGCAGTCGGCAGCCAATCCACGAAAGCGCGGGCCGAAGCCAAAATAGAAAACGTAGTGCCTAAACCCGCAAATGAGGGGGAAGGTCTGCCCGCAAGAAACGCTCCGCGGTTGCCTATGGACAGTATCCCGGAACACCCCGAAAACGTCATATACTGTGGTGAGCTGTATTGGGAATGTTTAATTACACCATCGAAATCGACCGGGAAGAAGACGGGCGCTGGATCGCTGAGATCGAGGGTTTGCCTGGTGTCATGGTCTATGGTGACACGGAATCGGATGCTATCTCACGGGTTGAGGCATTAGCTCTGCGGGTGCTAGCAGATAAAATCGAAGAAGCCGAAACCTCTTCAGCGGCTATATCCATTAATTTCGCCGCCGCGTGAGCCGTTGGGGGAGTCGTAAGGCCAGAATTGTCTTAAGAGCGCTCATCCGAATCGGCTGGACGATCAAGACGGAGAAGGGATCTTCCCACAAGCAACTTGAGCGTCCAGGTTGGGGAGAGTTCACATGGGCTTTCCACGAAGACGACGAAATAGGGCCTAGGATGCTAGCGCGAATTTCTAAGCAAACTGGTCTAGAACCAGACGATGTATAACTCACCTTACCCTCCCCAATTAGCCCCTAGCCCAGCACCGATAGAACTACAACTATAGGGCTACTGCTGTAGTAAAGATCGGCTGTTGGTCAACGTCCCGGCGCCAAACAGCGCCGCAAACCAGCGGCCGCGCCCCCATCTCCACCCCCCGCGCCATACTTCTGCGCCCTCGCCGCCTCCGCGCCTGCGCGTCAAGACAATCCTCGCCCCTCCGCCAACCCTCTTTTTCTCTTCTCCGTGTAGCCTCCGCGCCTCCGCGTCTCCGCGTCAAGGCACCCCGCCCCCCTCCGCCAGCCCCCTCTCTTTTTTCTTCTCCGTGTAGCATCCACGCCCTCCGCGTCTCCGCGGTGAACCGGTGCCCCCCTTACCGGATTTTAATGTGCCTCCCTGCCGCCCCCTGCCCCAAACCCTGAAACCTGCCCGCTTCAGTTTCGTCTACAGTGAAGTCCCGCGTCTGGTGCGACGGTCATGAGGAGCGAGGACCGCCGCCGCAAGGAGCTTGCTCGCTTCGAAAAACAGGTGTCCTCATGTCGCAGACCGGAACTAAGTTTCCTCAGACCCGCATCAGCGGGCAAATCATCATCGACGAAATCATCCGCAACATGGAACTGGGCCGCCTGGAGATGGGTTACAGCATCCTGCTGCCTTGCATCTTCAGCGTTTACCTGCATCCCGACGACTATGCCCGCATCGCCGGCGTGCAGGAAATTATCAGGGACGACGCCAGGCGCGTCCTCAGCGCCCGCCTGGCCGAGTGGAACCGCGGTGGCTCGCTCTTCCGCCGCGGCGCCCGGGGCGCGATCGGCGGCGCCTTGGGATCGCGGCCCCGCAAGGACTACCGTATTGCCCAAAGCGACTGGTGGATCGAGTTTTTCGCCGATACCGAGGGCGCCGTCCCGCAGGGCGACGTGGAGATCCACTCCGAATTGAACGACGTTGCACAGCCCGGCTACCGGGGGGTCAAAACCACCCTCATCGAACGCGAACCGTCCGTCACTTCCGTGCGCGTGGCGCGCGACCGGGCCGAGCGCGCACCCCTGAGGGCCTCGGTCACCCGCCTGGCTTCCGAGGTGTTCGCCGAAATCCGCTATCAAGACGATTCCGGCCCGCAAACCTATTACGTCACCCAGAACGAAATCAGCATCGGGCGGGGCGGCGAAGACCTCTGGGTCGACCTGCCGCTCTACACCAACGAAGAGGTTTCCCGCGAGCACCTGCGCCTACGCCGCGACCCGGCCACCGGCACCTTCACCCTGCTCGACAAAAGCCGCAACGGCACCTGGCTGAACGGTAAGCGCCTGGCCCGCGGGGCCGAGGAAAAGCTGCCCGACCGCGCCGAAATCGGCGTCGCCGAAGTCCTCAAACTGGCCTTCGAGGTCCGGAGGTAGCCGTGGGTCTCGATCAGCTTTACCGCCTGCATATTCCGTTCGTAGTCGCCTTTCTGGCGGTGGTGGTCCTGTTCGTTTTGGCCGGATTCCGAGGTTCCTCCCGCTCATGAGCCAGGCCTTGGTTTCTGCCGCCGCTACCGATACCGGCCTAGTGCGCGAGCGCAATGAAGACCGCTTCTGGATCGATGCCGACCGCGGCGTTTTCCTGGTGGTAGATGGCGTAGGCGGGCAGGCCGCCGGCGAAGTGGCCGCCGAAACCGCCGTCCACGCTATCCGCGAAACCATCTTCCAGCCCGGCACGCCCGAAGAGCGCATCCGCGCCGCCATCACCCACGCCAACAACCGCATTTTCGAGCAGGCCACCGGCGAACTGGAGGGCATGGCCTGCGTCCTCACCGCGGCCCTGGTGGAAGACGGCGAGGTCACCATCGGCCACGTGGGCGATTCGCGCCTCTATCTCATCTGGCGCGGCGCCATCCGCAAGCTCACCTCCGACCACTCGCCGGTGGGCGAAGAGGAGGACGCCGGCGAACTCGAAGAACAGCAGGCCATGCTGCACCCGCGCCGCCACGAGGTGTTTCGTGAGGTCGGTTCGCGCCTTCGCACCGCGGAGGATGAAGAGTTCATCGAGGTCCGCCACTGCCGCTTCCGTCCCGATGCCGCCCTGTTGCTCTGCAGCGATGGCCTGACGGACCTGGTGACTGCGGCCCAGGTGCGCGACATCGTCGACCGCTATCAGGGCGACCCGGCCCGCGTGGCGGCCGATTTGGTGGTGGCCGCCAACCAGGCTGGCGGCATCGATAACGTAACCGCCCTGTTCGTGGCCGGCGCGGAGTTCCGCGGGTCTCCCGCCGGGCCCAGCCGCGCCACCCGGCCGCGCCTCGGAGACACCCGCGCTATTTCGGCGCGCAACCTGCTTACCGGCCGCCTGGCGTTTCTGGCCTACGGCCTGATGATCGGCATGCTGCTGTGGGCGGTGGTCCGCGCCGCCACCAGGGGATAAACCATGACCGCGCCTGCACGCCTGGGCCGCTACGAAATCATCCGCCGCATCGGCAAGAGCATGACGGAGGTCTACCTGGCCCACGATACCGTGGAAAACCGCAAGGCCGCGCTCAAGCTGGTGAAAACCGATGGCGACCGCATCAGCCAGTTGGTGCTGGAGGCCGAACGCCGCGGCGCCGCCATCCAGATGGAATTGCACGCCATCGACCCGCGCATGGTGGAAATCTACGAGGTCGGCGACCTGGATGGCTACTTCTTCGTGGCCATGCAATACGTGGAAGGCCGCAGCCTGGCCGAGGTTCTGGGCGCCGAACACGCCATCGACCCCATCCGCGCGGCCGCCATCGCTCTGGAAATCTGCGAGCAACTGGCCAAGTTCCACTCCTGGCAATCCACCGTAGTGCATGGCGATATCAAGCCGTCCAATATCCACCTGGGGCCGCACGACACCGTGCGTTTGCTGGATTTTGGCATCGCCAAACGGCTGCGCGCCGGGCCGGGAGGGCAACCCTCCGCCACCAACCACAACTTCGGCAGCCCGGGCTATTGCTCGCCCGAGCGGCTGGCGCGCTCCGAAGTGGACCCGCAATCGGACCTCTGGGCGCTGGGCGCCACGCTGTATGAAATGCTCTCGGGCGCGCCGCCCTACCAGGCCGACGACACCGCCAAACTGGAAAGCCTGATTCGCTCGCGCCGCCCTCCGCGCGCTCTGCCCAATTCCTGCCCGCGCGGTTTGCGCGCCATCGTCACCAAGGCGCTCGGCCCGCACGCCGCCCAGCGCTACACCTCGGCCGAAGAGATGCAGGCCGATTTGCAAGCCTTCCTGGAGCACCGGCTCACCCAGGCCGAACGGGATCGCCCCGGCTGGAGTCCCACGTCCACGTTGGAAGCGGCCCGCGAATGTCTGCGCCGCGCCGGGCGCACCGTAGGGCAAGGCCGCGGAGCCCGCTGGATCAAGCTGCGGGCCCGCGGGGCGGCCGCCTCCTTCCTGGCCGGCATGGCGTTATGGATCGCCGGCACACTGGCTTGGCACGCGTCGCATCCCCACAAGGCCCCGCGTTCCATCGCTGCCAGCGCTGCCAAGCCCACCCCCGCGCGCCCCGCGCCTCCACCCATCGCGCCGCCGGCCATCGACCTGCCGCGGCTCTACGTGGAGGAGGCTGATCGCGTCCTGGCTTCCTACGCCGCCAGCCAGGACAACGCGCTGGACGATTTCGATTGGCAAAAGGCCGAGCTGTGCCTCAAACGCGGCATTCAACTGGGCGCACCGGGCGATGCCGCTCTGGGCGAATTGGCGCTCAGCCGCGGTTACGCCATCCTGGAACGGCTGGAAGACGGGGAGTATTCCGGCGAGGCCCGAAGCCGCCAGCGCAATCAGGCGCGCGACCAGTTCGAGGCCGCCCGGAGTGCCCTGCCGCAGAGTCCGCAGCCGCACCTGGCGCTGGCGCGTCTGGCGGCCTACCAGGAGGTTTCCCCCGAGCGCGCCGTGGCCGAATTCGCCGCTGCCGAAAAGCTGGGCGCCGGGGAGGACCGACGCCAGATCGAGCAAACGGCCGACGCCTACCGCCTGCGCGCCGAGCGCCTGTGGTCCTGGACGGATGCGCAAAAAGCCCGCGCGCTCTACCAGCGCATCCCCCGTTTCGACCAAGCCGACCGGCATGCGAAAGAGCTGGATCGCATCCACCGCCCATATCGATACCGGGTGCTGTACAGCGGGAGGCGGCGATGGCGGTAAACCGGTATAGCGTTGCGGCAGCCGAGTGGGCCTCGACGCGGAGACGCGGAGACGCGGAGACTGGAAGGCGAAAGATTGTGCTCTCCGCCCTTTTCTCCGCGTCTCCGCGTCTCCGCGTCAGCTTTTCTCGGGCCGCTCGAAACCGGAGGTCCCCATGGCGGTAACCCGCAGTTGGAGCGGCTCCGGCACCCGCCCGATGCTGGTTTCCATCGGGGGCACGGCCAAAGCCCCCCCCAGCCGCATCGGCTGGCTCCTCGCTGCGTCCCTGCTGATCGCCGGCGGCTTGGCCATGGTCTATGCCGCCAAGAGCCAGGCCTTTCCCGCCGCCGCCCAACTGGTCAACGTCAACCGCGTCACCTCCTCCGACCAGTTGCTGCCGGTGCTGGAACCCATCTCCGACCATGCCGAGCGCGATAACGCCGCCGAGACCATGTTCCAGTTCCTAGAGCATGCGCGGCCCATTCCGAACATCGGGGCCCTTTCGGCGCTGCGCCGCCGCAACACCACCTGGGGCGCCGTTTGGGGACCGCTGGCGGCGCGCGTTCCGCTGGCCCGCCTGAAGCCCCTGCTGATGGTCCGCACCCCGGCCGAATTCCGCCTGGAACTGCTGCGCTCCGCCCTGCTCTATTTCGCCGGCTTCTACCTGGTCGCGCTGGTGTGGCGCGCCGCCCGGTTCCGCGGCGACCGCACTTTTCTTCCTGCCATCCACCTGCTCAGCGGCATCGGATTTCTGCTCATGGCCAGCATGCGCGATCCCTTGCGCGACACCCTAGAGGTCCACAAATTCGCGCTGGGCGTTTTCCTCGGCTGCCTGCTGCTGGCCCTCGCCGCCATCCCCTGGTTCGATTACCGCCGCCTCTCCGACTGGTGCTACATCCCGCTGTTCGGCGCGCTGGTGCTGTTCGGCCTGCTGCTGCGCTTCGGCCGCGGCCCCGGCGGCGCCACCGATATTAAGGTTAATCTCGGCCCGTTCCAGCCCGTCGAGATCATCAAAATTCTGCTGGTGCTCTTTCTGGCGGGCTACTTCACGCGCAATTGGGAGCGCCTGCGCGACCTGCGCGAACGCCGCCTGTTGCCGGCCTTCTTCCGCCGCATCGGCCTGCCGCGCCTGGAGCACATGCTGCCCGTCGCCATCGCCGTGGGCATCGCCCTGGTGTTCTTCTTCGAGCTGAAAGACCTCGGCCCCGCGCTGGTCATGTTCTTCGTCTTCCTGGCCATGTTCGGCGTCGCGCGCGGACGTCCTGGCCTGGTGATCGCGGGCCTGGTGGTGATGGTGGCGTCGGTCGCCATCGGCTATCGCCTGGGACAGCCCCACACCGTGGTTGAGCGCATCGACATGTGGCTTTCGCCCTGGGATAACAATGTCCACGGCGGTAACCAACTGGCCCATTCGTTATGGGCCTTCTCCACCGGCGGCCCCTTCGGCTCGGGACCGGGCTGGGGCGACCCCGCCATGATCCCCGCCGGCAACACCGACCTCGTCCTGCCGGCCATCGGCGAGGAGTGGGGATTTCTGGGCGTCATCGCCGTCTGCCTCCTCATCGGATTTCTGGTGGGCCGATCGCTGCGCGTGGCCCTGCGCTCGGCCACCCACTTCGGCAAATTCCTGGGCATCGGCCTGGCCTGCCTGATCGCCTTCGAGATGCTGTTGATCAGCTCCGGCGTGCTGGGCGTGCTGCCGCTCTCAGGAGTCGTGTCGCCGTTTCTCAGCTCCGGCAACACCGCCATGCTGGCCAATTTCCTGATCTTCGCCCTGATCCTTTCGATTTCCGCGGGCGAACGGGAGGAGCAGCCGCACGAGCTGTTCCGCGCCTCCGCGCGCCCGCTGCGCCTGGTGCTGGCGTTCGCCGCCACGGTGCTTGTGGCCATGGCGGCGCGCTACCAGGTTTTCCAGGACCGCGACTACCTCGCCCGCGACGCCCACTCCTTCGAAGAGGACGGCATCAAGCGCCCGCAGCACAATCCGCGCCTCAATTCCATCGCCCGGGAGATCCCCCGCGGCACCATCTACGACCGCAACGGCATCCCCCTGGCCACCTCCAGTTGGGCGGAGCTGGAGAGCCACCGCGCGCAATACGAGGCTCTGGGCATTTCCATTGACCAGGCCTGCTCGCGCTTCGATAGCCGCCAGTATCCCTTCGGCTCGGCCCTGGAGCAGGTGGTGGGGGACCTGCGCAGCGGCGAAAATTTTCACGCCAGCAACGCTTCGCTGGTGGAGCACGATTCCAACCGCAAGCTGCAAGGCTACGATTTCAGCGAGCTGGCCGCCTTGGTGCGCTACCGGCATGAACCGGGCAATCCGGCGCTGGCGAAAGTGCTGGCGCGCGACCGCACCGTGCGGCTCACCCTGGACGCCCGGCTGCAACTGCAGGCCGGCGCCATCCTCAACGCGCACCTGCAAAAGGACGGCAATTTGAAAGGCGCGGTGGTGGTGATGGAAGCCGCCACCGGCCGCGTGCTGGCGCTGGTAAGTTCGCCATCGCCCGATCCCCCCGGCAGCCGCCAGACCGACCCGACCCCCGACGAGCTGCTGGACCGCGCGCGCTACGGCCAATATCCCCCCGGTTCGACGTTCAAGCTGGTTACCGCGATTGCCGCCCTGCGCCTCGACCCGCAGCTTACCCACCGCATCTATCATTGCCACGAGCTTTCCGATGGCCGCGCCGGCATCTGGATCCCTGGATGGAACCGCCCCATCAAGGACGACATCGGCGACCATCCCCACGGAACCCTGGATATGGGGCGGGCCATCGCCGTATCGTGCAATGCGTATTTCGCGCAGTTGGGCGTCCACGATGTGGGTTCGCAGGCGCTGGCGGACACCGCCGGACAAATGGGCATTTCTACCGGCGATCCGAAGGAATTGCGCAAGATGCTCCCCTTTGCCGCCTATGGGCAAGGGCCGGTGCTGATCACGCCTTTCAAGATGGCGCGCGTGGCCGCGGCGATTGCGGCCGGCGGACAGATGCCTGAGGGCCGCTGGATCGACGACGCCAGCAATCCGCGCACCGACCCGCCGCTGGCCGTGCTGCCCCTGGCGCAGGCGCAGTTCATTGCCGGAGCCATGCGCCGCGTGGTCACCGAAGGCACCGCCCGAAGCCCCATGGCGGGCGCGCAGATTGAGTTTGCGGGCAAGACCGGAACCGCGCAGCTTGATGAGGGTATGCCGCATGCCTGGTTCACCGGTTTCGCGCCCTACGATGGCGACGCCTCGCACCGCCTGGCCTTCGCGGTGTTGGTGGAACACGGCGGCTACGGCGCCACCACCGCCGCCCCCATCGCCCGGGAGATTATGGAGGCCGCACACGCGCTGGGGTTGCTGTGAGGAAAGAGATTGGCCGGCGAAGCAATTAGCCGCTGATAAACGCCGATGAACGCTGATAAAACCACGAACCTCATGAATCTCATCTTTATCAACATTCATCGGCGTTTATCAGCGGCTATGATCGGCCACGGGAGGAACCGAGATAAGAAACCAAGGCAATACCACTCGGTTTGGTTTGGTCCGTGCCTGTCTCTGGTCGCCCGCACGATGCAATTAGCCGCTGATAAACGCCGATGAACGCTGATAAAACCAAGATCCTCATGAATCGCATCTTTATCAGCGTTCCTCTGCGTTCATCAGCGGCTATGATCGGCCACGGGAGGAACCGAGATAAGAAACCAAGACAATACCACTCGGTTTGGTTTGGTCCGTGCCTGTCTACGGTCGCCCGCGCGAAGCAATTAGCCGCTGATAAACGCCAATGAACACTGATAAAACCACGATCCTCATGAATCGCATCTTTATCAGCGTTCCTCTGCGTTCATCAGCGGCTATGATCGGCCACGGGAGGAACCGAGATAAGAAACCAAGACAATACCACTCGGTTTGGTTTGGTCCGTGCCTGTCTGTGGTCGCCAGCAGGAAGAAATTAGCCCCTGATGAACGCCGATGAACGCTGATAAAACCACGAATCTCATGAATCTCATCTTTATCAGCGTTCCTCTGCGCTTATCAGCGGCTATGATCGGCCACGGGAGGAACGGAGATAAGAAACCAAGACAATACCACTCGGTTTGGTTTTATCCGTGCCTGTCTCTGGTCGCCCGCACGAAGCAATTAGCCGCTGATGAACGCCGATGAACGCTGATAAAACCACGATCCTCATGAATCTCATCTTTATCAACATTCATCGGCGTTTATCAGCGGCTATGATCCATCCCCTCGGACACCCAATCCCCGGAAGGTATAACCGATGAAGCTTGGCGAATACCTGGAAAAATTCGGCAGAACCCTCTTTGAAGCCCCTCTGGCGCAGGGGCGCCCGGAAGAGCCGCCGGAGCTGGCGGAAATCCGCCTGGCGTTGCTCGACCAGGTCCGCGAGAAGATCCAAACCCTGGGCGGCCGCAAGGTTTTCCCCTTCGACCTTCTGCGCGTCGAACTGCGCGGCGCCGAAGAGGCCCGCCAGTCCGTGTTCAGCGGCCAGTTCTTCCGCCGGTACCTGGAGCAGGAGGTTCGCAGCGCCCTGACGGCGGCCGGCTGCAAGTATCCCGATAATCTCCGCGTGGAGGTCCGCGCCACCGCCGAGTTGCCCAAGCCCGAAGAACCGTGGCTGCTGGTGGAGGCCACTTCGCAACGGCCGGCCGGAGTGGCCCGTGCCGCAGCGCGCCTCATCGTGCGCCAGGGGACCGCCAACGTCCCCGAGATGCGCCTCGACAAAGTCCGCATCAACATCGGCCGCGTGGTAGACGTGTACCGCTCGCAGGGCATCTACCGCCGCAACGACCTGGTGTTCGCCGAAGACACCGAAATCAACCGCTCCGTCTCGCGGGAGCACGCCCACATCACCTATGACCCCACCACCGGCGAATACCGCCTCTTCAACGATCGCTGGTACGCCCGCGGAGGCGCGCCGGTGGCCGTCCCCACTGGAGAACTTGCCGGTCCCGGCGCCTGGATCGTCCGCGACAGCATGAGCCAGGAAGTCCACCGCACCTCCCGCGGCGTGAAGCTGCAATCCGGCGACGAGATCCACCTTGGCCGGGCCATCCTGGTGTTTGAG
>Ga0335074_10014662_pt1 | contig 10988 bp, 10 predicted proteins | sample Lox_Sample_23_FD_206715 | JGI IMG/M metagenome (GOLD analysis project Ga0335074, IMG submission 206715) | Soil microbial communities from Loxahatchee National Wildlife Refuge, Florida, United States - Lox_Sample_2.3 | ecosystem: Environmental > Terrestrial > Soil > Wetlands | place: USA... | reverse complement strand
TTCACCTTGGCCCTATTTTCCTGTGGTGTGGGTGGGTCGGCGCCCACCATCGACGACACGTAGATGTCGGACTGGCGCCACAGCACACCCTTGGGCCGGCCCGTGGTGCCACCGGTACAGATCATCAGCAGATCATCCGGGGAGGGGGTCACATTCTGGTCGGTATTCCCTTGTGACAGCGCCTCATCCAAGGACACCGCACCGGGCAACTCCGGTCCCTCGCTGCCGTCGTCGACCGAGAGAAGCAGGTCGGCGCCGTCGGGCGGCAACACGTCGGCGAACTTCGCGCCGAGCGACTTGTGGAAGATGACCGCCCGCGGCCGCACATACTCGAGCAGTTCCTGGACTTCGCGGGGCGTGTAGTTGTAGTTGACGTTCACCGGAACGGTGCGGGCCTTGAGACAGCCGATCACCATGTCGGCGTAGAGGTCGTTGTGCATGACCAGCGCCACGCGGTCCTGCCCGCATTCCCAATTCTGCAAGTCGGCCCGTTCGCGTTGAGCGCCGAACCCGTTGGCGGCCAGGTAGTTTGCCAGGCGGCGGGTACGGTCGGCCGTTTCCGCGAACGTCCGGCGCCGGTCACCGCATATGGTGATCGGCCGGTCGGGGATGACCTCGGCGATCACGTCCAGGACCGCCCCGATGGTCCACTCGCTCATGGGTGTGCGCGGCCTCTGGCGGTCAAGCCGCCGACCCGACCTTGACGTCGAGCAAATCCAACGCGTTGTCGCGCATCACCTTTCGAATGTCTGCATCACTGAAGCCGACCAGTTCCTCGGTGAACGACACCGGGTTTTCCAGACCCTCGCCGTGCGGCCAGTCCGACCCGAACAGAATCTTGTCGACGCCGATCACCGACGCCAGCTCGGGCAGGTCGTCCTCGTAGTAGGGCGCGATCCAGACATTGGTGCGCAGTTGCTCGACCGGATCCACGGGGAACAGGTTCGGATGATTGTTGGCCGCCTTCTTCAGCCGTTTGATCAGCCGGTGCACGAAGTACGAGCCGTTCTCGATGCTGACCGCCTTCAGCTGAGGGTGGCGGGTGAACACTCCGTGGGCGATCATCGAGGCCATCGTGTCGTGAATCGCGCGGTCGTCAACCAGTATCTGGTCCAACGGGTTTGAGCCGCCGAAGGCCTCGAAGGTCGACTTGCCGCCCCACATTCCGGCGATCTGGAGATAGCCGCTGTCGCTCAGGTGGAAGCCCACCGGAACCCCCGCCTCGGCGAGTGTGGCCCAGATCGGGTCATGCACGGGATCGCCCAGCGACCGCGGTTTGACTACGCCGGGCACCGGGGCGGGCCGCACCAGTATCAGTTTCGCGCCGCGCCCCAACACGAACTCCACCTCTTCGACCGCCTTGGCGGGATCGGCCAGTGCAATGATGGGCGCGGCGATGATGCGGTGGTCGGGCCGGTCGAAACCCCAGTCCTCATCGAGCCACAGGTTGAATGCATGGACGGAGGCCATCGTCGCCTCGACATCGTGTTTGAGCGCTTCCTCGACGCCGCACGCGAATGTGGGCAACATGAATGCGGTTTCGATGCCCTGGGTGTCCATCACCGTAATGCGGGCGTCGCGGTTCTGGTACTCCGGATGTTCCTCGAGCCGTTCGACTTTCATCAGCGAGGCCGGGTCGACGCCCTCGGGAATCTCGCCGCGGAACAGCAGATCCAGGCAGCCGGGCTTGATGATCGGGTCGAATGTCGGATTGGGCACGAAGCGGTTCACCCGGTCGCCGATGACCGCCTGGGTGTGCTTGCCGTCTTTGAATATCTGCACGCCGCGCCTGCGGAACTTCTTGTCCAGATGCCGCGTGAAGGCGTCCAGGGGTTCGTAATAGTGGTTGTCGACGTCGATCGCCTTATAGCCCAGGTTCCCCATGATGATCCTTTCCTGCCGAGGCACTCAGCCCGGGAAAATTCGGAGCGCGTTTGTCGAGGAAGCTGGTGATTCCCTCGACGACGTCGGGACGTTGCAGCGACTCTTGCAGCAGGGCGTCGGACCGTGAGCTGGCGTCCGCGACCTCGCGCATGGCATCACCGTAGGCCTGCCGCTTGATGACGGCCATCGACGCCGGCGAGCAATTCTGGGCGATGTCCTCGGCGTAGTCCATGACGCGCTTCATCAGTTGCTCCGGCGGCACGACCTCTTTGACCAGACCCAGCTCCGCGGCCTCGTCGGCGAGAAAGGTGCGGCCGCTCAACAACAAATCGAGCGCGACGCCCCAGCCGGTCAGCCGCGGGAGTATCCACGAGACTCCGTATTCGGCGATCAGCCCGCGCCGCGCGAACGATGCCGCGAACTTGGCGCCGGCGGCGGCGAACCGGACGTCGCACATCAGCGCCTGGGTGAGACCGATACCCACGCAGTGTCCGTTGATGGCCGCGATGACCGGCTTGCTCAGCGACGTCAAAGAATAGGGCTCCCGATCGCCGACCAGGCTGGCCAGTTTGCCTTCGTCGGTGTCTGCGATCGATTGCGCGACAGACCCCATCGAACCGAGTTGCGCGCCGGCGCAGAACGCCTTGCCGCGACCGGTCACCACGATCACCCGAACATCCGGGTCCTCTTCGGCGCGATCCAGTCCCGCGTAGAACGGCGTCGCGATGTCGCCGCCCCAGGTGTTCAGGCGGTCCGGCCGGTTCAGCGTGAGGATCGCGACGCCGCTCGCGGTGACCTCGTAGATCACGCCCTCGTCGTGGCCGGGGTCGGCGGCGAGGTCGTCAGCGGTGCTCATCTGCGCCGCTCCTCCCTGAGCTCAGGCGGCAACTTCAGGCGAAGTTTGTATGCATACTGTATACCTATCGGTAGCGCATTCTGCAACTGCCTTCGCCGACCGCTGGACGCCGCGCAAACAGTCAAAATTCAGTGCCCGACATGACATGTCGAGCATTCGCTGCGACCGACTAGGTGAAGTCCGAGCCGCCATCGACATTGACGTTCGCTCCGGTCATGTAGGAGTTGCGCCGCGACGCCAAAAACGCCACCACCGAACCCATTTCGTCGGGCGAACCCGCTCGAGGCATGTGAGCCGGATGCCCGAAATGTTCGGCTATGGCGTCCATCAGTTGATAAAGATCGTTGCCGTCGACGCCCACCGACGTCGCCCAGCCGACCAGCGACTCCGACGCGATGCTTCCCGGAGAAACCACGTTCACCAGAATCTCCTCCTTGGCCAACAGCAGAGACAGGTTTTTGGAGACGCTCGTCAACGCGGATTTGGCCGCCGTGTAGGCGGGCAGCATGACACTTTGGCGCTGTGTCGAGTGCGCCGAGAAGTTCACGATCCGGGCCCACTCCGCCGCGCGGAGCAGTGGGAGCGCCGACCGCACGCAGCGCACCATGCCCATCACGCCTTCGTCGAACGCCTGACGCCACTGCTCGTCGGTGAGGTCTTCGATGCCGCCCACCGCCGCCGGCCCCACGGCGTTGATCAGCACGTTGAGTTCACCGTTCCACCGCTGAGCCAACTCGGCGAACACGCCGTTGACCTGATCGGCATCGCGGATATCGGCCACCAGTCCAACGGCATCCGGGCTGCCACGGCGGGTCAGGTCGTCGGTCGCGCTGTCCAGGTCGGCCCGGGACCGGGCGATGATCGCGACGCGGGCACCGTCGTCCGCCAGACACTGCGCGGACGCCAGTCCCATTCCGCGGCCCCCGCCGACGACGACGGCAGTGGCGTTTGTCAGCCCAAGATCCATGGCAAATGCCCGGTTATCCTCCGCTAGCCGCGATGCATATCGAAAAGCCTTACGATAGGTATTACAGTAGCAGGCGGAGTTGGCGGCACGGCTGCGTAATCGCAGATCAACGGGCAACTGCCGGTAGATTCGACACAAGCGGGCCGCGAAGCCGGAACTGCATGCGCAGCATTGATCTTGATGGAGGTGGCCGCGGTGGCCAAGCAAGCAACCGCCGAGAAGCGTCAGCGACGCGAACGCGGGTCCATCAATCCCGATGACATCATCAGCGGCGCGTTCGAGCTCGCCGAGCAAGTGTCGATCGACAACCTGAGCATGCCGCTGCTCGGCAAGCATCTCGGCGTGGGGGTCACCAGCATCTACTGGTACTTCCGCAAGAAGGACGACCTACTCAACGCGATGACCGACCGCGCGTTGCGCAAATACGTGTTCGCCACGCCCTACGTGGAGGCCAGCGACTGGCGTGAGACGCTGCGCAACCACGCTCGCTCGATGCGTAAAACCTTCATGGGCAACCCAATTCTGTGCGACCTGATTCTTATCCGGTCGGCGCTCAGCCCCAGGGCGGCCCGACTCGGCGTTCAGGAGATCGAGAAGGCGATCGCCGGTCTGGTCGAAGCGGGGCTGTCGCCCGAAGAGGCCTTCGACACCTATTCCGCGGTGTCTGTTCATGTCCGGGGCTCGGTGGTGCTGCATCGCCTGCAGGAGAAAAACCAGGCGACCGAAAACGGCGGACGGACAATCGAAGACGCGATGGTCATCGATCCCGAGACCACGCCGCTGCTCGCCCAGATGACCACAAAGGGCCATCACATCGGCGCCGCCGACGACAACAACTTCGAGTACGGCCTGGATTGCATCCTCGACCATGCCAGCCGGCTGATCGACAATGGATCGAAGTCGACTGCCCGGCAACGCAAGTCGACGCCGCCGCGGCAGCGCAAGTCGCCCAGCCGGGCCAAGGCGTCGCGTTAATCCTTCGGGGGCTCGGGCACGTTGAAGTGTTCGTCGCGCAGCCGGAACGCCTCTTTGGTGCCGTGCTGTGCTCGCGTCTTGACGAAGTTGAACTCGCCGGGCGCGAACTGCAGATTCGTTCCGTAGGCGTGGAACAAATAGCTGGCCACTTCCTCGCCCTGGTAGGCCTGGCTCTGCTCGACGAGCCGGAAGGCCTCTTTGGCGATGACGACGCCATCGGCGGGCATTTTCGCGGCCTTCTCCGCCCAGTACCGGGCACGGGCCGCGACGGAGTTGGGATCACACGTGTCGGTGAAGATTCCGAGGTTTTCGATCTCGCCGGCCTCGATGATGTCGCCGGTCAGCAACAGGCGCCGCGCGAGCACCGGGCCCAACCGGTGGAAGAACATGTGCAGGCTGCCTAGTGCGGGCCCGAGGAAGCGGGTGGCCGGCATGCCGATCTTGGTGTCCCGGGCGATGACGGAAATGTCTGTCATCAGCGCGATCTCGAAGCCGCCGCCGAGCGCGTAGCCGCTGATCTCCCCCACGGTGACCTTGGGGAAGCCCATCAGATTGTGGTAGAAGCCAAAAGACTTGCGGTCCACGGTGAGTCGGCGGCGCTGGCTGGGACGGCTCTTCGTCGGCCGAGCCTCTTCGCTATTCCGCTCGCCGTACCAGCCGTAGGCGTTGTTCATGTCCGCCCCGGTGCTGAACACTCCGTCCGCTCCGCGCAGCAGCACCACGGTCAGGTCGTCGTCCTCGGCGACCCGGTCCAGGCACCGGGCAACGGCCTCGCGCATGGCGGCGTCGTAGGAGTTGCGCTGCTTCGGATTGTTCAAAGTAATGGTCGCAATCCGCTTTTCGTGATCGACGTCGAAAAGAACGCGATCGTCCGACTCCGTCATTCGGGGGACCCCTTCGTGCTGTGTGGCCGGCCGTTATACCGCAATCCCGGACCCATATCTGACACCAGCTTGGCCTCGATGGTCTGGTCGGCGCCCAAGGCAAGCGTGTTGCGGCGCGCCGCGGCCAGGTGATCCTGCGCCAGTCGCACCGCCCTGGGCGCATTGCCGTCGGCGATGGCGTCGACCAGGCGTTGGTGGTCGCGCAGCGCGGCGCGCCTGGTCTTGTCCACCATCGGCGCCGGCTCTCCGTCGCCGTTCCACACCGACGACTCGTGCGCGGACCAGATCAGCTCCAAGGATCCGATCAGCAGGATCATCGGTTCGTTGCCGCATCGCGAGACCAGCATCTCGTGAAACCGCCGCGCGTTCGGCACATACCGTGCGACGTCATCGAATTGCTCTGTCTGCAGGTCGATTTCGTTCTGCAGGTGGGGCACGACTTCGGTCATCCGGTCCTCGCGTGCGGCGCACATCCCCGCGCAGATCGGCTCGAGATGCATCAGCGCCGCGCTGACGTCCACCGGGGTTGCCGCCCTGGACTGTAAAACCATGCTGATCATGTGCGCCGTGCGTTCGGCCGTCGGCCGGTGGACCACCGCGCCGCCGACGTTGCCACGGCGCACCGAGATCAGCCCGTCGGTCTCCAGAATGTGGATCGCTTCGCGCAGCGCTGGCGGGCTCACGCCGAATTCACCAAACAGGCTCTCCTGCGAAGGAAGAAGGTCCCCTTCCTTCAGCCGACCGGACAAGATGTCGTCGCGCAACTGCGATGCGACGAGTTCCGCGACGCGTGGTTGGCGAAAGCGTTGCGCTGCCATGTCAGGTCTTCTCGGCTCGTCGCTTGCCGAAGTGATGCCCGGTCAGCTTGTCCGGGGTCGTGGCCAGCGTGCTGACCTCACCGATGCACAGCACCTCGTCGTCGAGCAGCAGTCTGGCCGTCGACGTGATGCCCCGGTCCACCTCGGATCGTGCGATGTCGAAGCGCAATTCGGTCAGCACCGGCGTCGGCCGTCGGAATCTGACGTTCAGTGATCGAGTCTTGCCCGAGAGCCCCGTGACGCAGTTCTGGTGCTGGATGACGCAGTCGAAGAACACCGAGAGAAATCCGCCGTGGACCAGTCCCGGCGGGCCCTCGTACACCAGTGGGAAAGTGACTCGCCCCGCCGCGATCTCGCCGTCGAGTTGGTCGAAGCGGTATTCCGGAAAGCACGGGTTGAACGCGCCGATGTCCGTTGCGTGATCGAGGTAGACCCGTCGGCTGCCATCGTCGTCGGCCCCGATCCGGGGTGCGCTGTCCGGCGGGACCGCCGCGCTCAGCTCGCCTTCCCAATCGCCGATCTGCGCGAGGATCGCGTCAACCGTCGGGTGGGCGTGTTCCAGCGACAGCAGCAACGAGCTGAGCCGGCGAATAGCGCCGGCGGCGGCGATGGTCTGGGCGAGCGGTGCCTCGCCGAAGCGAGCGCTTGGCGGGCCGGGCCGTGCGGGAGCGCCCGCCGACTGGTGTTCGCCCATACGCCCTCTTCCCGATGCGGCTGTTCCGCCGCAGCCCTTTCCTTGCTAAGTTATACAGCGTAGCAATCGTATAGCCTACTGTAGGGGTAACCGTATCGGTAGGAAAGGGTGGATTCGACGGTGAGCCAAGAAGTGGACTCCACACCGGCCGACGGCGCGCTTACCGCGAGCCGGGACGGGGCAGTTCTGCGGCTCACTCTCGACCGCCCTTCGCGGCGTAACTCGCTGAGCCACAGCATGATCGACGCCTTGGTCGGCGCGCTGACCGATGCAGCCACCGACGATTCGCTGCGGGCCATCCACATCCAAGGCGCAGGCGACAACTTCTGCTCGGGCGCCGACTGGGTTGCCACCAACAGCGGCGACCAGAAGCCGCGCACCGGCGATATCGTCCGCCGCATCCCCCACACCTCGCACCGCGGGATCGAACTGGTCCACGGCATCCACCTACCGGTGGTCTGCAGCGTTCGGGGATTCGCGGTGGGCCTCGGGTGCAATCTGGCGCTGGCCGCCGACTTCACCGTCGCGGCGACCGACGCGGTGTTCTGGGAGCCGTTCTTGGCGCGGGGATTCAGCCCCGACTCGGGCGCGACCTGGCTACTCCCCCGACTGATCGGCCTGACACGCGCGAAGCAAATGCTGTTGCTCGGCGACAAAGTCAGCGCACCGGACGCCGCCGCCTGGGGTCTGATCCACCAGGCCGTCGACCCGGCCGAACTCGACCGCGTCACCGAAGAACTGTTGGCCCGGCTGGCCGCCGGCCCCACGGTCGCGCTCGGGCTGGCCAAGCAGGCTATCCATTACGGCCAGCACGCGACGTTGAGCCAGTCGATGAACCAAGAGCTGTTCGACCTCGAACTCTCCTGCAGAACAAAAGATTTCAAAGAAGGACTGGCGGCATTTCGTGAACGGCGCCCACCGCGTTTCGATGGTCGATGACGGTGTGCCAGAGCAAAGGGGAACTGTGATGTCCGCACGGTCATACGACACCATCAAGTACGAAGTCGACGGCCACAAGGCCACCGTCACCCTGAACCGGCCCGATGCCCTCAACGCGCTCAGCCCGCACATGATCACCGAGCTGCGCGATGCCTACGCCGAGGCCGAAAACGACGACAATGTCTGGCTTCTCATCGTGACCGGCACTGGGCGGGCATTCTGCACCGGAGCCGACGTCAAGGCGATACCCGGCGACGGCAAGGTCATCAACGAGCGGCCGTACTTGTCCACCTATGAACAATGGGAGGCGCCGCAAGAAGGCACGCCGCCATTCCGCACGATGGCCAAACCGGTGCTCGCCGCGATCAACGGATTGTGCTGCGGCGCCGGACTCGACTGGGTCACCACCGGCGACATCGTTATCGCGTCCGACAAGGCGACGTTCTTCGACCCGCACGTCAGCATCGGGCTGGTGGCCGCGCGTGAGCTGGTCCGGGTAGCGCGAGTGCTACCGCGCTCGATTGCGCTACGCATGGCAATGATGGGCAAGCACGAACGGATGAGCGCGCAGCGGGCCTACGAGCTGGGCATGATCAGCGAGGTCGTCGAGCATGACCGGCTGCTGGAACGCGCCCATGAGATCGCGGACATCGTCAACTCGAATGCGCCGCTTGCCGTTCGGGGCACTCGATTGGCCATTCTCAAAGGTTTGGACTTACCGCTGCACGAAGCCGAAATGTTGGCCGAGGCATTCCGCGAACGCAACCTGCACACCGAGGACTCCCTCGAAGGACCCAAAGCCTTCGTCGAAAAGCGACCACCCGAGTGGCAGTGCCGATGAGCTTCGAGACCATCCAGCTCGACGTGGACAGCGGCGACCGAGTCGCCACTATCACGTTGAATCGGCCCGATCAGCTCAACGCGTTCAACCGGACCATGTGCGAAGAGATGGTCAAGGCCTGGCGGGTGGTCAAGTCGGACGACACGGTCAACGCCGTCGTGCTGCGGGCCGCCGGCGACCGGGCGTTCAGTGCTGGCCTGGACATCAAGGCGTCCTACGGCCAGCCCGAAAACATCTGGAACCATGAGGATCCCGGCGAGGCGCTCAGCCCGAAGTGGCAGAAGATGTGGAAGCCCGTAGTGTGTGCCGTGCAAGGCATGTGCACTGCGGGCGCTTTCTACTTCATCAACGAGTCCGATGTGGTGATCTGCTCGACCGACGCAACGTTTTTCGACTCCCACGTGTCGGCCGGACTTGTCTGCGCACTCGAGCCAATCGGGCTGATGCGCCGCGTCGGCCTGGGCGAAACGTTGCGAATCGCGTTGATGGGCAACGACGAACGGGTCAGTGCCGACACCGCCCTTCGGATCGGACTGGTAACCGAAGTCGTCTCCCGTGCCGAGCTGTGGGCCCGCGCGCATCAGATCGCCGCCACCATCGCGGCCAAGCCGCCGTCGGCGACTCAGGGCACCGTCAAGGCGATCTGGGAGTCGCTGGACAAGCCCTACCGGGCGGCGCTCGAGCAAGGGCTGATCTATACCCGGCTGGGCAATCCGATCGGCACCGCCGAGCTGGCGGCACGCGGCGATCACCCCGCGCCGGCGCCGAGGATCCGGTGATGACGCACCCGCTCAGTCAGCGCATCGACGATGTGCTGCGTTTGCAACCGGACGCGCCGGCTTTGGAGTTTGACCGGCACTGGCATTCGTGGGGCGAGCTCAGCGGGCTGGCCCAGCGGATCGGCGAGCTTGTCGGCGACGGCGGGCATTCTCAGATCGGGATCCTGCTGCGCAATCGTCCCGCGCACCTTGCGGCGCTGCTCGGCGTGCTGCAGCGCGGCGCAACGGTCGTGACCATCAACCCGGCCCGCGGCGATGAACGCACCAAAGCGGACGTCAACCAGCTCGCGCTGCCATTGATCATCGGCGAACCGGCCGACCTCGCGCGGCTGGGGGACGTGACCGCGACGGTGGTGTCCATCACGGACCTTGGCACCGCACCGAAAGTGGTTGCCGCCGGCGCCGTTCACGATGATCGCGCGGCGCGGCGCGGCGTCGCGGTGCGAATGTTGACCAGCGGAACGACGGGGCCGCCCAAACGCGTTGACCTCACCTACGACATGCTGGCGCACAGCGTGATGGGTCCAGAGGGCGACCGGTCGCCGGCGCCGCAGGAACTGCGCCGAGGTGTTGCGATCGTCAACTCACCGCTGGTGCACATCGGCGGGGTGTTCCGCGTGCTGCAGTGCATCGCCGAAGCGCGGCCGTTCGTGTTGCTCGAGCGATTCGAGCTCGACCGCTGGGCCGAAGCGGTACGGGAGCATCGGCCGCGTGCGGTGTCACTGGTGCCGACGGCGCTGCGGATGGTGCTGCATTCCACCCTGAATCGCGACGACTTGGCAAGCATCCGCGCCGTGACGTCGGGCACCGCACCGCTATCGGCGGAGGATTCCGACGCGTTCACCGAGAAATTCGGCATCCCGGTGTTGACCTCCTATGCCGCAACCGAATTCGGCGGTGGCGTCGCGGGCTGGACGTTGGCCGATCACCAGAAGTATTGGCACGTCAAGCGCGGCAGCGTGGGACGCGCCAACCCTGGGGCGCAATTGCGGGTGATCGGCGACGACGGCGACCAACTCGATCACGGTCGGGTCGGCCTGCTCGAGGTCAAACCCGCACAGCTCGGACCGGACGCGGAATGGATGCGCACCACGGACATGGCCCGGATCGACGCCGACGGGTTCCTATGGATCGTCGGCCGCGCCGATCAGGCGATCATCCGCGGCGGCTTCAAGGTGATGCCCGACGACGTCCGCAACGCGCTGGAAGGCCACCCCGCCGTGGCAGGAGCAGCCGTGGTGGGCCGCGGCGACGAGCGCCTCGGAGAAACACCCGTCGCGATGGTCGAACTGCGCGCGCCGGGATCGACCAACACGGCTGCGCTCACCGACTATCTGCGGACCCGGTTGGC
>Ga0335074_10014661_pt1 | contig 10988 bp, 9 predicted proteins | sample Lox_Sample_23_FD_206715 | JGI IMG/M metagenome (GOLD analysis project Ga0335074, IMG submission 206715) | Soil microbial communities from Loxahatchee National Wildlife Refuge, Florida, United States - Lox_Sample_2.3 | ecosystem: Environmental > Terrestrial > Soil > Wetlands | place: USA: Florida... | reverse complement strand
GGACTCGAACCGGCGACTCTCAGGTTGACGGCCTGATGCTCTAACCAACTGAGCTACAGCCCCATCCGCGATGTGCGCTCCCCCGGAAGGAGTCGAACCTTCAAAACCGTCGCCTTAACGGGGCGCTGCTCTGCCAGTTGAGCTACAGGGGAATGAGTTGCAGCGCTTTGCCGTCTTGCCGGTCCTGGTGCGCTGCGGACCTTCGTTGCGGGAGCGGGACTCGAACCCGCGAATTGTCGGCTTATGAGGCCGGTGCCGTTCCATCTTGGCCATCCCGCAGTAGCCCCAGCGAGGCTCGAACTCGCTTCCCCGGCTTGAAGGGCCAGGATCCTACCCATAGACGATGGGGCCAAGGTGACGCGCAGCCTCACGGGGAGTCGAACCCCGGCCTGCTGACTGAGAACCAGCGATCCTTACCGCTAGACGATGAGGCCGTGCGCCGCGAGGGAGTCGAACCCCCGGCCAGCCGCTTAGAAGACGGCAGCTCTGTCCGCTGAGCTAGCGGCGCTTGCGTGCTGGCCAGAGGACTCGAACCCCTACATTCCCAGGTAAAAGCTGGGTGCCCGTCCAGTCGGGCGCGACCAGCGCGGTTGGCTCGGGAGGACTTGAACCTCCTGCCTGCTGCTTATCAGACAGCCGCTCTGACCAGGTGAGCTACGAGCCAGCGGATGCGGCAGGAGTCGAACCTGCAAACACAGCGGACGACGGGCGACACGATCACCACTCCCCCGGCGGAGCCAACCGACTTCCAATCGGTGCCAGCGCCCTGGCTGGTTCATCGTCCTCAGGCGGAGAGCGGAAGTCACGATCTCCACGCTGTGAAGCGCGCACTCGTTAGCACCGAGGCCCGATCCCTGATCGGTTCACTCTCCCTGCGTACCCTCCCCGGGACTCGAACCCGGACGACACGCGGTCTGGACGCGCTGGCTCTTCCTATTGGCCTAGAAGGGCTTGTTGATCTAGAGGACCTGCTGGTCTAGATGTGCACTGGAGCGACCGACCAGATTCGAACTGGCCCTACAGCCATGGCAAGGCTGCGTGCTAACCGCTAACACCACGGTCGCGTGGAGCCACCGCCCGGAGTCGAACCGGGTCCTTCTGCCTACCATGCAGATGCTCAAGCCAGGTGAGCTACGGCGGCTAGTTGTGCTGACGCACGGGGTCGGACGCACGGGGTCGGACGCACGGGGTCGGACGCACGGAATCAAAGCCAGAGCCTCCTGCCGGGTTCGAACCGGCACCCTTCTCGGTACAGGCGAGCTGCGCTTGTCCAGTTGCGCCAAGGAGGCAAAGCGGGCACGCGACGCGGCGCGGAATCTGCCTAGGACGGTCCAGCTGCCTGACCGTCGCGCGCCCTCGTGCGCTCGGCGGGAGTCGAACCCGCAACGTCCGGCATCTCGGGCCGGTCTCTCTGCCAGTTGGAGTACGAGCACGTGATGTGAGCTGCCGGTAGTAGCGGAGGCCCCCTTGCTATGGGTTGGCGAGCCCCTGGCCCGGATCGAACGGGCGACCTCGTCCTTACGAGAGACGCGCTCTGCCTGCTGAGCTACAAGGGCGTGGGTGATAGGGGCATCGGGGTTAGCGGGGCATGGCTGCCGGGCAAGGACTCGAACCTCGATTGACTGGGTCAGGGCCAGCCGTCCTGCCATTAGACGACCCGGCATCGGTACCGCCGAAGGAACCGTGCGGAAGGCGCGATTCGAACGCGCATGCCTGATCTCCCCGGCGTGGCCGCCGTGAGATCAGCCCCGCCTATGTTTGCTCGGACGGCTGCGAGGCTTGAGCTCGCGAGGTCTGCCAGTTGCCTTCACTTCCGCATGAGTGCGCCGCCAGGGTCTCGAACCCCGTGTCCCCCGGGTAAGAGCCGGGTGCTGCACCTGTATAGCTCGCGGCGCGAGTGCCGGAACGATCGAGCGCGCGGAGCAGGCCCCCGATAGCCGCTCCGGCGTGGTCACCGGCTTTACCGATGAAGAGCCGTGCCGGGGAATCGAACCCCGCTCTGCTGCTTGGAGGGCAGTTGCACTAGCCGATGTGCTAGCACGGCCTGGTGGCTTCTGGCGCGCTCGAATCGCCGACCTGCTCGGTTTCGGTGAGCCGCTCTGCCATCTGAGCTAAGAAGCCATAAGTCGGGAAGCAGGGACTCGAACCCCGTCTGCCTGGACCCGGACCAGGAGCGCTAACCCTTACGCCACATCCCGTTGACCGGAGCGAGGCCGGCCCCGTGCGGCGGAAGGCACATGGCACCCGCGCGCCGTCACGCCGAGGCCGGTGGAGATGGCGGGAGTCGAACCCGCTCCGGCAGCGCTTGCAGGGCGCGCCCGCTCCAGAGCTGTCATCCCCGGGATGACGGCCCCGGCCGCCGCAGAGCGCGCACGGCCGGAGACCGTCGAGGTGTGCGGCCCGCCGGCCGCACATGACGTTTCCCACTGTTGAGTTCTCAAATGACAAGCGGATACACCCGCGGGTGCCGCTTCGCAGGGACGGAAGGACTCGAACCTTCGACACGCAGTGTTGGAGGCTGCTGTTCTAGCCGCTGAACTACGTCCCTATGCAATTCTTGAAAAGGCATGGCTCTGCCGCATTAATGGCCTTGCCCCTGACGCACTATGCCAAAAAAGAAACCGCCCGCCAGATTCTTTGTCTGGGGGCGGCGCCTGCTCTGCGGCCTGATCAGCTACATTGCGGGCACCATCCCCCTGGTCGCGGCCAGCGTTGGCCGGCACGGTAGGTTGGCTAGCCTCCCGCGCTCTTTACCCTGCAACCAGGTAATCAACGGACTCTGTCTCCCTCGGTATTGCTGACCTATTCAAAGGTAAGCAACGTCTGCCAGATATGCAAGAGAATTAACCGTTCGATCGGCCAGATCATTCCCGCGCACGGCAATCGCCTTACCGGGTCCATCGCAAGCCGCGCAGACCTGCCCGGACCTGGCCCGTCACGGGATCATGCCCGGCCGTGCCCGGCCGCGCCCGGCTGCCGCACCAGGCACCCAGGGATGAAGGCGCGGAACCCATGCACGCACGGCGTGCCGATAAGTCTGGTACTCAGCCCCGAACTTACGGCCAAGGTCGGTTCCTGGCAGGTCCGGACTAGCGGCACACGCCGCGCGTATCGGCGGGCGGCGACGGCGGGCGGCCCGTTCCCTCGTGACGATTTTCGCTAGGAGGGGATCCCGCACGCCTGGGCAACGGCAACCGCAGCGTCCTCGCGGTTGTACGCGGCCGGCAAGCCGGGGCGCTCGAAATAGGTCATGTAGATGTCGGCCGCCGCCGCCGGGCCGGCTGCCGCGTCCAGCTCCGGGATGTACTGCGCCCACTGCTGGTTGAACGTCAGCAGCGCCTGGAGCTGCGTCTGCAGATCGGCGGTGACGTTGCCGGTGACGAATCCGGCCGGGAGCGGTGTCCAGCCGATCAGGCCGCCGCCGCCACTGCCGACCGATTCCGGGTTGCCGTCGGACTCCTGATAAATGTTGCCCGCGATGCCCGCAGCGGCGACATCGGTGTAGCCGTGCGCGACCAGGAAGTTGACGATCGTCGTGTAGTTCTGCGGCAGCATCCCGGTGCCGGCGGTCCCGGTACACGTCAGCGCGGCGTTCGCGGCGGGGCTATCCGCGGAGGGCGACGTGCTCGTCGAGGGGCCGGGAGCCGTGCCGGCTCGATGCGCCCCCGCTGCCTTGCTCGCGTGGCCCGGCCGGCCGGCCTGGCCTGACGCGCTCGCGTCCCGGCGGGCGGGGTGATGATTCGCTGTCAGCAGCGACCCGCCAATGGTCGCTGATTCTCCGCCGCCTACCAGCGGCTGCACGTGATAATCAGCCACGCTGGTGGCCACTGGATCCGGTCGTGCTGGCTGCGCCTGCAGCGCCACGAACGCGCCGGCGAGCGCCACGGCCGGAGCGGCCACTCCGACGATCTTGACCGCCCGGTTAGTCCTGGCCCTGGCCGCACCGCGATGGCGGCCCGACTTGCCGGTGTTCTTCGGCTTGCGATGCTTGGCGGACGCTCGCCCCACTACCTGCCTTACGCCGGATCCTCGCCCAGCTACGCAGCAATTCGGAGTGTCGCCTCTCGCCAGGGCCTGACGGTTTTACCTGGGCAAGCCTGGCAGCCAGGAAGACCCCAGTCTCCGGAAAACGCCCAAATAGCCCAGACGGGCTATCCGCTTCCTAAAACGGCCGACAAGACCGAAAGAGACTGCGGGCAAAGGGATCGCGGTCGCCGACCCGGCCCCGGAGCGCCACTGGTGGCCACGTGCGAACTACCCGGAGTGACTAGTCATCCTCGCAACTTGGCGTCATGTCACTGGTAGCCGGAATGCCCGCTGTTCCCTACAATGCTGATAGCCAAACTGGACAGGCCCTGCGTTCCGGGACCGTGCGCCAGCATCAGCCGAGGGGGAGGTCGCCAGTGGGAGCGGTGGCGCCCGGCGCGGTCGTTGCCGTGCCAGCAAGGAACGCCCAGCCTGACGGCCTAGCCGACGGTATCGCGAGGTTGCGCCGGGCGCTGCGTCGCGGCGCCCGGGTCGCGGACCCGGAGAACCCGCTAGCCGTCGCGCAGCTCGAGCTGCTCTCCGCGCTCGCCGAGAATCCCGGCTCCCGGCCTGGCCATCTGGCGCAGCGGCTGCATATGCGTCCGAATACGGTGACGACCATCGTCAATGCCCTCGTCGCTCACGGCATGGTCAGCCGCGCCATCGCAGGCGACGACCGGCGCGCGATCGAACTCAACGCCACGCAGGCCGGCCACGACGCGGTGCGAGCGTGGCAGGCTACGAACGCATCTGTCCTGCATGCAGCGCTGTCAACGCTGACCGCACAGCAGCGGCGTGCCCTTGCCACCGCCGTCCCTGCGCTCGACTCGCTCGCTCGCGCCGTCGACCGGCTCGCCGATATTGCAGCTGAGTAGCGTTTTCTGGCAGCACGCGCTGGGTAGCTGCGTGAGCCGGGACTGCGTGCGCCTCGTTACTCAGTTGAGTACCTAGGTCAGCCAGAATCCGCTACGCCCGGCCGCCAGCCGGGTGGCTACGGTCAGCCAGCATTCAGGTGCCCGGCCTACTGTCGGGCTCGTCGTTGCGCTGCCGCGCCTGGTGCCGGCACTGGATCTCGCGAGCAGGAGCTAATGATCGCCGATGGCGTCGTCATGCAAGTGAGCGCTGCCGCTCAGCCGATCAGCGAGGCAGCTGACACCGTGCTCGCGAACCGTCTCGCCGCGGCGCTCGCACATCGCCAGCCCGGCTGGGTGCTTCCCCGGCCGAGCGTGCTTGCGAGGCGATACCAGGTGACAACCAGGCAGATCACGGCTGCGATCGATGAACTTGCCGCCCGCCATCTCATCCGCGTCCTCCCCGACGGCCAGGCCTGCCGGATCAGCCCGGCCGAGTACATGCTCGAGCTAGCGGGGCAGCACAGCCTGGCGGCGCTGGCAGAGCCTGTGAACGGCCCGCTCGCCTGCAAGAGTCAGTCGATCGCCTGGCACTCGGTCCGGGCCGATATTGCCCAGGTGCTGGCCATCGCGCCAGGTGAGCCAGCCTGCATTCTGCAGATGCTCTGGACCGTCAACGGCAGCCCGGCCGCAGCAACGACGAGCTACCTCTCTGAGCAGACAGCAAAGCCGGTAGTCGCCGCGATGGAGAACGCCGAGCTAGAAACGTTCCAGACCATCCTCCCGATGCCGGCTGAGACGGCGGGGAGCGGTCATGAGCATGACGTGTTCCGCACCGACTCGCTGGTACCCAGTTCCCTGCACATCGAGATGCAGCAGCCGCCGCCATGGGCCGCGAAGGCGCTGCGTCTGTCCGCCTGCGACTCCGCGATCGGGATAAGCGTCAGCTACGCCGATGCGGCGACGGGCAAGCCCGGCGGCCTGACCGTGGCGGTGCTCCGGCCCGGCGAGTTCCGCGTCGTCGTTGACTCGGTGGTGACCCCGCTGCCAACGGCGAGCGCCACTCGCATCGAGGACGCAGCCGAGCGGCATCGCGCGACCGGCTAGCGGCACGGAGTCCCGGGTCGCGGCAGCGACTCCTACGACGCGGCGGCGACAGCGCTCTTGGCCGGCCCGTCGACGGTCACCGCCGCCGCAGTCGCGGTGGTTGCCGCACCGCCGCGCTGCGACTGAGCAGCTGCCACACCGTGCTCGTAGTCCAGCCGGGCGGAGAATTTCGCGATCTCGTACGAGTTCACGTAGACGGCCAGGGTGTTGTTCTGCGCCTTGAAGCCGGGGGCCTGCTTGGCCGCATCGAGAGTAATGCCGGTGCCCTCCCCCGACGACGACCAGTTCGTCGAGCCTTCGAATGCCACAATGCCGTCCAGCACGCCGCCCTTGGTATGGCTGATCTGGTCGGTGGCCGACTGCCCCACCGCGAAGTCATTGGCGAAACCGGCCGCGTCCTGGGACTGGTCACCTGCGAGTATCGCCTTTTCGGCCGGGCCCGCGGCCTGCGACTTGTCCAGCGTGACCTGAACCATCACTGACGGGTTCTGGACAAAGCCCATCAGCACATTGTTGAGATCGTCGTCATCGTAGCCGAACATGTTCATCTTCACGCTCAGCGTGACACGCGTGTACAGGTGCATCAGGACGCCGTGAACGTCGTCTCGGCCGACATAAAACACCCGGAAGTCAGGGCTGGCCGTCGGCCCGAAGGCGCCCTCAGCGGTATAGACGGCTAGCTCGTCAAGAGTGAAATCCTGAAGCGTTGGGCGGCTCGGCGCGGCTGCGGCGTCGGTCGTCATCATGACCCCCCTGGGAATGGCGCTCCGATTTGGAGCTTTCCGCTAATGTAATCGGGAATGCGGTGCTTGACCATCGCATCTTCGTCCCTTTGGCCGCGCCGTCCGGCGGAACGGTCTGCAAGTCTGCGTCTTTTAGCACGCATGACGGCACCAGCGCGCGAGCAACTCAGCAACGTAGGGTGAAGCGGATGACATCGACAGCCGCCGCGCTCGGCCAGTGGGCGCATGACCTGACGCCGACGGACGACGACCTGGCGCTCGCCGGCCGATCGCTGCTGGACACCGTCGCGGTCACGCTCGCCGCCCGGGATCATCCGGTCACCAAGATCGCCGCCACCCTGTCCGAACCCGGCCGCTGGGCCGCCGCCGGTCACGTCCTGGATTTCGACGACCTGCATATGCCGTCGACTACCCATATCAGCGCGGTCTGCGTGCCGACGGCGCTCGCCTCCGGCGGCGGCTCGCGCGCTTACCTGGCCGCGGCCGGCGTCATGGCGCGTCTCGGCACCGCACTCGGCTGGCCGCATTACTCGGCTGGCTGGCACGCCACGTGCACCGCCGGCGCACCGGCGGCAGCAGCCGGTGCAGCGGTAGCGCTCGGCCTCGATGCCGAGCGGATTGCAACCGCGCTTGCGCTCGCCATCCCCGCAGCGGGCGGCGTCCAGCGCGCCTTCGGCACCGACGCCAAGTCCCTGCAGGTTGGCTTCGCTGTCGAAGCCGGCCTGCGGGCCGCAGCCCTGGCGGAGGCTGGTGCCAGCGCCGACCCGGCCGCCCTGGACGAGTGGATGCGGCTGGTGCACGGTGACCCGGCCGCCCTGGACCTCCGCGGCCCGGCAGTACCCGACGGCCTCGCTATCAAGATGTACCCGTGCTGCTACGCGCTCCAGCGCCCGATCAGCGCGCTTGCCGACCTGGCCGGCTCGGCCGGGCTCGATCCCGCTGATGTACGCCGGATCGAGCTGCGCACCCCCGAGGCCACGGTCGTGCCGCTCATCCACCATCGGCCGGACACTGGTCTGCAGGGCAAGTTCAGCCTGGAGTACGCGGCCGCCAGCGCGCTGCTCGATCGCTATCCCGGCTTCGCCAGCTTCACCGACGAGGCCGTCCGCCGCGACGAGGCCCGGCGCCTGGTCGGCATCGTCGAGACCGAGCTAGACCCAGGCGGCGACTGGCTGCTTGACGGGGATCTGCACGCGGCTATCGAGGATAGAAACGGGGCCGTCCACCACACCGTGCTTCGTCACCCGCCCGGCAGTCCCGCACGCCCGCCGTCAGCTGAGCAGCTCGCCGCCAAGCTGGCCGACTGCACCAGCGGCCTGGACACCGACTGGACCACCTGGACCTGGCAGAACGCGGCCGACGTGCTGCGCCGATACCTGCCATGACCGGTCTGCCGCCAGCCGCCACGGGTGCTCCGACCACTGACCGCCCGACCACCGGGGGCAGGCTCCCGCTCGACGGCGTCCTCGTGGTCTCGCTTGAGCAGGCGGTGGCTGCGCCGTTCGCCACCCGGCAGCTCGCCGACCTCGGCGCCCGCGTCATCAAGGTGGAACGGTCCGGCGGTGACTTCGCCCGCGGGTACGACCGCACCGTGCACGGTCAGGCCAGCTACTTTGTCTGGCTGAATCGCGGCAAGGAGTCGCTCGAGCTGGACCTCAAGACCGACCGGGGGCACGAGGTGCTGGCTGCGCTGCTCGGCCGCGCCGACGTGTTCGTGCAGAACCTCGCGCCCGGCGCCGCGGACCGGCTCGGCCTTGCCGCCGCGCAGCTCCGCGCCCGGCATCCACGGCTGATCTGCTGTTCGGTCTCCGGCTACGGCCCGGACGGCCCGTACGCGCAGAAGAAGGCCTACGACCTCCTCGTCCAGTGCGAGGCGGGAGTGCTGTCGGTGACCGGCACGCCGGACACGCCGTCGAAGTCGGGCATCTCCATCGCGGACATCGCGGCCGGCATGTACGCCTACAGCGGGGTACTCACCGCGCTGTACGAACGGGAGCGCACCGGATCCGGCAGCAGCCTCGAGGTTGCCATGCTGGACGCTCTCGGCGAATGGATGAGCCAGCCTTACCTCTTTACTGTGTACGGCGGCACCGAGCCCCGGCGCACCGGCGCGCGGCACGCATCGATCTCCCCGTACGGGCCCTACGCGGCAGCGGACGGTCAGGTCTTTCTCGGCCTCCAGAATGACCGCGAGTGGGCGATCCTGTGCCGTGACATCCTCGGCCAGCCGGAGCTAACCGACGACCCGCGCTTCGTGTCGAACCCCGACCGGGTCGCCAACGACGGCCAGCTCACCGCGATCATCGAGGCTGCACTGGCCGGCCTCAGCGTCGCCGAGGTTGAGGCGCGCCTCGACGCTGCCGGCATCGCGAATGCGCGGCTGCGCACGCCAGCCGAGTTCGCCGCGCATCCGCAGCTCGCGGCGCGCGACCGGTGGCGCGAGGTGGCCACTCCGGCAGGCCCGGTACAGATGCAGCTGCCGCCTGTCACCGTCCCCGGCCGCGAGCCAGCTATGGGCCCAGTCCCTGCCGTCGGCCAGCACACGGCCGCAATCCTCGCCGAACTCGGCCTGGCCGCGGACTGACCTGAGCCCGCCGGCGGACACCCAGGTCCGTCGTCATCGGCCCGCCGGTCGACCTGGCAGAACCATCAGCGCTCGAGAGGCCAGGCCGCGCGCCATCAGCCGTACGAGCGCGAGCTTTCCTGGCTCGTTGTAGATGATGAAGTCGTCGAACCTGTGCACGCCAGCCTGGCCCGCCACGGCGGCTGCTGCGTCGCGGACGGCAATAAGCTGTTCGACCGTCAGCTGCAGCGGCCGCTCGCCCGGCTGGTAGGTGGCGCCGAGCGGAAAGTCACGACCCGGCCGCGTCGTCATCTCGACATGGCAGCCGAGCACGTGCGTGACGTGACGGCTACCGGCCAGCTCGACCATGCGATTCATGCTGGCCAGGAACACATCGTGGTCGTCGACATAGAGCCGGCCGGGGATGACGGTGTCGCCGGTGAGCAGGAAGCCGGTCCATGGGTCGTAGATCGTGATGGCGGCCCGGTGGTGACCGGGGCTGCCGGTGACATCGAGCACCCGCCCGCCGAGGTCGAACGTGACGATCTCATCCGGCCAGCTAGTGAAGCCAAAGTGCGCCTGCACGGCCTCGACGTCGCGGCTGACCACAGTGGTGTCAGGCCGGCCTGCGAACTGAACATCACCGGCCACGTGATCGCCGTGGCCGTGGGTATGCGCGACAACCAGCTCGTACTGAGACCGCGGGTGCCGGGCGAGCCAGTCAGCGATGAGCTTGTCGACGGTGACACGCAGCGGGAATCGTTCGGCGTCTGCCGTCGCACCGGTGTCCAGCAGCAGCGCCCGCTCGTTGCCGAACAGCAGAAAGAGGAACGGTGCCTCGTAGTTCACCGACTTGCTCTGCCGCATGATGACGGTGTGCTCGTCGCAGTGGTGCACCTGAATTGCCGGGTCCTGCGCGGTCCTCTTGCTGCGCGCGCCATGGATCCAGGTGACGTCCAGGGATCCCGGTACGGGCACGCCGGTCCGGAAATCCACAGTCTCATCAGTCATCGGCTGAGACATCCTCAATCTCCTCGGAGTCGAAGCCTGGCAGCGGTGTTCCCGCCATGAGGTATCGCACGTAGCGCCACCCTTGCCTGGGCCGGAGTCCGCCGCCTTCGGCCCGGTCGAAGTACGGTTTGAGCATGGCCTTCCACTGCTTTGCCAGCTCGGCATACTCGGCGGCGGACACCAGAGCGACGCCGGCCGCCAGGCCGGCGCGCTTGCCGCGCCAGTCCGGGCTCTCCTCGCCGGACCGCTCGGCGTAGTCGAGAATCTCCTGCATCGCCCGCTGCAAGTAGACCGTGCCCAGTTCGCGGGTGACGGCATCGGCCTGTGGCAGCCGCAGATTCATCTCGGTGACCCGCCAGCGCCGCTCGCGGCGGTCGCTCCCTGGTCCGGCGTCTTCAACGAACCCGTATTTGGCGAGCTGGCGGAGGTGGAACGAGCAGTTCGCCTGCGGAACGCCGAGTACGCGCGCGCACTGGGCAGCTGTAGTCGGGCCGGCCACGCCGAGCAGCTCCAGCAGGTCAAGGCGCAGCGGGTGAGCCAGTGCCCTGATGGCGGTCGGGTCGGTGAGCTCCACATGCCAAAGACTACTTTGACATTCGCTTAGATGTCAAAGCTATCTTTGGCATCTGTGATCGCGCGTCTGACGGTGTGAGATGCCGTTTTGGGCGTGAGGTGCGGATTACTGCC
>Ga0335074_10014660_pt1 | contig 10988 bp, 5 predicted proteins | sample Lox_Sample_23_FD_206715 | JGI IMG/M metagenome (GOLD analysis project Ga0335074, IMG submission 206715) | Soil microbial communities from Loxahatchee National Wildlife Refuge, Florida, United States - Lox_Sample_2.3 | ecosystem: Environmental > Terrestrial > Soil > Wetlands | place: USA: Florida... | reverse complement strand
CGCGGCTAGTACTTGTGTCAACTAGCAGCAAAATGAGTAAAGCTCCCGACGGAATTCCGCCAGAATTTGTGCAATATGTGATTGGCCTAAGTCCAACGGAAACACTTCTGTGCAGACAAATGATACACGACATCCTTCAATCAGATCTTTCAATTCAACCTACAGACTTTCCGAGGTTGCTCGAGCACGTAGGAAAGATTTTAAGCCTCCCTGAATACGTCTGCTGTGAAGTGGCTCTCGGCCTTTGCTTAGATGTACTAACTAGTCTAGTATCTATATGGACCAATCCGGAAGAAGGAGACATCGTGGAGAACGCAGTACAGCTGTATGAATGGCTAATTGACGTGGTACTCCCGAAGCGTCGACCATCCCCAAACGTGCAGGTGGGCCTAGCCAATTTATTCAGCGAGCTCATGCGTGTGCATCCCTCCTACGGAGAATCACGCCAATTACCATCTGCGCGGACTTGTCTCTTCGAAATTCTTCAGAAAGGCCCAATTCCGGTGAAGTTCTTCGTCGCAGAAAAGCTTCCCAATCTCTTTGGCCTGTTCATATTGAAGCATCACAATGAAATATTGGGCGATGTTCTCCAGAGTCTTCCTTTAGACCCTGAATGGGCTGAGGGGATCGCTTTCCGACTTAAAGTCCTTGGAATCTTAGCCTCAAGATGGTCAACTTTGATTCGCCCCTGCACCTACTACATTCTTGAAGTTCCGGGACGGCTTTCAGACTCCATCAAACATGCTACGCGCTGCCTGGCCGATGTCTCCAAAGCTTTGGGCCTAGGCAGCACGCGGGAGCTGTTCCAGTTGTTTGCTTCTCAACTATTGTACACCTGGCTAGGATTGGAGCCAATTGAAAAGTTTCCATTTGAGATCTTCGGATACAAATCTCTGCAAGAATTTTTCAAAGACAATCGGGAAGAAATCACGGCTCTGATGGTTATGCGGGATCAAGATGATGGAGTTCTTAACGTTGCCGGTATACTAGAAGTCTCCGTTGAAGAACTGCTTCAACTCTGCTTTAGTAGGGTCATTGCCTATAGCGTCGCACACGATATCAGTTTTCGTCACTCTGCCGATGTGAAGAAATATGTAACTGGGGAAACTCGCGTCCGGAAGCGTTTGGGCAAGGAGGTATATTTTGACCTTATCAATAGGCAATTTGCCGACATCATTGCTCTATTTTTCAGCCTTATTGATCAAGAAGAGCAAATTGTGGAAAAGTCTTTTGACAAAGATCCGGGTCTTCATTACGCAGCCGAGGCGCTGAACCACATCAAGTCAATGAGCTCTTTTGAGGTTTCACTTCCACCGAATCAACAACCTGCCTTCAAAGCCAGGTATCTAACTAGTGAAATTGAGCATCTCTGCGGACGAACCGAGTATGAGGTCGGTAAGTTGTATAGCCCGGCAATGGTCGTATTCATAGCAAGGCGCATTATAAACTCCATTCATCCAGCTTTGGGTTCGCTACATGCTTGCGCAGTCCTACGCAAACTTCGGGTTTTAATTGCCCTTTCTGGAGCGACTGCGCGTGAAGGCTATCCTATAGAAATGTTGTTACAGGCAGTTAGGCCGTTTATAACCGACTCCGAATGCGCAAATGATGCTATTGGAATTACCCAGTACTTGCTTGCTCGAGGTGCTCCTTACCTCTCCACGTCTCCATCTTTCGTGGCTGGCATTTCACTCACGATCTTGGCATCATTGAGAGCCTTCCTAGAGTCTAGTCCAACAAGCACCACTCAACAAAGTCAACACCGATCAACCATATCCAAGGCACAATCTTTCCACACGTGGCTTGGTTCTTATTTAGCAAAGTATAACCCTACTCTTCTTGAGGGGTCATCTAAAGCAGCATTTCAATCGATCATACAATCCGCACATGCGTTCCGAGCTGAGGGTAACGCCGATAGCGGGACTGCTGAAAGTGAGCTTCTGCTGGAGCTCCTCGAAGATGAGCGATCTGGCCGACGCCTGTTGAACAAACCATCGCGAACCCTTGCCTTTTCGCTGTTGTATAGCAACTTTAAGCAACCTACGTCCTTCAGGAATGACGTGCTTGGCTCTGATGACCGCGCCGTTGCCTTCGCACCAACTGTGTGGAATTTCTGCCAGGACGCCCCTACAAGTGGCTCATTTCTCGCCTGGGCCGCGAAGATAATTGGACGGGCTTTTGCTGCAACAGGCCACATACATCAGCAATTACTACAAGAGTCTGTTCTTAGACATATCATGGAATTTGGGAGTGCGTCATCGAACAAAAGGTCCTCAAAGACATGTTTATTACAACTTCTTCAAGATTTGACGCTAGGTGACAATTTTCAGACAGCAGGACTTGCCGAAGCAATCCTCAGAGTCATTGTAACAAACCCCGATGCACCACTTAATGTTACAGAAACATCAATCTGCGGAGAAAGCCTATCGAATTCTCTGTATGAAGCCTCTAATTGGACACCATATCATGTACCAGCTTCGGATATCTTGATTTTACAACTTAATGCCTCTATCGACCCCTTTGGAGCAGATTCAATTCTTCAACCTCATTGGCCTCGGATGCTTGCAATGTCACTGGTACAATCCGTGCCTTCTGAAACAATCCTTTACGCCTTGCAGTGCCTCCTACGAGACGCGGAGGGCTTTGCTGAAGAGGCTTTTCCTTTCATTGTGCATCTCGTCTTGTCACTACAATGGGACGAATCACAGACTGTGAAACGTCAACTCTCGAAATCTCTCCGTTTGTGGCTGGGGAGCGAACAGGTTTTGGAGGCATCTCACGTCAAACTTTTAATGAATACCCTGCTGTATCTTCGCGCCCAACCCTCGCCAGGTGAGACTTCTTCGGCAGATCGTATGCACTGGCTCGATGTGGATTATACCAAAGCTGCAGAAGCTGCAGTTAAATGTGGAATGTTCAAGACTGCATTACTTTTCGTCGAGATTTCTGTCTCAGAGTCTACTCGAACATCAAGGCGTTCTTCAGCCAGCAAATCAACAGAGTCGCAGGAACTTCTTCTCCAAATTTTCAAGCACATCGATGACCCCGATATATTCTACGGCTTGCAGCAAAGCGCAAGCCTTGCTACCGTGTTGGAGCGATTAGAGTACGAGAATGATGGCATGAAAAGCTTGGCATTTAGAGGTGCACAGTATGATGTTCATCTACGTAGAAAAGAGAAATCATCCACTTCAGATGCACAGGCTTTAGTCAATGCATTGGGCATGCTCAGCCTTGACGGGTTATCCCATTCCCTCCTTCAATCTCAGCAGACTATTAGCATGGACTCACATTCCATGAAAAGGATGTTTCAAACAGCCCGAAAACTCGAGCAGTGGGATCTTCCTATGCCAGCAAGCTATGACAATGAAGCCTTTACAATGTACAAGACCTTTCAAGCTATCAATCTTTCTGAAAATCGAGGTTCCATAGTTAAAGCGGTGGAAGAGGGCTTGAGATCCACATTATCCAGCCTTGTTCAAACGGCCACCAAAACGAACAGTATTCACGCTTCCCTGCAAACCTTAGCAGCGTTGACAGAACTAGACGAAATACTTAGTGCTTCAAGCTCGGAGCAATTCGAGGAGATGTTAGCTCGGTTCCATGGTCGATCGAATTGGATGAGAACAGGGAAGTAAGTTCAAGCTAGTCTTGCGCTAGAAACATGGCACCTACTGATTGAATACAGATTCGAGGATGTTAGTCATATAATGTCATGTAGAGAGACAATACTTAGCTGTCTGAGCCAGCAGCCTCATCTGCGTCGTATAGTGAATATCAATTCCTCAGATAGTCGTCTGGTTGAAGTGCAGACAACCCTGTTATCGTCGAGTCTCAGCAGAGCTCATGGTCAGCTTCAAGAATCTTTAACGTCCGCGACCTATTTGACGAGCCTAATCGAGCCTTGTCAGTCTCTTGGATTGAATATTGAAGCAGCAGCACAACTCGAAGCAGCGAATGCGCTTTGGGAGCAAGGAGAGATGGCCTCTTCAATAGGCATGCTTCAAGCGCTTGAAAAGAATTCTATCCTAAAAAAGCAGACCATTCCAATTGGTAAATCAGATCTCTTGGCAAAGATAGGTTATCAAGTTTCTGTTGCTAGGCTTGAGAAACCGGATCGTATTATCGAGAAATATCTGCTGCCTGCACTCAAGGAACTGAAGGGCAAAGCAGATGGTAGCGAGGCTGGACAGGTGTTCCATGAATTCGCCGTCTTTTGTGATCAGCAACTCCAAGATCCAGATGGCTTGGAAGACCTCACACGACTTAAAAAGCTGAAGGAAATGAAGGCTTCAGAAGTTCACGATCTTGGGAAGATGGTCAAAGCTGCTACATCCTCTGAACAGAAAGCGAAGTATCACGGCCATTTGGTCAAAGCAAAGCAGTGGCTGCAACTAGACACTGAAGAGTACCGCCGGCTTTCGGCGAGTAAGGACGAGCTTCTCCGGCAGAGCTTGGAAAACTATCTTCTATCTTTGACGGCGTCAGAAGGTCATAATAATGATGCCCTACGATTCACAGCTCTATGGCTGGAGCATTCAGAAGAAGAAATCGCCATGGACTCCGTATCCAAGTATCTGAGTAACGTGCCTTCGCGAAAATTCGCATCGTTGATGAATCAACTTACATCACGGCTGCTCGAAAATGAAGACCGATTCCAACAAGTTCTGTTTGCGCTAGTCCTAAGAATATGCGTGGAACATCCCTATCATGGAATGTATCAGATTTGGGCTGGTTGCAGAAGCAAGAGTAATAGTAAGGACGAAACAGCAGTGTCTCGACAAGCAGCTACGAATAAAGTCGCGCAACAAATTGCGAATAATCCGAAGAGCAGTAGAGTTTGGACCGCCATCAATAAAACCAGCACAGTTTACTGTCAACTAGCCGCCGAAAGAGATGAATCAAGGTATAAAGCGGGGCAGAAAATTCAACTGAAGGACTCGCAAGCGGGCAGTCTTCTGAACAATATTCTCTCAAAATTCCAGATACCACCCCCAACTCTGCAAGTCGGTATCGCCGCCGACCTCGACTATTCCAAAGTTCCTTTTATGCACAAACTGGAACCTCAGATTTCGATTGCTTCTGGAGTCAGTGCGCCCAAAATTATTACTGTCATAGCCACTGACGGCTCTAAGTACAAGCAACTGGTGAATATTATCTGTTCCTATTGAATTTTTCATAACTTACATACGGCAGGTTAAAGGTGGTAATGATGATCTCAGACAAGACGCTATTATGGAACAGGTGTTCGCCCAGGTCAGCGAGCTTTTGAAGACAAATAGCTCAACCCGCCAGCGTAACCTTGGCATTCGGACCTATAAAGTCTTACCTTTAAGCTCAAATGCGGGAATTATTGAATTCGTCTCCAATACTATACCATTGCACGAATTTTTAATGCCAGCCCACGAGAGATATTACCCGAAGGATTTGAAGGGCTCTCAGTGCCGAAAGCAAATCGGCGACGTACAAACCCAAAAAATGGAAATCAGAGTGAAGACATACCGCAATGTCACAGACCAGTTCCATCCTGTTATGAGATACTTCTTCATGGAAAAGTTTTATGACCCCGACGAATGGTTCGCAAAGAGGTTGGCCTACACGAGAAGCACTGCGGCTATATCAATACTTGGACATATCTTGGGATTGGGAGACAGACATGGTCACAACATCCTCCTTGATGAAAAGACAGGAGAGGTCGTCCATATCGATCTAGGAGTGGCTTTTGAGATGGGGCGCGTATTACCGGTGCCGGAGCTAGTTCCATTCCGGCTGACTCGAGACATCGTGGATGGAATGGGTATTACCAAGACAGAGGGTATCTATCGCCGATGCTGTGAATTTACACTCGAGGCTTTACGGAAAGAATCTTATAGTATCGTGACCATTCTCGATGTACTTCGCTATGATCCCCTCTACAGCTGGTCGATCTCGCCGGTCCGTCTCGCAAAGTTGCAAGACGCTCAAAGTGCTGCTCCTGCTCTTAATCCTGCTAGCGAAACTACAGGCGCCCGAGCAAAAACGAAAGATGTCGTGAATGAGCCAAGTGAAGCTGATCGAGCCTTGACTGTGGTCAAGAAAAAGTTATCTAAGACATTGAGTGTCACAGCGACTGTTTACGATTTGATAAATCAAGCAAGCGATGAGAGAAATCTTGCTGTACTTTATTCAGGTGAGTGCACAAGGCCTTCCCCAATGTCATCAAAGCTGACTTGTCATAGGATGGGCGGCCTATGCGTGATCATTGCAATAGGTTATGTTACTAGGCGAAGCTGCTGGTGTTCCCGGGTGTATGCACTACATTATACAGGAGATACGTGCTAAATTCATTTGCAGTATAAATTACTAAACATATACATTGACTTGAAGATATGAAGTCATATCAGATTCGCGAGTAGACACTATACCTTAGATCTTGCTTATGATATGGAATCTTTACAGCACATGCTCAGTCGGCCATCCGCTGTAGTGTTAGCGAATATCTCCTGATGTAGGCGTTGCTGCTTTAAGGTAGCATCATCCGAACGCCGACAACCTTTGTCGCTTTGTAATGGTGCTCACTCATCTACATTATGAGCATGACTCTATAAAAGCCAGCACAGAAGAGTGTAGAGCTGTTTCTTCCATCCTTCATTTCCATATTTTATATTAGCATTCAGCAAAGAATTCTAACACAACAAAAATGGCCAGGTATAACCCAAAGTCCCTACCGCATGTCAATATACTGAACCATCGTAGTCTCCAAGACCTCATCACCAAACTTGAAAGCGCAGGACCTCACAAGACTGAAAAGACGGGGAAGCGTGTAAGGGGACTTTTCAACGGAAAATTCATATTTGACACCAATGAAGCGGTCTACGTTTGGGAACATCAATATTGTATAATTGGTCATCTATTGTCACGTGAGAGACATTTGCTAATATCAGGACTAGATCCCCAATTCTATATCCCAAGGAAGGCATTCCTCAAGGGAGTCTTAGAAGGCCCAGATGATGTAGAGAAAGCCACGATCGCGAAACTTGTTGTCGGAAGCAAATCCACTGACCGCGTGATCATATTCTCCTCTTTACCAGAGTCTCTTTCTATGCTCGTAAAAGTGGACTTCGAAAGCATTGGTAAGTTTCACTCTTTCTCTTGAGCCTCTGCGCCACATTAGGCCTAGGGACTCACCTTGTAATCAATTCCCTTACCCCCGACTGACACATCTAGACGCGTGGTTTGTCGAAGAAGAGCAAATCTATCAGCACCCAAAGGACCCCTACAAGCGCGTAGAATGCATTCCATCCACACGTACAGTCCGCATCGAAATTGACGGCGAGGTCGTTGCTGAGAGCTCTTCGAATATCTTTCTCTACGAAACCATGTTGCAACCGCGATATTATCTCTCTCCGACGTCAGTGAATTGGGAGCTATTGAGTCCAAGTGAGACGAAAAGCTATTGCCCTTACAAGGGAGAAGCAATGTGAGTAATTGAAATGACTTTGAAGCAAGTATGGTAGACAATATTAATCGGCAATAATATAGGTACTATGACGTGACTCTGAAAAGCGGTAAAGTTGTTAAGGATGCGATATGGTGGTACAAGTATCCAACACTCGAGTCTATATTGATCACTGGGCGGCTGTGTTTCTATAATGAGAAAGTGGATGTCTTCATTGACGGAGTGAAGCAGTGAAAATTTTACTCAAGTCATGATTAAGTAGTGCAATTATATTCATCATCTTTCCTGTTCAAAAGCTATTTGTTTTCTATTACAAGAACTCTGCCAGCACAAGTCATGTCCTAATTCTGCAAAGTGTTTCTCCTGCTCAGCTCAGACTTTGGCTCTCTCCTTCCCAGAATCGCTTCTAATGTTTGCGTTAAGGCTATACTATCATACACCATCCCCCCACTGGAACCTCTCCGACCATAAATCCGAATGGCTTCAATACCTAACTCCTTTAGCTCCTCCTTATCCACCTTTGGTGCCCCTGTGCCTTCTAAGTGTATGACATGTGTAATATAATTCCTCCAGTACTTCTCACGAGCATGATCAGCCAAATTCCTCGAAGATGCACAAGCTTTCGCAATAGCAGCTATGAAGTCCTTTGCCGCGAAAGGAGACGATGTAGGGCCAGTTTCTCGGTCTATGCTGCCGTTGAGGATCAGAATCTTTACTCGAATACCCGGATTTGCAAGTGCCTCTCCGACCTCCTTCAATATAAGGCAAGGTATAATACTAGTATAGAGCGATCCTATGCTGTATATAATGCACTGAGCATTTCTCAAACTCTGTAGGACTTTGGGATTTGGAGCTGGACGAATCTCTTGACCGTAAGGATTTATATACCAGATTCTATCAATTCGAGATGGTAGGTCCTCGATATGGTCTTTTTGGAACGCTATATTTTGCTTTCTTAACGAGGGTAGCGACCCAGGCAAGTTGGCATCCTCAACTCGATCGTGCTCATGCAAGTCACTAGAAAAACTCCGGACATGGGTATGTGGTTTCAGAGGCTCCGAAGCCGACGGAATAGTTGTAGGGATACTAGGGTGACTTATAGCATTTTGACCGACGATACTCGTCCCATCCTTGAGTCCAGCGCAAATATGATGAGAAAAGTTACTGTTGATTGCGGGGATGACCGAGATATTTTTAGGGACCCTGGTGATGGACCCGAGCAGATAGATAGCACTTTCGAATGACCCAGTAAACAGACGGGCTCCAGTAAGGAAAAGATTGCCTATACTCGCGGATTGGAAGTTGAACACGCTTGAAGGTCTTGCTCTCTTCACGATCTCTAGGTTGATAGTGTTGAGGAATGAACGAATCAATTCTCTCTTTTCGGATGAGATGTCTGACCATAGACTGTGACGAGCCTCTACAATATCCAGCCACTCATGCCTGGCGATGTCTGATGATGCTGCCAGACGATGGTTGAAGAAGGCCTTGATGGCCGATTTCTCAGCGTCGATATCTCCAATATCTTCAGGAATCAGTCGCACAAGTCGACCTTATACGTGTCAGCAAAATAATATGCACTGCGCATATATACATCTGGAAACGAATTGAAGCTTCCGAGGACTATTCAGAACTATAGCTAGATTTCCCCAGTCGATGACTTGAAGGATGGTACCTACTCCGTACATCGCCGATTCCTGGGCCACCGAAGACTCTTATGAGCTCGCTGCTTGAACCCCCGTTGTCGCTGATTGGAATCACACTATCTGCATTAGCATAGACTTAGAGGCATAAGACATATGGAAATGCTCACTAGCTCAACGAGCAATTATTAGCATCAGCTACCTTCCCAAAGACCTCTACTAGGTTGTTGGCTGCGCTGCCGCCAGAGAAGACGACTATATCAGTTCGAGTCATGTCGTTATGGCTTCACGGAGAGAGCCCAAATTTAGTGATCATTGTAAGAAAGTCCAGGCCAACTATCAGTAACCTATACACCTTTACAGTACTTATGGACTTTCACCGTGTTACGACTCTTTAAAAGCCGAAGTTGACAGGTGTTATTATTAGGACAAGCCTTCAACAAGACACAAAAGCCAGGCACTACGGGCCGCCTAGTCGCTTGAACGCCTGGAAGTCGCGCTGTACAACACTCAACGATTTTTCAATCTCTACTAGAAGATGTCATCGTAAAATCGCGTGCATTTGGGGAGAATCTGTCGCTAGAGGCCATTAGAAGGCCATTAGAAATCCCTTTCTGCTATTGGTTTTAAACGAGATGAAAACTGTCCACATAGTATCTAGTATCTGAAACCATATCTATTTTGACATGTTGAAGCGATGCGCCATTAACAGAGCCATCGGCATTAATCTCACCGCAGTCTATGAGGACTAGAATTATACATGGTATCATATTCATTTCCATGAAATGCTTTCCCACATTCCCTTTGCGCCAGACAAGCTACGCCGGAAAATGAGTACTGTCCAGTCCGTTAGAAGGCCTCCTATATTATCTCCAAGCAGCCTGGGGCTGCTTTTCCTTCCTTCTCGCTGTCATGAGCTTCATCTCGAGCACGAACACACCGTTCTTTTGCGGTTTCCCTTCCCTATTCTTCGTTGTATTTATCTGCTGTCGGCACACAGGACAAGTCTTCTTTTGGGTTCCAGCGTGTAAGGCCTCGTGCAGACAGAGAGAGCAAAATAGATGCCCTAGAGTTGTTAGAGTCTAGCGTAACACTACAAGCCCGAAAAACTTACCACAATGTGTAACGGTGAGGTCTGTTGGGCTGTCAAGGCAAATGATGCACTGAAAGTCGGTGAGTTTCACTGGCTTATTTGCCTTTTCTCGATTTTGTTGACTGATGAGCTCCGCTTGCTGTTTCTTCCTGAACTCTTCCAACTTTCGGTCATTGTCTATTCCAACCATGTCAAGCTCCTCCACCTCAGCATTGCCAGACCCTATAGATTGGCTGTTTGAGCCCTTATTAACTCCGGTAGGCGTTGCCACTCGCCGCCGCTTGAGAGGTGTTTGACTTCCCTCGCTAGTATGCTTCCGTTTTCGTGAGGGGGCTTCCATATTAATGGGCGGAGATTCGGTAAGATCAACTATGCTTGATGCACGGGTGATTGGTGGTTGTGGAGATTGCGGCTGAGAACCTTCTTCGAAGTTGAGGAAGAGGTCAGGAATGTCGGAATTTCTGTAGATGTCTGCTTGAGGACGTGATCGCGGAGGAATAATAGGCGAGTGCTGTGGTTGTGAACGCGGCATCGTGTTTGATGGCTCTAGCAAATAACTGAACGGCGACTGCAGGGGGTCGTAAAGAGAAGGATCTTCTACGAAGTCGCCAGGAGTAAATGGAGGAGAGAGTGAAGGCAGAGTAAGAGAGAGATGATCTACCGAGCCCTGCGACGTCGCACTCCAGGGAGACTGGGCGGAAGTTGGACGTGAATGCTGATTGTTGGTGGTAGTGACTGACGGTAGCGGATAAAATGGATGGTACTGTTGGTGGTCAGAGTAGGCGGAGGAGGCCATACTGCATTCTCGAGCGGC
>Ga0335074_10014657_pt1 | contig 10989 bp, 11 predicted proteins | sample Lox_Sample_23_FD_206715 | JGI IMG/M metagenome (GOLD analysis project Ga0335074, IMG submission 206715) | Soil microbial communities from Loxahatchee National Wildlife Refuge, Florida, United States - Lox_Sample_2.3 | ecosystem: Environmental > Terrestrial > Soil > Wetlands | place: USA... | reverse complement strand
GTCGACCAGTGCATAGCCGTCCATCGCCGCGTCGGTGCTGATGTGCCAGCCGAACAAGGCACTGTAGAAGCGCTTGGCCGCTCCGGGTACGAGGTGACGATCTCGAAGAACGCTACTGGTGCACCCATGTGGTTGCTCCTTCAATGACGTCACATTAGCGGCGAGCGGGACAGTCGAGGAAGCAGGGAAATGCCGGCTAGTACTCCAGCCGGTGCGTCCAGGGATCATGGAGGTGATTGTCCAGCGATTATGACCTGATCAGAAGCTCGTCGTCGCCTGCCGGCGGAAGTCCGGTCCGGGTAATCGCCAGGGAGCCCAGTAGCAGGCTGGCGGCTTGGTCTGGAAACGGGCCGGGTCGGAGCCCAGCGTCGAAAGCCCTGTGAAGGGGAAGCAACTGAACGGTCCGTAGCGGAAGCGAAGCCTGCCGCGTCGTTAGACACCGAAGAGAGAGCCGAGCCGGGCGGTTCACGGCGAAGGCCATGGAAGCGGTGAAGATCCTGGAGGGCAGGTGCGAGGGACTCTCCGGCGTAAGAGGGCGCGGAACGTTCAGAGGGTGGCGGCGGGAACTGGAGAGGCCCTCCCCGGCCGGAGCGTGCTGCGGGCTGGCGTGGAAGACGTCGTCTTATAACCGGTGTGGAGCCGGGAAGTGGGCGGCGGCCGGGAGGGCGCGCAACCGGGCCAGCCGCTCGGCGATGGCAAGGGCGCCGGGCGCGGCTGGTCCTGCCTGACGGGGTTCACACGTTCATGGTGACCGGCATCGCCGAAGGTCCGGCAGGGCGTCCGGATCGGAACCGCAGAGATCTACGCGGCTGTCGAGACGATTCCGGGGATTACCGAGGCTCTCACCGTCGGCGTCGAAGAGGCCAACGGCGGGTACTGGATGCCGTTGTTCGTCGTCACCTGTCCTGACCAGGAACTAGACGCCGGCCTCCGTGCCGATATCCGGGCGGACATCCGTTACAAGGCATCTCCCCGCCACGTGCCCGACGAGATCATCCAGGCTGCAGCTATACCTCGCACCCGTACCGGCAAGAAGCTGGAGGTCCGGTCAAGCGCTTGCTCTAGGGTGGAAAACTCACCGAAGTCGTCCAGGAATCAGCCGTGGACAACCCCAGTGTTCTCCAAGAGTTCGCCGCTATCGCCGACGAGCGGCGGCAAAGCGCGCCAAGGCGGTGCTGGCCGACCCGCTGAAGTAGGTGACCATGGCTACCATCGAGTTGCGCTTTCCGCCGCTGGGCTCATGACCGTCGTGATGGAGGGCGCGCTGATCGGGATGCGGCTTTGCGCAGCAGGGCGGCGGCCTTGTCGAGGGTGGGCGGCGGGGCGGTGAAAGGGAAGCGCAGCCAGCTGCGGTGTGTTCCCTCGGGGGAGAACCTGGAGCCGGGCAGCAGGGCAAGGCCCACGGCGGTGGCGCGGGCGGCGAGGTCGTCGCCGGTGATGGAGGTCAGGTGCAGCCAGAGCCACAGGCCGCCTTCTGGCGAGGTGAAGGTCCACGCGGGGTTGCCATCGAGGGCGGCGGCGAGGTGGTCGCGCTGTCGGCGTAGTTCGCTGGCCCGCTGGCGGGTCAGCAGGTCGAGCCCTGGAAGCAGGGTGCAGGCGATGAGTTGCTCCATCGGGGGCGGCGCGCAGACCGAAAAGAGCGGGTTGAGCTGCAGTTCGCTGATCAGGGAGGTAGGCCCGCGTATCCAGCCGATCCGCAGGCCGGCCCAGATGGTCTTGCTCAGCGAGCCGATGGTGATTGCGCCGGGGATGCGCGGCGGCGGGGCCGGGGGCTGACGCAGGTCGAGGTCGCGCATGATCTCGCTGGCGATAATGGTGACGCCGGTGCTGGCGGCGAGCTCGGCTATATCGGTTCTCGCGCGGGTTGTCATGAGCGCCCCGGTGGGGTTGTGGAAGTCGGGCACCAGCAGCGCGACACCGCCACGGGCGCGGGCGAATGCGGTCTCCAGCTGATCGGTATCCCAGCCTTGAGGTGTGACGGTCACTGGTACGAGCCGGCGGCCAGGCTGCCTGAGGAGCGCGAGTATGCCGTGATAAGTGGGAGATTCGACGATGGCGGCGCGGGGCCGAAAGTGCGCGGTCAGCACGGTCATGGCGGCCCGCGCTCCGGCGGTGACGAGGATCTGCTGCGGGACGGTGGGCTGGCCCTGGCCGGTAAGACGGATGGCGATCAGCTCGCGCAGTTCAGGCAGGCCGGGTCCGGACTGGCCGTCTTCGAGCAGCAGGCGCGGCGCGCGGGCCAGCGCATCGCGAATTGCGGTGGTGTAGGCGTCGTGGGGAGCGGCGGGCAGGGCCTGGCGAAGGTCGAGCAGCGGGCCGGCCTGGTCGACCGACAGCGGCGCGTATCGCAGCCGTAGCGTGGGGGGGATGCGCGCGGTGCTGCCGCTGCCATGCCGGGTGGACAGCCATCCCTCTGCTCGCAGCATGGTGAACGCGGCGGCGACGGTTCCGCGGCTGATGCCAAGCTCCGTGGCCAGTTGACGTTCGGCCGGCAGCTTGTCGGTGCTGTTGATTTGCCCATCCAGGATGGCGTGGCGGATTCCGGCGGCCAGGGCGTGGCTGAGTGACGGTGCAAGCGCCCGCCAGCCCTCACTGATCACTGGTCCAGTATCTCGTAATTGGATCACATCTGCAGGTCTGGCGGCGGCTACGGTCGGCCCGTGATCACTGATTTCCTGAACACCGCCCTTGGCGCCTCTAGCGCAGCCTGGCAGGCGCAGTGTCATTCGTGTTGATTGGCGTGGTGGTGGTCGCCTGCTTCGCCGGAGCAGTCTTCCAGAGGCTGGCTGGAATCGGGTTCTCGGTTGTCGCAACGCCAGCGCTGGCGCTGATCAGCGGCCCGCGCATCGGCGTGGCGCTGACCAACCTGCTGGCGGTCGTGGTGGCTGTAGTCGTGTTCGCCGCTTCGGGCAGGCGTGTCGACCCGACAAGAACGCGGATCATGATCCTTGCCGGGCTGATCGGGGTGCTGCCCGGATCGGTCCTTTTCCGTGTGCTGTCTCCTGGCCCGCTTCAGGTTGTCGTGGGTGCCATCACCACGCTCGGACTGGCCGCTGTCCTGCTCGCCCCCCGCCTGCGCGCCCAGCCGCGACCGGCCGTTACCGGCTGCGCCGGCCTGGTATCGGGGTTCAGCGCTGCGGCCGCGGGCGCGGGCGGCCCGGCGCTCACGGTCTACGCGGTCGCGACTGGCTGGTCACAACCCGAATTCGCGGCCACCGGCCAGCTTTGCTACGCAACCCAGGGCGCCGCCGCGCTGGCGATCAAGGGCCTCCCCCAGATTCCCGTAGCATGGCTGGGCGCCGCGGTGGCGGCGGTGCTGGGCGGCCTGCTGGCCGGCCATCTGGCCGCGCGACGGATCAATGGTGAACGCGCACGCCGCGCCGCCATCGCCATCGCCGGGCTCGCGGCCCTGGCCACGGTGGCCAAGGGCCTGCTCTCATGAACAGGCCGGACTCGGTCCGGGCAGGCGGCCCACCTGCATCTAGTTCCGCAGCTTCTGATTCTCGAGGGTGAGCTGATCGGTCGGAAGGCGGATGGACTGGAGGAAGTTGCGGATGATGAGGCCGCCGGCGGTGAGGATGGACTCGGGGTGGAACTGCAGGCCTGCGCCGGGGTGCCGTGCCGCAGGCCCATGGCGATGCCGCCGGGTCCGCGGGCAGTGATGGCCAGGTCCGGGGGCATGGTGTCCTCGGCCACGATCAGCGAGTGGCAGCGGGCGGCGGGGAAGGGCTGGGGCAGGCCGGCCAGCAGCCCCCGGCCGTCGTGGGTGATCGGGGATGCCTGGCCGCGGACCGGCCAGGGCGCGGTGGTGATGGTGGCGCCGGAGGCGACGGCGATGGCCTGGTAGCCCAGGCAGATGCCGAGCAGTGGCGTGCGAGCGCCGCAGGCGCGGACGGCGGCGACGCTGATCCCGGCGTCGGCGGGGGTTCCGGGGCCGGGAGAGATGACGACGCCGTCCGGGGCGAAGCCAGCGACTGATCGGCTGGCACGTCGTCGTTGCGGATGACCTCGACCTCGGCGCCGTGGCTCAGCAGCTGGTGGGCCAAGTTGTAGGTGAATGAGTCGTAACTGTCGATGAGGACAAGCAGCGGCCGGTCGCGCCGGGGCAGCGCCGGGCGGGCGGCTACGGCGAAGGTGGCGGGGGCGCAGGCGGGGCGGCAGGCGGAGGGCTGACGGGCGAGCGCGGTCGCAGCCGAGCCGACACAGGCCGGACCCCGGACCAGACGGTATCCGCCCCGGTGTGATCCTGATCGGGCTCGCCGCCGGGGCCCACGGAGCGGATGGCCACGAGGCCGTGGACCGAGTTGGTGACGAAGACCTCGCTGGCCCGCCTCAGCTCGCCCAGGCTCACCGGCGCCTCGGCGCCTGGGATCCCGGCATGCCGGGCTAGCCGGATGACAACTGCCCGGGTGACCCCCGGCAGCAGCCGCCCGTCGGCGGGCGGGGTCCGCAGCACCCCGTCGATCACGGTGAACAGGCTGGCCCGGTCGGTCTCAAGCACCTGTTCGCGGTCGTCGAGCAGCAGGAGTTGCTCGTCCGGGCCAGGACCCGCCTGCTCACGAGCCCGATCGACAAGCCGCCGGTCCTGCCACTTGTGGCCGCCAAGCCCGCCGGGGACGATCACCGGCCACAGCGCCACCGACGCTGGGGTATCGCCGGCCGGCATAACCTCGAAGGTCGCCGGGATTGGCCCGCCCACGGGCCGGGCGCTGATCCGGAGCCGGCCGGACGGGCGGCGGTCCAGGCAGGCGGCCAGCTCGGCGGGCAGGCCGGGCGGCATCGGCTTGCCGAACAGCTCCCGGGCGCTGGCGTCCAGCCGGGCCAGGTGAGCGTCGAGGTCGCGGCAGCGGCCGCTGGTCACGCGCAGCGAGGTGAACACGCCGCGGGCCGACCGCAGCGCCGGCCAGGCGGGAGCGGCCGCCTCGCTGAGCGTGCCGCCGATGGCACGCCGTTGGGCGGTGAGCGGATATGCCTTGCGGCATAGGCCACTTGGCCGATGCCTGACCGGGCGGGTGATTCCTAGCGTGGGGGTGGCGTGCCGGAGTTAACAGCATTACCGATCGAAGGGGCGATGACCCGATGAGACAAACAGGGAAGGACACAGCCATGACAAGTCCCGCTGCCCGTGTGACGGCAGCGCGGCTGGCAATCCGTGAGGCTAGGCCGCGCCGCCCTGCCAGCTTGCCGCTGTGGGCTGGGCAGATCCTGCTGGCCGTACTGTTCGTGTCCGTTGCCGTGCCCAAGTTGACCGGAAGGCCATCTTCAGTGCAGGAGTTCGGCCTGATCGGAGCAGGCCAGTGGCTGCGCTACTTTGTCGGAACAGCCGAGTTGGCCGGAGCGATCGGCCTGCTCACGCCCTGGCTGGCCGGGCCGGCAGCCGCCGGGCTGGCCGCCGACATGGCCGGCGCGACCATCATTAACGCCACGGTGCTGCACAACACCACATACGGCAGCCTAGTCTGGATGACCCTGCCGCTGTGCGCCGCGTGCTCCCTCATCGCCTACGGCCGACGGCAGCAGATCAAGGCCCTGCCGGCAGCCATCCGCCCGGGATAACGGGCGGCCCACCGGGCCCCGGCTGACCGGCAGCCATCTGCCCACTCGCTTTAATGAAGCTAGCTCAGAGCTTTCTCGGGACCGGCTTTCTCGACTTGCCCGAACTTCGGCAAATACTGCCGCTAGGGCAACGCCCGCAAGAGCAAATAGACCGCTGAGTAAATAGTTAGACATAGGTCTAATACTCTTCGTCTTCAAAGACCGAAGCTACCCAGTTAGCGTCCCGACGTGAGTCTTTCTGAGTCAAGCTATCCAGCACGTCTAGCTTTTTGACGGACAGTGGCCTCATGAGCATGATTGATATCACATGCGTGGTGCACGGGCCAGCCGGATCTAGCGGGCCCGTCGCTGGCCTTCGGCGATCCACCGCAGGTGGCCGTGATGTCGCCGCCTCCGTCAATCAGGTCAGAGGGTCGTGTGGAAACGCGCTGTTCTGCCGCGGACGTCGCATTGCCTCGCAGGCGGTCACTGCGGTGGTCGAAATACCTGGCGACACACGGCGGGCGTGCTAGCTACCATCCTCTCGTCTGTTGCCTGACAAGGAGGACGGCCACGTACCGCGATCGCGACGCCGAGGCGTCCTTTTGAGCCTACCAGCAAGCGCCGCCGGTGGTTCCCTCCAGCGAATCCAGCGTCAAGCGCGGCGATCGCGTCGTCGGCACCGATACTGAACTCGTCGAGAAGCTCGGCCGCAACGACCCCTGTCCGTGCGGGTCAGGACGGCGCTTTCCGCCGCTGCTGCCGCAGCACGGGCCGCTTCGACGGCACACCCGCGGCCTATAACGTCCGCGATGCTAGACGGTGAGAAACGGATGCCCGGCCAGGGTTCAGCCGGTGCGGCCAACGGTCAACCAGCCGCGCCGGCTGAACTTACTTTCTTGCCGCCAGTGGCTCGCCTGCGCAGCGGAGATCACGGGCTCATGCGTGCTACTTCGTCTCGATCGCGTCGAGGTCGCGTGCGGCATAGCGGTGGTGCTCCCATCTGGCGGTCAGGGCATCCGGAGTCGTGATCCGTTCTGCCTGACAACGACACCCGACGTCGTGCCAGTACGTGCCACACGCAGCGAGCCACGGCAGGCGCGACTGAATACCGGTCTGACAACTGGCATGTGACGCGAGCCGAGCTACGCAACTCCCGCAAACGCCGGGATGCCGGTCTCCTCCGCGCACGCCGGGGCCGACTGCGCCGCGACGGGCATAATGACGGCTGCCGCCGCGACTTCGGCGTGCTTTGCGTCGACCTCAGCTTTCCACCGCGTGAGCGTAAGCCACAGCGGGATCCCTGCCCAGCAGCCGACGAACAACAGCGCGAGCGGGAAGTTCAGCCAGAACCACGTACCCATGATTACCCCCCAATGACCGGCTTCGGCAGGCGCGATGACGCCCGCACTCACCGGCACGGAGCATCCAGCCAGACAACAGATACACACCGGGCCTTAAAAACCTGCGGCGCCCGCAGCCCTGCGGCCAGCGCGTTATCCACCGCCCGCGCATAACTACGCTGCGAACATCCGGATCTGCCGCGACTCGCTCGCCTGTGCTTCCTTCGGTCAGGGCGATCGCTGAATCTGAGCAAGTGGCATGGGCTCGCAGAGCCGTCGGCACGGATCGGCAAAATCCGGGTTCCGCAGACCCATCCGCTAGCAGTGCAGCTTCATGCTCGCCGGATCGCAAGATGAATGGTCGGCGATGTCGCCTATACGAAGTTGCTTTCGGTGAGGATCCCCGCGCCCGGTACTCCTTCGTGCTCCCACCGGGCCTGGATCCGGTCGGCCACTGCTGCCAGGATGGGACCGCGCGAGCGGGCGAGGGAAGGGGGCAGCGGACGGTGTCACTTGAGGTCAAGCGGCTGCACCTGGGAGCGACTCCCGGCGGTTCCGAGGGGTTGCCGGTGCACGGCTTCGTGGTCACCTATCCCGGCGGCGCTGCCCTAGTCGACACCGGGGTCGGCGGGCCGCCCGACCTGATCCGGGACTGGGAGGTAGTCAACGTCACCGCCGCCGGCGCCCTGGCCGGCCTGGGCCTGGTCCCCGGTGACATCGATCTGGTCATCAACACTCACCTGCACTTCGACCACTGCGGGCAGAACGCGGTGTTCCAGCACGCGGCGTTCTACGTGCAGCGGGCCGAGCTTGACCGATGCCGGCGCGAGTCACCCACGCTGTATGACTGGTTCGACTTCCAGAACGCCAGCTTCGAGTTGCTGGACGGGGACGCCGAGATCCGGCCCGGACTGTCGGTGATCAGCACCCCCGGCCACACCTCGGGCCACCAGTCGGTTCTGGTCGCCGCCGGCGCCGGCGGCCCGGACCTGCTGATCGGTGACGCCGCCTGGACCCCCCTCCAGTACCGGCCCGAGCCGGGCCCGCTGCCGCCCGGCCAGGCCGCCGACGAGGACTCCTGGCATACCTCGCTGAACCGGATGCGCGCGCTGTCCCCGGCCCGGGTGCACTTCTGCCACCACACCGACGTGGTACACGGCTACAGGCCGGGCGGTGGGGCGGTCAGATCCCGCCGGATACGGTGATATCGGTGCCGGTGACGAACGATGCCTCGGGCGATACCAGCCAGGAAACGGTTGCTGCGATCTCGTCGGGGTGGCCGATCCGGCCCATCGGGGCCCGCTTTCCGAGGGACTCCCGGACGTCCGGGGTTGTCAGGTCGGTTTCGATGACGCCAGGTGAGACGCTGTTGGAGCGGATGCCTTCCGATGCGACCTCGTTGGACAGGCCGCGCGCAAAAGTCACCATCGCCCCCTTGGTGACCTCGTACGGGTGAAGCCCGTTCGCTCCGGCAGGCGCCTTCGCGGCTATCGATGCGATCGTCACGATCGATCCGCCCTTACCGCCGCGCGCGGTAGACATGGCCCGGACGGCATGCTTGGCACAGAGTATCGGTCCTACGACGTTGACCTGCACGAGCCGGGCCAGCACATCAGAGTGCTGCTCGTCGACGCGGGCCTGCTGGCCGCCGATTCCAGCGTTGTTGACCAGCACGGTGACCGGCCCCATCTCAGCAGCCCGGTCGAACATGGCCGCCACGTCGCCTTCTGATGCGACGTCGGCCTGTACGGCGACGGCCCTGTCGCCGGTACCCGTTATGGCCGACACCACCGAGTCGGCTGCGCTGGCGTTGCCGGCGTAGTTCACGATCACGCCGTAGCCGTCACTGGCCAGCCGTTTGGCGATGGCGGCGCCGATCCCGCGGCTGGCGCCGGTGACGATCGCCGCGCCCTTGTCCTGCACAGCCGTAGCCATCAAACCACCCCCGTGCCCTGTCCTGCCCGTTAGCAAGACACTTGACTCAGGCTTACCGACGGTTTGCCGCGCGGTGCCCGGCGCTGGCGGAGTTGCTGCCCATTTCGCGCCCGCGCTAACCGGGTCCTTCTTCCGTGAGATCGTGATCAGCAATGCAGCGAGCCTTCGCACCAGCCTCGGGCCGGCTGGGTCACTCAGAACGGAATGACGCCCGGACGGGTTTGGGGTACCAGGGAGGGCGGTCCAGACGTGGCCCTGGTCGTGGCTCCATCGCAACAAGCAGACAGGCGATGAGTGGTGGCTACTCCAAAGTGGAGGGACGTCAAGGCATCGGCGGCGGCCTGCCGCGCTTTCAGAGCGTGATCAGCCTGAGAGCATTGTCGAGCTGACGTAGGTCACCTGGATCAGAGGTAACGACTGGCTGGCCTACGCGCCGGGCGCAGACCACCACATGGGCATCGGCGATGTCGGATGTCCCGCTGGCGGCCAGCAACCTGCCGACGTTTGTTGCGTCGACGCGGCCCAAGCGGACGACGTCGGTGGTCGGCTGGCGGATCAGCCGTGATAGCCGGACTTGACGATCGGGCCGCCGGATGGCCTGGGCTAGTGCTGACGCTGGCACGGTGACGCGGGCGCCTGTCTCGCGGGCACGGGCCATAAGGACGACGACGCGACGGTCGTCGCGGTCCAGAGCTATCAGCCCCCCGGCGTCGAGGGTCACTCCGGGCATCAGGCCGCGGGACGAGAGCCGGTACCGAGCACGTCATCGGCCCAGGCTCGCTCGTCGTCCGAGATTTCACCGCCGGTTTGGCGCAGTGCCTCGGCCAGCATTGCGCCCCACCCGGCCACGTCGTCTAGGGCGACGGAGACCGCGTGCTGCACGAAGCCGGACACGCTCGGCGCGGCCTGGGCTTGCACCAGTGACCGAATCTGGTCGAGCTGGGCCTCGTCGAGAGTGATAGTGACCTTTCGCGTTGCCATACCAACTACCATACCACTGGCACAGGGTTCCTGTTCGTGCGTCGAACGCGTATACAGTCCTGATTCCCCTGCTGGATCTGCGGTCCCGTGGGAGCCAACATGCAAAGACACCGAGCGGCGTCAGGCTACGTCAAGCCAGCATTACTGCAGTTTGATGCCACGTCGGGCAGCGTCGGGCCACATCTAGCGTCCGCGTGGAACTGATTTGAGAGCAGGAGGTCGCGGGGTCCGAATCCCACCCATCCCGACACACACGAGAGACATTTTCTAAACTTATTCTTCGTTTGCACTAATCATTGTGGCAGGAGGACGTACGGGGCCCGATGTATGCCGATGTCGCCTATCGGGCTTGTCCAAGGTCTCGGATGTCACGGGTGACAACGGGCATTGACCATGGCCGCCCAGCTGAACGCCCGCGCCACCGCATGGCCATCCGCAGACGCCGATCGGTTAGCGGACACTCACGCAGCCTCGGGTGGCAGAAGCTCGTAGTGGACGGTGGTCTTCTTCGTGAGCCGGTGAAACGCCGGGACCAGCAGTCCTTGCAGCACCGGGTATTTCGCGGCGAGCGCCGTAGCCGCCTCGGTAGCCTCGGGCCCGGTCAGCGGCACCGCGGTCGCCTGCTGCCCGGGGCCGGTCGGCTTGCCGCGTGCGGTGCACGGCGCGATCCACACCTGCGGATAGTTACGCATGCGCTTGACCTTGCCGGTCGCCGACCAGGTGCGGAAATAGGCGCGCCCGTCCCGGCCCACCGCGATGTTGACGGGCGTGCCGACAGTCGCACCGTCGCGCTTGCGGGTCGTCAGCAGCATCGTCCGCTGCTTCCGATACTCATCAAAGGCCGACATCGCCGCCTCCTGCCCGTCCACACGCTGTCTTGCCATCATGTCCCCCTGGCAACCTCACGCAAAGGACTTGCGAACTAGGAGCGGCAGATGAGGATGCTTGTATACCTCAATTGGGCTTAGCCGTTAGCGGCCGAATTCGTCGCGTGACTGTGCGACCGGTAGGGTGCATGCACGACGATGGATCCTGAGGCCGACAGCTTTCGAGCGCCGGACGTGACCCCTCGGCCCTGTCATCATCGGTGTAATTGACCGTGTCCCAGCCGCCTAGTGCGGTCACCGTCGCTGCTGGCCTCAGCTCGTTCCCCGTTTCGCCTGAGTCCGCTGACGGAGGGAAGCTTTAATCTCGC